>ERZ777306.5454-NODE-5454-length-10117-cov-4.474757_pt1 | contig 10117 bp, 3 predicted proteins | sample MGYA00374966_ERZ777306 | MGnify/ENA primary metagenome ERZ777306 (study PRJEB29329, sample SAMN06343882) | mouse gut metagenome | isolation source: Mouse cecum | place: Austria: Vienna | collected 2014-11-15 ... | reverse complement strand
CAATCTGAGAACCCGGCGCGAAGGTGTGCCTGCGGGGTGGCGCGTCGGCGCCAAACCCCTATAATCGGTCGCTATGGCTAAGAAGTTCGACCCCGGGGTATACCGCGCCATCCTGCGCGTTCGCCAGGCCTACGCCTTTGACGTGGGCGGTTTCCTCATGCGCTTCTACTCGTACATGATGAACATCGGCACCATCACCATGATCACGCTGGCCGGCCGGTCGTTCCTCGTCGCGGGGCTGGTGTCGTCGGCCATCGCGCTGGCCACGTTCCTCATCTCGCCGCGCGTCTCCAAGCTCGTCGACGAGCGCGGGCAGCACCGCGTGGTGCCCGTGGCCGCGGCCATCACGTTGGTGGGGTGGGCTTTCATGCTGGTTACGGTGGGCACGGGCGGCCCCGACTGGGCGCTGTTCGCGGCCGCGGTGCTCATGGGCTTTGTGCCCAACCCCCAGGCGCTCGTCCGCGCGCGCTGGACCTATCTCATCCGCACGGGGCGCCTGGGCGACGCCGCGCCCGACGTGCGCACCATGTTCTCCTACGAGGGCGTGCTCGACGACATCGGCTTCATGTTCAGCCCGTCCATCTCCATCGCGCTGGCCACGGCGCTGTTCCCCACGGCGGGTCTCCTGGCTGGGGGCATCAGCTTCGCGGTGGGCGTGACGGTGCTCTCGCTCTCGCGCTCCACCGAGCCCGAGCCCGGATGGGGCGCCGCCTCTGCCAGCGGCGCCGGCGCTGCCCGTCCCCGGAGCGTGTTTCGCACGTCGGCGGTGGTGCGCGTGCTGTTTCTGCTCATGCTGTTCCTCGGCGCGTTCTACGGCATCTTCGATACCGCCACCGTGGCCCTCGCCGAGGAGCTCGGCGATCCCAACATCGCGAGCATCATTCTCATCATCGCGTCGTTCGTGTCGATGATCATGGGATTCGTGTTCGGGATGATCTGCCTGCGTGTGCCGCAGCACCTTCAGCTGGTGGGCGCTGGCGTGCTCATCGGCTGCGCGTACGGCTCCATGGCGCTCATCGACTCGGCGCAGTCGCTGTTCGTGGTGTCCACGCTCGGCGCGCTGTTCTATGCGCCGTTTCTTATCGTGTGCAACGCCACCTGCGAGCGCGCTGTCCCCAGCGACCGTCTGACCGAGGCCATCACGTGGATGAACGCTGGGGCTACCTGCGGCATGGCGTTTGGGCCGTCGCTCGGCGGCGTCATCATCGACGAGATGGGCGCGGTGGCGTCCTTCGATCTGGGCGCCGTGCTGGCCATCGCCATCCCTGCGACGCTCGCGCTGTTCTACCGCCTGCTCAAGCGAAACGTCCGTGGCGAGGCGCCCGCGGAGGCGGCTGGCGGATCTCCCAAGGAGTAGGTGCCTGCGGGTCGGGCGGAGGCGCTCGCGGCGGGTGCCGGCCTCACGCCAAGAGGCAGGTGCCCACGGGCTGGCGAAGAAGCAGGCTCTGCCCCCCCCCCGGCAGCGGCGCGGCGATGGCCCCGGCTGCGACGCGACGGGGGGCGGGTCGGGTGATGGGGGCGGCCTGCGTGCAGGGAAATCGGCGAAAAATGGACACTTGCGTCGAAATTCCGAGGTCTGCGGAGGCCTGGGGAGGCAAAATGCCCGCGCAGTCACTGTGGGAATTCTCGTGACCTGGGAAAACGCTCGGCCCGACCGCTCTGGAGCGCCCAGCGCCTCGGAATTTCGGCGCAAGTGTCCAAAAACGCGAAAAGAATGCGCGCGACCCCCCTCTATCCCCCTCCAGCGGGATCCTCGTAGACGCCAGCGAGCGCTCCGGCACGTGCTCGGGGAGCGGGCGGCTGAGGGGCCGCGCGGAGGACGCGCGTCGGCGGCTGTCGTGCGGGGGCTGCGCGGGGGACGCGCGTCGGCGGCTGCCGTGCGAGAGGGGGGCGGCATGCGGTCGGGCGCCCCGCCTTTCCCGGCGGATCTTCCCAGGAGCAGGCGCCTGCGGGTCGGGCGGGCGCTCGCGGGGCGGGTGCTCGCCTCGCGCCAAGAAGCAGGCGCTCGCGCGCCGGGCGCGTTTCCGGCTCGGCCAGGCTGCACACAGAAGGGCGAGGACGGTCACCGCAGGCGCTCGCGCGCCGGGCGCGCCTCCGGCTCTGCCTGCGTTCGTTGCGAAATATGACCCTTTCGCTCAGGCGGCTGCTATAATGCCTCCCATGCCGGGCTGACGGGCTGGCTGCTTGCGCCTCTGGGGGAGCGCGCAAGACGGCGGCCGACTAGCGCGGACACGCACCTTGTACAATGAGAGAGAGGTTGGGAAGTGAGACGGGTGACAGCATGCGTCCCCGCGCTCTGCCTGGGATTCTCGCTGTTCGGCATGCCGGCCATGGCCGTTGCCGAGCCCGCGGATCCAGGGAGCACGCAGGAGACGCAGCAGACCGAAACGCAGCTAGAAACGAACAACGATGATCTTGCCGCTGGAAGCCGAGAAGACCAACTGACCCCCGCCGCCGACGCGACGCCTGATGCCGCGCCGACCGACGAGGGTGCCGATGACGCCGAGGGAGCGGGCTCGCTCCAGGGTGCCGTCGTCGACGTGGAGCTCACGTCGTTCGTTCCGCGGGCCGCACTGGCGGCCAACCTGACTGCACAACTGAATACTGAGGACGGCGCCGTCGTGGCGGGGCCGATCGCCTTCGGGCCGAAGGCCTCCGAGGCTGCCGTCGTGGCTGCCCTCGCCGAGGAATCGGCCCGGGCGGCTGGCGCTGACGGCGATGGCGCGCCCGCCGATCGCGTCACCGCGGCCTGCGCGCTCTACGCGTGCCTGGACACTGTGCCGGCCGGCACGTACGCGCTCGTCGTGCGCGGTGAGGGCTACGGCACCTTCACGCAGGAGGTGACCCTGGCCGATGGCGACCGCGCTGCCCTGCGCCTGGCAGACAGCCTGATGAGCGGGCTTGACGCCGACGAGGCGGGCGTGGGCCTGGCGCCCTATGGCGACTTCAACGGCAATGGCGAGGTGGGCTCGGGCGACGCGTCGCTTCTGGCCCGCGCCGTGGCCGACGCGGCGCCTCGCGCCGGCGCCGGAGCCGAGGCGCGCTTCGACCTGACGGGCGACGGCGCGGCTACGCTGGCCGACGTCCAGGCGTTTGCCGCCACCCTGGGTCATGCCCGCGAGGGCGCGGGCGCCCAGGCGGCCGTGCGCCTGACCAAGGACGGCTCCCAGATGAGCCCGGCCCTCGGCGCGGGCACCGTGGTCGCGGGCGACGTGCCCTTCGACAGCCTCTTCGCGCCCGACGGCGCCGTGGTGGCGCTTGCCCCGGCTGACGGCCAGCCCGTGTCCGTTGACGCACCGGTGGAGTTCTCCGTCGAGCCCCGGGGGGCTGCGCTGGCGGGCCTCACCCTGCAGGCTCCCGTCGACGCCGGCGGCGCGCCCCGCGCGGGCCTGGTGGTCGTCGAGCTCGCGGACGGCTCTGTCGAGGAGATTCCCTTCTCTGACGAGGGCATTCACGCCCTGCGCTCGAGCGGCCTGCCCGCCACCGGGTCGGTGGAGGCCGAAAACGGCCTGGTGGTCATCGACTTCGGCGCGCGCGTGGCCGTCAAGCGCATCACCATCCGCGTCACGGCAGTGGCCGACGGCGGCACGCTGGCCGAGATAGCCACCGTCGAGTTCCTCAACGGCATGGAGGATCGCATCGCGCCTCCCGACCTCAACGTTCCCGCCAACTTGGCCGCCGATGCGGCCGACAAGCGCTTCACGCTGGCGTGGGATCCGCAGGTAAACGTGACCGGCTACGAGGTGGAGGTGTCGCAGGGCGGCGTCACGGACGTCCGCGCTGCGGTGCTGCCCACCGCCGAGGTGAGCACGCTTCGCGGCGAGAAGCTGGCGAACGAGACCGACTACCGGGTGCGCGTGCGCTCCGTCAACGGCGACTGGCGCAGCCCCTGGGGCGACGCCATTACCGTGACGCCGCATGCCACGAAGGCTCCCGCCGCGCCCGACGGCGTGACAGTCGAGGGCGGCTACGGCGAGATCGTGGTGCGCTGGCGTGCCGCGGAGGACGCCGCGCGCTACACCCTCTACTACAAGGCCGAGGACGAGGCTGAGTTCCACGCCGTCGAGGGCCTGGCCGACACCAGCTACACCGTGGGCGACCTGCGTCATCGCACCCGCTACCTTGTGTATCTGACGGCCAGCAACGACTGCGGCACGTCCGCCCCGTCCAACCAGTACAGCGGCGAGACCATCGACCGCACGGCCAAGGTGCCCTGGTACAACCTCATCAACCGCACGGTTCAGAGCGCCTCGCTCGACTCGCACATCATCGACGTGACCGCGGCGCCGCACGATCCCGGCAAGGTGCCGGACTTCGAGCCGCGCCACCTGGTAGACGGCGACTACGACACCTACTTCTACTCCGCCCGCCACAACGACGGCTGGGGCGAGGTGACGGTCACCTTCGACGACGCTTATGAGATGAGCAGCTTCGCGCTCACCACCTATCTGGGCAACGGCTACTGCTCGATGCACGAGATCCGCGTGACGGTGGACGACGGCGCCGGCAACCGCGCCACGTACCACTCGGGCTCAGGCCTGTCGTGGTCGGCCATCGCCAACACGCCCAACTCCGTCATGGTGAGCTTCCCCAAGGCGAAGGTGAAGACCATCTCCCTCACCTACTGCCGCGCCTACTGGGCGCCGGTTACCATTTCTGAGCTGGCGTTCTACCAGCATGACACCTTCGCGGAGGAGGTGGCGGCGCTCTGGGCGGACGACCTGCACACGGTGCTTGCCGACGGCGTGACGCCCGAGGCCATCGAGGACATCCGCGCGCGCCTGAACACGCCCGACCCGGCGTGCGGCGAGCTGCATCCGCGCTACGAGCTGCTCGTGGCCGAGCTGGACAACGCCATGGCCGTGCTCAACGCCCAGGGCCTGCGCGCGCCCGTGGCGATTGACCCGCAGGTGCGCAGCTCGGTCAATGCCAACGTGGGCGGGCTCAACGCGTGGCAGCCCCTCGGCGTGTCGGCGAAGGCCGGCGAGGAGGTGGCGGTCTACGTGGGCGGCGCTGGCGCCGCGGCCGGCTCGTCCACCCCGCTGCGCCTCATGGCCACCCAGTACCACGCCGAGTCCAGCTCGTGGAGCACGACGGCGGTGGGCACGCTCAAGACGGGCATGAACACCGTGGTCATCCCCAAGCTCACCTCGCTCGATGTGGAGAAGGGCGGCGCGCTGTACGTGGAGTACGCGGGTACCGGCGCGAGCCGCTCCTACGCGGTGCGCGTGGTGGGCGGCGTCGATATTCCCGTGCTCGACCTGCACGGCGTCACCGACGAGGCCGAGCGCCTGGCGCGCTGCGAGGCCTACGTCCGCTCGCTCGACGCGTCCGTCGCCGGCCTGGAGCAGACCCATGCCGACGCCGGGCATGACCATGCCTACGATCCGCAGAACTGCGTGGCCAACGCCACGGACGTCGTGTGCGACACCATCATGTTCTCCATCCCCGCCAGCCAGGTGCTGGCCGGCTTGGGCTCGGGCACGGTGGCTGAGCGCGCCGCCAAGGTGAATCACGCGCTGGCCGAGGCCGACGAGATGATGCACCTGTTCTACCAGCACAAGGGCCTGGGGAACCTGACCGCCGAGGAACAGGAGGTCTACGGCACGCGCAACGGCCTGCCCACGGCGCGCCAGAACATCCGCTACATGCGCATGTTCGCCGGTGCGTTCATGTACGCCGGCGGCCTGCACATCGGCGTGGAATGGGGCTCCACCGTCGAGTTCTGCTCCACCCCGGGCGTCTCCTTCGACGAGAAGGGCCGCTACCAGTCCGGCTACTACTACGGCTGGGGCGTCTCGCATGAGGTGGGCCACGAGATCAACCAGGGCGCCTACGCCATCGCCGAGGTGACGAACAACTATTACGCGCAGCTGGAGAAGGCGCAGGACACTGATGACTCCACCCGCTTCACGTACCCGGCCGTCTACGAGCGCGTGACCTCCGGCATCAAGGGGATGCCGGGCGGCGCCACGGGCATCGCCGTGTACTGGCAGCTGCACCTCGCCTACGACAAGGGCTACAACTTCAAGACCTACGACACCTATACCGAGCAGTTCAACAACCTCTTCTTCGCCCGCGTGGACGCCTATGCCCGCAACCAGGCCATCGCGCCCCAGGCGAAGGAGGACGGCGTGGCGCTCACCCTGGCCGGCGCCGACAAGGACAACGCGCTCATGCGCCTGTCCTGCGCCGCTGCCGAGCGCAACCTGCTCGCCTACTTCGAGGCATGGGGCCTCGAGCCCAACGCGGGCACGCGCGCCTATGCCGAGCAGTTCCCGGCGGAGGAGCGCCCCATCCAGTACCTCTGCGACAGCGCCCGCGCCTACCAGCTGGAGGGCGGCCGCTCCACGGCGGCGAGCACCACCGTCTCCGCGTCGCTCGCGCGTGAGGAGAACTCGCCCTCCGTGGTCATCAGCCTGTCGTCTTCGGGCGGCGGGGACGGCCTGCTGGGCTACGAGATCAAGCGCAACGGCGTGCCGGTGGCCTTCGTCACGGCCGACCAGGATCGCTACGTGGACACCATCGCCACGGTGAACAACCGCGTCTTCACCTACGAGGTGTGCGGCGTGGACAAGCACCTCAAGCGCACGCGCTCGGTGACTCTCGATCCGGTGAAGGTGTCGCACGACGGCTCGCTCGACAAGACGGGCTGGACGGCCACGTCCACGCTCTACGCGGCCGACGATGCCACCGAGCCCGATCCCGACGGGACGAGCTGCGGCATGCCGGAGCCGGCTGCCGCGATGCGCGCCATCGACGGCGATGCGGCCACGGTGTTCGACGGCGCCCTGCCCGAGGGCAGCGCCGAGGAGGCCTCGGTGACGGTGAGCTTCGGCGAGGAGCTGGCGGTGTGCGCGCTCAAGTACCGTGCCGGCGCGGAGCATGCCGTCAAGGACTACCGCGTGGAGGTGAGCGCCGACGGCGTGCGCTGGACCGTCGTCAAGGAAGGCTCCTTCGAGCTGGACGCCGACGGCCGCGCCACCGTGTGGTTCAACCGCGAGGGCGACGGCTGGCTCTACACCTACGACGCCGCCTACCTGCGGCTCGTGGCCGTGGGGCAGCGCGAGGCCTCCGTGGCCGAGCTCGACGTGCTCGGCCCGACGGGCGATGACGTGGAGCTGCTGGCGAACGGCGTCGGCCGCCTGCGCAGCGACCTGCGCATCGAGGGCGGCGAGGTGGTGCCGGCCGGCTCGCTGGTCATCACCGGCTCCTACAAGGGCAACCCAGCTTACAACGCCCTCAAGCTCTACGACCAGGACGGCCGGCTCATCCCCGGCACGCAGGTGATCTTCGCCGACGTGCCCGAGCAGGGCGACCTGGGCGAGACGGCCGAGGGCCGCTGGCTGTACTACCTGACCCCCGACGACCTGAAGGAGACGGCCGTGCCCACGAAGGTGCGCGCCGAGCTGTACCGCGTCGACGACGCCCACAGCCTGGAGGGCGAGCGCCTGGTGGCTGACACGCTGCCGGTGGCCGTGCCCGCCGTGCTGCCGGACATCGAGATGTCGTTCGACCGCGTGGAGATGAGGGAGGCATGATGAGGACGAACGAGCGAAGGGAAGGCGCGCGCTGCGTGCGCGGCGCGGGATGCGGAGCGGCCGCGGGGCGCGCCGGGCGCGCCGGGGGCGTGAGCCGCGCCGCCCGCCTGCTGGCGGGGACGCTGCTGGCCGCGTGCCTGCTCGCGCCGGCGACGGCGTGGGGCTCGCCGGCTGACGGCGCGGCCGGCGACGGGGCGGCGACGGCGAAGGCCGCGCTGGGCGTGGCCCCGCTGGAGGCGCGGGACGGGGGCATCCCGCTCGCGCTGACCGGCATGGCGAAGGAGCGCTCGGTGCTCGTCCGGGTGTCCGTCGAGCCGGCCGAGGGCGCCGAGCTGCAGGAGGTCGGGTTCGCCTTCGACGCCGCCCTCGAGGAGCGCGCGGTGGTGGCGGAGTCCTCGTTCGAGGACGGCGTGCTGAGCATCGTCGCCTCTGCTGGCGATGATGAGCTCGGCGCGGGCGAGGACGGCTCGCTGGCGCTCGGCGTCATCAAGGTGACGGCCGCGCCTGCCGGCGCGCGCGTGACGGTGACCGTCGAGCGCGTGGAGGCCGCGGACGCTCGTTACGTCGAGCGCGCGACGGCCGGCCCTGCGGCCGGCCCGGTGACCCTGGCTGTGACCGACGGCGCGGGCGGATCGGGCAGCGCCGGCGGAGACGGCGGCACCGGGAACGGCTCGGGCGTCGGCGGCGGCGCAGGTGACGCGGGCGGCTCGGGCGCCGCGGGCTCGGCTGGCTCGGGCGCCGCGGGCGAGCCGGGCGGGTCCGAGTCCGGCGACGCGCTGGTCGCGGCGGGCACGCCGCTCGCGCCCACGGGCGACGCCGCTCCGCTTGTGGCCATCGCGATGGCCGTCGTGGTGGTGATCGCCCTCGTGGTGCTCATCGTGGCCTGGCGGCGCCGCTAGCGCTTGGGAAAGGGGGCGCGGGGAAAGACCCGCGCCCCCTTTCTGCGTTCGGGGCGGGTGCGGGGGACGGTGGCGGGGGGCCGGCGCGTGGCGCGTGGGGCGGGAGCGAAGGGCTGCCGCGGCGGGGCGGGGCGTGCGCCCTGGCGGGCGCGGGACGGCTGGCAGGGCGCATGGCGTGCGGGGCGCCCGGCACACGGGCGTGGCGTGCGAGGCGGCCGGGCGCTGCCTGGCGCACAGCGTTGGGTGAGGAGTGCGGGGCGCCCGACGTGTGGGCGCCGGGGGGTCTGCCGCGGGGCGGCTGGGGCTGCCGCGGGGCGGGACAACAAGGTGACGGTTCTGCTTCCGTTTATGGGCTGATCGTGTGGGCTTGGTAAGGTTGCGCGCAGGACTACTATACTTCCTACCCTGAGACCACGAGCTACGCTGAAGCACACGAGAAGGATCCGCACCGTATCATGGCCGACGCCATCAACCACAACGAAGAGCAGCCCGCGACGGGGCGCGCGTCCTCTCCTGAGGGCGGCGTCCCGCCGGTGTCTTCGGCGGCGGATGGCAGGCCTCGCGTCCGTGCCCGTCGTCCGGAGGCGCGCCCCGATGACGCCCGCGTCGCCACGCGCCGGCCCAGGCGCGACGCCGCCCGGCCCCGTGCGGCGGAGGGCTCCCATCCCACCCGCCGCCTTCCCGACGCGCCGCAGCGTCCCCGCGGCTCCCGCGACGGCGTCTCCACGCGCCCGCCGCGCGCCGCGGCCGGCAGCTCCGCGTCGGCTCACGACGCGCGCACCGCCCGCCTCGGTGCCCCGCGCGAATCCCGCGGCCCTGCGGCACCCCCGCGGCGACCGCGGCAGAACCCCATCGCGCGCCTGGTCAACCAATGGTTCGACCGTGTGATGGGCGCCATATCCGACGGCGGCCTCTCCGACCAGGAGGAGCACTACGCGGCCCACCGCACCACGCGCGACTTCATCTGGAACACCGTCGGCGTGGGCACGTGGGGCATGGTGTTCCCCCTGCTCACGATGATTGCCACCCAGCTCATGGGCGTCGAGCAGGCCGGCATGCTCTCCATGGCCTTCGTCACCGGGTCGCTGCTCATGATCCTCGCCAACTTCGGCGTGCGTACCTACCAGATATCCGACGTGGAGGAGACGCACTCCTTCGCGGACTACCAGGTCAACCGTTGGATCACCTGCGTCATCATGGTGCTCGTGGGCGTGGCCTACTGCTACGTGCGCGGCTACGAGACCGAGATGTTCTACATCTCGGTCGGCATCTACCTCTACCGCATGGTTGACGGCCTGGCCGACGTGTATGAAGGGCGCCTGCAGCAGGTGGACAAGCTCTACCTGGCCGGCGTGTCCCAGGCCATCCGCTCGGTGCTCGCGCTCGCGGCGTTCGCCGTCGCGCTGCTCGTCACGCGCAACATGGTGGCGGCCGCGTTCGCCATGGCCATCGCCGCCGCGGCTACGTTCGTGGTGGTCACCTACCCGCTGACCTTGCTCGAGACGCCGAAGTCCCGCAAGGCGCGCCCGGCTAGCGTCGTGGCGCTGTTCAAGAACACGGCGCCCCTGTTCCTGGCGCTGTTCCTGTACGCGGTCATCGACAACATGCCCAAGTTCGTCATGGAAGGCTCGCTTTCCTACGACAACCAGCTGTACTTCAACGCGCTGTACTTCCCGG
>ERZ777306.5445-NODE-5445-length-10132-cov-5.218815_pt1 | contig 10132 bp, 7 predicted proteins | sample MGYA00374966_ERZ777306 | MGnify/ENA primary metagenome ERZ777306 (study PRJEB29329, sample SAMN06343882) | mouse gut metagenome | isolation source: Mouse cecum | place: Austria: Vienna | collected 2014-11-15 ... | reverse complement strand
ATCATATACAGCGGTATCCCCTACCTGGACCATTGCCGCTGCCTCTTCCCTGCTTTTTACACCAATGTCAAAAAAGCATTCATCCAGCTTCAGTTTTTCAAACTCGGCCTTTTCCTCTTTTAGAAAGATACCCCGCACACCGTTTTTAAACCGAACCGGCGTAAAGACGGTCTCCTTGGGCGAAATTCCTCCCAGACGGCCACAGCGCAGATAGCCCTGCTCCTCAATGTGGGTTACAATAAAGCCAATACTGTCCATATGGGCGGTAAACAAAATCTTTTGGCCCTCTCCCCGCTTGTGCACAATTAGAGTTCCCAAGGTGTCAGTAAAAATGTCGTCTGCAAAGGGTCTCGCCAAGTTCTCAATAACGGCCCTTACCTCTGCCTCATCGCCGGAGGGACCATAGGCCCGGCAGAGCGTTTCGATTACACTATAAAGCTCCATTTTCTGCAATATCCTCCAAAAACAGCCGTGTCAGCGCCAGCATATGTGCAAAATCGGCTCTGCTCCCCACATTGGCCGGCGCATGGAGATAGCGGACCGCCGCCGAAATGGCCGCTACCCGTACCCCGGCCTTAGTCCGCTGGATGGCCCGGCTGTCGTTCCCCCCAGCGATATATTCTTTTGTCTGCCATGGAATGCGGTGTTCTTCCGCCAACCGGCGCAGACGCTCGAACATCTCGCGGTCATAGATGGTGCCTCCATCCATATAGGAGATAACCGGCCCCTTCCCTGGTGCGCAGACCCGGCGGTGGGACTCCGCTCCAGGCAGGTCCGCGGCAGTTGTGGTCTCCAGGACCAGAGCGATTTCTGGTGTTACCGCAAAGGCGGCGCCAAAAGCTCCCCGAGTCCCCACCTCTTCCTGAACAGTAAAGACAAACGTAACATCCAGGGGAAGTTCTTCCTCCAGCAGCTTGAGCATAACCGCGCAGCCGATCCGGTCATCAATGGCCTTGGCCTTGAACAAATCCTGGCCCAGTTTTTCGGGAGCGCCAACAAAAGCCCCGTAGGTGCCCAGGGGCACATCTATGCCTCCAGTATCCAGATAAAAGGACTCCGTTTTCGGAATTTTCTTCCGCTCGTCTTTACTGACAAGGTGAATTGCCTTACACCCTATCACCCCTGGGATTTTATCATTTCCCAGCACCACCGATTTGCCAATCGCAATCCGGCGATCCACTCCACCTACAAAATCGAACTTAAAAAAGCCGTCTTTTGCAGTACGGGTAACAATCAAGCCCACTTCGTCCATATGGGCACACAGCATCAACTTTTGTCCGGTGGATTTTTTGCCCTTTTTAAACACAATCAGATTGCCCAGACGGTCGGTCCGCACTTCATCCGCGTATTGCTCGGCCCGTTTCTGTAAAAAATCCCGGACCTCTCCCTCATTACCAGAAACACCGTTGAGACAGCAGAGCTCCGAAAGCAGGTTCAGCATCGTTCGCCCTCCTTTTCCACAAAAGCCGCCAGCAGGCGGGCCGTTTCCTCCAGGTCCCGGCGGTGGACGGTCTCAATGGGTGTGTGCATATAGCGCAGAGGCAGAGACAGCACAGCGGTGGCGATCCCCTCCCGGCTGATTTGCAGCGGCCATGCGTTGGTCCCGGAGCTGCCGGACATTACCTCCAGCTGGATTGGAATTTCCAACTCCCGGGCGCACCGTTCCACCTGCTTGACAAGTGCCTGAGAACAGTTCGGTCCCACTCCAAGCACAGGACCGCCAGACAGCGTAAAGGTTTTATCCTTGTCAGCGTCTGGGGTGTCTCCATGGGTCACATCAACCGCCACACATAGATCCGGGGCAATCCCATAGGCCGCAGTAATCGCGCCGGCGCTGCTGGTTTCCTCCTGAGTGGAGCCCAATACATACAAATCGACATACAGTTCCACCTTCTGAAGCCGCTCCAGCACATCCAGCAGCACTGCAAAACCGGCCCGGTCATCCAGGGCCTTGCCGCAGAAGAGCGCCTCACCGAAACGGGTACAGCCTCCCCGGCAGACCGCAGGGGTCCCGATGGGAAAGTTTTCCCTGGCCTCCTCCTGGCTGCACCCCACATCCAAATACAGCTTGTCGATGGTCAGTGCCTTTTCGGCCTCCTCGCTGCTCTGAAGGTGGGGGGGCATACAGGTCACAATCCCCAGGGCGGGAGGCTCTGTCAACAGCAACAGTTCTCGGTCCGGGAGCATTCGAGCGTCCACGCCGCCCAGAGAGGCGAAGCGCAAAAAGCCCTCCTCGTGGCCGGTGACAATGAACCCCACCTCGTCCAGATGGGCATCCAGCAGCAAGCGGGGCGCTCCCTCCTTGCCGCACCGGCGCACCCCTACCAGACTGCCCAGGCGAGTGGTATACACCTGATCCACCAGGGGACGCAGCAGCTCCGCTGCCCCCTGGACCGCCTGTGTCTCAAAGCCGCTGGGGCCAGACAGAGTGCACAGGCGGCTTAGTACGCGTTCGTAATCCAATGAAATTCCTCCGCTTTAAAAGTTTTGCACCAAATCCTTAAAGTGCTTACCCCGTTCCACAAAGTTTTTGAACTGGTCGAACGCGGCGCAGGCCGGCGAAAGGACCACATAATCCCCGGATTTCGCCCGCCTGCGGGCCTCCTTCACCGCCTGGTCGAAGCCCTCGGTCATAACAATTTCCGGATGGCCGGGACGGTAGGTCTCCGCCTGCTCCACCGCCTTGCGGATGGCCTGGGCGGTGGCCCCGTTGAGGACCAGAACCTGCACCCGGTCCACAATATCCAGCGCCAGATTTGTAAAGGGAATTTGCTTGTCATAGCCTCCGGCGATTAAAATCATGTCCCCAGGCGCCTCCGCAAAGGCGTGAAGGCAGGCTGCGGTTCGGCTGGGGCTGGTCCCGATGGAATCGTTATAGTAGGTAACCCCATCCAGCTCCCGGACCTTCTCAATCCGGTGCTCCACTCCCTGGAACTTGTCGGCCACCTCCCGGACCACAGGGTCCGGAACCAGGCCGTCCACAGCGGCGATGGCGGCCATATAATTTTCGATGTTGTGGACGCCTGGAATTCGGATGCGGTCCAGAGGCAGAACCTCCCGGCTCCCCTGGGTGTTGGTGAGCCAGATGGCCCCGTCCCGCAGATACACCCCCTGCTCCAGCCGTTCCTGCCGGCTGAACCAGACCACCCCAGCGGGGGCCAGCTCCGCCAGCGGGTGCAGCCGCTCACAGTCCCAGTTGAAAATGACACGGTCCCCTTCGCCCTGATGGCGGAAAATATTGGTTTTTGCCTGGGTATACTCCTCCATAGTGTGGTGATAATCCAAGTGGTTGGGGGCCAGATTGGTGAATACGGAGACATTGGGGCTTTGCTCCATCGTCATCAGCTGGAAAGAGGAAAGCTCCAGCACAGCCAGATCCTCCGGCTCCATATCCCCCACATCGGGCAGCAGGGGCTTGCCGATGTTGCCCCCCACGTAGACATTATACCCCGCAGCTTTCAAAAATTCCGTAATGATGGTTGTGGTGGTGGTCTTTCCGTCGCTGCCCGTCACAGCAAGAATCCGGCAGGGACAGGTACGGAAAAACAGCTCCATCTCACTGGTCAGCTCGCTCCCTTGCTCCACAGCCGCCTTCACCTGGGGGGTGTTGGGGCTCAGTCCCGGGGTGCGGAAGATCAAATCTTCGTGCAAATCCTCCAAATAGTCTTTTCCCAGAATCAGCGTTGCGCCCAGGCTCTCCAGTTCACCGGCCAGCTCCTCCGAGCGCTCCCGGGGCGCCTTGTCCCGAACCGTAACTTTGAGCCCGGCCCGCAGCAGCATCCGAATCAGCGGGGTGTTGCTTACTCCCATCCCGATTACCGTGATGGTCTTTTCATGCAGAGAATCCAAATACTCTTGAATGGCAGACATAGCCCGTCATCCCTCCTTATTTTTCAATCAAGTCATTTTAACACATCTTTGGAAAAAATTCAACGCTCTTACAGCCACACGGCCCAATCTCCATACCGGAAGGTTCCGCTCCCGTGATGGAGTTGTCCGTTTTCCTTCAATTCCCGGAAAGCGTTCCGCATTCGGAGCACGATTTCTGGTTCAATTTCCAGGGAGTGATGGGCGGGAAATATCCGTTTTGCCGGAAGTTCCGCTATTTTTTCCAGAGAATTGAGGTAAGCGGCTGGGTCGGTGGAGGGATAGTACGCAAACAATGTGTCTTTATAAACCAAATCTCCGGTGAACAGGTAGCCTCTCGCCTCTTCCCAGAAGCACATATGCCCCGGTGAGTGCCCTGGCGTATGGAGGACCTCCACTACCCGTCCGCCTAAATCTATGGTGTCACGGTCCTGCAAAACTCTGGTTGGTATCCCCTGAAATATCTCATAGGTACTGACATCGAAGCCCATTGGCAAATCACATCGGTCTGCCACCATGCTCTGAACAGTTTCCCGTGACAGCGGAAAGCCTCCGTTGAGCCAGTCCAGTTCCTCGCCGTGGGCATAGAAATCCGGGAAATACTTGTGGCCGCCCACATGGTCCCAGTGAATGTGGGTGGCCACAGCGGTAACTGGCTTGCAGGTGAGGTTCTGAACCTCGTCCTGGATTTTGCAGATTCCAAGGCCGGTATCAATCAGCAGGCTGCGCTCTGTTCCGTTCAAGAGATAGCAATGGGTCTCCTCCCAATGCCGGTATTCGCTGAGAACGTAGGTATCTGCATCAACCTGCTCAATAGTAAACCAATCGCTCATGTGCCAAAGCCTCTTTTCATTTACAAATTCACGGTTCTGATTATAGAACAAACTTCTGAGAAAATCAACACATTAAGAATCCATGAAAAATACCGCTTTTATCTTTACCAAGTGGCGGTTTTTGTGCTATACTGCATTCAAAGACAAATAAGGGAGCTGTTACCATGCCTACAAATGCCTACGAAAGTCCGCTGTCCTCCCGGTACGCCAGCGACGAAATGCTCTATCTCTTCTCCGCCGACAAAAAATTCACCACCTGGCGCAAGCTCTGGGTCGCGCTGGCCCGGGCTGAGATGGAACTGGGCCTGCCTGTAACCCAGGAGCAGGTGGACGAGATGGAGGCCCATTTAACGGACATCGACTATACATTAGCCGCCGAGATGGAAAAAAAGCTGCGCCACGACGTAATGGCCCATGTCCACACCTTCGGGACCGCCTGCCCCAAGGCCATGCCCATAATCCACCTGGGGGCCACCAGCTGCTACGTGGGCGACAACACCGACGTAATTCTCATGAGGGAGGGTCTGGAACTGGTCCGGGCAAAATTGGTCCGGGTGCTGGACCGTCTGGGGCAATTTGCCCGCAAGTATAAAGACTTGCCTACCCTTGGTTTTACACACTTCCAGGCCGCTCAACTGGTAACCGTGGGTAAGCGGGCCACCCTGTGGATGAACGAACTGCTCATGGACCTGGAGGAAGTGGAATACCGTTTGTCCACCCTGAAGCTGAGAGGCGCCAAGGGGACTACCGGTACCCAGGCATCCTTCTTGGAGCTCTTTGAGGGGGATCATGAGAAGGTTAAGCTGCTGGAAGAGAAGATTGCAAAGGAAATGGGCTTTACAGCTGTTGTCCCCGTAAGCGGACAGACCTACTCCCGCAAGCTGGACTACAATATAGTATCCACCCTGGCTGGCATCGCCCAGTCAGCCAGCAAGTTTGCCACTGACCTGCGCCTGCTGTGCCATTTGAAGGAGGTGGAGGAGCCCTTTGAGAAGAACCAGATCGGCTCCTCCGCCATGCCCTACAAGCGAAACCCCATGCGGTGTGAGCGGATTTGCTCTCTGGCCCGGTATGTCATTGCGGACGTAGAAAATCCTGCCGTTACCGCCGCGACCCAGTGGTTTGAGCGGACCCTGGACGACTCCGCAAACAAGCGGCTGTCCGTGCCGGAGGCTTTTTTGGCGGTGGACGCGATTTTAAATATCATGCTGAACGTATGCTCCGGTCTGGTGGTTCACCCCAAGGTCATCGAAAAGCACGTGTTGGAGGAACTGCCCTTTATGGCCAGCGAAAATATCATGATGGACGCAGTGAAGCGTGGCGGCAACCGACAGGAGCTTCATGAGCGGATTCGCGTCTTGTCCCAGGAAGCAGGCCGGAACGTGAAGGATTTAGGCCTGCACAATAACCTGATTGAACTGATTGCCGCTGATCCGGCTTTCGGCCTGAGCATGGAAGAACTCACCGCTCACATGGAGCCCAGCCGTTACACCGGCCGCTGTCCGGAGCAGGTGGAGGAATTTTTGGATCAGTGCGTGGCTCCCGTACTCTCTCGCTTCGCCCGGGATTTACAGGGAGAGGATACCCAGTTGAAGGTGTAAGGAGGAAAACACATGGGTTCCAAAAAGCCGTCAGAGCACTACATTGCCCTGGGATTGACCGCCTTCTGCGTCATTGCTGCGTCGATTTTGTTCTTTTTTCTCCTGTATCACTTCGCAGCAGTGCGAACCCTGGCCGCCAGCCTGATGCTCATTCTCCGCCCCATTCTCTATGGACTGGTACTGGCGTTTCTGTTGCTGCCAGTCCACCGGCACATTTTGACGTTTTTAATCGCTCTGATCCCCAGCCAAAGGGTCCGTCCGCTTCTCAATGGAGCGGCAATTCTGCTCAGCCTCTTCTTTGCCCTGCTGATTATCTATATTTTGCTGGCCATGGTGCTTCCCCAGTTGTACATCAGCGTAGTGGGCTTAGTCCAGGCATTTCCCGGCTACATTGAGACTGTTCAGGAGTGGTTGGTTAAAACCTGGCAGGACAATCCGGCTCTCCAGGCATTCCTTCTGCCCTACTACGAGTCTACCACTCAAGCTCTGGAGGATTGGCTGCAAAACGACATCATGCCCAACCTGGAGTCCATGTCCACGGTTCTTAATTGGGCAAAGGAATTCCTTCTGCCCAACGTAACGGACGTTGTAACCAGTGTATCCGTGGTCGTGGCAACAGCACTGATGGTTTTGAAGGACATCTTGATTGGGCTGATCGTGTCGGTGTACCTGCTGGCCCGGAAGGACACCTTTGCCGCCCAATCCAAAAAAATCGTCTACAGTCTGCTGCCCACTTCCGTCGCGGACCTGGTGGTCGAGGAAGTTCGCAGCGCCTACCGCATTATGAGTGGGTTTATCAATGGAAAATTGGTGGACTCCGCCATCATCGGCGTAATCTGCCTGATCTGCTGCAATATTTTCCACTTCCCCTACCCCGCTCTGGTGGCAACCATTATCGGCGTAACAAATATTGTGCCGTTCTTTGGTCCCTTTATCGGCGCAATTCCCTGCTTTTTCCTGATTCTGCTGGTAAATCCTCTTCAGGGGATATATTTTGCCATCTTTGTTCTGGTGCTCCAGCAATTCGACGGCAACATCCTGGGCCCCAAGATCCTGGGCGACTCCACCGGTCTTGCCAGCTTCTGGGTGCTGTTTTCTATCCTTCTGTTTGGCGGACTGTTCGGCTTTGCGGGGATGGTGCTGGGTGTTCCGGTGTTCGCGATGCTTTACAGCATCGTCAGCCGGCTGGTCGCCCAGGGGCTGCGCCGGCGCGGGCTGCCTGTGGAAACTGCACAGTATATGGGGAAAACCGGAAAATTCTCGTAACCCCAAACAAACAAAAAGCGTCCGCTTGGGAGGAACTTTGTAAGGAAGTTTCTCCCAAGCGGACGCTCTTTTGAATTAAATCAGTGCCGCAGCTGGAACCGCTGGACGGAATCCTCCAGCTTTTCCGCCTGCTGCCGCAGCTCCTCCGCCGAGGAGGCGGATTCCTCAGCGGTGGCGGCATTGGTCTGCACAACGTTAGAAATCAGCTCCATTCCTTCGGTCAGCTGCCGCAGGGACATGGCCTGCGCCTGAGCGGACTGGGCGATCTGCCCCACCAGGTCCGCCGACCGCTGGGCGCTGGACACCACTTCAGACAGGGCCTCTGTGGTCTCCTCCGACAGAGAGGTTCCGTACCGCACCTGCTGTACCGATGCATCAATCAGTTCGGTGATGCTCTTGGCGGATTCGGCGCTCTTACTGGCCAGCCGCTGAACCTCATCGGCTACCACAGCAAAGCCCTTGCCCGCCGCGCCGGCCCGGGCCGCTTCCACAGAGGCGTTCAGGGCCAGAATATTGGTCTGGAAGGAGATGTCCTCAATGGCCTTGGTGATGCCACTGATCTGCTGAGAGGAGGCGGCAATATCCGCAATGGCCTTGGTCAGCGCGTCCATCTTGGTGCTGCATACCTGAAGCTGTTCACCGGCGGATACAGCAAACCTCTGTGCCTCCGCCGCATCCTCCGAAGTGCGGTTCACCTGGCCGGAAATATCCTGAATACCCGCGGACAGTTCCTCCACCGTAGAGGCCTGCTGCACCGCGCCTTCGGAAAGAGTTTGGGCACCGGCGGCCATCCGCTGGGACTCGTTGGTAAGCTGCTGGGCGGTCTGGCGGATATGATACAGAGCGTCGTTCAAGGAATCCAGAATCTGGCGCATAGCCTTCTGAATGGGCAAAAATTCTCCCCGGTAGGTTCCATTGATGGCCAAATCCATATTGCCCTGGGCCATCTGGGCCAGTTTGTCGTCGATGTCGTTGATGTACGTTTTCAGCTCCCGTTTGGTCTCGTGAATGGAGTTGACCAGCATACCCAGTTCAGAGGTATCCGCCTCCCACTGGAATTCCGCAGACAGATTGCCCTGGGCAATCTCGCCCATCTGGTCCTTCACCGCAAGAACCGGTCGCAGAATGCGCCGGCGGATTACCCGCATACTGAATACCTGCAGTCCCATAACCACCAGCAGAGAAATCACCATCAGGGTGCGAACGATAAAGACCCACCGCTCCAGGGACTGAACCTCCTGAAAGGCCCGGGCATCCAAATCCGCTAAAAATTGCTCCTTCAGGCTGGTAATCTTGGCCAGGGCGCTGTTGTATTCCTCTCCGTACACATAGTTGATGGCTGTGCTCTGCTGGCCGGACTGAACCTGCTGCATGGCCTGCTCCTCCAGGGGCACCAGCTCGTTGGAAAGGGCGGACATCTGATCAATCATGTTTTGTTCCTCGGGGGTGATGCCGATCTCCTGCATGGCGGCTACGCCCTGATCCCGGTTTTTCAGGTGGTTGACTTCGTTCCAATAGTTGTCGTAGTGCTCCTGAAGCCCGGTGGCCGCAAAGGCCCGAACCTCATTCGTCAGATATGCGGAACCGTTCATGAAACGGTTGGCGTTATAAGTCAACTCATATCGCTCCTGGTTGGACTTGTCCAGGCGGCTGCTGGCTCCACTGTTCATAAACAACAGAATCATCAGAAACACCAGGGCACAGATGGATGCTACGTTTAAAATTGCAGTCAGCGTTGATTGATTCATAGCCTTTTTCATATTTGTGCCTCTCCTCTCATAAATCCCACAAGGATTTCGCTTTCTATTGTAGCGGATTTAGAGAAAAATTACAAGAGTTTTGAGAAAAAAACCCGGATGCCCATAAAACATCCGGGTTTCTCCAATTCTGGACGGTCCATACCAGCTCCGGCTATACCAGCTCTACCCGAACCTGCTCCCCTTGGGCGCATACCCGGATCGCTCCTCCGGCGGTCAGATCCCCTCCCAGCAGCAGGTCCGCCGCCGGATCCTCCACCCAGGCCGCCACCGCCCGGCGCAGGGGACGGGCTCCGTAATCCCGGCTGCGGCCCTCCCGGGCCAGCAGAGCCACCGCTCCGTCCTCCACCTCCATGGACACACCCAGCCCGGACAGGCGCTTTTGGGTCTCCTCCAGCAGCTGCCGGGTGATCTCGGCGAGCGTCTCCTGTTCCAAAGGGTGGAACACCAGCATCTGGTCCAGGCGGTTTAAAAATTCCGGGGAAAAGCTCCGCTTGGCTTCGGACAGCACCGCCCGCTCCAAGTCCTTCTTATCTCCCTGACTGGCCGGAGAAAAGCCCAGGCCGCTGCCCTCCCGGAAGTTCTGGGACCCTAGATTGGAGGTCATTACCAATACCGTGTTCCGAAAGTCCGTTTTCCGGCCCTGGGAATCGGTCAATACCCCCTCTTCCATCACCTGGAGCAGAATGGACCACACGTCCCGGTGGGCCTTCTCCAGCTCGTCCAGCAGCACCACAGACCAGGGCCGGCGGCGGACTCTCTCGGTGAACTGACCTCCTTCTTCGTGGCCCACGTACCCAGGCGGGGA
>ERZ777306.5439-NODE-5439-length-10146-cov-4.043306_pt1 | contig 10146 bp, 7 predicted proteins | sample MGYA00374966_ERZ777306 | MGnify/ENA primary metagenome ERZ777306 (study PRJEB29329, sample SAMN06343882) | mouse gut metagenome | isolation source: Mouse cecum | place: Austria: Vienna | collected 2014-11-15 ... | reverse complement strand
ATATCCCCTTGGCAATGTAAAGTCATATACTGTTTCCATTTTAAAAATCTCCTTTGTAATTCTTGTTAAAAATCTTAATTAGGTATTATAAGCTCCTCGTATGCCAGCTCCACCGACTCTATTGCCACCTCATTTGCGGTAGAGTTTAAATCCGGCGCATTATACTTTGCTACCCACGCGTTTGTCAGCACCCATACTGTTGTTCCGCTTATGCTTGTTACTGCGCTTTGAGGCGCGCCTCCGTTTATGTCTATAAGCTCAATAGACACATTGCTTCTCGGCATCTCTCCCCTTACCTCGCTGACGCACTCCTGTATCCACGTCTTAAAGGCGTTGTCTGACGTATATCCCATCTTAAGGGTTACATTGCCGTGCTTTACCAGCCCCGGAAGCTTTACCGGGGAAAGACTGTGGGAATTTCCCTGTCTGAATTCTATTACGTCAACGGAAGCCTCCACTCCGCTTACCTCGTTAAATGCCGCTATTCCGTCTACATTGTCAACGGTTACTAAAAAGTTCATTTTTGTAAGGGGATATGATAAACCTGCCTGATTTTGATATGTTGCCATTATGCTGCTCCTTTCCTGTTCACATGTTTACTAAAAAACTTATCAGTACACAGGTTTGGCATAATCCAAACCTGCAAGTATCGGCTACGCCGATACTTTGTTAACTGGCTGCCTCCGCCGTAAATTGGGTTACCTTAAATATTACAAACTCCGCAGGCCTTGACGGGGCTATTCCCACGTTGCATATAAGTCTTCCTGCCCTTATATCGTCAGGCGTCATGGTTGAGGCTCCTATTTCCACAAAGTAGCTTTCCTCCGGCGTAGAGCCTGCCAGCATTCCCATTCTGTATATGTTGTCAAGAAAGGACGTGATGGTTATGCTTACCCTTGACCAAAGTGACGCGTCATTTGGCTCAAACACTACCCAGCCTGTACTTCTTTTTATGCTTTCCTCCACATAGATAAACAGCCTTCTTACGTTTACATATCTGAAAGCTCCGTTGCTGCTGGCAGTTCTTGCTCCCCATATGCGTATTCCCATTCCGTTTATCTCTCGTATAAGATTAATTCCCTCCGGGTTAAGCATATCCTGCTCACCTGACGTATAATTAGTCTTAAGCCCCGTACATGCTATGGTTTCGTTTGCAGGGGCCTTATGAACTCCTCTGCCTGCGTCTGTCTTTGCGTACACTCCCGCAACCGAGGCTGACGGAGGTATAAAATCAGGCTTCTTTAACATTCTGTCGTAAACCTTAAGCCACGGATGATACATTGCGGCATATGTACTGTCAATCATTCCCCGGTATTCCAAAAGCTCCTTAATGTCCGTAAGCTCCTTCGGCATATCAAGTATGGCAAACCTGTTTCCCATATTTTCACAGTGGGAAACAAGAGAAACCATAACCTCCGGCATTGTAATTCCCGGAACTGCCATTATGCTTACCCTGTCATTTTCAAGGAAGGACTGTATTCCCGTTCTCCTTCCCGGTCCCTTATCCTCTCCTATAAAGGTGCCTGCATTTAACTTTTCTATGGTGCCGTCAAAGCCTCCCTCAAGCATAATAGTTCCCTCTGCCATATTCTCTCCGAATATTGCCTCTACAATGTCCCCACACTTATCTACTTCCTCTAAAATTACCGAAATAAGCCTGCTGCTTTTAAGACGCTCGCCAATATAATTTTCAGATGAGACATTTAAGGTAAGCCCCCTGTACTCCTCTGCAATATCGTCGCATCTTACTGTCATATCAGTTTCCACAAGATATAATAAGGTTTCAGGGACAAGACTGTCGTCTGTTATATCCTCTGTAAAGGGCTCCTCCATTGTAACAACATTATCAAATATGGCAGCTATCCTGTTATACTGATTTTTTGCAAAAACCAAGTCTCCTTCCCTAAAGCCCTCTGCCGACTTAACGGTATAGACCTGCTTTTTATCCTCCTGCTGGGACATTACCTGCATTTTTTTCTTTTTTACGGATTTAAAGGCTATCTGTATTCTGTTTCCCCACTTTCCTTCATTGGCCGCCTGAAAAATTATAAAGCCTGCTGCATTTTCCGCTTTTTTTGCGTCCTCGGGAATGACTCTTGACACATAGCAGCGTGTTCCTCCGTTTGCAAAAAACTGCTCCACACAGGAGGGCAGATACCTGTACTCTCCGTGGGTAAAGGCTCCAAGAAAACCTCCGAATATTTTTGTAAATTCCGAAAAGCCTGTTATAAGCACAGGCTCCCCTGTTACAGGCCCTCTTTCCGTAAGTCCCACAAAGCCTGCCGTGCTTGTTCCCGCACCCTCCACTGTCCTTGGTGAATTGTCATATTCCTCAACATATACACCCGGCGATAAATACTCTCTCATTATTTCTCCTTTCCTGCCCTGCGGCAATGCCGCAGGATAATTTAATTTATTTAAACAATAACCTTTCCCGAGCCGGGATTTGTAATTGTTATAACTCCCTGTCCCAATGAACAGCTTAATACCGAATTATTGCAAAGGCACGGAGCTCCTCCCGACATAACCTTACTCTGTGTCATGCTCCATGTTCCCGCAGCCGTGGGTACGCATGGCTGGGGCGTCAATACTCCAAGGGCCGCGGCCGTGGCAGAGGCAACCTGAGGGTTTGCCATGGAGGTACACATGCCAAAGGGCGGTATATTTACAAATGCATTTGTATCCTTTATAGTTGCCACAGGTTTCCCCTCCGCAAGCACCTTTGACTGTGACGTTACGTTAAGCATTGATGTTGATGTTCCAAAGGGACACATAAGAACTGCCCCCGTTACTACCTTTGTTCCCATTTCGTTTCTTACCTTTCTTTAGTTTATTGCTTTATAAAGGGCTTCCAAGAGTCTTGAAATCTCCTCCTCCATATCCTTTGTAATTAAAATCCCATAATCTGCAGCGTCAATATATAGGGCGCTTACATTAAATTTTTCCTTCATATATGCTTCCTTAAGATATATGTCCGACTGATACCTTGCATATGTGTCCATTTCCTCTATACCCTGATTAAAGCTTACCTGATTTTTAAAAACGGTATATGTGTAATATTTTGCTCCCCTTGCCAGCGTCACGCTTTTACTTTCATTGTAAAATACATATCTGTAATCGCTGCAGCCGGAAAATGTCTTAAGGGGAATAAATATATCTGTTTCGTTTTTTAATTTCAGGTAAACATATGGATTCCCCTCCGAATATAAAACCGATACAAGCCTTGACGCCCTTGTCCTTACTTCATCATTGCGTGTCTCCCTTCCATATCTGTATAACGCCGCACAAATACAGGCCTTCTCCATATCGCCGCAGTCTTCATATTTTGCTCCCGCTATTTGCTCAAGTATTGAAACCGCCGTAGCTTCGGACAAGCTGTCTTTAATAACCCCTGCATTGTCAGATATTATATTTTCAAGGGTTTCCTTTATTTCCTTTAAGGAGCTGTCCTTATCTCCCTCTAAATATATTTTTGCAAGCACGCTGTCATAAATATCCTCCATGGAGCTTAACGCCAGAGGCGTGTTTATTTCCATAAACGCCTCCATGGACTCTAATCCTGCCATTCCGTCAGAATACAGTCCGTCAGCTATTGCCTTTTGTATGCTTTCCTTTGCGCTTATAACAGCGTCTGCTGCCGTGCCGGACTCAAGGGCCGCTCTTGCCTGCGCCTTATCGGCTTCTCCCGCCGTGTCGGAGCTTATTATCTCTGTAAGCCTTTGCTCCTCCTTTTCTATTTCATTATTTATTTCATCTATTTCAAGCCCGATTTTCTCTGCCTGTGTCAAATCATTTACGTCAAGGCTTGACTGACGCTTTATCTTAAGCTCCTCCTTTTTGCTTACAAGCTCTGAAAGCTTAGATGGCTCTGGCGACAGCTCCTTTTTCATGTCAAGAATACTGTCATTAAGCGTCTTTATTGCTTCCTGTACATTTTTATTGTCCTCCTTCTCCATAAGCTCATTAAGGCTTTCTGCCAGATTATCAATTAAGTCTGCCCCCTCTGCCTTACTCATTCCTGATACTGCCGTCCTTGCAAGATACTCTGTTTCAAATGCAGCGGCAGAAGCATCGCCGTCTTCTTCTGACAGCTTCTTAAGAGCCTCGGGAATAAGAAGCTCCTCTATAAGCTTTGCTTCCCTTTGGGGATTATTTATTGTCCCGTTTTCTATATTTGTTATATCCTGTATATTTTCCATAAGGCTGTCAATATCGCCTGCTGTCCCTGCAAGCTTTGCCGCCTGATTTACCATATCGTTCTTAACCTTATCTATAGCGGTTGTCCCTTCCTTTAAAGCCTCCGCCTCACATTTTATAAGCTTTTTTTCTACCTCCTCCATGGCTGTGCCAACGGCGCTTACCAGACCGTAATCTACAAAAAATCCATCCGTATCGTCAACGTCTGTCTGTACATTATTTAAAAGCTCCGGCAGAATTTCATCATAAAGCTTCCGATACACCTGAAGCCTTCTTTCACTGTCCAAGCCCTCCATAAGGTTTAACGCCGTATCCTTTGTATCCTTATTTAAGACTGACGCCTCCTTATAATATTCCTGAAATGCGGCTATCTTTTCGTCAGTATTCTCCTGATTAAGCTCTGCCTTCAAATCCCGGCTTACTGCCGCCTCAATAAGCTCGATATTTCTTTTGTCCGTATTGGTTTTCTTTTTATTTTCATTAAGGGATTTGTGATATACTGCAATGGCGTCAAGCTCGGGAAGAGTATCAAGACTGTAGGGATTAATTATGTCAAATATACACACCGTCTCTCCTGTCATAAGGTCATATGTAATTCCGTCGGATTTTGTGTGATACCTTACGTTAAGCTCTTTATTTAAAGGCATCTCCACGGCTTTTCCTTCCTCCATAATATCCGAAATATTCGATGCGTCTGATATCTCAAACCACTTTCCGTCTGCCAGCTCCGACTTATAGTACATTTTATTCTGGCTGTAGGTTTGGGCTGATTCCATTGCTATATCATACAGTGAATCATTTAACGCGCTTATATGAATCAGATGTGTCCCGATAATCAATGTAGAATTTTCAATTTCCTCCCAGCTTATATCCGCATATGCTTCCTCATCCTTATTAATAACCGCAGACGCTACAGTTCCCAGTATAATCACCGCTGCCATCAGGATGCAGGCTACAGGCGCCATTATTTTTCTTCCTGAAATTTGTTTTTTTATTGAAGCCCTTTTTCTATTCCTGAATTTTTCCATATATGCACATATCCTCTTTATTTATATACCCGCTCATAAGCTTTTCCATGTCCCCGCCATAAAGCTCCACCGTTACCTGTGACAAATCGTCTATAAGGATTGAAAGATATTTAAGCTCCTCCTCTACAGAAACAGGAGTGTTTGAAAGTATGCTTTTTCCGTCCTTAACCAGCTTATAATATTTGATTTCCTCTTCGTCTGAGATATTTAACTTAAGACTTACCATGCCTGTTGTCTTGTTTTCACTATAGCTTACGGCTCCTACCTTTTTTTCCGTTTCCTCCTGCCTTTTCGCAACCTCTATAGGAAGCCTGCCCTTATATTCCGATACGTTTATTACGGAGTCCGAGACAAACTGCCCGTCCTCATACAGCCTTAGGAACACCTTTCTTCCGTTGTTTATTGTTAATGTAAGATGTCTCAGCATTTCACCCACGGGAGTTCTCTCTCCTATCAGAGTATCCTCCACCCATAATTCAAACTGATTTACTGAAGCCTTGCAATCCTCCGGAATATACACTCCTATCTCAAATGCGTTTTCCTCAACTATAGTATTTATATAATAATATGCCCCGTCAGACATATCCTCCGTGACAAAGCTCCCGCCGCTTCCTCCCGTGTTAATTCCAAGCTCCTGCTCATTAAGTATTTCCGTAATAGTCCCGCAGGTAAGTCTGTCATATGAATATAATATCTGGGTATAATTCTTAAGAGCCTCCAGCTTTTCAAGCTCCATATTCTCATATTCCGTCTTTAAGTCCCTGTATTCTGAATATTGAAGCTCTCCTGCTTTATTCTTAAGCCTGCCCTTCTCCATGGCTTCATAGGACTTTTTCACCTGACGCTCTACCGATTCATATGCGTTTCTTGCAGTTATCATATTTTCATATGTTAAATCTACCTGCTTTCTTATATCCTTTTCAGTCTGTCTCTGCTCCTTTGACGCTTCCTCATATTCAAGCACCGATGTATACAGGGCGTATGGGTCATCCTCCACGTACCTTACTCCATCTATAGCGCCCTTAAACCATTCCTTTGGAATCCTTATAAACAATATTTTTATGTTTCCCTGCCAAGGCTTATCTATAGCTGTAAGAAACCTGCCGTAATAAAGCTTAAACTCTGCCGAATCTATTTCTGCTCCGCTTTTTGCCATGGCCACATATGAGGAAATATAGCTCATCTTACTGCCGTACTGGCTCTCCATAAGGCTGTAATTTGTGTTAAGGGCAGTAAGCGCAAGGCTTGTATTCAGCTTAGCGTCATAATAAAGCTGGCTTTTTTTTAGGGTTTCCTCCTCTATATATGAAAGCCGTTCCCTGCTTATATCAGCCTCCCTGTATGGATTTTCAAACGCATACCCCCTTGTCACATCTATGGAAATTAAATCTGACAGCTCCTTTTTACTGTTTTCAAGCTCTCTTTCCTTAAGGGCAATTTCCGAATTCAGCCCCTCTATGGAGCTTTCAATCAAGTCAACATCCTCCTTAAGGGCTTCCCCAACAGCAAGCCTTGCCTTATTTTTCTTTAAATCCTCCTCAAGCACCGACAGCTGCTTCCTTTTATAGGCTATAATCTCCTGATATGTATAAATATCAACATAAAGATTAGATACCTCCTCCCGCACGCTGTATTTTATATCTGACAGCTTATGGTTAAGAGATGAAATCTCTGACTGTATCTGCAGGGGCTTATATGTAAATTCATACTCGTCCGCCAAATCTGCCTTTTCAGGAAACTTAAAGGAAAGTAAGGGCGTCCATCTGAAGGTAGCCATGTTTTTCTTTTTCAGCGCGATAGATTTTACAGCCTCCTCATACTCTGCCTGCTTTAAAAATATTTTGCTTCTTGTGGTTTTGTATTCCCTGCTTACGCCTGTGGCAAGGGCAACTGCCTGGGATAATGTAAGGGTTTTCCCTTCAGCCCCCTCTGAGCTTATCAAAAATACATTGCTTATTGGCTGCATTACCATAAGAAGTACAAAAATACTGCACCATAATGTTTTTCTTTTATTCATTGCCTCCCTTTCCTTCATCCTGAAGCTGTTCTATTGAGTACATTATAAATTTCCCGTCTGACGACTGGCTGTAGAAGGTATATTGAAGCTTTTCCAACTGAAAGCTGTATATATACAGCAGCTTATCCTTATCATAGCCCGTTATCTCCATGGCGTCGTCAAATACGGCGTTTACCTCTAAGCCTGACAATGATGACAATACTACAGCCTCCTCCGCGCTTATATTTACATTGCCTTCATATACTATATCCCCCGCTATTTCCTTTACCTCGTCTATACCGGAGGCGGTTTTACCTCCTATATTGCAGCTTTCACTTTTTACAAATATTTTATCTATAAGGACCTTATCGTCAAGGCTTGTCCCTGATACTCTTCCGCTGTACATTGCGCCAATATCCTTCATGTCTCCTATAAAATATTCCGTGTCATAATATATATCACGCTTTCCCATGTATATTTTTGACGCTTCCTCCGTTGTCTTTCCAAGAAAATCCTTGTACACAATTTCCCCGTTTATGAAATTACCCTCATATACAGAATTGCTGCTGTCATCAAACAGGGCGCCCTTTCCGTTCCGTTTTCCCCTGCTGAACATTCCCTGGTATATTACCGTTCCTCCCGTTCCGTACTCGCTTCCCTCTCCCTCATATAAGTTATGCTTAAACTCTCCCTCGTACAGAATTTCCTCATTTTCACCGTACAGCCTGCCTGTGCCGCTGTATTCATTGTCTTCAAATTCTCCCGAATATATAATGTTCCCCTTTTGTCCATACAGGGTTCCTTCGCCGGATACCTTTCCGTAATGCACCCTGCCCTTATATGCAATATATCCTTCCTCTGCCCTTATTTCTACATTTCCGGAAATAAAATTAAGAAAAACAGAGTCATAATTATATGTTCCGCTTGATACATTCCTTTGTACGGAGGCTCTTAAATTTACGACCACAATAAAGCTTACCACACACGCTATTGCTCCAAGCACACCCAAAAGACGGCTGCTTATCTTCCATTTCCACACTTTTGTATACTCCCCTTCTGATTTTGGATAAATAATTTTATATTTTTCTTCCATATACGATATACTCCTTTTCTTTGCTGCGGTTTCTACGGCTTTGCCAGATTTTCCGTTCCTATAATGTCAAATGAACTGCCAATTTCAAATACATTTGCTAAATATATTATTCCTGCTATACATAAAGCTACCACCCCTGCAATAAGAAATCCTTTTAATATAACATATATATATTTATCTATAAATTCCCTTAATTCTTCAAATCTTCTGGGAGCTCTTCCCAAAAGCTTCATGTTTTTTATATCCTGAAAAACATCATTATAATCTTCATATCCCCCATTACTGTTTTTTGCTTTTAAAAGAGTCACGCACATAAAATCCGCATATTTATCATCCCCTACCAGTTCTTCAATAAGGTATCCGCATTCCCTTGCGCATTCCTTCTCGGTAATATTCTCGTCAAGCTCTGTTAAATCTAAGTCATATGTAAAATATACCCTTCCGTCCTCCTCAAGATTCAGCTTTCTCTCCTTTATCATAAGATACTTAATTGCTTCGGGAAGGTCTGTTATCATAACCCTTCTCATTGCTTCCCTGCATATGTCTACTATCTCGTTAAAGCTGTCTGCCATGGTAAAAACATAGTCCACGATTCCTCTTTTTTTCCTGTATGGCGAGCGAATACAATAGCTGTCCCCGACAGAAAAGGGCTTAAAATCCCTTCTGTCAAATTTACTTAGAATATTTGCAAGCTTTTTTGACGTTTCAGCATCCTTTACCTTAAGAATTACATATTCATTTTCCTCCTCATCGTCACTCCAAACCTTGCCTGCAGTCATAACGTCGTTTACCTTTCCTTCAAGCAGGCAGCCTGTCTCTCTTATTAGTTCATCATATACCATATATTCCATAGTTCTACCTCTTTTTCTTCTCTTAAAATTCTCCGCCGTTTTTAATTATTTTCTTACTACTGCATAGCAGAATGTGCTTATAACCGGCTTATTTGTACAATATACATTTATTTCATATACGCCTTCTCCTGCAGGCGCAGTATATACTCCGTTTTCCGTAACCTCTCCTCCTCCATATTCATTTACCCCGTATGTGACGGGACAGGGCTCCATATCCGTAAATCTTACATGAAGATAAGCGCTTTCCTTTGGCTTCATTATTAATGTAGGCTTTTCCATAGATATATATCCCACTTTTCCCTGTACCATGCCTTTAGGCTTCTCCCTGGCAGTTTCTGCCTCCGGTCTTCTTACGGCTACCCAGCGGCATTTTAAAATCATATTATTATAATCCCTTAAAAATCTTATTCCCGCCTGAAAGGTTCCTCTGTCCCTGTACAGCTTTACCGCTGTCTCTGCCACAGGCATATTTAATTTCCTATGGGTTAAGGCTTTATCATTATGATTTTTCTCCTTAAAAATATCACTGTCCCCAAATATTGTTATATTTCGCGACAAATCTCCGCCGCCCTCCTCGCATGCATCAAAGCCAAGCTGAATATACATAGTTTCATCCCCGCTTCCGCATACAATTTCATCGCTGTAAAATGTCTCTCCCTTTTTAGCCCCCTTTCCTAAAGGAATCTCAAAGGCTCCCTCCCGGTATATTTTTTCCTCTGTATTATCATGCCTTTTGAAATCCGTATCTGCTTTTTTTCCATCCTTTGCATTCCTGTTCTCCTTATGGTTAAAATAATCTAAAAATTCTCCTCTCAATGCCCCGTCGGCAGGCGCTTCTATATATTTCTTTACTGATTTTTCTTCTATTCCCAAAATCATATAGCCCTGTTCTGTTTTCTTAAAATTAATTCCTGCAAGACGTACATACTCGCTTCCTGATACCATTGTCCTCATTTCAAGATTAGTCTTTCCCATAATGCT
>ERZ777306.5429-NODE-5429-length-10169-cov-7.815503_pt1 | contig 10169 bp, 6 predicted proteins | sample MGYA00374966_ERZ777306 | MGnify/ENA primary metagenome ERZ777306 (study PRJEB29329, sample SAMN06343882) | mouse gut metagenome | isolation source: Mouse cecum | place: Austria: Vienna | collected 2014-11-15 ... | reverse complement strand
TTTCGGTAACTGTGAAATTGTTGTACTCGATGTAAGCCAGCAGGTCGCTGATGTTACCGCTTTTTTGCTGCTTGTTACCGGTTACGACAAGGCAGAATTTCTGTTTAGCCCGCGAAACGGCGACATTCAGCAGATTGGGATCGTCGACGAAGTCGGAAATTTGATTCTCGACGGTGCTCATGACGATTGCATCCTTTTCTCGGCCTTGGAATTTATGTACTGTTGCAATGTCGACCGGAGATCCGATTTGTTGCTGCAACGCATCGACTTGTGCGTTGTAAGGAGCTATGATACCGATATCTTCGGCTTCGTACGAAAGCGTCGGAAGCACTTCCTTGCGGATGACGTCGATTTCGCGTTGATTCACATGGTGGTGATTGTGATTGCCCTCGACCGTTTTAATGGCGCAAACGACATCGGGTTCGCCGTTGTCGCGGGTCATGATAACGAGGTTACCGCCGTAGAATTTTCGGTTACAAAAGTCGATGATTTTCGGATGACAACGATAGTGTTCTTTCAGCAGGGTTTGCGGAACGCTGGGAATCGTGCGGCAGACGGATTCCAGAAAACTGTTGCGGGCGCAGTCGTAGGATTTGGGAATGGTAAATTGTTCGGCTATTTCGTCGAGTTTGAGCCGTGCTTCCGGTGTGACGACATTCGGCAGCTGCATGGAGTCGCCGACGATAACGGCGTTTCTGGCACATGAAAGTGCCAGTGCGCCAGTTTCGACCGACACTTGCGACGCTTCGTCCATGATGACATAATCGTATATCGTTTCGGGCGATAGACAGCTGCGGGCAGAAAACGTTGTACTTAACACGACTGGATATTCGTTCAACACCTCCTGGGCCTTGAAATAGAGGTCGGAGGATAAGAATATCGGTTTGGGGTGGTCGACTCCGTACTTGCGGTAGAGTGCATTTTTCAGATACAGCATCGACCATTCGGAAAGATGCTTTGTCTGTTCCTCTGCATTCTGCGATGTAATATATGCTTCCAATTCCGCAATTTCGGTGCGCAATGCTTTGAGGCGTGCATTGTAAATAGCTGTTTGCAAGTCTGATATGATAGCAGATAAGTCGCGCTGGAAGAAACCACGCGATAACCCTTTGAGCAGCTGTCGGCTGCGAAGTCGAATAGCAATCCAACGGAATTTTACACGCATATTGCCGAAAAAGCCAGAACGGAGAGCTGCATCTTCGGCGAATTGTTGCAAGTCGAACCACAATCGGGTCAGACGGGGAATATTGCCGGTTTTCCGCAAGGCGATTTTGTAATCGAGAGTTTCGATTTCTCGCTCGAAATGGCGTTGCTCTGTTTCTAAAGCCTGCAACTCTTGTTTGGCGATGGCAAGTCGTTCTTGCTTGGCGAACAGTCTGTTCAGTAATTCGATCTGCAGATCGATCCGTTCGAGAAATTCGGGACGATTTGCCTCGGCAGTATGCCAAGATGCAAGTGCCTGCGGATATTGTTTTTCCTTCTCTTGACTTTCGATAAATCGCTGTTTGTTGTCCGAATTGCCGAGCGGTGCGGCGAGAAAGCCGAACTCGTATTTGATGAGTTTTTCCAGCACGTTATCGGTCGCCGAGTTGTTGTTCGAGACGACCAGTACCGTTTTTCCGGCAACGAGAATGTTGGCGATGATGTTCAAAATCGTCTGTGTCTTGCCGGTTCCGGGAGGGCCTTGAATGACGCTGACCGAATGCTCGAAAGCCTTTTGCACGGCTTTTAGCTGGCTCGCATTGCTACCGAACGGATAGATTAATCGCCGTTTCGCATAGGTTTTAAGTTTGAAAAGACGGGGATTGAGGTAGGTAGCTAATACTGTTTCGTCCGATACAAACCGTACTTTGTCGTATTGTTTGGCCAGCAGTGCTGTTCCGTCATCGCCCGATAGGGCATTGGCCGCAGCGACTTGCTGTAGGTACTGGAAGCTATTATTGGATGCAGGATCGGCCAAACACGAACCGGTTACTTGCAAATCAGAGCCTTTGTAGCTTTTCTCCGTGCCGTTCTCGAACCGGACAAGCCAATAAGTTTGTGTATAGTCGCGAAACCTGAATATTGCCGAGATATTCGTTAATCGGCGCCCATTGTGGGCCAACTGATAAACCGCAGGGTTGAGCGATTCCGGATTCTTCAGCCACAACACCTTATCCACCCAATAGACATATTCTTTCGGGTTGCCGGCGAATACGATGTAATACCTGTTGGGCGCTTCGTATCGGCAGCTCTCGATTTGGGCGGTGCGGATGCAACCGTTGATAACGATAAGATTCTGCGAGGTATCGAGCATACGGGGTTAGTGTCGTCGGTTTGTTGGCGATATTTATTCAGTCCAAATTATTTTCTCTCCGATAAGCTTTTCGTATTTAATGAGAGGGTATGTTATCCCCGACAATAAGCAGGATTATCCAAGCAAGCAATGGCGAGAAAAAGAATGACAAAAGTACCCAGCCTAAGGGATCTCGGTGTCTGTTCTTCGCCATTCGATATGCGATGTGTATACGTAAGAGATACGTTAATCCAAGTGCGGCCGCAATCCCCAAAATAATTAGCAATACTTCCCATACAAGCGGGTCGACAACCACACTGTATGTTTGTAAAATCGTGCCTATCATTTTAGTTTGTAAGATTTCAACTCGAATTTTACCTTGTATTTGCGGTCGGGATTTGTCGGAACTGCACCATTCTTATAATAAGCATAATTGTCCCTATATCCGTACCCTTTCAATGTGATACTTTTTACCATTCCCGGTTCGATCGTGACAGACTTCGTAAAATCTTGATAGTCGAGCATATTGTTACTTATATCGTAATAAATCATGCGTCCGGTGACACTTGAAATGGTGCGGTCTGTATTGTTTTTGAAAGCGACAGTCGCCTCGGAGCGAACCCAGTCATGCGAATAATTGGCGAGCGTAATATCTCTTGAACTAACTGATGTGGTAGATGTCGCCGTAGTTTGTTGGGTGGAAGTGGCTTGGTGAGTTACGGCAGGCTTCGTGTTACCTTGCTTCAGCTGGTTTACTTCGCTGCGCAATCGCTTTACCTCCTTTTGGAGCGCTATCCACTCATTTTCAGCTACTTTGAAATCAGATGAAGATGTTGTGATAACTTCTTCCGCCGAATTTTCCTGTTCTGTAGTTTCAGACGTGCTTTCAAAACGGATAAGTCCGACACCCCAAAGGATAACAAAGATAATTGTCACTACAATAGCAAAGGGCAATATTTTGATGATGCAACCTCTTTGCTCGCTTTTATTTTCGTTTATTGAATCGTTTCTCATAGTGTTTGTGATTATGGTTTAAATCTCTATTTTACAAAGGTATGAAATAAGTCTATGCGGTTATTTCGGTGAAATGCGGTTTATTGATTCGCATTTCCTGTAGTCTCATATTACACGGTACAACTTGTGTAATATGTTAAAGAGGTTGTTGATTTTAGATGATTAATTACAGGTAAGTAATATTTTGTTGTTACTATTTACAGTACTGAATAGTTTCTCTATCTTGGGCATTATACAATCCTTGCTGTTATCTTTAGTTAATTTTTTTATAGCGCGTTTTGCTTTTGTTGGATTGACATACATAGTAAGATAGGTAATGGCGCAATTTAGAAGCAAGGAATATTGGTCTCTATTTGAATGTTGTAATTCGTACTCTAAAAACTCTATTGCGAAGTTTACCTCCTGTTTGGTTGGGCGAAATCTCATCAGTCGCTTATAGCACACAATCCATTCATCCACCTTATTTTCATAGAGAGCATAAAAGCCCATATTCAAATTATAACCCCATGTATCGCCTTCTATTTTTCTAAATTCTTTAGTATAACTTTTGGATGCTTTAATGTCTTTTCGATAGAAAGACAATCTTGCCATTGATTTAAGATAATTAATATCTCTTGTTAAAATCGGGAATAAGCGACGACATTCTAAAATATTGTTGTATGCTGCGTCAAAATCGTGCTGCTCATGTTCCAATTTTAACGCTGATGCCAGATATGCAAAACTAAGTAGATTGGCCGCAGTGCGTGATATGATAGAGTGGCGGTTTGTTCCTTCAATGTTATACATTCGTTTGGCAACAGGGAGTGCTGTTGTATAATCATTCTTGAACATATACAAAGCACTACAATACATTAGTAGCATGCCTTCTAAATTTTCTGCAACTTTTAGTTTGCTAAGAGCATCCGTCTTGGAAATATTGACTGTATTCCATTCTTTTGATAAACGTTGCTGTTCCAAGATGGTGTTTAAAAATGAGTTGTTATGGCTATTTAAATTCGCATGCCTATTCTCATTAACACGAGATGTGAATTCAGTGAAAATATATCCTAAGTTCCCATCTTCGGTTCCATCCATAAGTCGTGCGTATATAAGTGCGTCTGCCTGCGTTATATGACGTTTGATATAACGTTCGCAGTCTTTCAATTTAGGCTTAAATCCGAATGGTGGTACGATGATTTTAATGCTATCAAATTTATTTTCTATATTGAGAATGGTATGGTCGATAGACTCTCTAATACGATTCTCAATATTGCTTTTATCGCATGTTACAGTAAATGCAATAATCAAACGAGTATCTTGAAAGAATTTATGTTTAACTTGTTTTAATATAAACCATAATACTAATGCGATAATGATAGCTCCCCAAATATGGATATAAGGAATATTGTATGTCGATGTTTGCAAGTAGTTTGGATATATCCAAAGCGGAAATAAAGAAACGCCCACAATGTAAATAGTTCCCCAGCATAGTACTTTCCAACTATCTCTGAAGAAAAGACGTTGTGAAACTATAAGCCATATCGCATATGTGAAGAGGATAAATATAGCCGGTAGCCAAAACTCAATATAATGAAAATTAAGTTCTTTAATTTCACTATATATGCATGCTCGGTATATTATTAGTTCTGCGATGATTATACATATGATAAATAATTTGGTTCTCCAAATACTTTTATATTCTCTTAATAGAGATGGTAGTTCTTTGATCTCTCCAATCCAAGACATAGATGAAAAATTTAGGATAATAGTTGATTACATTTCTTTTAGTCTTTCCAACAATTCCCCGACAGTAATCGCTCCCTCCATCTGCTGTTTGTCGAAGACCATGAAATAGCGATATTGTTCACCGGCTTTGTTCGCCCAAGTAGTTCCGAGTTCCACCTTGTTGCGGCTATCGGAATTATCCAATTGATCGCCCTTGGTTTCGAGGAGAACCGTCATGCCGCTTTTGAGCCGCACGATGAAGTCGGGATAGTGGTTGATATAACCGCTTATGCCGAATCCCACGCCCCGTTCGGGGTTCCGATGCCAGAACAAGACGTTTTCGAGGGCCGCTACGGCATTTATGACCTTATACTCCCAATCGTTCATGTCGCCCTCTTCGGTGTACAACCCCTTCGACAACCCTTTTGAGATGGTACGCAAAGTCATCGTTTCAGGCAGTTTGTAGCGCGGTTCGCATTTGATCTGTCCCGTGTCGAGCCATTTTTTGAATACCTCTTTCTGATGTTTGCCCAGCAGTTCGCCGATCTTGTTGCGTATGGCTGCCGTAGTTTGAGGTTCGTATGTATATAAATCGGCAATCTGCCCGGAATCGAAATCCTTGATTGCGTCCTTGATATAGCGGGCGATTTGCGGTTCGGCGATTTCGTCGAACCGGATGTTTTTGGCAATCGCTGCCGCCAGCTGCTCTTTCTTCGCTTCGGGCGGCAAAGAGATGAAATGTTCCTTAATTACTGCCAGCTGTTTGCTTGACAGATTGAATCGTTCGGGGCGGTATTCGTCGTTGCCGACTTTCGCCAGATCGACTCGCACGGCCTCGACATCCGCCCGTGTGAAGTCGATGTTGTGGTCTTGTTTGTCCAGATCGAAACCTTCGTTCAGCATCGATTTCTCCAACTGGACATATGCTCCTTCCTCCTCGAATATCGAGCCTTGATTTACGCGCTTGACGAATATCGGAAGAACGATTTTCGCCGCTTCCTCTCTGAAAAATTCCTTTATCGGATATTGGTCTACCATATCTTTCAGGTCATTGGGTATGCCGTCGTCGTGTTTGGCGGCAACTTCCATTTGTTTGTCGTAGTTCTCGCTCTCCTGCCGTGCAAAAGTTTCCAGTTCAGAGGTTGTTCGGGGCATCGGATTGCTGATGGCTTCCTTAATCGCTTCGGAGTCTATTTCCGGTAAATCGTCCGTCTCTCCAGCTGTCGGGACAGCGGGTTCTTTCGGCTGTTCTTCGGGATTGTCGAATAGCCCGATTGAGTTGTTCGGTTGCGGCTGTGCTTCGGCTGGGACAACTTCGGCCACCCGATAGTCTTTCTTACTGAATCCGGCACGGTTCAGGCTGTCGATGATGTTCTCGATTGTCGCGCGAAAATCGTCCGACGAGGTAAAGACATAGGAGAGGTTCAGCAAATCGTCCCGGTGCTTGGTCGTATAAGGTAGTCGCAGCACACGGCCGAGAATCTGCTCGACATCCACGCGTGATGACTTGTTGGCCAGCGACGCAAGAATATAGGCGAACGGGCAATCCCACCCCTCTTTCAACGCATTGACCGTAATGATATAGCGCACCGGGCAGTCGCGGGACAACAAGTCGGTATTTTTGATTTCATCTTTGTTTGCCGTCTTGATTTTGATCTGCTCTTCGGGAATCCCGATATCGGTCAGTTGCTTCTTTATCTTGTCGAATGTAATGTTGTCGTCGGCCGTTTTCGGTTGGGCCTGAAGCAGCACGATGGGGCGGATGTAGCGTCCGCCGTCGGCTTCCAGCGCAATGGCTTTCTGCTCCAAGCTGCGTTGCAGGTTGATGGCGCTCGTTATGACGTCGGAGGTCGAACGGTGGTTGTAGACGATGACCGGCAGCTTCACCATGTTGGCCCGTTTGAGTTTCATGGCATCCACGAAACTGATGATGTTGCTCTTCTTGCGGGGTGTCGCCGTCAGGTCGAGGATGAAACACGGGTTGATCGCTTTGAGCATATCCACACGCAGCGCCGCCTCGAAGTTGTGGCTTTCGTCGATGATGACGACCGGATTCAGATACGACAGCACCTGAATCAATCCCGTCTCGTCAGACCCCTCCACACGCTTGGTCATCGTGTCGTATAGTTTGGCATACTCCGCCAGATTCTCGTTTTCGCGGTAGACACGCCGCCCGTCCTTGTTGTTAGCTGCGAACGACTGCACGCTCAATACGAAAATTGTCAGCTGTTCGCGAATTTCAGTCGGACTGATGCCATGCCCGAACAACGCCGACTCCTTGTCGACCACGCGCACCGCATTTCCGAAATGACTGTCGATCTTCTGGCGGTAGGGGTGCGACGGGTCGTTGAGATTTTTGTAGGTCTGTTTCAGAATCGTGTCGGAGGGTACGAACCACGCTACGACTTTCGGCTTCTCCGTCGGCTGCTTCTCGAAAATCGTCCGTAACGCATTACAGGCGATAAAGGTCTTGCCGCCAGCTGTCGGAACCTTTACCGTCACGTGGGGCACGCTCGTCACGCTATTGTCGTAAGGACGCAAGTAGGCGTGGTCGAGCGATGCCAGCGACACGCCTTTGGCGCTCCAAAAATTATTGAATGCCACGTCCAGCCGTTCGTCCTTCTCCAATTGTTCGAGAAAGCGTTCGAGGTCGGCGATTACTTCGCGTTGATATTGTTTGAGTTCCATAGTCTAAAATCGTTTGATGTCGCGCGGGATTTTCTTGAAGATGATGTTTTTCGCCGCCATGTCCTCTTTCGACAGCGTGCAGACATCGGCGTAGATGACATACTGCTCGGCCCGTTCCGTTACTATATGCAGCGTATCCACTCCGAGCGTCGTCAGACGGTCGCGTTCATAGAAGAAATAGTAACCCGTGGCGTTATGGGTGTCCAACAGGTATTTCGACACTTCGGTGCGCTTGCGCTCCAAATGCCGTTTGGTCTCGGTGTAGTAGATGTATTCGCGAATCTTCTCCTCACCGATGTTTTCGTTAAGGTTTTTCTCGTCGTCGAACATCGGTTCTCCCAATTCGTAGTAATCGAACGCCCCGCCCGTACCGACTGTTGCGTTCTTACCTTCGCCATAACCACGCATGACCCGACGCACCCGCTCGGCTGTGATGCTTTCGGCATAATCCTCCATCTCCACAAGGATAAATTTGCGGTTGCCATCGTCCTTTTTGTTCAGATTCAGCACCGCATGGGCCGTCGTTCCCGAACCGGCAAAGGAGTCGAGGATAATATCGTCAGTGCCGCACACGAAATTAATAAGATATGAAATCAATGTCGCTGGTTTTGGAAAATCGAATACTTTTTTGCCGAATATAGTTGTTAGAATAGTGGATGCAACTTCATTCGTATCGACCCCAAAACTGCGGTTAATCATATTCCACGGTACTTCGGGTTCATAGGCGGCTTTTTCATAAGATGGCGAAAATGCTTTGGTTCTAATAGAAATACGGGTTCCATTTGCAATCTCTTTATCTAAATTCGATTGCGACCATTTGAATTTACCTAATAAACGAATAGGTGTCGTAAAAATCCCATTTTTTACTTCAACATCATCCAATAATGTAATATCATAGCTATCTGTTCCATATGAGCCAGCCGTATAGATTCCATCTGCAAGACCAGTATCTACCAAATTTTCAGGGAAAATCAACTCTTTAAGAGCGTTGGTTTGGTTCATTAATCCATTACTGCTTTTGCTTTCTTTTTCAAGACCTTGGAATTTAATATCGTTTCGATTTCTTTGATAGCATACAATGTACTCGATTGACTTTTTTGTTTTATAAGATAGGTTGGCGGGTGTTTCTGTTTTGACCCAAGAGAATATGTCGATAAAGTTATTTACTCCGAAAATTTCATCGCACAGCAGTTTCATATTTGCGAGTTCATTGTCGTCAATCGAAATAAAAATAGCCCCATCCTCCGCCAATAACTTGTGTAGCAATTTCAGGCGCGGATACATCATGCAGAGCCACTTGTCATGACGGCTCAAATCCTCGCCCTGCTTGCCTACGACCTCGCCCAGCCACTTCTTGATTTTCGGGTCGTTCACATTGTCGTTGTAAACCCACTTTTCGTTGCCCGTATTGTACGGCGGATCGATATAGATGCACTTCACGCGACCTTCATACTCCGGCAGCAGCGATTTCAGGGCCTCCAAATTATCGCCGTGTATAATCTTGTTGCCGCTGTTCGTCGGCGTTCGGTCGCCGTCATTCTCCGCCCGAAATCCGTACTTGTGTTCCAGTACCCGATACAGCACCTCGTGATGATGATTCACAACCTTATCTTTTCCTATCCAAGTCAGTGTAGGCATATATTCTTTACTATTTATTACCGATCAACTCCTTCGGGTCTACCTGAAGAATTTTTGCTATTTCGAATAGCAGTTCCAGATTCGGCTGACGCCGATTGCATGCATAGGCATTTACCATGCTGAAGCTCTTGCCGAGTTTTTCGGCCAGCCAAGTCTGTTTAATGCCTTTTTCTTCAAGTACTTGTTTTATTCTGTTCATATATCCATCGTTCGATATAAAACATATTTCGCATAAAGATATGTAATTTTTAGCTATAATAAAAAAGAGGGAAATCATTACTTCCCTCTGATTCTGTCGGCTTCTTCATCGAGTTTTCGAGCTTGCTCTATTTTTAATCTTGTCTGCTCCTCAAGAGCTATTCTTTGTCGAATTGCTTGTTCGTATTCCTCCACGTCTTTTTTCATCTGACGGATCTTGCTGTTATCTCGGTTCAGTTCGAATAGTTCTTCCAGTTCGGCAATGCGTTCGGGCGTCGCTTCGCCTTTCATTTTGAGGTAGCGGTATTTCAGGTCATTGTCGATGCGGTCGTAGTTCGGTTTCGCAGTCCAATACAGCATTGTACACAGCAGGACGATTGCCGTCATCATGCCTATCATCGTCCAGAATACTCCTTTCGATTCGATGGCAAGCGATATTTTGTGCTGCACGATTCTCGGCGGCAATTCGGCGGGGATTTCAATTCCTTCGACAGATGCTTGTAGGCGATCTATCCCAGCTTTGGTCTTTATATTGCTTTGCTCGATGCTTTCTAAGCGTCCGGCAAGCTGGGCTATCGCTTCTCTGCTATGTTTGTGTTCCGAGTGTATGAGTTGCGGCAAATCCGTATCGGCCGGTTGATTATTCTTCGCC
>ERZ777306.5418-NODE-5418-length-10188-cov-4.093753_pt1 | contig 10188 bp, 8 predicted proteins | sample MGYA00374966_ERZ777306 | MGnify/ENA primary metagenome ERZ777306 (study PRJEB29329, sample SAMN06343882) | mouse gut metagenome | isolation source: Mouse cecum | place: Austria: Vienna | collected 2014-11-15 ... | reverse complement strand
CGAAGGCCGAAATAGGTCGCATCAAGCGTGCCGGTGTGGGGATTGTACTGTGTGGGGAAATAGTAAGCCTCAGGTTTGCTGTTGCGACCTACCAGCGCGGCATGCTCGGGCTTCAGGTGCAGGTGGAAGAACAGCGGCTCGTTGAAGTCGAAAAACTTGGCGAACATGGGCCAGGCGCCGTGTTTGGCCATCACATCTCCTCCGATAAGCTCCTCACCCAGCGCCTCCGCCGCATCCCGGAACAGCACCTGCTTTGCAATGTCCCCGCCGCAAATGACACTGCTCATGCCCTCGCAGGGCGCCGTGTCCGGCCCATTCTGCGCCTGAACCACGGAGGTGAACCAGCGTTCCTTGATGGCGCCCCGGTGCATGCCCATGGCATGGTAATCGTCCGGGTGAAGCCGAAGCCGTCTGCCGGGCGTGCCGAAGCGGCGGGGGACGAAGTTGGGCATCAGCCGCAGGATGCCTCCCTGCTCCTGAAAGGTGCTTGTGAGCCAGTCATACTGTGTGTGATTCATCGGTGAACGCCTCCTTGGTGTATTGCTTTCCTTAACTTCTATTTTAATAGCCAACCATGGCGAAGTAAATCGGTAAGTTTTGCGCGCCATCGGTCATTTGCTGGCACAGCCCGCATGCCGCAATCGCTTGATTCCGCGCATAAAAAAGGCCAGAGGCATCGCTTCAGCTCCCCGGGAAGGCTGGCTGGGCGCATTGGCTGCCTGGCTGTGCTTGCGGTATGTCCCGGCCGCTGGCCGAACAAGGGTCATGGGGGAAGGGCTGCGTGGGAAGCGATCATCCGCTAAATATCAAAGCCACTGACAGCGCGCCAGTGGTTTTTGATCAATTGGTATTGTGGGGAAAAATTGATGTCTTGTTGAACTTTTCATGCTACAATGCCGGCATCAAAAGGAAAGGGGTATTTACCCATGATGCTGCGGGATGTCCTGTGGATCCTGTTGGGATACTTGTCGGGGAGCGTGCTGTTCGCACGGCTTTGGGGGAGTGTGCTGGGCCGGGATGTAACGGCAAGGGCAGAGGATCGCAACCCGGGCGCGGCCAACGCCTTCATTCAAGGCGGCTTTTTCATGGGCGTGATGACCCTGGTGGGCGATGTGCTCAAGGGCGCGATACCGGTGGCTCTGTATGTGCAGGGCCTTCAGGAGATGCCGGGGCTGATACCGATGGCGCTGGTGCTGGCCGCGCCGGTATGCGGTCATGTCTGGCCCTGCTGGTATGGCTTTAGGGGCGGCAAAGGCATTGCAGCCACCTTTGGATGTCTTCTGGGGCTGCTTCCGCTGACGCCGCGGCCCTTCGCCATCCTGGCGTGCTGCTTTATCGGCCTGAGCTGTGTGGTGCGCGTGTCGCCCAACTACCATCGGACGCTCATCGCCTATGCCGCCGCGCTGGTGCTGATGGCGGTGCGAGGGGTATTTCCCGGCGTGGCCCTGGGCTTCCTGCTGATGACGGGGATGATGGCCTACCGTATGCATGTCAGCCCCGAGGCTCGGCCCCAGTGCCGGTTCTCCCTGCCGTGGCTTCCGGGCACGCTCCGCAAGCGCAGCTCATAACCTGATGGCGGAAGAAGACAGAGGAAAGGAACGATACAAATGAGCGAGCAGCGAAAAGAACAGGAATCAACCGCGCTGGAGGAGGCTGGCAAGGCCTCGCTGCGGGAGGCTCAGGCTCAGCGGGAGCGCCTTCAGCCCTATTACGCGGCATTGGCACAATGCGAAAAGTCTGTGCCCGAGCCCCTGCGGGAGACGGTTAGCCGCGAAATTGACGCGATGAAGCGCGCCTCAGAGAGTCTTCAGGAGGCCCGCCAGCAAACGGATGAACTCCGCGACGAGCTTTCAGCCCGTTTGTTCGATACCAACAAGAGCCTCAACCGCAAATGGTGGCGGCTGAATCCGCCCGCCAACGGCACCATTGACCTTCAGGAGCAGGAGCGCGACCATTTCGCCCGGGGGATCAACCTGTATAAGATCATCCTGATTCTGTTCATCGGCAGCTTTGCGGGCGTGGTGGTGGAAATGCTTTGGTGCCTGGCGCGCCATGGCTATATCGAAAGTCGGGCAGGGTTGGTATACGGCCCCTTCAACATGCTGTACGGCCTGGGCGCGGCGGTCTTGTCCATCACCCTGTACCGCTTTCGGAACCGCGGCTACTGGCTGTCCTTCCTGGGCGGCTTCGCGGTGGGTACGGTGGTAGAGTACACCTGCTCATGGCTCCAGGAAATGATCCTGGGCTCCACCTCCTGGGATTACAGCAAACTCCCCCTGAACCTGAACGGCCGCGTGTGTCTGCTGTATTCGCTGTTCTGGGGCGTCCTGGGCATCCTGTGGATCAAGGACATCTATCCCCGGATGTCCAAGTGGATCCTGAAGCTGCCCAACCGCCCGGGCAAAATCATCACCTGGGTGGTGGCGGCCTTCCTGCTGGTGAACTGTTTGGTGTCGGGCCTGGCCTGCCTGCGCTGGTCGGATCGGGTTCACGGCGTTCCCGCGCGCAATGCCTATGAGGAAATGATGGACGCGCGCTTCCCGGATGAGCGCATGGAAAAGGTTTACGCCAATATGACATTTGATTAAGAATTGTTCTAAAAAGGAACCTTTCGCTGCAATGGTGAAAGGTTCCTTTTGGCGTATGCGTGGATTATTTTTCGATGGTGTTCAGATACCGCCGCAAAGCGTCGTGCCAGTCGGGGAGGGGCTCAAAGCCATTCTCCGTCAGCTTGCGCTTGTCCAGGCGGCTGTTGAGGGGACGCACGGCCTTGGACAGGCCATATTCCTCCGTGGAGACAGGGATAACCTTGGTTGCCTGTCCAGCCTGACGGAAGATCTCGCAGGCGAAGTCGTACCAGCTGATATAGCCTCCCTCATTGGAGGCATGATAATAGCCGTATCGATCGGTTTCAATCATATCCACCAGCAGCCGCGCCAGATCGGAGGAATAGGTAGGCGTGCCGATCTGATCGTTCACAACGCGGATACTGTCATACTTGTTGCTTAAATTCAGCATGGTTCTGACAAAATTCTGCCCCTTGGAGCCGAAAAGCCAAGCGATCCGCACAATAAAGTACCGCGACATCAGCCTGCTGACGGCCTGCTCGCCAGCCAGCTTGCTTGCGGCGTAAACGGATAAAGGCGCGAAATCCTGACAGTCCGGCTTCCAGGGCTCGGTGCCTTGCCCGCTGAAGACGTAGTCGGTGCTGATCTGCATCATTTTGCAGCCAAGCCGCTGGCAGCATCGGGCGATATTTTCCGGCCCTTTTGCGTTGATCTGATCAACCTTATCCCGCTTGTCCTCGTCTTCCGCCAAATCGACGGCGGTCCAGGCGGCGCAATGGATCACCGCGTCGGGCTGAATCTCCGACAGCGTTCGCTCCACAGCCTGGGCGTCGGTAATATCCATGGCGCAGTAGGACATCGCCGCGGCCATCTCGTCATCGCCGCTGAAACGCTCAAGCAAATCGCTGCCAACGCCCACATGCCCCCGCCGCAGCAATTCCGCCATTACATCATGCCCCACCTGGCCAGCTACGCCCGTAACAAAAATTTTCATTCCAGGAGCTCCTTTGTGTTGGCCGTCTATCAGGTTATCAATACAAATTCATTATACCATGTCCGATTCTCACCGTCAAGGAAGGATTGGCCTGGCGTGGCTTGCCCCTTTTTCCTTCCTTTTGACAACCCGGGAAGGTTATGCTAAAATGAACGAAAGTGATAGCGAGTGATACAGGAGGATGCAGGGCATGGCACGCAGGGACACGGACATGACGCAGGGGGAGATATGGCGGCATTTTGTGCGCTTTTCGGTACCGTTGGCCATCGGCTTGCTGTTTCAGCAGCTGTACAACACGGTGGATTCCGTGGTGGTCGGGCAGTATGTGGGCAAGGAGGCTTTGGCGGCGGTTGGCTCCACGGGAAGCATTATCAATATGCTGATTGGCCTGTTCAACGGCTTGTCCGTGGGCGCCGGTGTGGTGATTTCCCAGTCCTTTGGTTCTCATGATATGCCAAGGCTTCGGCGGGCGGTGCACACCACCGTGGCCGTCACCTTTGTTCTGTGCGCGGTGGCTACGGCGCTGGGCCTATGCATCGTGCGGCCCATGCTTCAAATGATGCAGACGCCTGACGACGTGATGGGCGAGGCGTCGCGCTATCTGACGATTTACTTCGCCGGAATTTCCGGCCTGCTGGTTTACAACATGGGCAGCGCCATTCTCCGGGCGGTAGGGGATTCCCGCAGGCCGCTATACTTTCTGGTATTTTCCGCCCTGACCAACACGTTGCTGGACCTGCTGTTTGTCATTGTGTTCCGGCTGGGCGTGGCGGGGGTGGCGCTGGCGACCATCATCGCCCAGGGGCTGTCCGCCGTGCTGGTGCTGGCGACACTGACCCGGGAAAAGGGCGATTATGGTATCCGCTGGAAGCAGCTTGGGATCAGCCGGGAGGAGCTGAAGCAGGTCTTCAACGTCGGCGCGCCGTCCGCGGTGCAGCAGGCGCTGACCTCGTTTTCCAATGTGTTTGTGCAGAGCTATATCAATGCCTTCGGCTCGGCGGGCATGGCCGGGTGGAGCGGCTACAACAAGCTGGACGCCTTTTTGACGGTGCCGGTGATGGCCATCGCTCAGGCGTCCACCACCTTTGTGGGGCAGAACTGGGGTGCCCGGAAGCCGGAGCGCGCGCGGCAGGGCGTCAGGCTGGCCTTGCTGCTGGCGGTGGGCTGTACCATCGTGCTGACCATCCTGATGCTGCTGTTCGCCCGTCCGCTGATGGGGCTGTTCAGCAATGAGGCTGACGTGATCGACTATGGCGTTCGCTACATTCAGCTGATTACGCCATTCTATGTGACCATCTGCTTCAATCAGATCTTCGGTGGCGCACTGCGGGGCATCGGCAATGCCAGGGGCCCCATGCTGATTATGCTGGGCTCCTTCGTGGTGTTCCGCCAGATTTATCTGTATGTCACGCATTTGCTGGGGCTGGGCTTTGTTGCGGTTGCCCTGGCATACCCCATGGGCTGGGTGGTTTGCTCCTCCTGTCTGACCATTACCTACCTGCGCAGCCCCCTGTATCATGCGAACCGGCGTTTGGAGCGTGCCGGCAGAGGGCAGAAAGGAATCGGCAATGAACGATGAGCTGCGGCTGGCGGAGCTGCGGGACCAGCCGGAAATCTGCCGCCTGATTCGGGAGAGGATCGCGTGGATGGATCGTGTGGGCATCCGCCAGTGGAACGTGATGGATTATTGGCAGGCTTACCCGGAGACATACTATGAGGCGCAGGTGAGGGCGAAGCGGTTTTACGTCCTCGATCAGGCGGAAGGCGGAGGATTGGCTGGCGCGGCGGCCCTGCTGGAGGCGGACGGGCGCTGGACGGATGCCGGAAGCATACCGGCGTGCTACGTTCATCATTTGGTGACGGATGTCAGGGAAAAGGGCGCGGGAAGAATCATCCTGACCAGGACGGAGGCGCTTGCCCGGCGGTGGGGAAAGACCCGGGTTCGCCTGGACTGCGCCGCGGACAACGCCCGACTCAACCAGTATTACGAGGGCCAGGGCTACCGGCTTGCGGGAACCTGCCAGGAAGGCCCCTATGCGGGCAACCTGCGGGAAAAGCTGCTGGAGGGCTGAAGCGCTTCCGGTATGGAGGAACGCGGCATGAGAATCGAGACCCAGCGGCTGACCATCACCACATTGGATCCGGGCATGGCGGAAGCCGTCCGCGTCAATTCCCTTGATGAGGACAATCGCCGCTTTGTCCCGTACGAGGTCTATGAAACCGTGGAGGAAGCGGCGGAAACCATCGACTTTCTGAGGGGCTGCTATGCTTCCGGCGAGGAGCCGCAGGTCTATCCCGTCCTGCTGAAGGACGGAACGAATATCGGCTATGTGCAGGTGGTTCCCGCGGCGGAGGGCGCCTGGGAGGTCGGCTATCATACCGCCGCGCCTTACACCCGGCGGGGCTATGCCACGGAGGCGGTTGCCGCTTTTCTGCCCGTCATCACGGCACGGTTTGGTATCGGGGAGATTCAGGGCGTCTGCCTGGCTGACAACCTTGCCTCCGTCAAGGTGCTGGAGCGCTGCGGTTTTACCAAGCTGTACGAAGGCGTCGGCCTTTATCAGGGGCGGGAGCGCAGAATCTGCAGGTATAGATGGAAGAGGACTTCAATTGAATAATAAGCACTGATTTGATGCGATAAGGCATAGCCGTGTAAGGAGGCGTAACCATGGAATTCAGAAGGGTATTTGATACAATTCCTGAACAGTTTGATAGGTATAGACCTCGATACAGCACCGAGCTGTTCGCGGATTTGATTGCTTATGCCAATATTGAACCAAGCAAGACCGTATTGGAGCTCGGCCCAGGAACCGGCCAGGCTACAGACCCGATTCTGAACACAGGTTGTGATTATAACGCCATCGAGCTTGGTGAACACCTGGTTGAAATGTATGGTCAGTACCCGAATTTCAGCATTGTTCATGATGACTTCATTACGCATGATTTTGGGGGACAAAGATTCGATTTGATATACTCGGCGGCAACGATTCAATGGATTCCTGAAGATGTTGCCTTTGCGAAGACGTATGAACTGTTAAAACCAGGTGGAACGCTGGCAATGATGCTGACCATAGGCGATTATAAAACGCCTGACGAAGAACTGTTCAACAAAATTCAACAGGTTTATGCCAAATACTTCAAACCGGAAACGGAATACAAGCACGGGTCGTTCCATTACGCAAACGCACCAATTTACAGGTACTCGGATTTTGAAAAGCGTGAATATCATGGAAAACGCGAGTTTACAGCAGATGAATATGTAGCCCTTTGTGGAACGCATTGCGACCATATTGTGATTTCTGAACCATACAGAAGCAAGTTTTTTGAAGGTCTCAGAGACGCGGTCAACGGGGCCGGAGGTAAAATCGTATTTTTTGATACACATGTGATGTACCTAACGAAAAAACCTAATTGATCATGTTAGCAGCTGGAAGAAGGCCAATACGTCAAACGAAACTTCTTTTTGCTTCAGGCCATCGCTCTTTGCAATGGCCCTTTTGAATAGCTTTTTTGGAAAATGCGGAATATTTTCGGTTGTGTTTTGACAGGCCACCCCTTATAATGGGCTCAACAAGGGGGCGAAAACAACATGAGCAGCATTTTGTTTGACTCCGCGTGCGCGTCGGGCCGTCCTGTCCGCCTTTCGGAAGCGCTGCGCCAATGGGCCTGGGATTCCCTGCGGGGTCGGTACGGCGACGAAGCCTACCAATATGACAGCATCGCCATGGACGATATTTCCGGCTATCAGGACTTGTCGCCCATCGACCAGTATGATCTGGCCATTGAACGCATTGCCCGGGAAGCGCCGCTGCGCTATGTGCCTGGCGAGCCGGTCAGCGGGGCCGCGACCCTGGGGGCCGCGCTGCGCCATTATGTCCCCGTGCGCCTGAAGGGCAAGCTGTGGCTGGAAAGCGTCAGCCACCTCACCCTTGATTTTGCGGGGGTAGTGGCGGAAGGCCTCGAACCTCGCCATCAGCTGGTGAAGGCGCGTCTGGCGGAAGCCGATCTGAACGCGGAGGAGCGCCGCTTCCTGGAAAGCGCCGACCGCTGCTTCAATGCCATGCGCTGCTACCATCAGCGCTATTTGACTTTTCTGGCGGACAAAGCCCCCGAAAACGCGGCGCGCCTGCGGCAGGTTCCCTTTGGCCCGGCGAGAAATTTCCGGGAGGCCCTGCAAAGCGTCTGGTTCACCTTTGCCTTCGCGCGGCTGTGCGGCAACTGGCCGGGTATCGGTCGGCTGGATGAAATGCTTCAGCCCTTTTTGGAGCGGGATGTACAGGACGGCGCCATCACCATGGAGGAAGCCCGGGAGGCGCTGGCGGGCTTCATGGTGAAGGGTTGCGAATGGGTGCGCGGCGACACCCCGCCGGGTTCCGGCGACGCCCAGAACTATCAGAACCTGGTGCTGGCGGGCATCGACGCGGAGGGCCGGGAGATCGCGGGTGCCGCCACGCAGCTGATCCTGGACGTGGTGGAGGAGCTGCCCATCGGGGATTTTCCCATCACCCTGCGCCTGAACGAAGGTACGCCGGCGTGGCTGAAGGAGCAGGCTGCGCGGATTGTCCGGCATGGCGGCGGCGTCCTGGCCTTCTACAATGAGCCGCTGATTCTCCGCGCGCTGACGTCCTTCGGCTATGATCCGCGGGAAGTTCGCGGCTTTGCCAACGACGGCTGCTGGGAGACGCAGATTCCCGGAAGAACGCACTTTCGCTATTTTCCCTTTGACAGCCTGAATTTGCTGCTGCGAAAGACCCTGCGCCTGGGGGATGAGACGCCAGCGCATTTTGACAGCTATGATGATCTTCGCGAGGCCTTCCGCAAGGACATGGAGGCCCGGGTGGAGGCCATCTTCGAGGATAACCGGGACCGTTTGCTGGAGCGAGGGCCGGACGGCGGATGGCGCTGGGCGCGTCAGCCCGAACAGCCCTGCACGGTGGTTTCCCTGCTGGAGCGCGGCTGCATCGAGAGCGGCCGTTCCTACCGGGAGGGCGGGGCGATGTATACCGTTATGGCGCCCCACATCGGCGGCGCGCCGGACGCGGGCAACAGCCTTTACGCCATCAGCAGGCTGTGCTTTGAGGAGAAGAAGGTATCCTTCGACCGCCTGATGCGAGTCCTTCAAAACAATTGGGAGGGCGAGGAGGCCCTGCGCCAGTATGCCCTGCGCCGCTATACCTATTACGGCAACGACAGGGATGACGCGGACGCCTATACCGCCGATGTGCTGTCCATGTTTGCCGACAGCGTGGAGAAGCTGAAGGGCCGGACGCCCATTTTGTTCCCTGCGGGCGTAAGTACCTTTGGGCGGCAGATCGGCTGGGCGGAGGAGCGGGGCGCGACGCCCTTTGGCCGTAGGGCGGGGGAGATTCTGTCCGGCAACACCTCGCCCACGCCCGGCACGGATCTGGCAGGCGCGACGGCGGTCATCGCCTCCTACTGCAAGGGGCCCATGGAACGCCTGGTCAACGGCGCGGCGCTGGATGTGAAGATGTCGCCCTCCGCCGTGGCAGGGGAGAATGGCCTGCAGGCGCTGATGTCGCTGATGGACGGCTTTCTGGCCCTGGGCGGCTACTTCGTGCAGCTGGATGTGCTGGATGCCGAAACCCTCCGCAGGGCCCAGAAGGACCCGGAAAGCTACCGAACGCTGTCAGTGCGCGTTTCCGGCTGGAATGCCCGGTTCATCACCCTGGATCGCGATTGGCAGCAGATGATTATCGAGAGGACCCAGTATGGTATCTGAGCAGTACGCGGACATGGTTCCTGTCACCAAAATTCAGCGATTCAGCACCCATGACGGCCCCGGCGTCCGCACGACGGTCTTTTTCAAGGGCTGTCCGCTGCGCTGTCGCTGGTGCCATAACCCGGAAACACAGTCCTCCGCCATGCAGGTCTACTATACGGAAAAATTCTGCATTGGCTGCGGTGCCTGCGCGTTGGTTTGTCCGATGGGGGCCCATACCTTTTCAGATGGCGCGCATCGATTTGACGCGGCGCGGTGCCGGGGCTGCCTACGGTGCGCCCAGGTCTGCCCCAGCATGGCTTGCGAGGCCTGCGCCCGGCTTATGACTGTATCGGAGATTCTGGCGGAGGCGGAGCGGGATCGGCCCTTCTTCGGGCCGCAGGGAGGGATCACCCTGTCGGGCGGGGAGCCGATGTTTCATCCGGAGGCCGCGCTGACGCTGCTGGAAGAGGCCAAGGCGCGGGGACTTCACACGGCGGTGGAGACCTGCGGGGTGTTTGGCGACCACCATGTAGCGCGGCTGACGGCGTGTACCGACCTGCTCCTGTGGGACTTCAAGGACAGTGATCCGGCCCGCCATCAGGCGTATACCGGGGCGTCCAATGAGGGTATCGCGGTGCGGCTGCGGCAGGCGGACGCATTGGGCGGGCGAAGTCGGCTGCGGTGCATCATGGTGCGGGGCGTGAACATGGAGCCCGCCCATTATCGGGCCATCGCCGCGCTGTACCACACTTTGAACCATTGCGAGGGCGTGGATTTGTTGCCCTATCACCCCTTCGGTTCTTCCAAGGCAAAACAGCTGGGACGGCGGGAGGAGCAGCACACGGCATGGATCCCTGCCCAGGAGGACTTGCGGGCCGCGGAGGACTTCCTGCGGGAGCAGGGCG
>ERZ777306.5417-NODE-5417-length-10188-cov-4.159874_pt1 | contig 10188 bp, 9 predicted proteins | sample MGYA00374966_ERZ777306 | MGnify/ENA primary metagenome ERZ777306 (study PRJEB29329, sample SAMN06343882) | mouse gut metagenome | isolation source: Mouse cecum | place: Austria: Vienna | collected 2014-11-15 ... | reverse complement strand
AGCGCCGTTCGCCTCAGCCTCGGCCTTGGCGGCTTCCGCGGCCTCGCGGGCCTCACGGGCGGCGATCACCTCCTCGCGGGAGGGCACCCACAGCTTCTTGTCAAACGAGTCGAGGCGGTTCTGTATGCTGTCCTGCGCCCGCTTGCGGTCATCCGGGTCGGGGAACATCTGCATCATCGAGCGGTTCGTGAGGTTGCGCGTCTTGTAGATGTCGCCGTCATACATCGACAGACGGAAGAAATCGTCGTAGGTGTATTTCGGCAGGTTGTTGTCGTCGTCGATGAAGATATACTGCTGCGCGAGATAGGGACGGATATCGCTCATCCTGATCCAGAACATCGGATAGCGCACGGCGTCACCTCCGAAATCGTCGGACCGGTGAAGCACCGGGCAGATCGCCTCAACCACGCGGCGGGTCTTGTTGGTGCGCGAGTCAAACTCCCATTTCTCCAATATGTAGTATGAAAGCACCTCGTTGGCAGGCACGTCGCTCTCGTCGATGGCGAACTTCGGGTTCTTCTCCGTGGAGCCTTTCGCCTCGGAATACATGACGTGGAAGCGGTCAAGCATGTCGCGCACTTTCAGCCTGTACTGGTCGGTGAATATCTCCTTGCCGTCGAGATACTCATAGGCCGGCACCCGGTTGTCGGCCAGCAGCCGCATGAGTATGCGGAAGAGGTTCTCCTGCCCGTCGATCACCTCTTCGGGAAAGTATAGCGCCGCGTTCTTGGGGTTCTTAACCTCCAGGTCGCGGTAGATCACGCGCATCCACATACGGTCGGCGTCGGAGACGTTCGACTCCGAGGAAAAATGCTTCTGCATGCGGTCGGTCACCCCGGGCTGCGCCTGCTCGCCGCGGCGCGAAGGGCCGGAAGCCCCGCCGCGGCGCACGATTGAGCTGCTCGACGACGAGCCCCCCGCGTCGCCCTGCGCCGCCGCGGAAAGGAAACCGGCGGCAAACACCGCGCAGGTTATGGCATATTTTGCAATCAGGTTCATGGCTGAAAGTTGGGTATATTCGATATTTAATTTATAATCACCTCTATGGGAGCCAGGTCGCGGGTAATCCCGTCGGGGCCGGTGGCTTTCACGCGGGATATGTAGAACCGCTTGCCGCGGCTGAGGCGCCGGAACGAATCCTTCTGGCGCTGGGAGAACTGCGAGCCGTTGGATACCTCCGGGATGGCGTTGCCCATCGAGTCGAAGAAAACAGTCTCGAAACTGAGCACCTTGAACTGGATGTTCAGCAGGTCATCGTCAATCGCCGCTTCGATGCCCGGGGCAGCCATCAACAGCGCTTTCGACAATCCGCGGCCTCCCCCCTTGTAGCGGTTCTCGGCGCCGTTGGCATCCTTGAAAGCGATATACGGGGTCGGGTCGGGCAGCTTGCGCACGCGGAACTTGGTGGCGGCCACGGTCATCGGCCGGCCGTCCATCTGCGCGTTGACCGTCACCGTCGCCTCTTCGCCGACCTTGGCCGGATGCGCCACCCAGGAATCACCCTTGCGTGTCAGCGTCCCGTTGGTCATTGTGGCCGTCACGGCGCTGTTGGCCACGCCGGGCACGGAAATAGAGATCGGGTTGTCGATTCCGGCATACAGCACGTTCATCATCGTGGCGGAGACAGTGGCCGTAGGCTCTATCACCGTGTAGGACGACTCGAACGGGAGACGGTTCATCGTGCCGTCGCCAGCGGGAACCTCCAGGTAACCCTTGTAGTCGAACGTGCCGGTCGAGCCGGGGTTGAACTCGTAGAGGCCGCGGTCGTTGGCGAGCTTGGCGCCGTTGACGAACACCGAGGGGCGGGCCGTGGTGTCGACAGCCGCCAGCACGATGTTGGCGGTGTATTTGCCGCCGCGCATTACCACGCGGCTGTTGGGGATGACGAATGCGTTAAGCTCGTTGACGCGCACATCGCCCGCGTCGACGTTTGCCAGTAGGGTCTGCAACGCCTCCCCCTCGGCATACTTTATGTCGTTCTGGAGCTTGGTCAGCAGGGTGACAGCGGCCACCACGGGCTGGTTGTCGAATTTCGATTCCTCCCACGCCATCTTGCCTATGCTCCCCTTGCGCTGCACCGCGTCGGTGGCCAGCGCTTTCAGCACGTTGTCGCGCTTCACGGAATCGGTCATCAGCGAGGAGACATATTCGCGGTAACCCTCGACATTGGCGCGCAGGCGCCGCCCCAGCGGATTGCCCCCGCTGAGCATCACTACCGACGCGGCCTCGAGGTTGTCGCGGTTCTGTATGTCCCTCACGTCGCCGTCGTCGCCGTCGGCCTCCTTGACGATCAGTCCTTTTATGGAGTCGATCTCGACGCATATGGCCTCGGTCACGCCGCGCACTTCGGCGGCCTTGTCATACCACCGCTGCCCCTTGTCGGGATTCTTCTCGGCGAAGTCGCGGAGGGTTCCGAGAATGGCGGCGTTGCGCTGCTCGACATTGTCGTTGGTGCGCGTCAACCCCTCCTCGACCTGGGTGAAGCCGTTGAGCACGTCGCTCGAGACGTTTAGTGCCAGCATGGCTGTCAGGACGATATACATAAGGTTTATCATCTTCTGACGCGGCGATAGCTGGTTGTTACTGGTGCCCAATTCTTATGAGTTTTTGAAAGTTGCTTTCTATCTGTTGTATGCCTCCCGGAAACGACAATACGTCCGGGGGAAAATCGCCATGCCCGGATGGGGTCAGGCTTCGGGTTCCGCCTGTCCGGCCGGAGGCACGGGAGGAACCGGGGGTTGCGCCGAGGGCTGCTGCGGAGCGGCCGCGGCGGCGGCAGCCGCCATGGGGTTGTACATATTGATGGTCATAGCCGTGATCATCTTCTCGTAGACCGAGTTGAGCTGCTGCATGTAGCGGGCCATCTTCTCCGTCTCGGCGCAGTAGCGCGAGGAGGCGTCGGACGACTGCTCGTACATCTGGCTTATGTCCTTGATGCCGCGGTTCACGCGGTCGATGGCGTCGAGCTGCGAGGAGACGCTTTTGAGCTGTATCTCGTAGATGGTGTTTAGGCCGTTGATATTGCGGTTGAGGTCCTGCATCTGCTCGACATAGCCGTTAGAGGAGCGGGTTATGTTCTCCGAGTTCTCTGTGATCGCCCGGTATGATTCGAGAAGCACGTCGCTGACGGTGTTCAGCGCGCGGGTAGATTCCTGCAAATGGCGCAGCTCGCGGGTCATCTCGGTGAGCTGGTCGACATAGAGCTGCGACGCGGAGGTTATACCCGCCATCATCTCGGCGGGAGAAGCCCCCGAAAGGTCGGGAGAGACAAGCGGGGTCTGCGCCGCGTGTCCGGCTGGAGCGGCTCCGGCGACAGGCGCGCCGCCGTTAACCACCATCCCCGCACCCTTCTCGAAGTCGGGACGGTCCTCATCCTTGCCGGTCTCGAACACGGGGAACACCTGCTCCCACTTGTACTGCTTGGGAGGACGGTCGAAAGCCGTCAGGGTGAACATCAGCACCTCCGTGCCCATGCCGAGCGACAGCAGGAAGTTGCCCCCCGGGAGGTGCAGAATTTTGAAGAGCGCGCCCCAGATCACGATGGCCGCGCCGATTGAATAGGCGAAGTTGAAGAAACGCTGCCCCTTGTCGCTCTGGATGAACGCTCCCAGGGAGGTCTTGTATTCTTTGATTTTTCCCATAAGGCAAGATGATGGCTTAATTTTAAGGAGGAGGGGGAGAGGGTCAGCGGCGCTTTCCGTCGAGCTGCTGGCCGCGGGCGAAACCGATCTGCGAGCGCACGCACCGGAACCCGATGTAGGAGCGCTGCTCGTTCTGGTATTCCCACATGCGCAGGTCGCTGCGTATGTTGTGGGCCACATCCTTCCACGAGCCGCCGCGCACGATCTTGCGGCGCAGCTTGTAGGGGTCCTCCTTAGCCGCCGCGTAGCGGTATTCGGGATTGAGGTCGGAAGTCACGTCGGTCACGCCCTCTATAAAGGCCGTGGAAGTCCACTCGCTGACATTGCCGGCCATGTCGTAGAGGCCGAAGTCGTTGGGCGAGTAGGTCCCGACCCGCGAGGTTATCAGATGCCCGTCCTTGACGTAGTTGCCGTCGTTGGGCTTGAAGTTGGCGTAGAAGCAGCCGCGGTCCTCGCTCATTGTCAGGTCTCCCTCCCAGGGATACATGTTCTCATTCTGCCCGGCGCGCGCGGCATACTCCCATTCGGCCTCGGTGGGGAGGCGGTAAGGCTCCACATAGACCCCCTCGCGGCCCAGCGAGCGGCGCAGGAAATCGGTGCGCCAGTTGCAGAAAGCGTTGGCCTGTTCCCAGCTGACACCTACCACGGGATATTCCGAGTAGCCTCCGTTGCTGAAATACATACGCACGTAAGGCTCGTTGTAGGCGTTCTCGAAGTCGTTGACCCAGACCGTCGTGTCGGGGTACACGTTCACTATGTAGGTGTTCAGGAAGTCATACGGCCCAGTGAGCGAGCGGGTGATGGTCTCCGTGCGGATCTCGCCGTTGTCGTCGATGAAGGCGGTGTCCTTGGAGATGGTCGGATTCGTTGTCGGAGCCGCCAGGTCGGTGTTGTACTGGCGGCGGCGGGGATCCAGGCGGTTGGCACGCTTTGCGGCCTCCGTATGGTTGAACACCTCGTAGCGGTAGTTAAGCTGCTCGGGGTCAAGCTCCCTGGCCCCGGTTATGGGGTTGGTGCGGTAGAGGCTCTCTATGGCGCGGGCCTCGTCCTCCCCGGGGTTGCGCCAGGGGATAGGCTTGTTCCAGTTTAGGTGCGGGGTAACGGGGTTACCCTGCTTGTCCTCCTCGATCTTGAACTCCTCGTTGCCACCGTAGGCGGGATCGGCCAGGCGCTCGCGGATGATGGAGTCGCGCACCCAGAATACGAACTGCTTGTATTTCGAGTTGGTGACCTCTGTCTCGTCCATCCAGAAAGCGTCGACCGACATCCCCTTGGTGTCAGCCTCGAGGTTCCACAGCGAGTCGGCCTTCTGGGGACCCATTTCCATCGAGCCGCGCCCGACGAGCACCATGCCGTAGGGTGTCGGCTCGGCCCAGGCCGAGCCTCCGACGCCTGTCACTTCGCCGCCGGCCGAGGAGCGGCGCCCGGAGGCGCAACCCGCGGCGAGCACGAGCGTCAGCATTGCCGGAAGGAGGTATAACGGGAGTTTCTTCATATCGGATTTCTCTTTGATTCGGATTACATTATGCGCACGCTCTTGTGGCGGTGGCGGTTCTTGCCCGAGAAGTCGAGCTTGACGGAGTAGCCGGCGAGAACCTCGTGGCTCCCCGACGATGCCTTGGCGATGTAGGAGGTCGAGTAGTCGTAGCTGTAACCGAGGAAGAACCCCTTGAACTCGACCCCGAGGAGGGCGTAGACGGCGTCTTTCCAGCGGTAGCCGACACCCGCCGTGAGGAACTTGTTGTAGCGGCACCTCACCGTGGCCTCGAAGGTTGTGAAGGTGAAGTCGCTCTTTACAAGCGCGCTCGGCATCACTTCTATTAACGTGTTTTTGACAGGAATATTGCTGCCAGCCATAAAATACAAGGCGCGCCCCAGGCGGAACTCGTAGTTTTTCTCGTTGCCCCCCTCGCCCGACTCGGCGTTCATTGTGACGGTCGGAGAGTTGAGGTGCGTGGCCGAAAGACCCGCCCAGAACCAGCGGTGGTTGTAGAACACTCCGAGACCCAGGTCGAAGGCGTTGCCGCGGATGTCGTTCTGGGGTATGGCGTCGTCCGACGACTCGTGGTAGTCGTCATTGTCGGGGATGAACACGTCCGAGCCTTTGAACGACTGGTCGACGAACCCCACCTGCACGCCCATCGAAAGCTCCCCCTTGAAAAGGCGCAGCTTGTAGGCCACCTGCGCCCCGATCTGCATGTTCTTGAAAAGGCCGTAGCTCTCCTGCTGCATCTGCAAGCCTACTCCGAAACGCTTGTTGAAAAGTTTCAGAGGCATGTCGGCCCCGATGATGAACGTGGTCGGAGCGTGCTTGATCCCCACCCACTGCATGCGCGAGCCGCCGCGGGCCCGGAGCATGTCGCCCACGCCTATCGCCCCGGCGTTGTAATACGCCGGAACCTCGAAATACTGCGAGAACTGAGCGTCGGCCTGTGCCGCGCACCGGTGGCCGGAGAAGGCGGCCAGCACGGCAAGCACCAGGGCGGCGAGCCTCGGCAGCACCCCGGCACCGACGCGGCGCCTGTTCATGTATGCGTGATAACTATGGTTCATTCAAAGAAGAAGGTAAGCACCACCATCTTGGTGGTGGCTTTTTTCACCGACGATGACACGTCGGTGCGTATAGGGTCGTCGACCAGGTCGGGACGTTTGTGGGTGAGCGCGTCAGAAAGGCCGAAACAGAACTTGATCTCGGGATTCAGCTTGAAGAACGGCAGATAGAAGTCGCACCCGAAACCGACAGACAGCATCATGTCGGGACCTTTCATGCGAAGGAAGTCCCCCTGCTTCTTCAACACGTCGACCGCCGGGACGAATCCCCCGACCACATACGGCCGCAGGTTGCGGAAGCGCTTGGCCGCATACTTTATTTCAAGAGGGCACACGATATAGGCCGACTTTATGTCCTGCTTGTACTCGGCCACCTCCGCTGTGCCCGAAAGGTCGCGGAAGGTGATGTTGCGGTTCCCGAACCACAAGCCCGGAGTGACCCTTACCGAGAAATACTCGTTCAGGCGCAGCGAGAAGAGGCCGTTGACGCAGAAACCCGGCGAATAGGCAGGCTGTTCCATATACCACGTCTGCTCCCCCTCGGTGACGAACCCGTTGTGGGTGAAGTTGAAGCCGAACGTGTTAACCCCCACGCCGAAGCCCAGGTGCCAGCGGCGCATGTCGGCATACGGGCGGTTCAGCAGCTTGTCGTTCAGCCGAGACTTTCCCTGTGCCGGGAACACCGGCGCCACGGCGGCGAGGAGCAGTATTATTATGGTGCGAAACTTCATTTTCGGTATCAGGCTACCTTTAAATAACGCCCCCACCGGCCGATTATTGCCCCTGAGAATGTCGCGCGTACCTATAATTTCGCTGTCAACATACAGTTTCAGCGAGGCTTCCCGCCTGTTTGCAAGCCGCCGGAGCTTAATGAATGTTAAAAACCGAACCCGCGGCGCGGCAGGAATTGTTTTAAGAGTAATTTCGCGACACATTCCACGTTTCAACAATAATATGAGAAAACTACTCCGAACCAAGCCGCTCGCCTTCCTGCTCCCTTTGCTGGCAGCGCTCGCCATATCGTCATGCGACGTGGAGGACGAGCCTTACGGCGGCTACGACTCTCTCAGCGGCATATGGTACAACGCCGACAACCCCTCGGAATACTACGAGTTCTACGGCGACGGCACCGGCTACTGGTCGAGCAGCGGCTACGGGATGGAGCTCGACTACGATTACAGCTGGGACGGCGGATGGCTCGACCTCTACCTATACCCTGTTGACGCTCCCCCATACACGCTCCAATGCGGCCTGTCGCAGTCGGGTTACAACCAGATATGCATAACCTATCCCCCCGGCGACGGTTTCGGCTACACCGACGTGTTCTACAACCGCTCCCGATAGCACAACACCAACCCCGAGTGCTTGCAACCTCGTAAAAAACAAGATTTATGGAAAATGCTATGCCGGCCCAGGGTGAGGGCCGCAAAAAAGTCACCGTCCCGCTGATGTTCCTGGCGGTGATGTTCGTCACCTGCCTGATTGTGGCGAACCTTGTCGAAATCAAAACCGTGGACCTCGGGTGGCTCACGGTGACCGCCGGACTGACGGTTTTCCCCGTTTCCTACATCATAAACGACTGCGTCGTGGAGGTTTACGGCTTCCGGGCCGCCAGGCTCGTCATCTGGCTCGGCTTCGCCATGAGCCTGCTGGTGGCGTTGTTCCTCCAGGTGGCGATATGGCTGCCCGGCGACGCGGAGTGGCGCGGCCAGGACGCCATGGAGACGGTATACGGCGCCGTGCCGCGCATAATGGCCGCGAGTTTCGCCGCCTTCCTGTGCGGCTCTATGGTAAACGCCTACGTCATGAGCCGCATGAAAGCCGCCGCGGGCGGGAACGGCGGAGCGCGGAGCCTGTCGGTCCGCGCCATCGTCTCCACATTGTGGGGCGAAGGAATTGACTCGCTCGTGTTCTTCCCGATAGCGTTCGGCGGCGTGCTCCCCTGGAAGACAATCGCGAGCCTCGTCGTGACGCAGGCGTTGCTGAAAACCACCTACGAGGCTATGATCCTCCCGGTGACGGTCGCCGTCGTGCGCCGGCTGAAAAAGGCCGAGGGAATCGACACCGTCGACACCGGGATAAGTTACAGCTGGTGGCGCCTCGGCGACATGTGACCGCGGACCGCGGCCGGCTCCGCCATGCGGCTCCCCGCCCGCGGCGCCTTCTTAATGAATAGATGGTCAAAAGATTAATTGCGGCTTTTTCAGCGAAAAAAAGCCCGAACATAGCGCTTGTTTCAAAAAAAAGCGCGATATTTGCACTTGCAATTTGCGGCGGCTCGGGCTTTTTGCGTCCAAGCGGCTATATTGCAGCGATTTACACGAGAAACAAAGAAATATTAACATAACTTAAACTCTGACGTCCACTATGACAAAAGCAGAAATCGTCAACGAGATTTCAAAGACAACCGGCATCGAACGAGCCGCTGTTCTGGAAACCATCGAGAAGTTCATGGAAGTCGTTAAGGACTCCCTGGCCAACGGCGAGCCCGTGTTCCTCCGCGGCTTCGGCAGCTTCATCATCAAGACCCGCTCCCAGAAGACAGCCCGCAACATATCCAAGAACACCACCATCATCATCCCCGAGCACAACATCCCCGCCTTCAAGCCCGCGAAGTGCTTCATGGAGGACGTCAAGGCTGAGAAATAAGCAGCGACCGACAGTTTTAATCATCACACATCCATAATTTTTCTCGACTATGCCCAGCGGAAAGAAAAGAAAAGGCCACAAGATGGCCACTCACAAGCGTAAGAAACGCCTGAGAAAGAACCGTCACAAGAAGAAGTAAGAGCCGCGCGCCACTTCTTCACCGCGACGCGATAAAAACACGGAACAAACTTTCCGCCACGTCCGGCAACTCCGGCGCGAAAAGTTTGTTCCCGCGTTTTTTCTGACAACCCATCCAACCAAAAACCAGTTAATGAAAAGCGAACTAATCGTCGACGTACAGCCACAGGAGGTCTCGATAGCCCTCCTGGAAGACGGCCGGCTCGTCTCCTTGCAGAAAGAGAGCCGGAACCTGGCCTACGCCGTCGGTGACATCTACGCCGCGAAGGTCAAAAAGCTCATGCCAGGCCTGAACGCGGCGTTCGTCAACGTCGGCTACGAGAAAGACGCTTTCCTGCATTACCTGGATCTTGGCCCCCATTTTTCTTCTTACGCCCAATTCCTCAAAGAGGCGCTCGGCGAGGGCGCCGACAAGAACCCGCTGCCGCAGGTTCAGAAAATGAAACTCCTGCCCGACATCGACAAGCACGGCTCGATAGCCGACCAGATCGAGAAAGACCAGGAGCTGATGGTGCAGATCGTAAAGGAGCCGATCTCGTCGAAAGGCCCCAGGCTCACCACCGAGATAGCCTTCACCGGGCGCTACCTCGTGCTGATTCCGTTCAGCGACAAAATATCCATATCCCAGAAAATACGCTCCACGGGGGAGAAGCTCCGCCTGCGACACCTGGTGGAGAGCATACGCCCGAAAAACTTCGGAGTGATAATACGCACCTCGGCCGAGGGAAAATCGGTCGCCGAACTGAACCACGAGCTGAAAACCCTGCTCAAATGCTGGGAGGACGCCGCGGCAAAGGCCAGGACAGCGCCCGTGCCGTCGCTGATCTTCGAAGAGGACAGCCGCATCGTGGGCGTGCTCCGCGACGTGTTCTCCACCTCGTTCGAGGGGATACACGTCAACGACCCCGAGGTATACCAGCAGATCCTCAACTATGTGACGCTCATCGCTCCGGAGAAAAAGGAAATCGTGGAGCTTTACAAGAAGGACACCCCGATTTTCGACCATTTCGGCATCACGCGCCAGATAAAGTCATCATTCGGGAAAACGGTATCCTTCCGGTCGGGCGCCTACATAATAATCGAGCACACGGAGGCGCTCCACGTCATCGACGTGAACTCAGGCAACCGAACCAAGGCCACCAACGACCAGGAGAGCAACGCCCTGGAGGTAAACCTCAGGGCCGCCGACGAGATAGCCCGCCAGCTGCGC
>ERZ777306.5414-NODE-5414-length-10195-cov-5.775247_pt1 | contig 10195 bp, 8 predicted proteins | sample MGYA00374966_ERZ777306 | MGnify/ENA primary metagenome ERZ777306 (study PRJEB29329, sample SAMN06343882) | mouse gut metagenome | isolation source: Mouse cecum | place: Austria: Vienna | collected 2014-11-15 ... | reverse complement strand
AGAGCGATAAATATAAATAAAGTGCAAAGAAATCGAAAAATCAAGCTTTGCTTGCGCGGTAAATATCAATAAAAAACAACAAAAGAGCGATAAATATAAATAAAGTGCAAAGAAATCGAAAAATCAAGCTTTGCTTGCTTGATTTAGGGTGCGGGTTTGTCGTATAATATATTCCGAACATATAGTATACATTGAGAGGAAATTATATCATGAACGCAAAGCAAATCAAATTTTACGAAACGGTGCACGGATTTTTTTCGTCGGACATGGGCGCAAAGTCGATAGACAAGTATTTCGGCGCGATGCTCAAGCTCGACTATACCTCCGCCGAGGATCTTTGGGAGTACATGCTCACTTGCCGCGAGAAGGAGCTTTCGGACGGCGCGTTTACCAAGCTGTACGTAGATAAAGTGTTTTCGCTGTTCTTTGCGTCGAGCGCGTCGCGCACGCTCAAAACGATAGTCGACCGTCCCGTCATATCGAACGCGGTGTTCCGCTATTCGCCGTCGGTAACGGACGGCGAGCTGTTCGCACTTCCGATCAATCTTTTGGTCTCGAACAAAGCGGACATTGTAGACGGTATACTCAAGCTCGTTGCGAAAAACGAGGCGATGGGCGTTTCGTTCGGCGAGTACATGATAAAATTCCTCGACAGGTTCTTTATCGAAGTTATGAAGAAAAATACGCAGCGCAAAGTCGAGCTGAACCGTAAGCAATCGACGCTGTTGCTGTCGACGGTGCAAAAGGTCAAGGGCGACGAACGTGCAATGCTTGTTCAGCGCGTAAAAGAGGTTCAATAATGCCCGTAAACATTTCGGACAAACTGCCCGCATACGGTGCGCTCGAGCGTGAAAACGTGTTCGTAATGTCCACCGACCGCGCGTCGATGCAGGATATTCGTCCGCTCGAGATCGCGATACTCAATCTCATGCCCAACAAGATCGACACGGAAACGCAGCTTTTGCGGCTGATCGCAAATTCGCCGTTGCAGTCTAATATCTGCCTTTTGCACACGAAAAGCTACGATTCCAAAAACACTCCGATCGAGCATCTCAATGCGTTTTATCATACGCTCGACGAGGTTAAAGCCGCAAACGCGAAGTTCGACGGACTGATAATAACGGGCGCGCCCGTCGAAACGCTCGACTTTACCGACGTTGCGTATTGGAACGAATTGGTCGACGTTATGCGCTGGGCGGAGCATCACGTGTATTCCACGCTGTATATATGCTGGGCGGCGCAGGCGGGCGTGTTCTACCGCTACGGCATAGACAAGCGCGCGCTGCCGCGCAAGCTTTCGGGCATATTCGAGCATCGCGTGCTCGATAAGACCAACCCGCTTATGCGCGGGTTCGACGATGCGTTCCGCGCCCCGCACTCGCGTTATACCGAATCCGATTCGGCAGCAATGCACCGCGAACCCAAGCTTAAGGTCTTGGCGGAATCGGACGAGGCGGGCGCATACATTTGCTGTTCGGACGACTTGCGACACGTGTACGTGTTCGGTCACGGCGAGTACGATGCGGCGACATTGCACAACGAGTACATGCGCGATACTGCGAAAGGCTTGAGCGCAGATCCGCCGCGGCATTATTACGTGAACGATCGGATAGGCGCGATTCCGCCGCTGTCGTGGCGCGCGCACGAGTCGTTGCTCATAGGCAATTGGCTGAACTACTGCGTGTATCAAGCGACGCCGTACGATATAGGAAAGATAGAATAAATTAAGAATTAAAAATTCGGAATTAAGGCGGAGAACCGATGAGAGAAAGAGACAATTGCGGAGGACGCATAAATATGCGCAGAACAAAAATAGTATGCACGCTCGGTCCCGCGACCGACGACTACACCGTACTCAAGAACATGATCCGTGCGGGCATGAACGTGGCGCGGCTCAATTTTTCGCACAGCACTCACGACGAGCACCGCGCGCGTATGGACATGGTAAAGCGCGCCCGCGCCGAACTCGGCGTACCCGTCGCAATTCTTCTGGACACCAAAGGTCCGGAGATACGTATCAAAACGTTCAAAGACGGAAAAGCGGCGCTCAAAAAAGGCGATAAGTTTGTTTTGACCTCGCGCGATATCGTGGGCGACGCGCACGGCGTGTCGATCACTTACGACCGTTTGCCTAACTGCGTCGGCAAAGGCGACCGCATACTCGTAAACGACGGGTTGATAGAGCTTAAGGTTTCCGACGTCAATAAAACGGACGTAATAACGGTCGTGCAAAACAACGGCGCGTTGAGCGACAGAAAGAGTATAAACCTGCCCGACACCGAGATCGATATGCCGTATCTTTCGGACATAGATAAATCGGATATAGAGTTCGGTTTGGAGCAAGACGTAGATTATATAGCGATGTCGTTTGTGCGCGGCGTCGAGGACGTGCGCGCGGTAAAGCGTCTGCTCAACGCACACAACAAAAACGATGTGCAGCTCATTGCCAAAATAGAGAACCGTTCGGGCGTGAACGCCATCGGCGACATACTCGCAGAGTGCGACGGCGTTATGGTCGCGCGCGGCGATATGGGCGTCGAAATACCGTTCGAGGAATTGCCCGGTATCCAAAAGGACTTGATCTCGCGCTGCTACCGTCAGGGCAAAAAGGTCATAACCGCTACGCAAATGCTCGAGTCGATGATAAACAATCCGCGCCCGACGCGTGCGGAGATCTCCGACGTGGCGAACGCGATCTACGACGGCTCGTCGGCGATCATGCTCTCGGGCGAGACCGCCGCGGGCGCGTACCCCGTAGAAGCGGTGCGCACTATGGCGTCGATAGCGGAGTGCACCGAAAACGACATCAACTATAAAAAGCGTTTTCGCGCGCTCGAGCCGAGTATTCGCTCCGTAACGGACGCGGTCTCGCACTCGACGTGCGCCGCGGCGTTCGATCTCGACGCAAAAGCGATAATCGCGGTTTCGCAATCGGGCTATACCGCGCGCAAGGTTTCGCGTTTCCGCCCGTCCGCGCCCATAATAGCCGCTACCACATCCGAAAAAGCGTATCATCAGCTCGCCATGAACTGGGGCGTTGTTCCTACGTTGAGCGTCATGCAAGACAACTCCGACGATCTTTTCCGTCACGCTATGAACTGCGCCGTAAATACCGGCGTGGTGTCCGAGGGCGATCTCGTGGTGATAGCCGCCGGCGTTCCCGTAGGCGTTTCGGGTAATACCAACATCATGCGCATAGAGCACATAAAAGCTATCAACTGAGGAAATTGATACGCCGATAAATAAGAATTACAGTACAGCATATTACTTTTGTCATTCGGAGCGTCAAGAATCTCAACCATATATAGCCCTCTCCGTCGGAGAGATAAAGAACTCCGCGGCAATCAACAAATCAGCATTCGGCTGCGACGAGGTAACTTATGAACAACGAAAAACAGAGCATACTTATAGTAGAGGACGAACCGCAGATCTCGAGGTTTTTGGAGCTTGAGCTAAAGCACGAGAACTACGATACTACGGTATGCGCCGACGGACGTGCCGCGCTCGACGCCGCGCTCGCCCGTGATTTCGATCTTATAGTGCTCGACGTCATGCTGCCGGGGCTGAACGGCATAGAAGTCTTGCGGCGGCTGCGTCAGGAAAAGCAAACGCCCGTTATTATCCTTACCGCGCGCGATCAAGTGGTGGATAAAGTGACGGGGCTTGACATCGGCGCGGACGATTACATGACCAAGCCGTTCGCTATCGAAGAGCTTTTGGCGCGTATACGCAAGCACATAAAGCGCGCCGCGCTCGGCGATGCGGGCGTTATAGTGTGCGGCAAACTGTCGCTCAATTCGGACGCGCGCGTGGCAAGCTACGACGGTCACGCCGTGGACCTTACCAAAAAAGAATTCGATCTTCTCGAATACTTGCTCAAAAACAGAAATATCGTGGTCGGACGCGAAAAACTTCTCGACGCCGTTTGGGGGTTCGATTTTTACGGCAGTACCAACGTCGTCGATGTGTACGTGCGATACTTGCGTTCAAAAATAGACGACGTGTACGGTATCACGCTCATAGAGACCGTGCGCGGCGCGGGATATGTTATCAGATAATTAAGAATTCGGAATGAAGAATTAAGGATTAAAAGCCTGACGTTTTACCAATACTTGCGAGGTTTTAATATGAACGACAGCGGAACCGAAAACAAAGGTAAAAAAGACGAAATAAAGGAACGGGAAGAACCGACGCCTTCGAGCGTTACGTCCGCTCCCGTCGAGAATAAGGAGACCGTCGCCGATACTCTGCGCGAGATTAAGAGCGAGCGCGACGGCGTGGCGGTAAAGAAAAAGCGTAGCGCGGCAGACGTCGCACTGCGCGTTTTTTCGATTATTTTCTTTCCCGTAACGATTGTGGTTTTGCTTGTGCGCAGCATTTTCAAAAGGTTCAAGTTGGGCATTGCGGCAAAAGCTACCGTAATATTCGCGCTGTTGTTCGGGCTTATGATCATTTCGTACGTGGCGTTTATACTCGCGAGCATAGGCACGCTCGTGAGCCGCGGCGATCCGATAACGCAGAGCTATATGAACAGGCTTATAATCACGTCCGCAGTGCTTGTTATAGTGTTTATCGCGCTCGGATGCGTTATAGGGTATTTGAGCAGTCAGTATATAATGAGCCCCGTGCGTAAGATAACCGATCGCGTGCGCGAGATCTCCGATGAGAACATGTCGGCGCGGCTCGACCCGATAGAGACGCAGGACGAGTTGATGGAGCTTACCGCGCAGATAAACGAAATGCTTGCGTCGTTGCAAGAAGCGTTCGAGCGTCAGGAAAATTTCGTGTCCGACGCGTCGCACGAACTTAAAACACCGCTCGCCGTTATTGCGGGCTATTCAAATCTTTTGCGCAGATGGGGCAAGACCGATCCTCAGATATTGAACGAATCGGTAGAGGCTATCTCGCGCGAAAGCGAAAATATGAAACGCATAGTAGATCAGCTTTTGTGGCTCGCGAAGATAGGCAACTTCAAGCCGAACAATACTGTATTCAATCTGTACGAAACCGTCGAGGATATAGTCGACGGGTACAAAATGACAAATACAAAGCACGAGATAACGCTTTCGGGCGATCCGTCCGTAACGCTCAATACCGACAAGAACCTTATAACCGAGGCGGTGCGCACGCTCGTCGACAATGCAATAAAGTATACGCCGCCCGAAACAGGCATAATCCGTATAAATATAGTCGGGAACGACGACAGCGTAGAGCTTTCGATAGCCGACAACGGCATCGGCATAGACGAAAAGGATATAGGACATATTTTCGAGCGGTTTTACCGCTGCGATAAAGTTCGCGGCAGAGAAAAAGGTTCGAGCGGGCTTGGTCTGACCATTTGCAAGTCGATAGTGGAAATGCTCGGCGGCAATATATCCGTCGAGTCGAAAATAGGCACTGGCAGCGCGTTCAAGATAGTGCTCTATTGATACTTGCGCAATTCGCAATCGGCATAATAACGCAAATATCGCCATGACGTTCCGCATACAATCATGGTATGAAAACGTCGGAAACCATATTGTGCGCGGTCGCGGCTGTCGCGCTCGTCGCTATCATAGTCTGGGTGACGCGACTGAAAACTCGCGGGTTCACCAAGATACTGATAAACTCGCTCGCGGGCGGCGCGCTCATTTGCGGCTTGTCGGCGTTTAATATAATAGCGCTGCCGTTCAATCTGTTGAACGCGCTCATCGTGGGAATATTGGGACTGCCCGGCGCGGGCATAGTTATCGCCGCGGCATTCCTTTTGTAATTCGGAATTAAGAATTAAAAATTTTTTGATTTTATTCCTTTGGGTTCTTTACGGAATAGACGTAAGGAATAACCTTGATTCTTTTTTATAAGGTCGAGATTCTTCGGCACGCAAAAAAACTCGGAATGACAAAAGCAGTAGCCCCTTTTGTCGGCTACGCCGACATTTTCCCCAAGAGGGGACAACGGGAGTTTTGTGCGTGCAACGTCTCGTCTCCCCAATTGGGGGACAATCAAAGATTGTAACCTCGCATTCTTGATAGCCCAATCAGACGGTGCAAGTATTCGACTAATCAGCCTGTGGCTGCCGTGACAGAGGGGGCTATATGCGGAATACGGTATAAAGTATGCAATCATATTATAGCCGCATACGCGGCATTAAAGTTGAGATTCTTCGGCTGCGCCGCGGAATGACAAAAACGGACGGAACGGGCGTTGTTGTTTGCGCAGAAAAACAGCGGTCGGTATTTTTGTTGCGAACAAACGAGTAATAAGTTGACGTATTCGTCGGCGTGTGATAGAATATAGTCAAATACGATTATGAACCGTCAAGGCGGTTTAACGGAGCGCGGTATGGCAGGAAACGACAGATTTGTCAATCAGATTGCGGATATAAACGGCGATTACACCAAGTGGTATACGGACGTATGCCTCAAGGCGGAACTTTGCGATTACGGTCCGGTCAAGGGCACTATGATATTCCGTCCGTACGGGTACGCGATATGGGAGCTTATACAAGCCGAGGCGGACAAGCTGTTCAAGGCGCACGGCGTGTCCAATGCGTATTTCCCTATGCTCATACCGCAGTCGTTTTTGATGCGCGAAGCCGAACATGTGGAAGGGTTCGCGCCCGAAGTGGCGACGGTAACGCACGTCGGCGACGCGGAGCTTTCCGAAAAACTCGTACTGCGTCCCACTTCCGAAACCATAATCGGCAGCATGTACAGCAAATGGATAAGTTCGTATCGCGATCTTCCGCTCAAGCTCAATCAATGGGCAAACGTAGTGCGTTGGGAAAAAACGACGCGTCCGTTCTTGCGCACGAGCGAGTTCCTCTGGCAAGAGGGGCATACCGCGTTCGCTACGCCCGAGGAGGCGAGTGCGGACGCGTTCGAGATGATGGGCGTTTACAAACAGATAGCAAACGAGGTGTTGTGCCTGCCCGTGCTTTGCGGTCAAAAGTCGGAAAAGGAAAAGTTCGCGGGCGCGGTCGCCACGTACGGCATGGAAGCGATGATGAAGGACGGCAAGAGCTTGCAGTCCGGCACGACGCATTATCTCGGCGATAATTTCGCGCGCGCGTTCGACGTGAAGTTTTTGGATAAAGACGGTACGCACAAGTATGCTTATCAAGCGAGCTGGGGCATTTCCACGCGGCTCATCGGCGCGATAATCATGGCGCACGGCGACGAGCGCGGACTGTGTCTGCCGCCGCGCGTTGCGCCCGTTCAAGCCGTGGTCATACCGATCGGCGCGGCAAAAAATCCCGCAGCGGGCGAGCGCGCCGCCGCGCTCAAAGCGGAGCTTGCGGCTTGCGGTATGCGCGTTACGCTCGACGAGCGCGACTGCTCGCCCGGCTTCAAGTTCAATCATTGGGAGCTGCGCGGCGTGCCCGTGCGCGTCGAGATAGGCGCGCGCGACATCGACGCCGGCGTTATGACTGTTTGCCGCAGAGACACGGGCGAAAAGTTCACTATGCCGCTCGAGGATGCGGGCACTCGCATATCCGCGCTGCTTACCGAGATCGCAAACAATATGTTCAAAAAAGCGAGCGACTTTACCGCGGCGCACATAGTCCGCGCGGATAACCTCGCCGATATGGAAAAAGCGCTCGACGGCGGCAACTTCTGCGACAGCTATTGGTGCGGCGACCGCGAGTGTGAAGATAAGATAAAACAGCTTTATTCGGCAAGCTCGCGCGTGATGCACGAGGATCAGTCCGACGTGTCTAAGCACAAATGCGTATGCTGCGGCAAAAAAGCAAAGCGCAGAATTTATTTCGCGAGAGCGTATTGATATTATTTTGTGCGGAAAAAATGCAATATAAAAGCGCGGTTATTGCCGCGCTTTTGCTTTTTTATATGTGTTGGAATTTGCCGTCCTTTTTATGCACGACGAGCTGAGCGTGCAAGCGTCTTGCGAGGTCTTTCGCTATCATGAGCGCTTCCTGTTTGGTGGAAAGCCTGCGGTACGCTCTGTCGGTATCCGTGCGCAAGATCACCCAATTGTTTTTTACGCGATCGAATTTGAGCGTAACTTTTATAGCCGACGTTTCGTCGCCGTAATCGTCGTAGTATTCGTCGTATTCGTCCTCGGCGGAAGGCGAGTCGGTTTTTACCGCCGCGGTCTGCTTTTCTGCGCGCTCGGTTTCCTTTGCCGCAGTTTTGCGCTGTTCTACGCGTTCCGTTTTTTCGGTTTTTTCCGCGGTCGACGCGTTGCGCGTTGCGGCGAGCTGCTGCTGCAAAGCTTGCGCCTTGATTTGCGAGTTTTCCGCTTTGAGCAGGTTGATCTCGCTTTCTTTGTCTTTGATCGTGCGTTCGAGCTTTTCGATTTTTTCGCTTGCGGATTTGTCTGCGCCGTCGGCGTTGCCGTTTTCGGCATCACGGAGTTTTTGCTCGAGTTCGGCAATGGCGCGCTGTTTGGCGTCGAGTTCGTCGTTTAGCTCGTCTACGGTCGCTGTGAGACCGGCTATTCTCGCATCAAGCGCGCTCGTGTCGGTCGGCGCGGTATCCGAATAGTCCGAGTCGGATGCGGACGCTTGCGCGGCGAGCTGTTCTTCGAGTTCGTCTATACGCGCTTGTTTTTGCTCGAGCTCGGTTATCAGCGCGGAGCTGTCGAGTTCCGCGCCGCTTACGGCGTTTGCCGCTTTTGCGTTTTCCGCCTGAAGCTTTTTGATCTTGCTCTTGAGCACGCACGCGCGAACGATCGCGGCGATAACGGTTATGAAAAACAGCAACGCCAAGCCTAATGCGGCAAGCAATAAAACGGGCGCGTAGTCTGTCACCCAAGCCCCGAATATTTCGATTATCTTATCGTTGAAAGAAACCATGCCCGATTCTCCTTATTCCATGGATTATCACATATAATACCATATAATACGGCGTTTGTCAATACGTAACGCTCCAATTTGCGCATAATTGTTGACAATCTCGGATAAATGTAATATTATAATGAGGTAAAAGAACAGCCGAATAAGTTTGTGCGGCGCGCTTGCCTGCGATTTCCGCGAATATGCGCGCGTAAGTTATTGCGGTTTTCAAAAAGTTGTTTTAATAAAAATCTCGGAGTAAACAAATGAACAGGATAATATCGTCGGAGAGCGTCACCGAAGGACACCCCGATAAAGTTTGCGACTATATTGCCGACTCGATACTCGACGCGGCGCTCGAAAAGGATGACAGGTCGCGCATTGCTTGCGAGGTGTGTTGCGCAAAAGGTCTTGCCGTAGTTCTCGGCGAGTTCGATACGAAAAGCGATTTCATAGACGTTCAGGCTATTGCGCGCGGCGCGATAGCCGAGGTAGGGTATACCGATCCCGCGCTCGGTTTCGATCATAACACGTGCGCGGTGCTGAACTGCATAAACGGGCAGTCGCCCGATATTTCGCGCGGGGTCATAAGTTCGCTCGAACAGCGCGCGGGCGCGGCGGACAAGCTCGACGAGGCGGGTGCGGGAGATCAGGGCATGATGTTCGGTTACGCGTGTTCGGAGACCGAGGAGTTTATGCCCATGCCCATTACGCTCGCGCATAAGCTGACGTTTGCTCTTTCCGCTGCGCGCAAGAGCGGCGAACTCGGGTTTTTGCGCCCCGACGGCAAAGCCATGGTGTCGCTCGTTTACGAGAACGGCGCGCCCGTGCGCGTCGGTACGGTAGTCGTATCGTCGCAACATTCGGAAGACGTTTCGGACAAGACGCTTAAAGACGGGATTATCGAATGCGTGATCAAACGCGCGATTCCGAGCGTACTCATGAAAGATACGGAAATTTTGATCAACCCGACGGGTCGGTTCGTAGTGGGCGGACCCGCGGGCGACACGGGCGTTACCGGACGCAAGATAATCGTCGACACGTACGGCGGCGCCGTGCCGCACGGCGGCGGTGCGTTCTCGGGCAAGGACGCGAGCAAGGTCGACCGTTCCGCGGCGTACTATGCGCGATACGTCTGCAAAAATCTCGTTGCGGCGGGGCTTTGCGAGCGCGTGATGCTTCAGGTCGGGTACGCCATAGGCAAAGCTCGACCGGTCTCGCTTTTTGCCGATACGTTCGGCACGGGCGACGACAAGCGCGTGCTCGACGCGGTAAAACGCGTGTTCGACTTCCGCCCCGCGGCGATCATCGAAAAGCTCGGGCTGCGCAAGCCGATCTACAAAAGTACGACGAACTACGGGCACTTCGGGCGCGCGGGCTTGCCTTGGGAAGTTTGCGACGCCGTTGAAAGATTGA
>ERZ777306.5413-NODE-5413-length-10196-cov-4.127404_pt1 | contig 10196 bp, 9 predicted proteins | sample MGYA00374966_ERZ777306 | MGnify/ENA primary metagenome ERZ777306 (study PRJEB29329, sample SAMN06343882) | mouse gut metagenome | isolation source: Mouse cecum | place: Austria: Vienna | collected 2014-11-15 ... | reverse complement strand
GACTCCAACGACGCGGGCGAGACGGTCATCATGGTGCGCGTGCCCTACGCCGAGGTGGTCAGCTACACGAAGGACCTGCGCTCGCTCACGCGCGGCAGCGGCTCCTACGCCATCGCGGTGGAGGGCTACGAGGAGGCTCCCCATGACGTGACCAAGCGGCTGGTGGAGGAGTACCAGGCCGCTCGCGCCGCTGGCAACTAGCGACGCGCCTCCTGCAGCCGGGCGGTTCTGGCGGCGGGAGGCTCAGACAAGACGGCCGACGCGGAGGCCGGGCTCGCAAGGGCCCGGCCTCCTTGCGTGCGCGGGCGGCTCGGGGGCGCCGGCCCCCTTCCCGCAGGCGCTCCGGCGTGCGGGGAGGGACTTTTCGCGCGCGTTGACGTTTAGGCTGGGCGCCGGTTGGGGGAGGCGGCGCGTTTCCCCTGATGGCGTCTGATTTACGGCAGGGTGGCCCCGGAGGCCTTCTTCCTGTTCTTTTACAGAACAAACGTTCTGATTTTATGGTATACTGCTTGCAGTCGAAGCAGAGCCAATGCAAGCGCCGCCCCTTCGGGGACGTGCCCACCGAGACGTCGTGATTCCCGCCCCGTCCTTACCACGCTTGCAAGATCCTCTCTCATCCAGGGAACCTTCCGAAGGGAGGATTTACCATGGCGCACCCGCGTCCTAATACCGTGCTGCCCAAAACCCGTCTTGCCAGCCCGAGGGGGAGTCTCATCACCGTGGGGGAGGCCCTCTGCTCCTGCGATCCGGAGGAGCTCTGCTGCGCCGTTCTGCGCCACCAGGCAGGCTGGTCGGTCGATCCCGCGCGTCTGGGCGCCCGGCGCCTGCGGCCCCTCGTCTCCCGCGTGCGCGCAGCCCTGCGCTCCATGGAGGCCCTGCGCGCCCGGAAGGGCGCCTCTCCTGGCGGCCAGGTGGTGCTGCCGCTCGAGTCGTTTCGCGCCCTGGGCCCGCCGGGCTCCCTCATGCGGCGCATGGGGGCTGCGCAAGTTTCCCTGGCAAGCGCCTCGGCCGCCGCCGACGCGCTTGCCGTCTGCGGCGGCCCGGCCTGGGGCGCCCTGCCTCCTGACGCCGCACGGCTGCTGGAGGGCCTTGGCCCCGATGTCCCCTGGGCGCCCGCCGCCCTCGGGGCGAGCCTGCGTGCCTGGGGCGACGAGGCTTGGGGTCAGGTGCTCGCGCGGCCCCTCTGGGTGCCGTGCGAGCAGTCGGCCGATGACGCGCTGCAGGTGGCCGCCGCCCTGTTCTGGGCCCTCACGCGCCGGGGGTTCTCCCCGCGGGCTGCCCCGCCGCCTGCGCCGCGCCCGGCGTCCTCCGCTCCTGCGTGCCGGTCTCCGACGACGGGGAACGCCTGCCTTCGCCTGCTCAACTACAACGCCTGGGTGAGCCTGCTTGGCGCCCAGGTCGAATCCGCTCGACTTCTGGAGGTGCTCTGACATGACCTACGACTGCGCTTGCGCGCCCGGCTGGCCGACCGCCCCCTTCCCGGGTCAGACCGACTGGCTGCTCGGATCCTGCCCGTGCCGATCGCTTATTGGCCAGGCGGTTCTCACCGACGTCCTGCTTGACCTGATCGCTGACGAGGAGGGGCTCGTCTTGCTGGCTGATGTCCTGCGCGTCTTGGACGAGGGCTAGGCTGCGGCTTCGGGCGAGCTCTCCCCAAGGGGAGCCCGCCCGGCCGGGGCGTTCTCTGGCCCTCGTCGGGGGATTGGCGTACCATGGCGGCATGTCCTGATGGCGCGTGAGGAGGTGCGGATCGTGGTCACGGTGAAAGACGTGCTGAACCTGGGGATATTCGAGGATATCTGGCTGGCCGCTCCCTGCGAGGGCTGCGAGGAGCGCCTGGTTACCGGCGCGGGCATTCTCGACTTCGAGCCGTTCTGGGGAGACTACGACTCCTTTACCCCCGGCGAGTTCATCTTCACCTCGCTCGGCTTCGCCCAGCGCGACCCCGATCTGGCTGACCAGGCCGTCAGGGCCATGATCGAGCGAGACGTCGCGGCCCTCGTCATCAAGCCGGTGGCCATGGACGCCATCAGCGCGGAGGCCGCTGAGCTCAGCACCGCCCGCGGCGTGCCCGTCTTCTTCTACGAGGGGCACTTCGTCGAGCGGCTCATGGCCGCTGTCCTCGCCTTGGTGGCCGAGGATCGGGCCCAGTCCCAGCGCGACGCGCTCATCGACGCGCTCATCGCCCCGCGAGGCGATGCGGATGTGCGCGAGGGCCTCTTCGAGGTGGCGCGCACCACCGGCGCCACGGTGCAGTGCCTGGCGGCCCGCCCCTTGGCGCCCGACGGCTGCATGCTCTCGGCGCTCCAGGGCGAGCTCGGCGCGCTGCTCTACGACTTCCAGCGCAATCAGGCGAGCGTCGTTCAGGCCTGCGTCGTGCGCTACCGCGACCAGCTGCTCGCCTTCGTCTCCTACGGCCGGCCGCCTCGCGGCGCCATCGCCCGGTCCGAGGCCGACCTGGTGGCTCGCATAGAGGCGGCGGGCCGCCTGCGCTGCGGCGTCAGCCAGGAGGTCTCCCTCGGCCAGGGAGACCTGGCCATTCGCCAGGCGCGTACGGCTCTCGACGCCGCCTGCGACCAGGGGAGGCCGGTCGTTCGCTGGGCGAGCTTGGGCCTGGGGGCCTTTCGCGCCGCGGCGTCGGCCGACCGTCTCTTCGCCGGAACGGCGCAGCTCTACCGATCGCTCCTCGACGAGTACGACCGAGCCCATGGCACCGAGCTTGCCGCCACCGCCCGCGCCTATGCCGCGTCCTTCGGCGAGGTGCGCGCCACGGCCGAGGCGCTCTACCAGCATCCCAACACGGTGCGCTATCGTCTGCGGCGCATCCGGGAGGAGCTGGCCCTGCCCGACGTATCCGACAGGGAGCTGGCCGCCCTCCTCGTTTTGGCATATTCAATGACCGACTAACTCACTATTTTTTGTGCAATGGCACAAATGGCGGCGCCTGCGGTTCGTCGCCACCTCTAAGGGCGCGCTCGCGAACTGGCGGTAACCTCTTCGTCGTTGATCAGCCATGACGAGAGGAGAGTTTCCGATGCTCAACGAAAAGGCCCTCAAGGTCCTCGCCACCCTGTCCGAGCCCGATGCCGCCTACTGCCACAAGCTGGCGCGCCACTTCGCCAACATGGGCATCTCGTCGGACAAGGCCAGCAGCGCCATGTGCTCGCTGGTGGAGGCCGACGCCATTCCCGAGGCCGGCGTGACCAAGTGGGCCGGCTCCTTCGCCTCGCCCCAGGCCCCCGCGCAGGCTTCCGCAGCCGAGACGCTGGACGAGGTGGCCTATGCCTAGCGGCCGACGAGGCCGGCGCCCGCAGGGCGTCCAGACCCCCAGCGCATGAGGGCCCCGGCATCCAATGAGCCGGGGCCCTCATGCGCTGGGGAAAGCAGAGCGGCCCGGCCTCCCTGGGAAGGCCGGGCCGCTCTTGGCATCTGGCGCGTCGCGGACGCTAGTCGGCGACCTCCACCAGCTCCAGCTCGAAGTTGAGCGCCTTGCCCGCCAGCGGGTGGTTGAAGTCGAAGGTGGCCACGCCGTCCTCGACGGCCTTCACCTGCACCGGCACGGGGCTTCCGTCGGGGCCGTGCATGTAGATGACGCCGCCCACGGGCAGCTCGCTGGCGTTGGGGATGTTCTCCAGCGGAACCTCCTGGATGAGGTCCTCGCGCACCTCGCCGTAGGCGTCGGCCGGCTCGATGTGGATGGTCTTCTTGTCGCCGACGGCCATGTCCTTCACGCCCTCGTCGAAGCCGGGGATCACGTCGCCGGCCATGCACACGAACTCAATGGGCTCGCCGTGGTCGTAGGAGGAATCGAACTTCTCCCCGTCGTCCAGCGTGCCAGTGTAGTGGATCTTGACCTTCTTGCCCTCGTTGCTCATCGGAAGGCTCCTTTCGTCATTGTGCCAGAGCCTGCCAGTCTAGCCCAAGCGGGCGCCCTCGGCGCCTGCGGCCGCAAACCTGCTCCAACTTGTCATCAAGCGGCGCCCCCGTGCTCAGCGGCGCGGAGGAGGGGGGGGGCGAGGCGCAGGGGCGCCTTCCCTGGACGGGCGCCTTCCCTGGATGGGCGCGTGCCGCCGGCTACGCCCCGCGTTCCGCCTCGGCCACATCGGCCAGGGTGATGCGCGACGCCACCAGGCTGGCAAGCGGCGTGAGGTAGGCGCGCTCGTCCTCGGGAAGCCCCGTCGCCGCCAGGCTCATCACCTCGTCGGCCAGCTCGGAGACGGGGTGGCGGTACAAATAGCCGTCGTAGCCGCTCCTCATGAGCGACGCCTTGCCGGCGGCGATGTCCTCGGCGGTCACGCCGGCGAAGAGCCCCTCGAGCGCATCCAGGCTCTCGTCGCTGTAGAACAGCCCCTTGATCAGGGCAGCGTAGGCAATCACGTAGGGCACCGGCATGGCGTCGGCCGGGCGTATCTCCACGTAGGTCTTCAGCCGCACGTCGGTGAAGAACATCGACAGCGCATGCTCCACCTGCGCGCGGGTCATGGGCTCCTCGGCGTAGATCTCACCGAAGGTGCGGTCGGTGTAGCACCACTGCTCGGAGTCGCAGGCCACGAGGATGGCCGGCGTGTCCAGCACGTAGGCGGCGTAGTCGCGCAGGGTGAAGCCGGGATCCATGATGCCGGGAACCACGCCGCAGCGGTCGGGGTCGCACTTCTCCCAGATCTCCGTGCGCACCAGCTGATGCTCGCGCGGCGCGTCCTCGAACACGGGGGAGTTGTCGCAGATGAGCGAGAGCAGCGGCACCAGGGCGAAGGCCAGGCGCATCTTGCGCAGGCAGTCGTCCGCCGACGAGTAGTCGATGGACACCTGGGTGGAGGCGCTGCCGCGCATCATGCAGATGCCGTACTTGCCGATGGCGCCCAGGTACCTGTTCATGAGCCTGTAGCGTCGCTTGGGGATGAGCTCCAGGTCCACGGCGCGCGCGGTGGGGTGGTAGCCCGGGGTGAGCGCCTGGGTGTCCACCGGGTCGAGGCGCGCGGCGAGCGTGCGCTCGAAGGCGGTGAAGCAGGCCTCGGCGTCGGCCAGGCGCGTGAAGGGGCCGGCCGAGAGCTCCACCTGGGCGGCGGGCTCGATGGTCACGGCCTCGCCGGGACGCGCCACGCCCAGCAGGTCGCCCTCCGGGTCGCGCGTGGCCTCCGGGTAGTCGGCCAGCAGCTGCTCGAGCAGCCAGCGTACGCCGTTCTCCTCGCGGTAGGAGACCGGGGATCCGTCGGCGCGCACGAGCGTGTGCTCCAGCTCGATGCCGAGCTGCTCGGAGGACTCCTTGATGCCGCCTTCGAAGTAGGCCACGATAGCGTCGAGGTTCGCCTCGCGAGCCGGTTGGTCGTTCTTGGTCATCGCTTACTCCAAACTCCGTCGTTTTCTGCGCAAAACGCTATCCGGTTTGCTTACAATATCCGTTTGATCGGCGCCCATGGTATCACTGGCATGGCCGAGGGGCGCCCAAGGAGCGAAAACGAGGGCATATCGTGGAATTCCGCAACGCGTTCATCACCGCCGGCGCCGCCGCAGGGCCGCGCCTCCGACGACGTTCCTAGCGCCGCCGCTTCCGCGCGCCCTTTCATTTCCGTAACTCCTCGGCGCCGTCCGGCAGCGGTGCCGTTTCCTTGACTAGCATGGCAGAGGCTTCTCGCCGAAGCACCGAAGAAAGAGAGCGACTCATGACCCTGAGAGCAGGCGTGGTGGGCGCAGCTGGATTCGCGGGCATCGAGCTCGTGAGGCTGCTCCTGGCCCATCCGGAATTCATCCTGGCCGCCGTCACCTCCGACGCGCTGGCCGACCGCCCCGTCGCCGAGGTCTACCCGGCCTTCCGCGGCGCCACCGACCTGGCCTTCTCCGCCCATGACCAAGCCGACCTGCATTCCTGCGACGTGGTGTTCCTGGCGGTGCCCCACACGGCGGCGCTCGCCCAGGCCCCCGGGCTCGTGGAGCATGGCGTCACCGTCATCGACCTGTCGGCCGACTTCCGCCTGAAGGACCCGTCCGTCTACGAGGCCTGGTACCAGACGCCCCATACGGCCGTCGACCTGCTCGCCCGCGCCGCCTTCGGCCTGCCGGAGCTCACCGGCGGCGAGCTCGCCCGCGCCGCGGCCGCCCACGCGCGCGGCGAGGCGGTGCTCGTGGGTTGCGCCGGCTGCTATCCCACGGCCACCTCGCTGGCGGCCGCGCCCGCCATCCGCGCGGGGCTCGTCGACCCGGCGGGCACCGTGGTGGCCGACGCGGTGTCCGGCGTCACCGGCGCCGGCAAGAGGGCCACCGAGCGCACCCACTTCTGCTTCGCCAACGAGAACCTCGAGGCCTACGGCGTGGGCGCCCACCGCCACACGCCGGAGATCGAGCAGATCCTCGGCATTCCCGGGCGCCTCGTGTTCACCCCGCACCTGGCCCCGCTCAACCGCGGGCTGCTCTCCACGGTGAACCTGCCGCTTGGCCCGTCCTCGCCGCGGCCGACCACCGAGGAGCTGGCGGGGCTCTACCGCGACTTCTACGCCGCCTCTCCGCTCGTGGAGGTGCTCGAGCCGGGCGCCTGGCCGCGTACGGCGTCGGTCGCCGGCACCTGCCGCGCGCAGGTGGGCGTGGCAATGCATCCGACGGCGCCCATGATCGTGGCCGTCGGCGCCATCGACAACCTGGGGAAGGGCGCCGCGGGCCAGGCGGTCCAGTGCGCCAACATCATCTGCGGCCTGCCGGAGGACACCGGCCTCACGGCCTTGGCCCAGCCGGTGTAGGGGAGGAGAGAGCCCATGGAGAACGAGAAGATCCCGACGGGATTTTCGGCCCCCGCGGCCGCCGCGCGTGCGGGCGAGGCCCCCGCGCCGGACGCCGCCATTCCCGCCGTTGAGCCGCTGCCGCCCGCCGCGCCCGCGCCGGACGCCTTGCCCGCCGTTTCCGGCGGCGTCGCGGCGGCCCTCGGCTTCCGCGCCGCCGGCGTGCACGCGGGCTTCCGCGACAACCCCGACCGCCTGGACCTGGCCCTCGTCGTGGCCGACGAGCCCTGCGCCGCCGCGGCCGTGTTCACCCGTAACGTGTTTTGCGCCGCCCCGGTGCAGGTCAACCGCGAGCGGTTGGACGAGGGCGGCTCCGGCGCGCCGAGCTACGGCACCGCCCGCGCCGTGGTGGTGAACTCCGGCGTGGCCAACGCCGCCACCGGCGAGCGCGGCCGCGAGGCCGCTCGGGCCATGGCCGCCATCACCGCCGAGGCCGTGGGCTGTCCTGCCGAGGAGGTGCTCGTGGCTTCCACCGGGGTCATCGGCGTGCACCTGCCGCTCGGCCCCTTTCGCTCAGGCGCCCCGGCGGCTGCGGCCGCGGCCTCCCGGGAGGGCGGTGCCGCGGCGGCCCGCGCCATCATGACCACCGACACGCATCCCAAGGAGTGCGCCGTCACCTTCGACGGCGATGACGTGGGCTACCCCGGCGCGCGTTTCACTGTGGGCGCCATGGCCAAGGGCTCGGGCATGATCATGCCCGACATGGCCACCATGATCGCCGTCGTCACCACCGATGCACCTGTGCTCGCGTGCGACCTGGCCCCGGCCCTGCGCGCTGCCGCCGACGCCAGCTTCAACCGGGTGACCGTGGACTCGGACACCTCCACCAACGACTCCTGCTTCCTGCTGGCCAGCGGCGCCGCGGCCCCGGGCGCTGCGCCGCTGGCCCCGGGCACTCCCGTCTTCGCCCGCTTCCAGCAGGCGCTCGACCAGGTATGCGTCACCCTCGCCCGCGCCATGGCGGCCGACGGGGAGGGCGCCACGCGCCTCATCACCGTCACGGTGCGCGGGGCCGCCACCCCCGCCGACGCCCAGGCGGCGGCGCGCACGGTGGCCAACTCGCCCCTGGTGAAGACGGCCGTCTACGGCCACGACGCCAACTGGGGGCGCATCGCCGCGGCGCTCGGACGCTCGGGCGCGGCTTTCCGCCAGGAGGACGTGGCCATCGACATCCTCGGCCTGCCCGTCTGTCGCGGCGGTCTCACCGTCCCCTTCGACGAGGACGAGGCGCTGCGCCGCTTCGAGGGCCCGGAGGTGGCCATCGTGGCCGACCTGGGCGCCGGCGAATCCGAGGCCACGGTCTGGACCTGCGACTTCTCGCATGAATACGTTTCGATTAACGGAGACTATCGCTCATGAAATACGACACTGAGACGCGCCCCCACGGCGTTTCCAGCATCACCGGCGACGTCCTCACCGAGGCGATGCCCTGGATCAAGAAGATCACCGGCGAGACCATCGTCATCAAGTACGGCGGCTCGGCCATGGAGGATCCGGCCCTGCGCGCCGAGGTGATGGCCGACATCATCCTGCTCAAGATCATCGGCGTGAACCCGGTCATCGTCCACGGCGGCGGCAAGGCCATATCCGCGGCCATGAAGCGCTTCGACCTGCCGGTTGAGTTCGTCGACGGCCAGCGCGTCACCAGCCCCGAGGCCATGGACGTGGTGCGCATGGTGCTCACCGGCCGGGTGAACCAGGAGCTCGTGGAGGCCATGAACGAGCACGGCAACATGGCCGTGGGCATCAGCGGCACGGACGCCGGCGTCATCGTGGCCGAGCAGGCCGACCCGCGCCTGGGCCGCGTGGGCGCCATCACCCGCATCAACAACCTGCTCATCGAAGACCTCGTGGCCGCCGACTACATCCCCGTCATCGCCACCATCGCCATCGGCGAGGACGGCGGCTGCTACAACGTCAACGCCGACGTGGCCGCCGGGCACATCGCCGCGGCCATCGGCGCCCACAAGGTGTTCTTCCTCACCGACGTGGACGGCCTCTACGAGGACTACCCCAACCGCGACACGCTCATCTCGGCCATGAGCCTGGAGGAGGCGCGCCAGATGGTGGAGGACGGCGCCATCTCCACCGGCATGATCCCCAAGCTGCGGTCCTGCGTCTACGCCATGGACGCCGGCGTGAAGAAGGGCCACATCATCAACGGCACCACGCCCCACGCCCTGCTGCTGGAGATTCTCACCGACAAGGGCATCGGCACCATGGTCACCGGCGATGGCGACTCCGAGGCCGCCGCGCCCCTCGGCAACTTCGCCGCCAAGCTCATCGAAAACCGCGAGGCGTAGCCCCGCGGCGCTGACGAAGGCCCTCCCCGCAGAAAGGATCACCCCCATGTCCCTCCCCGAGCAGCAGTCCCTCGAATCCGCCTACGTCATGGGCACCTTCGCCCGCAAGCCGGTCGAGTTCGCCTCCGGCTGCGGCATGACCCTCGTCGACGCCGAGGGCCGCGAGTACCTCGACTTCCTCTCCGGCATCGGCTGCGACTGTCTCGGCCACTGCCCGCCGGCCCTGGTGGGCGCCTTGGACGCCCAGGCCGGTCGCCTCATCCACGTGAGCAACTACTTCTACATCGAGCACCGCGGCGAGGTGGCGCGCCACCTGTCCGACCTGCTCAGCCGCTACGCGCCGGAAGGCGAGGACGGCCCGTGGAAGACGTTCTTCACCAACTCGGGCGCCGAGTCCAACGAGTGCGCCCTCAAGCTGGCGCGCCTCCACGCGCGTCGGCGCGCCCAGGCCGAGGGCGGTCCTGACGTGCCCGCGCCCTATCATGTGGTGACGGTGGACGCGAGCTTCCACGGCCGCACCATGATGACGCTCGCCGCCACCGCCCAGGCCAAGTTCCACGTGGACTTCGCGCCCATGCCTGACGGCTTCCTCGACGTGCCGCGCAACGACGTGGCCGCCCTGGAGGCGCTCTTCGCCGCCCACGGGCCGGAGATCTGCGCGGTCATGCTCGAGTGTGTCCAGGGCGAGAGCGGCGTGCATCCCCTGACGCCCGAGTTCCTGGCCGCCGCCCGCCGCCTCACGCGCGAGCATGGCGCGCTTCTCATCTGCGACGAGGTCCAGTGCGGCATCTTCCGCACGGGGCGCCCCTTCGGGTTCCAGCACTTCGGCATCGTGCCCGACGTGGTGTCGATGGCCAAGGGGATAGCGGGCGGCTTCCCGGCCGGTGCCTGCGCGGCCCGCGCCGAGGTGGCCGACCTGTTCGCCCCCGGCGACCACGGCACCACCTTCGGCGGCAGCTGCCTGGCCGTGGCCGCGGCCCAGGCCGTGCTCGACGAGCTGGACGCCGGCGGCTACGAGCAGCGCGTCGCCGAGGTCGGTGCCTACCTGCGCGAGCGCCTGGCCGCCCTCCCGCGTGTGCACGACGTGCGCGGCCTGGGCCTCATGGTGGGCTGCGACCTGGCCGAG
>ERZ777306.5408-NODE-5408-length-10209-cov-5.206224_pt1 | contig 10209 bp, 7 predicted proteins | sample MGYA00374966_ERZ777306 | MGnify/ENA primary metagenome ERZ777306 (study PRJEB29329, sample SAMN06343882) | mouse gut metagenome | isolation source: Mouse cecum | place: Austria: Vienna | collected 2014-11-15 ... | reverse complement strand
AGTGAATGAACCCACGATCAATAATAAACTCATCGAACACGATCAAATCCACGTTCGGATAAGGTACAGACTTTTTACCTACCGTTGTAGACAGGGCCACCAGGTAACAGCACGTGCGCCAAGGGTGCGGGTTCTTCTCGGGGTTGCCCTGCTCGTCCACCTCGTCATAGGCGGGACGCACCTGCGCCCTCATCCCGTGAACCCTGATTTCATGGTCGGGGAACACGTCCGCTATATCATCGAACAACTGTTCACGGTCGGCGAACTCGGTTTCGTAGCGGCGCATATAGATAAACTGCTTCCCTTTCGAGAGAAAGCGCCGAACCCCCCTCACCTTCATTTCGTAGGTCTTGCCCACGCCACGGCCTCCAATGGCGTACATCCACATGGCGTTTCGGGTCATGAGGTCATGACTTGACCAATGGATGCCGTCGCTTGCAAGTGTCGCCATTAGAGGTACCTCCGTAGCTGCCATTCGCGTTGTGTTTTACAGTACTCGGTGGCACTGAGCCTGTTCCAGTGCGGGCCGGGGGCTGAACCGTGCCCCATCAGCTTATTGCCGCCCATGTACATTTCGACGTGCTGGACTCCGTTGGTGTGCGTCACCTGCAAAAGGTCGGCGGGCTGGGCCTTGTCCACGGGAAAGGCAGTACCAGGCCCACCGCTGGCAATCAACTTACCCTTACCGCGCTGAGCACCCGTGTAGGTGCCAATGTCCTTGCCTGCGACGAGCTGGTAGGCCCTCCACACTGTGGAAGAGCAGTCTCCGTATCCCGACTTGTCGGGGTGGAGCCTGTCCCCAGATTGGGAGTATTTAAATTTGTTTTCCCACGACTTGAACAGCTCAACAATCCTGTTCTGCGCCTCGCTGCCCGTCGAAGACCCCGAGTCGGTATAGTCGTTCACCTGCGTTGTCCACCCGGGATTTCGCGCAGGAATCCACCGCTGCGCACCAGCAGCATAGAACAACACCCCATCGGCGTAGGGCGAACCGTCGGCCCCGTAGAGCACGAGGGTATCGCCCGTTTGGATGATATAGCGGAAATTCGCCGCTTCACTCGAAATGGTCTCCGAATCGCCGCCCGTGGTCACGTCCCCTACCTGGCCGTAATCGGGCGGTGCCGACGTGCCGTCCCACCTATCGAGCAGCCTTTTAACTTCGTTGTACCGATTTCGGTACTTTGACAAAACACGGTCGTTTAGCGCCGTGGTATGACAGGTGTTAAGGGTGGCCGTGCCCGCCGCCATGGAGCGGCAGACACGGCCGCAGGCGGCGGGGGTCTGGTGGTAGATGTTCAGCAGGTAGACCAGCACTTTAGGGTTGCCCAGGCTCGCCCCGTACTGGCGTATGATGTAGTCAATTTGCTTGTCCTGCTGCTCATTGATCTGGGCTTCCTGCAAAGCGTGGTTGGCCGAAGAGGTCTTCGCTACGGCCTTCCAACTATTGCCCTCCGCCTGTGTCCAATGGTAACCCTCCCACCACGACGAGTTGGCGGCGTGGGCCTCCACGTTCGCGCGGAGGCTCGCCGCCAACTTGGCGTAATCGTCGGGGGTCTCGTCCCTCATGCGGTGCAAATGATCGCCCGCCTCAGGCCCCCAGTACTGCCACATGCCCAAGGTGATGGCATCCACCCAGTAAACCGAATTCCACGTGAAATTAGATTCCACGGCGGCAATGCAGTATTTGGAGTATTCGCGAACCTGGGTTTTTGTGGCCATGGTGGGTTTGCTCCTAACGGGGGATGAAAGAAAGCCGCGCTTGCCCAAATCCATTTTGGGCTGCTTGTAGGTTACCAATTAAGTTAAAGTTATCGGCAACCAGCTTATTGCCTGTTTTTGTGAACACAACGCTTTGCGTGGCTCGTACATTATCCTGGAATAGTTGAGCCTCGAATGTGAGCGTATCGGGAACGTGCTCACCCGTTATCTCTAGCCCTGAAACCTCAACTAGGGCAGTGACGTATGCTGGGTTAGCACTCTTTAACACACATAGAACTCCCGAACCCCGGTTTAGTGTAACCTCTGAAACTACGCCCTCGTTATAGCTAATTGTTCCCCTTATTTCAAATGGCTCGATGGCGTTAGAACTGCCAGGCTTTCGAGACCCCGAAAGGGCAATAGGATAAATACCGTTCAACTTCGGTTCCTCGGGGTCAGTCACGGGCGGGTTCGGTGTCATGCTGCCCCCCCCATTAGCGATAAACTCAAATACCAACGTGAGTTCCTTCGTGGAAGTGCCTCCCGTGTGCGTTCCAAGGTTGCGCGTCTGGGCAGTAGGCGTGAACGAAAGCACGCCGCCAACATAAGTCAGCGGGTAAGTCCGCGAACTTCCCAGCGTAGAGGACGAAACCTTTACGCTCGCGGGAACCTCAACGCCAGTACCGTTCTCGACAGTTGCAACAACGATTTTGCTTGTCGGCATATAAACGATATCCTCGCCCAATCGCGAGGTGAATTCGTATGTTGCACTCAGGTTGTTCACAGTGAGTTTTTTGCCTGCGATCGAACCCGAGAACTTCGCCGTAGTGCTGCCGTCGTTACCGCCCTCGGTCTCAAGGGAGGGAACAGCGCCGAACGTGGCCGTAGCGGTCGGCTCAACAGGAGGGTTAGGCGCGGTGTTATAAGAATAATAGGCAGACAAGGTCAGGGTTTTCGAGCTTGCCGCGCCCGTATGTGACCCGAGAGAGTTGTTATCAGCGGTCGGTGTGAACGACAGTTCGCCGTTGGCGTAGCTAACGGGGTAGGTCTGCGACCCGCTGAGCGTCGCTGAATATACACGAACGCTTGTCGGAACCTGTACAACGTCGCTGCTCGCTATATTCGCGATAACAATTTTTTGGGTCGGTAGAGAAACCTCACCACTTCCAAGAGCACTTGTGAAGTTGTAAAAGGCGTTGACATTAGACATGACAAGTTTCCCCGCCTCATCTACAGAGCCGGAGAATTTCGCCCTGGTGGTGCCAACACCACCATTCGCAGACGAAAGATCAGGGTATGCGCCGGAAGTGAGTGGTTCTTGCGGCGGTGCGGGGTTGTCACCACCAGAAGGCGGCTCGGAGGTAACAGGAAAAACAACCATGGTAGTGCCTAGCAGATAGGCCGAAGTGTAATCTTTCGTGGTAGTAATACTTAATACGGCAGAACCTTGTGAAATGCTAATTCGCGCAAACGCAACATCGGCTTTCGGCGAACCATCAAAAATCAACACGGGAGATTGTGGTGTCGTATTCCAGCTGTCAGGAAGATGAAAGCCACTAGGAAGATCAAACGGTTCGTTATGTGTTGTGCCTCCTGTTATACTCCCCAAGTCCAAACGAGCGTTAATGTGGATGCAAGCAAATGTGCCGCAGCTATAGAAGGGGCAATTTTTGTTTTTTATGGTCACAGTACCAAATTGCTTCCACGGTGACAGCTGCGCCCGCATTTCCTCAATAGCCGTCGTGTTGCTCATCGTTCCCTGAAAAGCGTTATCGATCTCGGTATGCAACGCCGTCGCCGACTCCTCGTCAGTCACACCCAACTGAGCGAAGTAATTAACGTGCTCCTCCACCAGCGGCGTATTCTTGTCAACTTCGGTCTTGACCGCAGCCAACGCCTCTTGAGTCGCATACGTCTCAGGCACAGCGTCCACTGTCGTTTTAAGTGTGTCGATTTCGTTCTGGAAATTCAAGTTGGTTGTGGCCTGGCCCGTCTGGTTTGCATCCACCTTCTCAGCCAACGCAGCCAAGTTAATGTTAGTGGCATTCAGATTAGAGTTAGTCGTTGCCAACTCGGCCCGAATCCCCGCAACGCTCGCGTCTGTGTCATCCACAACGCCCTTCATGGCTCCATCCAGAATGCCCATCGAAACGTTGTACTGGTCGGTAAGATCGGCCTTATCTGTCCCCTCGTACAACTCCAACCTGTAATTCTCGGTGTACTGCGTCATAGAAACGCTCCTTCCTCGTGGAGGGCGGCACTGCGCCGCCCCGGTTAGCATAATTCTACACGAAACAACCTGATGGTTTCCATCCCTCTTTCGGGACGGCTCGAGCGCTGACCGTTGCAAGCCCACGCGCCGTAAGGCCCGCATCGTTGATTTCCTCGACGGTAACGCCGAACTCGCTGATCTGCTCCAACGAGTAGGCATCGGGGGTGAGCCAGTACCAAAGGCGGCGCACGGCATCTTTGGAGGTCATCATTTTGCCCACGGTCACGTCCCATATCACGTGCTGGTCGATAATGGTTGCGATATACTCCCTCAGCGCTTTGTTCAACGTGTCAATGCTCGTGTCTGTGTAGGCCGTCAGCTTTTCGGTCTGGGCCACCTGATCGGCGTTGAAAGCCGCCGTCTGCTCGGCCTGGGACTGCTCGAAGTCCGCGCGGGTCGCCGCATCGGTGGATGCGATGAGCGCTTCAAGCTTCGCCAACTGCTCGGCCAGGTCTTCCACAAGTTTTTCGTTCAGTGCGTCGATCTGTGTTTGCAGGGCCTTAACGACGGTGTTCAGCTGCGGCATGGTAACGGCGTTTTCCTTAATCCACGTTTCCATCTCGTGAATCTGGTTAATTGCGCCCATCATATAGGCAATCTGTTGGGTAATGCTTACGCTCTCGTCGTACACAAGCGGCCAGGTGACAGCGTTGGGGCCGTAGGCGGGAAGCCCGCAGGACTCCCAAAACATTGTTCTGCTCATACTAATAACCTCTCATTCCGAAGCTCCCAATTTCGGGCTTCCACAATCCCATAAAGCACACGTCCAATTCCGCAATGACCATCATATCAATGTTCAGCAGAGCGGAGCGCAGGCGCTGCACCGCCTCGGCAGCGGTCAAACCCATAAGGCCCGCCACGTGCTCGGCGTACTTGGCCGTATCGGCGGCGTTCATTCGCGACAGCTCGTCAATATCGGTGGAGTTGTCCGCCGTGACCGTGGACGTTGCCCGGGTATCGCCCACGGCGTTGCTCCTCGAATCAGCATCCACAAGAGATGATGCGTAATCCTCGCGCCCTGAAAGCTGCATTTGCGGGGTGGAGCTGTTCACCGTTCGTGCGGTGCTCGTCGTGTCCGAGGTCGTGGCCGTGTCGGCCTGCTCGCTGCGGCTCTCGTGGTAGCCGTCCGTTCGGTCGGTGGTTCGCTCCTCGCCGTGCTCTGTGTTGCGCCACCCGTCCGTTTGGATTTCATGGTTGGCGAAAGGACTCTTGTTCTTCAAGGCAAGGTCGGATTTGTACACCTCGTTGTAGAGCGGCATAATCTCGTTCATTTTGCGGTTGATGAACATTTTGAATAGTTGCGGCGTTTCCGCCCCGATCTCCCGAAACCAGAAGTGCTCCACGATCTTGCGGTTAAGCTGCTCGCGGTAGGTCTCATCGAAGATCGGATAGTGCTGCAAACCGACGTCGAAGCCGTTTTCGATGAGGCACCCGAGTTCTACGGTGTAGGCCGCGCCGACGTGGTAGTTAAGAAAGCTCGTCATTATCGTTCACCTCCAATGCGGGATAATCCCCGTCCTCGGTGCCGCCCGCCGTGTTGATGATTTTCCACATCTCACTGGAAAAGTCCTGGTTGAAGTCCACCCACATATCCAGCCCCCAGCGGCGGTTAATCTCCTTGCACCCCTCGCGCAGACAATCCAGGGAAATAAGGCGCATGGTGGACAGCTCAACGTTGTTAGACTCAACTTCGGCGGTCTGTACGCGCTCGGGCTTGTCAACGGGCGAGTTATCCACGCCCACCCGTGTCAGGTAGTCGCGCCAAAGGTTGTTTTGAGCGTCTTGCAGCTTGTCATAGACAAAGGGCGCATCGGCGGCAAGATACTTTGTCTCCACACCGTCCATGAGCGCGTCCACACCGATGACCACAGGCTCGCCACCCTGCCATTGGCTCACAAGGTTGTTGATGGTCACCCGCTTTTCCTCGGGGCACGTGATGATAACGGGGGTCATCTGCTGGGAAAGGTTACAATCCATCGCGCGGTCTAGGTACGCGAGCCGTGCAGCGAACCGCTGGAAGGTCGGGCGCATATTGTTACGGCGGTAGTTGAGCCATATTGGCACGCACTCATCGGCCTTGAGCAGTCGCCGGAAAGAGCCGTTAGCACCGTAGGCGTTGAAGGCAATGGGATTGTTGTATATGTTGTAGGCACCGCCAGGCGTTGCCATGAGGGACAGAAACTTGTCGGTGGTCTCGTCGCGGAAGAACACCGACAGGCCCCGCTCCAAAAGCGTCAGGGTCAAAAAGCGGCGGTCGATCTCAACGGGTACGTTTTCCCACTTCAACGTGGCGCAAGCCACTTGCTGGCACAAGTCTAGCCAATAGTCGTAATAGGCATCGGCGGCGTTCGCAGCCTGATTCGGATTGTCGCGCGTCGTGATCTTGTTTTTTCGCTTGCGGGACATTAGTACCTCACCCCCGTCACGGTCTGATTATTAGCGGGGGCCACGCGCCCCACCTCGTCGGGGTTGTTCCAAACGGTCACGCCCGATTCGAAAATGCCCCGAATAGCTTGCTTGAAGCCCTCGGGTATCATACCGAAAATGTTTGTTTCGGTCATCTGCCAATAGGTGTACTTGGTCATGCACTTAAGGTTTGCGGGAGGCTGAATCCAGCGATTGACATAGTAGCCATATCGCTTGAAGTACTGATAAAGACTTTGCAAGTACTCGGGCTTAATGCGCTTGTAAGTGATGCACAACCCCATAAGGCCGTTTTGAAAAGCATACGAACCGCCGTTAAGCTGTCCCGAAACGCTCGGCTGTGTTAACCGTGCGTCCCGCACCTGGGCCGCGATGCCCTGCACCTGGCGCTGATAATCGCCCATCGCGGCATAGTCGGCATAGGCCTTATTAGTGTCGGCCACCTTCCGCTGATAGCCCAGGCTGTTGGAGGTCTGGGCGTTTGCGGCGTTAACGACATTGGCGTTGGAGCGGGTAAGCCAATCCACGGACATTGCCGCATCAGCCGCCGCCGTTGCAACGTTTACGCCGTTGCCGAGAACGCCCGACAGGTCACCCGAAACAGCGCTTCCGAGCATCCCGAGACCAGAGCCACCCAACGCCTTTGCCGACCCCCATTGCGATTGCTCAAGACCTATTTGCGCTTGCTGCGCGGACAAGTTCGTTGATATGCGGGTTGATTCGGCTTGCGTCTGCATAGATGCGTTCGCCAGGTTGAGCGCGTTGTTTGCGCCCGTAATGCTCTTCTGGTATGCCCAGCTTGCATTGGAGTACTGCCACCCGCGCGTGGCGTGGGTGCTTGCCAGGTAGTACTGGTACATGTTGTTTACCACGGGAAGCTGGGGGAAATCGCCAATCTCCACCGCCGATGCGATGAAATCGCCTGTAGTGATTCGGGCGGTATCGAGCTTTCCATCCAAAGACTGATATTGCCAGGTTGTTTCCTGGTTGTCGTACAACCCGCCTTCGTTGTAGCGCGTCGGCCACATCAGGATTTTCTGGTTCGGTGGACAAAGCGCCGAGCGCATCGCGATATTCCAGTACCGTTTCCCGTTGTCGCTGTCGGTGCCGCGAATCCAGTACTGGGGTTTGAGGATAACGGGCGAACCCTGGAAGGTGTTTAGCTCGATAAAGCAATAAGGATATTGCCACAGCTTCAGAACGTTCTGCATATCGGCGGGCATATCCTCGTTGAAACCCTCGTAAGTCCTGTAGTTGTGGTAATGGGCGGTGTTGATGGCTCGTGGCGGGGGCTGCAACAGCTTTACCTTGCTGGCCGACGTACCGCCTAACCAATACTCTTTCGGCTCCCAATCGCTCGATGGGTAGAGCGTCATACTGGCGGGAACCACAGTCATAGAAACGATGCCCTGGGATACCCACGGGTAATCGGAAATATAGTCATAAAAGGCCTCGAGGTAGCTTGTGCGCATGACGTACACGTTGGAACCAGAGCACACACCCGAGACGAACGAACCCGTTGCGGTCTTAAGTTTGGGGTTAGTCTCGCTACCGAACGACGTTGTTAGATCGGTGTTCGCGACAATCAGAACACGCTGGCCCTGGGGTGTTCCTGTAAAAAACTCGATGCGCCCGCCCGCCTGAAAAACCGCATCGGTGAGGGGCACGAACTTTTTATAAACAGCGTCGTACTCATCGCCGTACTCCAAGCCCTCGGGGTCTTGAAGGTAGTTCTTCATGGTGTCCAACGTGCAGTTCTCGTTGGCCATGGCGATGTGGCCACGGGTGATATAGCACTGGCCGAAGCTGATACGATCATAGTACGTCATCCAAACGTCGAGCTGCACGATAAGCGCCGTAGTATTCGGTGCGACATACTGAACATCTTGAACGAAGTAATAGAACTTGTCGGGCTTTCGCGCCGGGGTGCTCGATCTCGTGGGGACGGGCTGAATGGGATTTTCCGCGATAAGATAGTTCATCTGGTTGCACTGCGAAAAGGGGAGGGGAACCATAACAGGCTCCCCGTACTTCAGATAGACGAACCCCGTGAGGCGGGCCGAGTCAACCTGCCCCACGCGATTTTGAAACCAGGTGTCACGCGCTTGCGCCGAATCGAAGCGCACCACATCGCGGTAACTCGAATCCCACGGGACGTTCGTTAGGGTAATGGAGGTGTTGGGAGTCCACACGCTGTAATCGAACTCGGGCGTATAGGACTCCCGCTCCTCGGCAGTCTCGTAGGTCGCCATGGTGTTTACTCCGCAGGTTCGGCGGCGGGAACCTCCACCACAACGTCAATGTTGCCAGTAATGTAGTGACCCTTCGTGGCCTCGGCCTTGGAGGGGTAGACGCTCGTGGCCGTAACGGTCAGCTTGGCGTTCGTCTCGCCCGCGCCCACGTGCAGCACACCATCGGCGTCGATGTAAGTACGATCAGCCAGGGGCTTTCCAGCGGTGGCGCTGATAGACCACATAACGGCCTGGGGAATCTCAATAGAGCCTTCGGGGTTGGTGGTACCCGTAACGGTCGCCTTCAAGCGGATGCCGTTACCGGGCTTGACGGTAGCAGCGCCGCCCACAGCCTCGACGGCCACGCCCGTAACGTCGAAAGTGGGCTTGACCTGGGGAGTTCCTGCATTGGTGGTCAGCATCACGCTATTGACCATGCGAGAAAGGCTATAAATTCCGTCGTGATGCCACCAGTAATTCCAGCTGCGGCCCTGAGGGTTCTCGATGGACTTGAAGGCCATATAGGTATCCCAGCAGAAGATATGGCGCTCATCGCACATGATCGCCTGGCACCCCTCGATACCGAAATCGTCAATGGGAATGATCTCAAGACGAATGGCGTTGGTATCGCGGAAGGCGTAGGGAATCACGTAGGTATCGAGCACGGAGGCCAAATGAGGTTCCGCGAAAACGATAATCTTATGACCGCGCGAGGACGTGGGCCAATGCAGGCCGTTGTAATCGCTCTTCATGAAATCGAAGTTGTATTTATACTCATCGATGATCTGGGCAATATAGAGTGCCTGAGCCTCAACAGCGGCTTTGTCAAGCTTGTTTTCAACGGCGGGAACTTCGATCTTGAAATAACCGTGCTCCTGGTCATAGAGCCGAAAGAGGTTTTTCATGATCAAGAATTCGTCCAACTCATCGGAGATATAGGGTGCCTCCATGACCGAATTAACGTACTCCTGCAAACCGTACTCGTTGAGCATAGCACGACGCAAAAGCATTTCGTTCACCGTCAGCTTGTAATAGTCCTGGCGGTTAATGTCGTGGAAGGCGCTTGCGGTCTCGACGGGAGCGCAGCTAAAAATATCCTCGTGGCACTCATTCGGGTCATAGCGGTGTGCTTGAATGATATTGGTACGGTACTCCTCCACCGTATCGCCGTACTCCATCATACCGCGCTTGAGCGGCTTAAGCGGGTTGCTCCAGGTCTGGCCCTGCATAACCACCATGCCAATGCGGTTGACAAGTGCGTTGGCAAACTCATTCCAGGCAGGACGGTAGGAATCCATAGCCTTAATGGTGCTGGCGATGTCGCCCTGATCGGCGGCGGGGATGCGCTCCTGATAGGTGGGGCTTGCCTCCTCGCGAATGGCGTTCAGAATGTTAACGTTGGTGGCCTTCTCGTTGAGAGTACGGGCCTGGGTGTTGGTTCGGGTAGTTGCCATGATTAATCCTCCTTACCGTCAGCGTCAACGTCGCTGAACAGATTATCGATGTGAATAACTTCGCCCTCGTCGGTAACGTTCTCCTCCACGATGCCGTCACCGTCGTTCTCGGTGTCGCCTGCGGGAATCT
>ERZ777306.5401-NODE-5401-length-10234-cov-5.428136_pt1 | contig 10234 bp, 12 predicted proteins | sample MGYA00374966_ERZ777306 | MGnify/ENA primary metagenome ERZ777306 (study PRJEB29329, sample SAMN06343882) | mouse gut metagenome | isolation source: Mouse cecum | place: Austria: Vienna | collected 2014-11-15 ... | reverse complement strand
GGAAAGCGGGTTTCGGTTGAGATCGTCGATTGAGTAAACGGCGCAGGACTCCTGCGCCGTTCTTCTATATAGGAGGTATTCCAGATGCAGCAATATTTGGAAGTGGGCAAGGTGACGGCGGTCCACGGGGTTATGGGAGAGGTCCGGGTCCAGCCCTGGGCGGACTCGCCGGAGTTCCTGTGCCAGTTCGAGACCCTCTATGTGGACAGCAACCACTGGCCCATCCGGGTGGAGCGGGCCCGGGTCCATAAAAATATGGTGATTATCAAGTTTGAGGGAGTCACCGACGTGCCCAGCGGTCTGGCTATGCGCAACGCGGTGCTCTACATTGACCGGGCGGACGCAAAACTTCCGGAGGGCAGCTTTTTTATCGCCGATTTGATGGGGCTGGAGGTGCGCGACGCCGCCACCGGAGAGGTCATTGGGACCCTGGCGGACGTGCGGGACCTGCCCGCCCATAAAATTTATATGGTCAAGACCCGGGAGCGGGAGATGATGATTCCCGCCGTTCCCCAGTTTATCGCGGAGACCAACATTGAGGGCGGCTATATCCGGGTCAACCTGATGGAGGGGCTGTAAATGGACGCCCGGGAGACCGCCCTGATCTGTCTGAATCTCTGCCAGCACCAGGGGGGCTGGCCGGACGCTGTGTTAAAAAAGCAGATTACAGCCGCCGGGCTGGACCCCCGGGAGGGGGCGCTGGCCGCCCGGCTGTGCTTCGGGGTGCAGCAGAACCGGACCCTGCTGGACTTCTATCTGGGGCAGTTTTCGCATATGCCTCTGAAACGGATGGAGTCCAAGGTGGTGCAGATTCTCCGTCTGGGAGCCTATCAGCTGCTTTTTTTGGATAAGATTCCCCCCAGCGCCGCCGTCAACAGCGCGGTGTCGCTGGCCAGGGCTTATAGCAAAAACCCCCGGGCCGCCGGGATGGTCAACGGTATTCTCCGCACTCTTGCGCGCAGCCGGGACAGCCTGCCGGCCATCCCCCGGGAGGACAAAACCGAATATCTGTCCATCCGGTACAGCCATCCCCGGTGGCTTGTGGAGGAATTTCTCAAATTGCTGGACTTCTCCGAGACGGAGCGGCTTCTCAAGGAGCACAATGGACAGCCCCCCGCCACAGCCATGGTCAACACACAGAAAACTACCCAGGAAGCTCTTCTGGGGGAGCTGCCGGAGGCGCAGCCCCACCCCTGGATGGAGGACTGCGTGATTTTGGGCCGGACCGGGCGGCTGGAGGAGCTGCCCGCCTTTCGGGAGGGGAGGTTTTATATTCAGGACCCTGCTGCCCGTTTGGCGGTCCAGGCGGCCCAACTGCGGCCCGGGATGCGGGTGCTGGACCTGTGTGCCGCCCCGGGAGGCAAGTCCTTTGCCGCAGCCCTGGATCTGGAGGACCGGGGGGAGATTATTTCCTGCGACATTCATCCCCATAAAAAGGCCCTCATTGAAGCGGGGGCAAAGCGGCTTGGCCTGACCTGCATCCAGGCGGAGACCCAGGATAGCCGGGTGTTTCGCCCGGAGTGGGCGGAGGGCTTTGATGTGGTGATTGCCGACGTGCCCTGCTCGGGCCTGGGGGTGATCCGGAAAAAGCCGGACATCCGGGATAAGGACCCGCTCCCCCTGGAGGGCCTGCCGGCCATACAGCTGGCGCTGCTGGAAAATGCCGCACGGTATCTGAAATGCCAAGGCGTTTTACTTTACAGCACTTGCACCGTTCTGCGGCGGGAAAATGAGGGTGTAATCGAAGCGTTTTCAGAAAAAAATAAAAATTTTTCCATGGAAAAAATGCAGACTCTGTGGCCCCACAGAGACGGGACCGACGGCTTCTTTTTCTGCCGGCTGCGAAAGGGGGAGGAGCCCGCTTGAACGACTACAAATCCATGCTTCCGGAGGAGCTGGCCGCGCTGCTGAAGGAGCTGGGTCAGCCGGCCTTCCGGGCCAGGCAGCTGTTTTCCTGGCTCAGCCGGGGGGCCTGCTGGGAGGAGATGACCGATCTGCCCAAGGGCCTGCGGGAACAGCTGGCCCGGGAGGGGACCCTCTTCCGGCCGGAGGCGGCGCGCAAGCAGGTCTCCCGGGAGGACGGAACCATCAAATATCTGTGGCGGCTCCGGGACGGGAACTGTGTGGAGACGGTGCTCATGCGCTATCAGCACGGCAATACCGTGTGCGTCTCCAGTCAGGTGGGGTGCCGGATGGGGTGCGCCTTCTGCGCCTCCACCCTGGGCGGAAAGGTCCGGGACCTGACAGCGGGAGAAATTTTGGACCAGGTCCTGTTTACCCAGCTCGACAGCGGAGCCCCCGTTTCCAACATTGTTTTGATGGGAATCGGGGAGCCTTTGGATAATTTTGATAACGTTTTGCGGTTTTTGCGGCTGGTGAACCACCCCCAGGGGCTGAACATCGGGATGCGGCATATCTCTCTGTCCACCTGCGGTTTAACGGAGCAAATTGACAAACTGGCCCAATATGAGTTACAATTAACTCTATCGGTTTCCCTTCATGCCCCCGACGACGGGACCCGCTCCCGGATTATGCCGGTGAATCGAAGGGTCGGGGTGGAGAAGCTGATGGAAACCTGCCGCCGGTATTTTGAAAAAACCGGCCGGCGTATCTCCTACGAGTACGCCATGATTGACGGGGTCAATGACTCCGACGCCCAGGCGGACCAGCTGGCCGCCCTGCTGCGGGGTACGCCGGGACACGTGAACCTGATCCCCCTCAACCATGTGGAGGAGAGCCCCCTGAAGCCCAGCCGCCGGGTTGCCGCCTTTCAGAAGCGGCTGGAGCGCCAGGGCGTGACGGTGACGGTGCGCCGGAAGCTGGGGGGAGACATCGACGCCTCCTGCGGCCAGCTGCGCCGCAAGGCGGCGCAGCGGGACCAATGATAGAAAAAGGAAGATGATCCATGAATGTATGGGGTATTACCGACCGGGGCGTAATCCGGGAGCAGAACCAGGACGCGTTCGCCCATAGGGTGCTGGAGGACGGCCGCGTTTTGGCGGTGGTGTGCGACGGCATGGGCGGGGCCCGGGCCGGGAACGTGGCCAGTACCATGGCGGTGGAGCGCTTTTTAGAGTCCTTCCTGCACCCGGAGGATGCCGCGGAGGACCGGGAACGGCTGGAGCAGGCCGCTGTCCAGGCCAACCGAGCGGTGTACCACCGGGCCAGCACGGACGCGGACTGTACCGGAATGGGCACCACTCTGGTGGCGGTGCTGGCCGGGGAGTGGGAGGCCGCTGTTCTCAACGAGGGGGACAGCCGGGCCTATCACATTGCCCGGGGCCAGATCCGCCGGATTACCCGGGACCACTCCCTGGTGGAGGATCTGGTCCAGCGGGGAGAGCTGACCCGGGAACAGGCGCGGGTCCACCCCCACCGTAACCTGATTACCCGGGCGCTGGGCTCCGAGCCGGAGCTGCGGGCGGACTATTTCCGCCAGCCTCTGGAGCCGGGGGATGTCCTGCTGCTGTGCAGCGACGGACTGAGCAATATGCTCACGGACCAGGAGCTGCTGGAGGTGATCGTCCAGGGGGGCGGCCTGGAGTCCTGCGGCCGGCAGCTGCTGGAGCGGGCGCTGGAGCGGGGCGCGCCGGACAACGTGACGGCGGTTCTGATTCAGCGGTGAGATGCTATGACTTTGCAAAGGGAATGTAAGGAGGAGATTTACCATGGACCCTTATATTGGTAAATTACTCGACAATCGATACGAAATTCTGGAGCTGATCGGCTCCGGCGGCATGGCGCGGGTATATAAGGCCCGGTGCCACCGGCTCAACCGGCTTGTGGCCATCAAAATCCTCCGGGACGAGCTGGCGTCGGATGCGGAGTTCCGCCGCCGGTTCCACGACGAATCCCAGGCGGTGGCCATGCTGTCCCACCCCAACATCGTGGCGGTGTACGATGTGAGCCGCTCGTCGGAGTTTGAGTACATTGTGATGGAGCTCATTGACGGCATCACCCTCAAGCAGTATATGCAGAAAAAGGGGAACAAGCTCAACTGGCGGGAGGCCCTGCACTTTATCACCCAGATTACCAAGGCCCTGGGCCACGCCCACAGCCGGGGGATCATTCACCGGGACATCAAGCCCCACAACATTATGGTTCTCCGGGACGGCAGCGTAAAGGTTGCCGACTTCGGCATTGCCCGGGTGTCCTCCGGGGGACACAGCACCCTGACCCAGGAGGCGCTGGGGTCGGTGCACTATATCTCCCCCGAGCAGGCCCGGGGCAGCCACATCGACGCCCGGTCGGACCTCTATTCCGCCGGCGTGGTGCTCTACGAAATGATTACCGGCCGCCTGCCCTTTGAGGGGGACAACGCGGTCTCGGTGGCCATCCAGCACATCAACTCTATCCCCCTGTCCCCCCGGGAGCTGGATTCCACCATCCCGGAGGCCCTGGAGGCCATCACCATGCGGGCCATGGCCCCCAATCCGGACGACCGCTACCCCTCCGCCGACTTCATGCTGGCGGATCTGGAGGAATTCCGGAAAAATCCCAACATCAATTTTGACTACAGCCCGGCGGAGCCCCTGCCCATGGAGCCGGACGGGGACCGGACCCAGGTGATGCCGGCGGCTTCCTCCCTGTCCCGGCGGGAACGGGACCGGGAGCGGGATCGCTACCGGGAGGACGATTACGACTACGACGAGCGCCCCGCCGCCTCCCCTTGGCCCATTGTGGCGGCTATTGCGGTGATTCTGGCCTTTGTGGCGGGCATTTTCTTCTTCCTGTATCAGATTTTGATGAATCCGGCCACCCAGACCCCGGAGCAGATTACGGTCCCCACCCTGACCGGAAAGCTCTATGAGGCGGTGCAGGACGACGAAAAGCTGCTCAACGGCTTCACGGTGACCATTTCCGGCGACCCGCGGGTCAACGACGCGGAGGAGGGCACCATTCTGGAGCAGACCCCGGCGGCGGGGGAGAAGGTGGACGAGACCGGCGCGATTTCCGTGGTGGTCAGCGCCGGGCCGCAGGTTATCATCATGCCGCCGGTGGAAAACCGGGGATGGCGGGACGTGATGCTTGAATTGAAGGATATGGGACTGATGGTCCCCGCCCCCCAGTACGAGCCCAGCGACGAGGTGGAAAAGGACAATGTGATCCGGGCCAGCTATCCGGAGGGCTTTACGCTGTCTCCCGGCGACGAGGTGCTTTTGACTGTCAGCAGCGGAAAGGACGAGCAGGAATTCCGGATGCCTCTGGTGGAAGGACTCACCCTGGAAAACGCGCTGAGTACCATCAAAACCTATAATTTGGAGCCCGGGAACATTGACGAGAAGGTCTACAGCGACGATGTGGAGGAGGGGCGGATTATCACCCAGTATCCGGAATTCAACGCCATGGTGACAGAGGGGACCAAGGTCAACCTTCAGGTCAGCATGGGGCCCGACCCCAGCACCCTGCCCCCCGAGGAGCCGGATGAGGTCCATTTGACTATCCCGGTGCCCCTGCCCGCCACCGGCGAGATTGTCACCGTCCGGGCCACCCTGGACGGGGTGGAGGTCTACAACCAGGACTACGACACGGCGATGGAGGCTGCGGCGGAGATTCCCCTGACTGGTACAGGGACCAAGCATCTTGTGGTTTATATCAACGACTCCATTGCCAAGCAGGAGACGATTGTCTTTACCCATGAGAGCAGCAGCTCCGGCCAGACCCCGGAGACCTGAGCATGGAAGGACAGATCCAAAAGGCCCTGAGCGGCTTCTACTATGTGAATGACGGCCGGCAGGTATACGCCTGCCGGGCCCGCGGCAAGCACCGTCATGCCGGACAGTCCCCCCTGGTGGGGGACTATGTCCGTTTTACCCCCCTGGAGGGGGGGCAGGGGGCCTTGGATGAAATTTTGCCCCGGAAAAACCAGTTTCACCGGCCCCTGGTGGCCAACATCGACCTGATGGTAGTGCTGGCCTCCCTGGTCAATCCCGTCACCGACCCGTTTTTGATCGACCGCCTGTTAGCCACGGCGGAGGCCAAGGGCTGTGAGGGCCTGGTCTGCGTCAACAAGACGGACCTGCGCTCCGGGGAGGAACTGGCGGCCGTTTACCGGGAGGCCGGCTACCCGGCCCTGTGCGTCAGCGCGGAGACCGGGGAGGGGGTGGACCGTCTCCGGGCGCTGATTTCTGACAAGGTATGTGCCTTTACAGGGAATACAGGCGTAGGGAAATCCAGCCTGCTCAACGCCCTGGAGCCGGGGTTTGCCCTGAAAACCGGACAGGTCAGCGACAAGCTGGGCCGAGGACGGCATACCACCCGCCATGTGGAGCTCTTCCGGCTGTCCTGCGGGGCGGCGGTGGCGGATACGCCGGGATTTTCCTCCTTTGAGGAGGAGGTGCTTCCTCCGCCGGAGGCGCTGGCGGGCTACTTCCGTGAGTTCGCCCCCTATAGGGACAAGTGCCGGTTTCCCGACTGCGCACATATGAAGGAAAAGGGCTGCGCGGTGCGTCAGGCGGTGGAGGAGGGGAAAATCGCCCCCAGCCGCCACCAGAGCTATGCGCGGCTGTATGAGCAGGCTAAGGCCGTGCCGGAGTGGGCGCGATAATTTTAAAAAACTACATTGCAATTTTCACCTAAATGGGATATACTATCCCCAGATTAGAAAAATGGAGGGTTTTATTATGACCATTACCAAGGATACGATTATCGGCGATATTCTTACCATCGCCCCCGACACAGCGCCCCTGTTCCTGTCCATCGGGATGCACTGTCTGGGCTGCCCCGCCTCCCGGGGGGAGACCGTGGAGCAGGCCTGCATGGTTCACGGGGTTGACCCGGACGAGCTGCTGGCGAAGGTAAACGCGGCCATTGCCGCCCAGGGCTGATCGTCGAAGGAGTGACAAGGGGGACGGCTTTACAGGGCCGTCCCTTTTTTTTCAAATTGGTAAGGAGGTTTTTATGAAATATACGGTACTGATGGGCAGTCCCCACCCCCAGGGGAACACCGCCGCCCTGTTAAATCCCTTTCTGGACGAATGCAAAAAGCTGAACATCGACTGCCAGGTGACCTGGCTGTACAACCAGGACATAAAGCCCTGCCTGGGCTGTCAGGGCTGCCAGAAGAATTGGGAGGAATTTGCCTGCGTACAAAAGGACGGCATGGAGGAGATTGCCCAGGCTGTCCGGGCCAGTGATCTGCTGATTTTAGCCACTCCCATTTACTCCTGGTATTGTACCGCCCCCATGAAATCGGTGCTGGACCGGCTGATTTATGGGATGTGCAAGTATTATGGGGGGGAGAAGGGGCCCGCGCTGCTGGAAAACAAGCCGGCAGCCTCCATTGTTACCTGCGGCTACCGGACGGAGAAGGGCTGCGATTTGTGGGAAGAGGGGCTGAAGCGCTGGTGCAAGCACACCAATATGCGGTACATCGGGATGCTGGCCCGGCGGGATTTGGGCCCGAAGCAGCCCTTTATGGACCCGGAGAAGGAGGAGGCCGCCCGGGACTTTGCCCAGGCCCTGCGGATCAAGCTGCGGCTGGAGGGAGTCCTTTGAAGCAGATCCGCTTAACCCCCCGGCTCCAGGCCATTGCGGATCAGGCGGAAGGGGAGGTGCTGGCGGACGTGGGCACCGACCACGCCTATCTGCCCGCATGGCTGCTGCAAAATCGAAAAATTTCCCGGGCAATCGCGGCGGATTTGCGGCCCGGTCCCCTGGCACGGGCCCGCCAGACCGCCCGGAAGGCGGACTGTGAGGACCGGATGGACTTCCGGCTGTGCGACGGCCTCCAGGGCCTGGGCCGGGAGGAGGCGGACGTTATTGTCATTGCCGGCATGGGGGGAGAGACCATCGCCCAGATTCTGGCCCGCGCGCCCTGGACCGGCTGGCAGGGGATGCGGCTGCTGCTTCAGCCTATGAGCTCCCAGCCGGAGCTGCGCCGGTGGCTGTGGGAGCACGAATTTGTTATTGCCCGGGAAACGCTGGCCCGGGAAGGGGAGACCCTCTATGTGATTCTGGGCGTGGAGGCCGGCCGGGAACAGGGGTTCACCCCTGCGGAGCTGTGGGCAGGCCGGCAGAGCCGGGACCCGCTCCGGGGCGTCTGGCTGGATCAGCTGCTTGGAAAGACCGGCCGTGCCCTGGAGGGCCTGCACCAAGGCCGGGAAACGGTGGAAAAACAGCGGGAGCTGGAGCAGGTCCGGGCGGGCCTGCTGGAGATGAGAGAGGAGTGGAGCGCATGGCAGCGGTAAAGGATGTATTTCAGGCTCTGGACCGTCTGGCTCCCTTTGGGACCCAGCTGGATTTCGATAACGCGGGGTTCCTGGCGGGCCGGAGTGAGCGGGAGGTCCGGAAAATTTTGGTGGCTCTGGATATTACTCAGGCGGTGGCGGAGGAGGCGGGCCGCTGGGGGGCGGATTTGATTGTGTCCCACCACCCGGTTATTTTCCATCCGGTGAAGGCGGTTACCGACCGGGACGAGACCGGGAGGGTCCTGCTGGCGCTGATCGAGAACCGAATTTCCGCCATCTGCGCCCACACCAACCTGGACGCGGCCCAGGGCGGGGTAAATGACCGTCTGGCCGCAGCCCTGGAGCTGGCCAGCCCCGTCCCCTTTGAGGGGGAGCACATTGGCCGGATGGGCCAGGCCCACCGGAGGGGACTGCCGGTCCGGGAGTATGCGGCCTTTGTAAAGGACCGGCTGAACGCCGCCGGCGTTCGGTTTGTGGACGGAGGCCGCCCGGTGGAGCAGGTGGCCGTGGGGGGCGGCTCCTGCGGGTCCATGCTCCATGAGGCGGTGGAGTCCGGGGGCGATACCTTCGTTACCGCAGACGTAAAATATGACGTATTTCTGGAGGCCAAGGCCCTGGGCCTGAACCTGCTGGACGCGGGGCACTACGCCACGGAACAGGTGGTTTGTCCGGCGCTGGTGGATTTTCTGCAAAAAGAGTTCCCCGCCGTGCAGGTCCGATTGTCGGAGGTGCACCGGGAGGTGTATGAAAGCGTATAGAGGCTTTGCGGGGCAGATTTTGGAGGAAAGCCGCCAAAAGGATTTGACATTTCCCTGAAATTCCGGTATCATAGTCAAGCAAGTAAGCTGGACAGCCGCGCGGGCGGGGCGAAAGGCCCGCCTGTGAGGAAAGTCCGGGCTCCGCAGGGCAAGGATAACGGGTAACACCCGCCGGGGGCGACCCTAGGAAAAGTGCAACAGAAATAGACCGCCTGTCCGCTAGGGCAGGTAAGGATGGAAAGGCGAGGTAAGAGCTCACCCAATGGCGTGGAAGCGTCCATTGCTGTAAACTCTATCCGGAGCAACGCCGTGGAGGGACACACAGGCCGGCCCGGCCGTCCCGGGGAGGCGGCTAGAGCGTACGGGCAACCGTGCGTCGAGATAGATGGCTGTCTTAAAAGACAGAACCCGGCTTACAGGCTTACTTGCATTTTCATGAAAAAAGGTACGCGGTCTGGCCGCGTACCTTTTTTGCAAAAGCCGGTATTGGTCTGAAAGCGGCCCGGCCTTTCGGGCTGCGGCGTTACTGCGCGCAGAACTTCTGCTTGACCGTATCCACCTTGGCCTGGTCCGCCTGCTCCGTGGGATACCAGCCCTTGGCGGCCATTTTGCTGTAGGTGCTGTCCTGCATCCCCAGCGCGTCGTTCAGGGCCATGCTGAAGGTCTGGTGTACGCTGCCGGTGGGGGACTCAATCGTTCCGTGGAGCAGCAGGTCGCACACGCCCTTTTCCAGCAGGATAATGTTTTCCATCAAATTTTTATCGTCCATGTTTTCCTCTCCTCCCTTACAGCAGGCCGTAGAAGCTCTGGAAAATCTGCTGGTGCTTCTGCCCCATCTGCTGCACAAAGCTCTTCAGCTCCGCATCCTGAATCTGGTTGGCGGTCTCCTGGCACTTGGTCTGGAAATATTGGGCGTGGCCCAAAGCGTCCTCGATATAGAGCAATTCCTTTGTGGTCATACGAAACCCTCCTGATTTGAATTTACCGGATCAGTATGTGTCATTTCAGAGGGTTTATACAGTTCAGGACGGACACTGACGGCCTGTGTGGTCGATGGTGTAGTCTCCGGTGAGGATAATCTGGGAGATGGGAACGAAGGTGTAGCCCTCCTGAATCAGCGTCTCCAGAATAGAGGGCAGGGCCTCCGGGGTATGGAGTGCGGCGTTGTGGAACAGCACAATGGAGCCCGGCTGGACCTTGGAGGTCACCCGCTGGGTAATCTCCGGCGCGGACAGGTCCTTCCAGTCCAGGCTGTCACTGAGTGTAACAAAGGAAAGTTCTTGTAAG
>ERZ777306.5395-NODE-5395-length-10256-cov-4.541712_pt1 | contig 10256 bp, 18 predicted proteins | sample MGYA00374966_ERZ777306 | MGnify/ENA primary metagenome ERZ777306 (study PRJEB29329, sample SAMN06343882) | mouse gut metagenome | isolation source: Mouse cecum | place: Austria: Vienna | collected 2014-11-15 ... | reverse complement strand
GCAGACAAATTCGCCGATAACTTTGCCACGCCCCTTGTAACACCGAGCATTCATTCTATGCCCATAACAACCTTCTTTATCGCATTTGTTACATAAATTATATCCACCACGAGTTTCATAGATATAGCACTTAAACGGCATATCGCATTTCGGAGCGATCTTGCGAACCTCTATCGTCTTTTTGCCGCTTGCGATAAGCTCGCACCATTTCGGCTGAATGGATAACATTACTGCTTTACTCATCGCCGCGTTCCTCTCTATACCACCTATCGAAATCGTAAAGCCTATCGTCGATACGATTTGCTATGCTCGACAATTCGTCCATTATGTCGCGCAAGTTTTCCGCCTCGTCTTTTATGGTTGACGTTTTAAGCTTGTAGAAATATTCCGCGATTTCATCAAGCTCTACGATTTCAGCTTTACTTGTATGGCTTTCATTGTCGTTATAACATTGTAGCTTTTCCGCTGTACAGGTCGCTGTGACCTCATGATAAAGTGTGATTTTGTTTGACATTTTGTCTCTATAAATTACGAGTTTCATTTATTCCTCCGCTTTAATTCGGCTTTTATCGCCTTGATTTTGGTTTTGTTGCCCTGCTCGGGCAGTTCGGATATGACTTCGTAAAGTTCAACGTCGGTCGCCGCTTTCAAATGCGGTTTGATATTCCCGTCGCTTGTCGGGCAGCTTTTAATCCAACTTTTGTCGCTTGCGCTCATTGTTGCTCTCCTTTCAATTCCGCAAGTCGGCGTTCGGCATAGGGCAACTCGTCAATGAAAAGCATTTCAGTTTGAATTTGAGCGTACTGGCTTAGATAAACAAGCTCATAACCTACCAACGTTTTTCTAATGCACGGCAGCTCCACAATCTCGCCCTTTGCTTCTGCCTGTTCTTTGTTCTTGTATGCGAGCCACGTTTTGCCGTAAGCTGACCAATCGGTTCTCAATTTTCCTAAGCGTGCAAAATTCTGCATTGTCACAGGGTCAATAAATTCTTCTAACTGCAGGTATCTACCACGACAGCTTTCTATGTTAGTAACCCACACCCAATCGCCTACTTCAAGGGCTTTGAGTTCTTCTATTGTTAAAGGTTTACTCATTCCGTCACCTCGCGCAGCCGTTTGTAAATTTGCTCCTGTCCGTACTCCTCGCCATATACTGGTGTTTCCAAGCCGCGAGCCAAGCCCGCTATTTCGGCGAGCTCGCCCGCCAAGTCCCACAATCCGCCCGCACCTTTTTCGTCGCATTCGGCGGGTATGTCGCATTTGATTTCGATCATGTTGTCTCCTTTACGCGCATATCGCGTCGTTTAGTTCTCGAACCGTGTTTAACGGCGTCTTATATGCCATGTCGGGGCAGTTAGCACGAATGAGCATTGTGGCGACGGGCGGGCATACTGCATTTCCAAGCCGAGCTATTTGCTTCTGCTCGCAGTACTTTTTGCCGGTCACACTCTCGATGTCGATTATGTAATCTGCCGGAAAACCTTGCGCGAGCTTGAGTTCTTTCGCTTTGAGCATTCGCATTCCTATATCGGATATAAAGTACGGCACTTCATCGATCTCGATTATCAGAATTTCATCGTCCGCTATATTATAACCCGCATAATCGTTGAGTAGCGCTCGGACTTCTTCCCACCGTCCTAAATTTTGGACAGTATCGATCTTTTGCAAATACGTCGTTATCTGTGCCATGTGCCCGGGCGACGTTGTCAGTGTCGGTATCGGATCGGTTAAACTCTTGCAATCGGTATTCTTCCGAAGAACGCATAAATGACTTTCGGTCAAGTAATGCCGCGGCTTAGTCACGACAGTGGCGAGCGGACTGTCGGCTTTGCTCGCATGATCGGCTCCACCGTAATAATGAACTAAGTCCGCCGCGACAATGGCACTGTGATCGTGCGCCGTAACCGTAGGATTGGGCGCATCGGCTGCGGAAGCGTTTACCCGATCGCCACTGAAATACTTTGTCAGATATGCGGTCGTTACGCCGTAACGCGGGCTGCCGTCAACGGTCATGAGCGGCTCGTCGGTTTTCTGTCCACGCGTCTCGCTATGTGATGTTTCAGAATGGTATTGCACGATAGACGGTGCGCAAAGAAAATTTCTGTTTCTCGTCGTTACGGTCGGCATAGGCTCGTCCGTCGCTTTGGGCACGTTATTGGTGTTATTGCTCATTATGTACGGCTCCAATTGCGGCACGCACAGGTTTTGTTTACAACTCGATACAACCGTACTCAACGGATCGGCAATATCGTTTACACGCGGAGCTTGCCCCTTGCGTTCGCCGTAACCCACGGGCACGATCGACGGATTTACGACGAAGTGCTTGTTGACCGCGGTTTGCGTGCTCATCGGCTTCTCTATGTCTTGCGGCACATTATCGAAATTCATTTGCAGTAAGAACGGCTTCGGATTTTTGATTACAAACTTATCCAATCCTCGCGCAATGCGCCGCTGCGTATTGACTGCAAGCGGTCTCTTGCGTCCGAATATAGACGGGCACGGAATCGTCCAATCGATACATTCCGCAGCGGTTCTATACGGTTTCAAGCCTTTTCCGCTGCCGTGCGTCGGTTGCGGAAACACGATCGGTTTGCCGTCGTTTCTTGCCACGAGATAGAATCGTTTGCGTATCGTGGGAGCGCCATAGTCGCACGCTTTGAGTATTTTATAATCGACGGCATATCCGAGCCCGCGAGCAAGCCTGTCACCGTCGATACTTTCGGTATCGATATTCAAGAACTCGCACGCTTCGGCAAACGCGGGATGCTCCTTGCTTATGCCGCGCGTCAACATCGATATAAAACCGTCGAACGTTTCGCCCGCGCGCGTCGGATTGGGGTACATTTCTCCGTCGATTTCGACGAGCGGACCCCATGTTTGTATTTCTTCCACGTTCTCCATGAATATGCAGCGCGGCGCCACTTTCGACATAGCCCACTTGAGTATTACCCACGACAACCCGCGTATTTTCTTTTCCACGGGCTTGCCGCCCTTTGCCTTGCTGAAATGCTTACAATCGGGCGAAAACCACGCTATTCCGACAGGACGTCCGCCCGTCACTTTTACGGGATCGATCGCAAATACGTCCTCGCGGTAGTGCTGCGTATACGGGTGATTGACTTTGTGCATTGCTATAGCATCCTTATCATGATTGATCGCTATATCCACAGGGCGACCGACGGCAAGTTCTATTCCGACGCTCGCCCCGCCACCGCCGGCAAAGTTGTCGACGATAAGCTCGTTGAATAAATTATCTTGATAACCTTTCATAATCGATTTCCTTTTTAAGCATTGAATTTGAGTACAATAGAGACGGTTAAAAACAGTATCGAACAAAACAGCGTTATCGGCGCTAAAATGCGAGCTATTATGTACAACCTATCGGATTGTGCAATCAAACTTACCCATATCAACATAATATAAAGCGCAAACAAAACTAAAAACATTGCCGATAATATAAAAAAATTCTTTATCATAACGTCCCCCTACTCCGAAAACCGTTTAATCAATTCCGATATTATCGGTGAGTATCGCGCATTCACTTCATCGCACATAGCTTCCGAATTTGCTTCCAACACCAAAGCTTGTCCTAAATAACCACGCGGTATCAATGGCTTGATCCACACGTCAAATCCCAAAGAATTTACCTGTTGCTCCATTGCGCCGTAAACTTTTATCCAAACTACTTGCGCTTTATCTATCTCGTTTAATTCAATCGGCAACTTATCAAATGGTGTTATAAGCGCAAAATCTCCATTAAAATCCTCGCGCGCACGCACACGCGTAGTAGTATTATAATAATTATTTATATGTTTTAATTTATTATTACTGAGTGCAGTTTTTTGCACGAGGGGTGTGCAGTTTTTTTCATACCCCTCGTGCAAATTTTTGCACCCCGTGAAATTCGGTGCAGCTGTTAAAAAGGTTTCTACGGGCACAATACTGATACATCTTTGCAATACCGTTTTGCCGTCGGTATCGAATTGTATGTTTCTAAATATATGATTGCCTCGATAAAGAGCATCTAACCAATTTTGAATCGTGCGTTTGCTTACGTCATAAAGCTTTTCGAAATACGTATTGCTCGCCCAACACAATCCCGTAGCATTGCATAATGAACTTATCTCTGCATACAAAAGTTTGGCACCTTGAGGGAGAGATTTGTCATACCTTACACTCGCCGGGATTATTGCGTAATATGAGGGTTTTTCGTCCATGATTACCTCGTTGAAATAATTTGTTGTGTGTAGAGGGCTAAATGTGCTCTATTTCGGGCGTTTTACGCGGAGACAATAATTCCACAGTATCGGCATTTAGTCCCCACTGCATACGCTCTACGCCGTATCTGTCGGTATATTTTCGGCTTTGCATCGAACCGCTTACTGCAACTTTATCTCCGATAATAAGCGACTGCATACACCTGTCGCCAAGTCCGCGATATGCAATCACATGGAAATAATCGGTAATCTTTTCGCCGTTATTGTCACAATATAATCGATCTACAGCTACGATAAACTTCGCAAAACAAACGCCGCCATTGGATATTGCGCTTTCAATATTACCTACGACATTTCCGATTATTACTATCTCGTTCATAGATAGTTCCTTTTATTTGCGTCGACAAAATAGCGCAAAAACACTTATTAAGAACGCTACGCAAGATAACGTCAATGATATTGCTTGAGTAACTTCCATGCTATGCTCCCATACTGTTTAAGCTGTATCGAGAAATGTCTAACCCGAAATAATCGATATAATCCTGAACATGGATTTTGCCTTGAATATGTAATCGATCTGTTTTTCTCTTGATGTCACGAATCAATTTTGCGGCGGCGCTATAAGAGTACGAGAGCAATTTTTGAATGTCATTTATGGTTAAATAGTCCTTTGCAAACATTTCAACCCACTGATCGTAAGTCATTATTTCTCCTTACTATTGAAAAAGTGCGGCTTCAATTTTTTTATAATATCTCCGCCGTAAGCTTGCTCTGTAAGCTTGATAAATTCTTGAACGGTATATTCTGCATCGAGAGACAGCCCGTTATTCTCTATAAATTGCTTTATACCAAGCAAGCAACTACCCGTAAGACGATTATGCCAATCGAAAAAAGTGCTGCCGCTATATGATTTATCTTTCTCAAATGTTTTACAAAACTCGGAAATGCGATCTTCCTCGGACATATTTTGTGTTATTTTTTGAGATAACGAATTTACGGCATCACGCAGTGTATTACCGTGAGCAAAGTAGCCATTACTTTTTGCTATAAAACATTTCACAGTCGAGAAATCCTTATTTATGGTATATCCTCTCGCGGTATTGCCTATTATGCTTAATATTACTGTCGGAATATTGTCTATGTAAAACACCTCGTTATTACTATGTATTTTGAGTTTATAACCGTAACCGGAACCGTCACCGTCACCGTAACCGTCACCGTAACCGTCACCGTAACCGGAACCGGAACCGTCACCGTCACCGTAACCGTAACCGGAACCGTCACCGTCACCGTCACCGTCACCGTAACCGTCACCGTAACCGGAACCGTCACCGTCACCGTAACCGGAACCGTAACCGGAACCGTCACCGTCACCGTCACCGTCACCGTAACCGGAACCGGATAACCATTTTTTAATTATCTCCGAATCCACATCGGCACCTCATCTATACTTTTTATCGCCGCTGCGGAACACTTGTTTATTTCGATCGCGTCTAAGATTAATACTTCATCCACAGGTACAGTGAACTTACAATTGCTCGGATTATTTGTACCAAGCTGCGCAAGCTGGCTTATGGAGTTTGCTCCGCTCCAATACCACAAACGACGACAATTCGTCATAGTTACTTCTTGCCCGTTGCGCTCCTTGATCTCGCCATAGAAAACGCCGCTTCTATCGCCTCTTACGATATACTTGTTGTCCATAATTATCTCCTTTTTTCTCGGTAATCCGAGTTATTAGTCTAATAGATTTCATTAGTCACAGCAAATCGTCAACGGTACACTCAAAAAATGCCGCTATTGCTTTCAAAATATTAAGCGAAGGCTCACGGTTCCCGTATTCATAGTTGCAATATGTTTGATATTTAAGTCCAAGTGCATTTGCCGTCTGTCGCAAAGTCAATCCACGCTCCTGTCGCTTTTTTGCAAGTCCTTTCATAATTACCTCAATTTGTAGCATTTTCACATAGTATATCTCATTTTGTTGCAAATTAATTATTTCTTTTTGTTGTCAAATACCCCAAAATGAGATATAATTAGATTATGGATAACAAAATGTTACGATTAAAAGATTTGCGTGGTAAACGCACACAGGCATATGTGGCACAAAAAATCGGAATAAATCGGCAAACCTATTGCAACTATGAAAATGGCGATAGACAAGCCGACTATGATACACTAATCAAAATGGCACAATATTTCGGCGTGTCAATTGATTATTTGCTTGGCGTGACTTCCGATAGTGTATACACTGTTGCCGACTACTCAGGCGGTGCAACTGACATACAAATAGAGAACATTACAGCTATAGAAATGCTTATGCTCGATACATTCAGGCAAATAGGCGCTGAGTACGGTGAACAAGGTCAAGAACGTGCTATTGAGATACTAAAATTAGCATTTAGTAAAGGAGAATAATATGGATGAATTTACTACTTATGATGACGAATTAGAGTATCTGTCGGCATTATTGCTTGTACATAATCACAACAATGACGATTATATACAGAAGAAAATCGTGGATTTAATATCTGATTGGTTTGGCAAACACTCACCTTTTATTGCTCGTTTGGATATTGAATTACATCGAACTATTAACGACATTCTTGATGACGGAATAATCACAGACGAGGAAACAGAAATAATAATCGAATACATAAAACGGTATTTACGTTCGCATGAATATGTTGATTTTGCCACGCTTAAAGAAAGTCATGCAAGATTGGCGCGCGACGAGAAAAATAAGCTTATACAAAGTAGTGAATTAGATAAAGACTTTATAAGTAAAGTATGCGTTCTTACAGGTATATTTTCAAGATTTCCGGATCGAAAAGAGGCGGAACGAGAAATTATACGCCTTGGCGGGAAAACAGCCTCGTCAATATCGGGAGCTACAAATATGTTGATATGCGGCGATAACGGCGTTGGAAGTGGAAAACTTAAACAAGTAGAGACTCGGAATAAACAAGGACAAAATATAATAGTAATTGATGAACAAACATTCTATAAAATGCTTTAAAGCAATGACACCGTATGAAAAAACACGAAAAAGAACAAATATTTATATACTTATTTGTTGCAAGCTTAATATTATCATTTATTTTTCTTATTGCATGGATAATTAACTTATCATTCATGTTAATTGTTATATCAACTATATTGTTTGTAGTCTCAATCATATTTATAATTATATGGTCTATAAAAGTAAAATCAATTAAAGAGGAACTCGACAAAATTCGCCGACAAGAAACGGAAAATAAAAAACATATCGCAGAAAAACAAATACCCAATGTGCAAGCATTGTACGATTATTGTTTAGAATACACTCCTAATATTGATAATCTGAACTATAAGTCATATACCGAATCTATAAACGAAAAATTTTGCGTTGAAAAATGGAATTATTATAGTAATGAAAATCGTTTCGTGACACTTGATAGCTTCCAAATTACAAAGCGGTGCGACTTTTCGATATGGTATTCTAAAATTCAAAGCATGAATATTGATATATTTACGGCAATTGATGAGCATATACAATCATGCGAAATAGTTTTTTATATATTTTATGAGGGTAATGTATACTATGACAATATAGATAGTTGCAAATGGGAAGAAGCCTGTGCACGTATTTCATTTGATTACGAACACTTAGATGATGCAAAAAGATTTTGTGAGATACTAAAAACAATCATTGCATTAAAAAAACGAGATTACGACTAATATTATACTTCTCTATATAATTCCCGTCTTTGACGGAATAAAATTATAGGGAGTATCTTATGAAAAACAGTACCAAAGAAAGACTTGCAAATCTCTTTCTCGAAATCGAGGAAGCAACCGCGACATCTGTCGCATCCAAGACCGAATCCGCATATAAGTTTTTGCGTAAAACAGTCTTGCCGCTGTCACACAAGCAACAAAAACTTCTCCACTATGCCATTGTGCATAAAATGCAAGACGGAAACGGCACGTACTCTTACATAGTACAAGCACGTTACAACGGCAACACGATTGCCGTTACCGCCACCACACTCGACGAAGCGAAAGCTTTGTTGACCGCTGCTATAAACGGAGAAGCACAATGAACACCGACGAACGCTATTACATAAGCTCAAACAAGTTTTCCACGCAAGAACGCATTACAAAGCGCGGGCGCGTGTATGACATCATTTTCCGAATAGTAACTTTGGACGGCGTGGAAAAGCAAAAGAAGCTTTCGGGTTTCTTTACCAAAGGTGCGGCAAAGGAAGCATATCTCGATTTTGTACAGCAACACTGCGAGCTTACAAAAGGTAAAGCTATACGCAAAAAGAAATCGGAAAACGCAACGCCAAAAGATGATCTTAAAGTAAAGACATTGGCTGCACTTTACTTCGAATCTCTGTCCAATCAAATCAAAGATGCCACCATATATGAAAAAAAGAAGCTGTTCGATTTATTCCTTATTCCCCGCTTCGGCTATATGGATGTAAGAGATATAAACAAACAAGAACTGTATAAATGGCAAGATGAACTTTGGACCACTAAAAACACAAAGACTGGGGATTATTGTTCGTATAGGTATCTGACTAAAATACGAACATACTTTTCGGCATTTTTAACATGGTGTTCAGAACGGTATGAAACGACTAATTACTTGCTTCAAATCAAAAAACCGAAACGTCGCACATCGAAAAAGGATATGCAATTTTGGACACGCGACGAGTTCAATCGCTTTATCGCAGTTGTGGATAAACCCGTATATCATACTCTGTTTATGACGATGTTCTATACCGGGCGTCGCAAAGGCGAAATTCTTGCGCTTACTCCGAACGATGTCGATCTATCGAAAAAATCTATAAGCTTCACAAAGTCTCTCACTCGAAAGACATTGACTAAGGCGCCTTTTGAAATAACGTCTACCAAGGCAGAGAAAAAGGCGGCAACGCCCATATGCGATAGCCTGCTGCAAGAACTCGAGCAATACACACCGATAGGCGATTTCTATTTCGGCGGAGATACACCGCTAACAGATAATACCATACGTCGTACGTTCAATGCGTATGCGGCAAAAGCAAACGTAAAACAAATACGCATACACGATTTGCGACATTCGTTTGTATCATTGCTTATTCACTTAGGAGCACCATTAACTGTCGTTGCCGATCTCATAGGCGATACTCTTGCACAAGTAACAAAAACATACGCTCATTTGTATGACGAGGATAAGCAAAGTATCATTGCTAAAATCGGATAATATATTACAAAAATGTGACTACGACCAAAAACACACAATATAATGTGTTGCGCTTTGTATAAAAAATACACTATATTGTGTGTCATGTAATCGCGTCGCCCCTGCCAAACTCCCACATTTATGTGGGAGTTTTGTTTTGGGGCGTAAGCGATTCGGCGTCGCCGTAGTCATGCGTTACGATCGCATAATCCGTAATAGAACTGTCGTTACAGCTTCTTGCAAGTTTTTGCGGCGCGCAACTATTTTAATCCGCGCTTTATATCGCGCGCGGTGTAGGCGTGACATATAGCGGCGGCAAGCGCGTCGGCAGCGTCATCTGGCTTGGGCGTTTCGCGCAGACGCAGCAAAGATTGAACCATATACTGCACCTGAGTTTTATGCGCATTGCCGTTGCCCGTGACCGTCGATTTTATTTGCAGCGGCGTATACTCGAAAAGCTTATCGCAAAGCTTTGCGCACGAAAGCAGCACTACTCCGCGCGCTTGCGCTACCTTTATGCCGGTGGTGATATTCGTATTAAAGAACAATTCCTCGATCGCTATCTCGTCCGGTTCGACTTCCTTTATCATTTCGGTAATGTTCTTTTCTATCAGCAGCAGCCGCTCCGGCGTCGACAGCTTAGCGGGCGTTTCTACCGCGCCGTAATCGAGCGGACGCAGTTTGCCGTTTTCGTATTCGATTATTCCGTACCCGACTATGGCATAGCCCGGGTCGATACCGAGTATTCGCATCGCGATTTCCTTTGGATTTATTTACCTATACATAGGCATCAATATCGAGTAATCTTTGAGCCGCTTTTTT
>ERZ777306.5394-NODE-5394-length-10257-cov-3.975201_pt1 | contig 10257 bp, 10 predicted proteins | sample MGYA00374966_ERZ777306 | MGnify/ENA primary metagenome ERZ777306 (study PRJEB29329, sample SAMN06343882) | mouse gut metagenome | isolation source: Mouse cecum | place: Austria: Vienna | collected 2014-11-15 ... | reverse complement strand
TATCTCTGTCTTCGAAATCTCTTCCTCCTGCTTCTGGTCCATAGCAGTGTCCGATCCTTCTGTAACTGCCTGCTCTGATTCTCTCGCCTCTTCTGGCATAGTCTGCTTTTCTTCGTCTGCGGCTTCCTCTTCCGGCTCCTCCAAGGGGACCGCCTGCTGTACTGCCGGCATCTCCGCTTCCGTCTGGCGGATACAGCCTTCCATAAGCACAAGCCAAAAGAGTGTTAAAACCGGCACAAAAATTCCTGCCTTCTTCAATTCTTTTCCTCCATCCAGCCGTTAAGCGCACCTACACTGCCATCCCATGCTTTATCAATATCCATAGATATCATAAATCTCATCCGTATAAACCCCCTGTGCTTTATATACAATCAGAGGTTTTTCCACCGTAATCCGGGATCTTCCGCCAGACAGCGCCTCAATAAGCACCATATTGGGCTCCTTATCCACAAAGGGATACACCAGACGCATTCGTTTGGGCTCCAGCTTATATTGCACCAGAAGGGTCAAAATCTCCGCCAGGCGGAATGGCCTGTGAACCAAGTAAAAACGTCCTCCCGGCCGGAGTACCTTTGCCGTTTGGCCCACTACATCATTTAGGGTACATAGGATCTCATGACGGGCAACTGCTTTTGGCTGCTCGGGATTTACCAGACCGTGATTTCCCGTCATATAGGGAGGATTGCAGGTAACTACATCAAAAGAAGCAGCTCCAAAAAGAGCTGCCGCTTCTTTTATATCTCCGGTCACAATAGAAACCGATTCCTCCAGATGATTGTATGCCACGCTCCGTCTGGCCATGTCTGCGCTTTCCTCCTGGATCTCCAGTCCGGTAAAATCCCGGCCTTGGGTTTTTCCCCGAAGCAGTATGGGTATGATTCCTGTTCCCGTTCCCAGATCCAGTACCCGTTCTCCCGGCTTTACCTTTGCAAAACCAGACAAAAGAACCGCATCCATGCCAAAGCAGAATTTCCGGGAGTTTTGAATGATCTGATATCCGTTCCTGTGAAGCTCATCCAGACGCTCCCCTTCCTTCAGCTCAATTGTCATCTAACTTTGATTTCCCTTCCTGGCGCTCCAGTGCCTCCAGCTTTTTCAGCTCCTTATCGGCAACATCGCCCTTTTCCTTTCTGCGTCTGGGACGGAATTTAAGCTCGTCCACCTTATACTCCCGAATCTCCTTCTCGTCTCCCTCCAGTGTCACGATCACCTTTACCTTCTGGCGAAGTACGTTGACGCTCTGCACCTCACCCTTCAATCCGTCACTGGCGGTCACATGGTCTCCCACATTTGGCAGACGGCTGTTGAGTTCCTCGTAGGTTTCCTGCTCATGCTTTAAGCAGCACATCAGTCTGCCGCAGACGCCAGAAATCTTAGTGGGATTTAAGGAAAGGTTCTGCTCCTTTGCCATTTTAATGGAAACGGGTATGAATTCTGATAAATGGGTATGACAGCAGAGGCTTCTGCCGCAGATGCCAATTCCCCCTATAATCTTTGTCTCATCTCGAACACCGATCTGCCGCAGCTCAATCCGTGTCTTAAATACAGCAGCCAGATCCTTGACCAACTCCCGAAAGTCAATGCGGCCATCTGCTGTAAAGTAGAACAATACCTTATTATTATCAAAGGTGTACTCTGCCTGAATCAGCTTCATCTCCAGATTATGCTTTCGAATCTTTTCCAAACAGATCTGAAAGGCTTCCTTTTCCTTCTGCCGGTTGGCAGCTTCTTTTGCATCATCCTCCGCAGTAGCAATCCGCAGGACGGGCTTTAAAGGCTGTACCACCTTGGTTCCTTCAACTTCCTTGGTCCCTACTACTACATATCCATATTCCACCCCTCTGGCAGTCTCGACAATTACATGCTTTCCTTTGGGGATGTACAGCTTTCCGGGAGAAAAGTAATACACCTTTCCTGCATTCCGGAATCTGACTCCGATCACTTTTTCCATCTCAATTCTCCTTTATGGTCAGCAGAAGAAGTTCCATGGTCAGCTCAAAATTCACATTAGCTTTCAGACGCACTTTTGCCTTCTCCAGCGCTTCTATAATCTGTTCCAGACCCTCATAGGATATCTTTGTGGCCTGTAGACTAATATAATTGATCTCTTCTGAAAATACAAGGCTGTCCACCTGTCTGGTAGCCTTAAACAGTAAAACATCCCGATACCAGAGCACCAGCAGGTCTAGATAATCATTGATATCCGCCTTATAGTCTGATACCTTTCTTATCGCCTCTGTAATCTCCCAAAGCTCCATATCCCCCATATGGCGGACCAGATGAATTGCATGATCTTTAAGCTCTCCAAAATGCTCAGACAAAGCCAGCATCCGGGCCTTTCCCACATTACCTCTGGCAAAAGCAGTGCAAATATCTGCCTGATAATCGGGAACCCGCAATCGCTCCATCAAATAACTTCTTATCTGGCAGTCCTTTACCGGGCGCAGCTTTAAGGTTACACATCGGGATAAAATCGTGGGAAGAAACGCTTCCGAATTTGTAGTCAGCAGAAGAATCACGCCATAAGCCGGCGGTTCCTCTATGGTTTTTAGCAGCGCATTCTGCGCTTGAACTGTCATTTTTTCTGCTTCATCTATCAGATATATTTTATATGGGCTGCTGTATGGGCGAATCTGAATATCACCGCAAAGCTGCTCTCGAATATCCTCTACCCCAATAGATCCCGGCTTTTCATGGCAGACATTGATAATATCTGGCTGGTTACTGCTGATTGCCTGCTTGCAGGAACGGCAGATTCCGCAAGGAGAAATTCCTCCCTTTTCACACTGCAGGGTCTGGGCAAAGGTTTGAGCAAGCAGATTCTTTCCCGCCCCTTCTTCTCCATCCAAAATATAGGCGTGGGAGATCTTTTTTAGACGAATGGCATTTTGCAGATGGCTGATTATCTCATCATGTCCTATAATGTCTTTAAAATCCGGCATGGAATCTCCCCCTCCTTTAAGTATGGTAAATTTAATTCCCATCTTTCACTGCTTACGAGCATAGTATAACACATCTCTTGTATAAAAGACAAACTTTTTACATTACCATTTGTTTCTGAATATAAGCAGTAATTTCCTGAATGCATTCCTGAAGATTATTATTTAAAAATCTTCGCTCTATATTAGCCTGAAGGATTCGTTCTTCTGCAAAGTCTTTACTGTCTGTAAGAAATCTCCGACAAAGTTCAGCATACCTTGGCTGCTCCTGACTCCGCTCCCTGTCAAGGGCCCTTTGAAGACGTTCTCCATCCTCCACCTCAATGTAGACAGGAATTACTATATTTTCGCCATAATATTTTCGAACAGCCAGAAACGAATCCAACACTCCTATCATGACATAATGATAATGATCCAAATCAACATGATTTCCGGCGGCAGTAAAATACTTCCAGATTCCGTGAACTGTCTCATAGGTGCGCAGCTCAATAACTTTTCCCGCTGCCTCCATCCGCATCAGTTCTTCCTCATCCGTAAAATGGTATTCTACTCCCGGCGTCTCCTTTGCCCTCATGGGACGGGTAGTGTACGGAATTATCGGGCGAAGTCCGAGCTTTTTATTTTCCATCAGGTTTTTATATATGGTATCTTTTCCTGTAGAACTTTTTCCTAATATATAAAAAATTTTTCCCATTCTATTGTTCTCCTACTGCCTGTCCATCGTGCACCTATTAGAAAGATGATTCCTTCAGCACTGCTATCCTTCCATTTGAATCCAAGCCATGCAGCCTGTGTCCTGCAGCAACACTTGTTTTTAGTATACTGCAAATTTGTTCCGTAAGAATCTCACCGGGAGCCACCAGCGGAATCCCTGGGGGATAAAGATATAGATATGCGCCGCAAATCCGATTCTGGCATTGGCTCACTCCCAGCCATTCCTTTTCCTGCTCCAATGCCATTCCCAGGGGTAAGGCAGACGTGGTTTTGGAAAGCTCATAATTTCTGCCGTCTCCTGGCTGGTCTATTCGCTTGGTTCTTTTGTCTGTATCTAAAGAATACTCCAATTCATAAAGAGCATGATTTAACTGCCAAAAGTCTTCCTCCCTGTCAGACACACTGGAAATTCCTGTCACATATAGATTTGTTGCCATTTCCATCTGCAGGCGATATTGCATCAGCAGGCGTCTGGAAAGCTCATATCCAGAAATCTCATTTTTTTGAGCGTAAATCACCAGTCTGGAATTATCAAAATCCCAAATTCCGGCTCTTCCTATAATCTCTTTTCCAACCAACTTCAATCTTTTTAACTTCCCACAGCTATCTCGAAAGTTTTCAAGCCGCTTTGTATATGCTGCAAATAGTGTCTGCCCCTGTTGCTCTATCTGCTCCATGCAATTATCAATAGATGCCATTAGTACATAAGAAGGGCTGCTGCTCTGATATACAGAAAGATAATAGTGCAGCCTCTCCCGATCCACTAATTCACCCTGCATATGCAGAAGTGCTGTCTGAGTGAGTGCAGGCAGAGTTTTGTGTACACTCTGAATTACTACATCTGCTCCTGCTGTCAATGCATCCTCCGGAAAATAGGAAGAAAAGGGAAAATGTGCCCCATGAGCTTGATCAACGATCAGGGGAACCCCATACTTATGGCACGTCTCTGCGATAGCCCTTACATTCAGGCAAATCCCCTCATACGTAGGCGACGTTATAAATACAGCTTGTATCTCTCTGTGTTCTGCCAGAGATTTTTCCACATCTTCTGATAATATTCCTCCGTTTATCCACAATTCTTCTAAGAATTGTGGATAAATATACCAAATCTGCAGCTTGCTAAGTCCGGCTGCATGATAAGCGCTGCGATGGCTGTTTCTTGCCAGCAAAATCTGCCCTTCTGGGCGGGTACAGCCTGATATGGCACTTAAGATGCCAGCGGTACTTCCGTTTATCAAAAAATGCGTCTCATCTGCCTTATACAGTCTGGCCGCCCTTTCCTGAGCCTGTACTAAAATTCCATTTTTCTGGGGATGATGCAGATCATCAAATCCTTCTATTTCTGTAATATCTATCTGATAAGGAATTCCCGTTCCTCCCATATGCCGCTTATGCCCCGGCATATGAAATCCATAATAGCCGGATGCTCCATAAGCCATAAGCTTTTCATACAATGGCCCGTTTGATATATTCTCATCTCTCATCTTTGTTCACACAACTTCTTCCTCTAACAGGGCCGCCATTTTAGGAAACGGCTCTAAACTTCTTTTTAAAATTCCTTTCATGTAAGCAATCAAAATGCCATAATTGGTCATAGGTATATTTCTTCGTTTCGCCTGTTCTAACCGATACTGCATCTCCCTTTCCTGCAGCATACAGCCTCCACAGTGGACAATGAGCTGATACATAGAAAGCTCTTTTGGGAAATCTCCTCCGGATGTAAAATGAAACTCTGGTTTCTTCCCTGTATATTCTTCTATCCATCCAGGGAGCTTCACTGTTCCAATATCCTCACACTGGCGGTGGTGAGTACACCCCTCTGCAATCAGTATCCGATCCCCATTCTGTACTTTTTCTAATGCATAAGCCCCTTTAACGGCTTGAGAGAGACTGCCCTTATAACGGGCAAACAAAATAGAAAAGGAAGTAAGCAAAATGTCCTTCGGTGTCTCTGCATCCACTTTTTCAAATACCTGGCTGTCTGTAATTACTATCTTAGGCTTCTGTCTAAAAAGTTTTAGTGTATCTTTAAGCTCTGTCTCTTTTACTACTACAGAGATAGCTCCAGACTCTAAAATGTCACGGATCGTCTGCTGCTGGGGCAGAATGAGCCGTCCTTTGGGAGCGCTCTTGTCAATGGGAACCACCAGAACCGCTACATCCTGAGGCTTAAGCAAATCCCCTGCCAGCCGCTTTTGCAAATTCTTCTTTGGAATCATGTTTGCCAGCTGTTCCTTCAATTCCTGAATTCCCTGTCTGTTCTTTGCACTGACCCAAACTGCATTCGTTTTCTTAGTTCCAAAGGTTTTTGGACAAAGATCGCTTTTATTATATACAATTAGAAAAGGAATCTGTCTCTCTTTCAGCTCTTCCTCCAGCCTCTGTTCCACATAGTCGATGCCTGTCATCCCATCAACAACCAGAAGCGCCAGATCCGATTTTTTCAAAAGATCCCAGCTTTTCTCCGCACGAAGTTCTCCCAACTCTCCTTGATCATCCAATCCCGGAGTATCTATGAGAAGAACCGGACCAAGGGGCAAAAGCTCCATAGCCTTATAAACCGGATCTGTTGTAGTCCCCTTAATCTCAGATACAAGAGCTGTATTCTGATCGGTAATCGCATTGATCAAACTAGATTTGCCTGCATTGCGTTTTCCAAAAATACCAATATGGATTCTTTCTGATAAGGGGGTATTATTTAAGCTCATGGTCTCCTCCTGTCTATTGCCTGTCAGCTTCTATATCTTACTATAAAACATCAGGAATTGCTACCATACAGAAAAAATAATTATCCATCTGGTCCTGATCGAAAAAGCAGGGGCATTTATCTGCCCCTGCTTTCCGATTCCTTAAAAGATTCTTCTTACTGCAAGAATGTTCTTATAATTTGCTGGTGATGTATACTTAATTCCTGTAGCTGCTGTGCTGGCATGTACGATAGTATTGTTGCCGCAATAAATAGCTACGTGACCGCTATAACAAATGATATCACCCGGCTGTGCCTCTGAGAGGCTTACTCCATATCCTACACTGCGCATTGCACTGGATGAATGGGGAAGGCCCACACCGAAGTTTGCATAAACACTCATTACAAACCCTGAACAATCCGCACCATTTGTAAGACTCGTTCCACCATATACATAGGGATTACCTACAAACTGACTTGCAAAGGATGCCACAGCATTTCCACTGCTGCTTCCGCCGCCATTGCCCAAAGCGGAATTCTGGCTGGCACCTGTTTTTGCTGCTGCCGCTGCCGCTTTTCTCTTTCCTTCTTCCTTCGCTGCCTCTTCCTTCGCCAATCTGGCCTCTTCCTCTGCCTTAGATTCTGCCTGCACAAAATCGGTACGAAGATCCACAAATTCTTTGGATACCCAGCCATCACCTTCCTCAATGGATACCTGTACCCAGTCACCTTCTTCTGCAGTTACAGTCAACTCTTCTTCTTCTCCAATCAAACCCAGAATGCTGGCTTCTGTGCTGGCTTCGCTTCTCACCCGTAAAGTTTCTGTTGTAACCGTAGCAACCCGACTTCCTACCTCTTCTGCCAAAGTCTCAGCCGCTTCACCAGTTACCACATAATCACCTTTTACATAACCCGTCACGCTTCCGGAAGTGATCTTATACCAACCGTCCACTTCTTCTTCAATGGTTCCAGCAGATTCATCATAAAGCTTTCCGAGAATCTCTCCTTCTTCATTGGGTAAACTCCTTACATTCACATAATCATTTACCTGTGCGATGCAGATACCTTCATATTCGGAAGGAGTCAACTCATCTACCACCTTCTCATCTATTGTAGGATCTGCTGTATGTGCTTCTGTCAGCACCGATGCTATTCCTTCTTCTCCAAAAGAGGAAAGATTACTGGCTTCCGCCTTGATTCCTCCAAAACTAAAGCAAAGGGCTCCGGTCAAACATAATGTAGTCAATTTATAAATTACCATTGTTTTCAACTATCCTCCGTAAGATTCTCAACTTAATTATTACAAATTTGTTAAGACTTATGAAAGAATTATAACAGTATCATTACTTCTTGTCAACAGTTTCTGCTATTTTCTATGGTTTTTCCAAGATTTTCAATGCTGCTTCTCTTGACTTTCTTATCGATTTTGTTAAAATATAAGAAACGATAATCATTATCGTTATTAAAACACCTTTTACGCATTATTTCTATACATAAATCATGTGTAAATATAGGAAGCACCTTACGGATATCCCTCTATGCCAAAAAGCATGGACAGATCAAGGAAAGGAGAATTTTATGACATCCTTGAAATACAGCCGCCAAAGAGAGTGTATTAAAAGCTTCTTGCTTTCCAGGTATGACCACCCCACAGCGGATACGATCTATATAAATGTAAAAAAGGAATTTCCCAATATCAGTCTGGGAACTGTCTATCGCAATCTTTCTCTTTTAACAGAGTTAGGGGAAATCATTAAGATTTCCACAGACGGTGCTGATCGGTTTGATGCTCACTTAGAACCTCATTCTCATTTTATATGCAGGAAGTGCCGCAATCTTCTGGACATTCATATGGAAAATGAGGATTTTATCAACGCAGAGGCTCAGAAAAATTTCCTGGGGCAGATAGAAGGACATACTGTACAGTACTATGGAATCTGCAGCGATTGCCTCCGCAAGTAATTACCAAAAAATATTTTAAATATCTCTTGACGCTTTTACAAATCTGTGCTATGTTAATAACAGTAATCATTACTATTTTAAAACACTAAAAATTTTATATAAGAAAAGGAGAATAAAAACATGAAGAAATTTGTATGTCAGGTATGCGGTTATGTTTATGAAGGAGATGCTGCTCCCGAGAAATGTCCTCAGTGCGGCGTTGGTGCGGACAAGTTCACAGAGCAGGCTGAAGGGCTGTCCTGGGCAGCAGAGCATGTGGTAGGCGTTGCTAAGGGTGTCAGCGAGGATATTCTTGAGGACTTAAGAGCAAACTTCAACGGCGAGTGCTCTGAGGTTGGTATGTATCTTGCTATGGCAAGAGTTGCTCACAGAGAGGGATATCCGGAGATTGGTCTGTACTGGGAGAAGGCAGCTTACGAAGAGGCTGAGCATGCTGCTAAGTTTGCAGAACTTTTGGGTGAGGTAGTTACTGACAGCACCAAGAAAAATCTGGAGATGAGAGTTGCCGCTGAGAACGGAGCAACCGCAGGCAAGTTTGACCTGGCTAAGAGAGCTAAGGCTGCGAACCTGGATGCTATTCATGATACCGTTCATGAGATGGCCCGCGACGAGGCAAGACATGGCAAGGCTTTTGAAGGTCTGTTAAAGAGATACTTTGGTTAATTCACAGAGAAAGTTTAGGGTGCATCGGTTCTTCCCGACGCACCCTAAACTTTTGCTCTATCTCTTCTCATATGTACTTATACCTTTTACTTCCTTTTCGTTTTCTCTGTCGTATATGTTCATCGCTATGCCATGGCAAGCCGTTGTTTTACTTGGCGCATATCACCTTCCAGTACATTAACACGGGTGAGCAGAAGCTCTCTCTCTTCCTTTACCCGCACTGCTTCCTCAAGCTTATGAACCAAATCAAGATGCCCTTCCGCTATAATTCGAATATTCCTGTTTGTCACATTCTCAAGATTCACTTCAATCGTTTTAACTCTTTGCTCCAGCCTACTGATGGAACCTTTCATGTCCCGCATGTCCGCTTTCATGCCCTGCATATCTGTTTTCATGCCCTGCATATCTGTTTTCATGCCCTGCATATCCGCTTTCATGCCCTGCATATCTGTTTTTATACCCTGGATTTCTGCTAAAATAAGATCAAATCTTTCACTATCCGTCATGCTCATCCTCCTTTCCTCAAAATATTTGTTTTATGTAGGTAACGCAAGTATAACATAATCTATTTGCTGCGTCTATAATGAAATTTTGAAAAATCAACCCCCGTATGTTGACATTTCTACTCTTATGGTATAATATATCAATATCTACACATAGTATTAAAAACTACATGTTGTAATATATAAAAAAGGAGATGCCATATGAAATTAGAACTTCAAATTAAAGATCCCGGCAGCGCCATTACCCATTTTATCGGAATGCTTATGGCCGCATTTGCCGCAACCCCCTTGCTCATCCGGGCAGCCCGACAGCCAGATACCATCCATCTGATCTCCCTTGCAATTTTTATAGGAAGTATGATTCTTCTTTATGGTGCCAGTACCACTTACCATACTTTGAACCTTTCCGAGCGTTCCAACCGAATTCTCCGAAAGATCGATCACATGATGATCTTCATCCTAATTGCAGGATCCTACACCCCCGTATGTCTGATCGTCCTGGGAGGTAACACCGGCTACAGCCTTTGTGCTCTCGTATGGGGTATCGCATTGGCAGGAATCCTCATCAAAGCATTCTGGATCACCTGTCCCAAATGGTTTTCCTCCATTTTATACATTGCCATGGGATGGGTGTGTGTATTGGCATTTACCCAGATATTGAATTCACTTTCAGCAGCCGCATTCGGATGGCTGTTAGCAGGCGGCATTATCTACACCATAGGCGGTATCATCTACGCATTAAAACTGCCCATCTTCAATGCAAAGCACAAAAACTTCGGCTCCCACGAAA
>ERZ777306.5384-NODE-5384-length-10283-cov-6.915526_pt1 | contig 10283 bp, 7 predicted proteins | sample MGYA00374966_ERZ777306 | MGnify/ENA primary metagenome ERZ777306 (study PRJEB29329, sample SAMN06343882) | mouse gut metagenome | isolation source: Mouse cecum | place: Austria: Vienna | collected 2014-11-15 ... | reverse complement strand
ATGTTGCGCGGGTGCAGCGACGACCGAGAAAAAACACGAAGGGCGCCAACCCTGCGGCCGGCGCCCTTCGGAAAGCTTGTCCTTGTCCGGCGAGAAGCCGCACAAAGCCGAACAGCTACTCGTCCAGCGCCTCGGCAATCTCGTCAGTGATGTCCATGGTGTGATACACGCTCTGCAAATCTTCCAGCTCTTCCAGCTTGTCGATGAGGCGCATCACCTTTTTGGCATCCGACACGGAAACCTCGGTGGGAGTGGTGGGGATCATGGTCATCTCGGCGCCCTTCACCTGCACCCCTTGCGCTTCCAGCGCCTTCACGGTGGCCATGAGAGCGGAAGGATCGGTGTAGACGATCCACTCGTCGTCGGCGTCCTCGTAATCGTCGCCGCCGGCCTCGGCCACGGCCATCATGAACTCGTCCTCGTCGGCCGCAGCGCCGTTGGGGCCGATGGGGTTCTTCTTATCGCCGGTTTCCACCTCTTTGGGCACTTGCAGCTGGCCCTTGCGCTCGAACTGGAAGGCCACCGAGCCGGAGGTGCCCAAGCTGCCGCCCGCATGGGAGAACGCGCTGCGCACATCGGCGGCAGTGCGGTTGCGGTTGTCGGTAAGGGCCTCGCAGTACACGGCCACTCCGGCCGGGCCGTAGCCCTCATACACCACGGTTTCGTAGTTGGCGGCGTCCTTGCCAGAGCCGAAGGCCTTGTCGATGGCGGTCTTGATCTTATCCTTGGGCAGCGAATAGCCCTTCGCCTTCTCGATGGCGGCGGCCAGGGAGGCGTTGTTCTCGGGGTTAGGGTCGCCACCTTCCTTCGCCGCTACGGTGATGTTGCGAGAAAGCTTGGAGAACAAAGCCGAGCGCTTGGCGTCCTGCGCGGCCTTGCGGTGCTTGGTGGTAGCCCACTTTGAATGCCCAGACATAAACGTCCCTTCTAAATGCGAACAAAAATCCAACCGAGAATAATACCACATCGCCCGCGCCTGCGCCCAGCGCGTTGCCCTGTTGCGGGAATAGGCCCGCGAGATGCACAAACGCCCGCGGCGCCTTGGCGCGCCAGCCGCCAACAATCTGATGGTGTTTTAACTGCCAAGCCCCGTTTCACCCTTGTTTTGTACAGGAAGAGAGTAGAATTGAACGTTGACGCAGGAAGGATGCGGAGCCCCCTGCAGTGTGCCGCATTCCGTCCCGCCAACCGCACTTCCCCGTAGCGCTTTTAGGCCTTCGCCTTGTTCTTGCTCCCTCGCGCAGCTGACAGCCTTACGGATACCTGCCCTCACAAACCGGCGCCGCGTGCGCCCGAAAGGCTGATTATGTCTTCCATTGCCGATGCCGTTGCCAAAACGGCCGAACAAAACGGATTCCAGCTGCTGAGCAGCCAACCCCTCACCGAGATTGACGGCACTGCCCACGTGATGACCCACACCGCCTCGGGCGCCCGGCTGCTGTACCTGCGAAACGACGATGAGAACAAGGCGTTCTCCATCTCCTTCAAAACCCCCGCCGCCGACGACACCGGCGTCTTCCACATCCTGGAGCACTCGGTGCTGTGCGGCTCGGACAAGTTCCCGGTGAAAGAGCCCTTCGTGAATCTGCTGAAGAGCTCGATGCAGACGTTTTTGAACGCCATGACCTTCCCGGACAAAACCATGTACCCGGTGGCCTCCACCAACGAGCAAGACCTCGAAAACCTGATGGACGTGTACCTGGACGCGGTGTTCCACCCGCTGATTTACCAGAAGCCCACCATCTTCCAGCAGGAAGGGTGGCACCTGGAGGTGCGGCCCTTGGAAGACGAGCCGCTGGAAGAGGCGGCAGGCGATGCGCGCGCGGGGCTGGCCTACAACGGCGTGGTGTTCAACGAGATGAAGGGCGCCCTGTCCGACCCGGATTCGGTGCTCTACGACGCGCTTTCGGCGGCGCTGTTCCCCGACACCACCTATCGCTTCGAGTCGGGCGGCGTACCGGAGAGCATCGTGGACCTCACCTACGAGCAGTTCTTGGACAACCACCGGCGCCACTACCGCCCCGACAACAGCTACATCGTGCTGTACGGCAACCTGGACCTGGAACGGTTTCTGGGCTTCATAAACCGCAACTACCTGGCCCCCCTGGCGGCCCAGTCGGCCGCCAGCGCCCCCAACCCCCTGCAGCTGCAGGCGCCGGTGCGGGCGCTGGGGGTGCGCAAGCCCATGGCCACCGCCCCCGAGAACGCCGCCTGCGCCGCCGCCTTCGTGGCCGGCACCGCCCACGACCGGCGCCGGGTGCTGGCCTGCGACATTCTGCTGGACGCCATCATGGGCTCTAACGAAAGCCCCATGAAGCGGGCGCTTTTGGACGCGCAGCTGGCCGACGACGCCGGCGCGTTTCTGGCAGATGCCATGGCCCAGCCCTTCGCCGTCATCCAGCTGAAGGGGCTCAGGCCCGGCAAAACCGTGGAGGACCTTCACGCCCTGGTGCAAAAGGAGGCCCAGCGGCTGGCCGGCGGCGGCCTGGACCGCGAGCTGGTGCGCGCCGCCCTCTCCCACGCCGAGTTCGTGATGCGGGAGCGCAACTTCGGCTACCCTGACGGCGTGCTGCTTTCCATGTCGGCCCTTTCCGGCTGGCTGTACAACGAGGCGGACGCCATCAGCTACCTGCGATACGATGAGGACTTCGCCGCCCTGAAACAGGCGCTGGACGAGGGCTACTTCGAACAGCTGCTGCGGGAACTGGTGCTGGAGAACCCCCACATGGCCACCGTCGAGCTGGTGCCCCAAGAGCAGCCGGAGGACGGGAAGCTGAAAGCGGCCCTGGCCCAGATGGCCGACACCATGAGCGAAGACGAGTTGGCGGAAGTCGAGCGGCAAGAGGCCGAGCTGCGGGCGGCCCAGGACCAGCCGGACAGCCCTGAAGCCCTGGCCAGCCTGCCCACCCTTTCGCGGAACGACATCAAGGCCATGCCGGCCGAGCCCCCTTGTGCCATGGCCGACAACACCCCCATCCCCTGCCTGCGCCACACCATCCCCACCCGCGGCATCGTGTTCGCCTACCGCTATTTCGACCTGTCGCGCCTCTCCTTCGAGGAGCTGCCCTACGCCACCATCCTGGCCATGGTGCTGGGCAAGCTGGACACCGCCCAGCGCACCGCCGCCGAGCTGGACACGCTGGCCCAGTCGAAGCTGGGCAACCTGGCGTTTTTCACCGAGGTGCACGAAGACGCCCTGGAGCGCACCTCCTACACGGCGAAGTTCGTGGTGAGCGTGTCTTGCCTGTCGGAGAACATCGACTGCGCCGCCGAGCTGCCGGACGAGATTCTGCTGGAGAGCAACTTTCACGACTACGGCAAGATCCGCGACATCCTGAACCAGAAGCGGGTAACCATCGAGCAAGGCTGCACCAACGCCGGCCACAGCGCCGCCATGGCCCGCGTGGCCTCTTACTACCTGCCGGCCGCCGTGGTGCGCGAGCAAATGGGAGGCATGGACTTCTACTTCTTCCTGAAGGATCTGATCGAGCACTTCGACGAGCGCAAGGAAGCCCTGGCCGAAAGGCTGCAGGAAGTGGCCAAGCGCCTGTTCACCCGCGACGGCTGCATCGTCAGCTTCACCGGCTCTGACGAGGACTTCCAACGGTTCTGGGCCATGGGGCCTGCGCTGAAGCTGGCCAACTCCGCCGTGGCCGCCCGCCTCATCGCCGCCAAGCCCACCCCGAAAAACGAGGCCTTCATCGTGCCCAGCGACGTCAGCTACACCGCCATGGGCTACGACCGGCGCCTGTTCGACGGCCCCTTCACCGGCGTGTGGATGCTGGTGAGCCGCATCCTGTGCTACGACTACCTGTGGAACGAGGTGCGGGTGAAGGGCGGCGCCTACGGGGCCGGCTTCCAGATGACGCGCCCCGGCTCGATGCGCTTCTACTCGTACCGCGACCCCCACATCGACGAGACCATCGCCCGCTTCGAGGGCTCCGGCGAATGGCTTTCCGCCTTCGCGCCGGCCGAAGACGAGATGACCGGTTACGTGGTGTCCACGGTGGCGGGCATCGACACGCCGCTGAAGCCGCGGGAGATGATGCGGCGCCAAGACGCCCAGTTCTTCCAGCACCTGGACAAAGAGCTGCGGGAGCGCATTCGCAGCGAAGTGATCAACGCCACCCCCGAAGCAGTGCGCGATTTGGGCCCCGCCCTCACCCGCGCCACCGATCACCGCATGATCTGCACCGTGGGCAGCAAGGAGCTCATCGAAACCAGCGCCGAGCCCTTCACCGTAATAGACCTCTTCAACAGCGGAAACTAACCCGCGCCCGCAACACGCATTGGGGAGCCCTCCGGGGCGCTTCGCCGGACTTTGGGCGCCCCGCCAAAGAACGCGGCCCATAAGGAGGCGGCAATGCGAGTCCGCAGTCGTTGATTCGGGGAGCCGGCGCCACTGACCTGCGCCATTTTCGCCGCCTCCCCCGGCCGCGTTCGACGCGGGAAAAAGCGCCCAGCGTCCGGCGAAGCGCCCCGGAGAGCTCCCCTTCTCGGGCAAAAAGAAGGGCGCCCAACAGGACGCCCTTCGTGGTTGCGGCTCTTTCGGCTTAACTCAGGAAGTCGTCCAGAATCTCTTTTTCGGCTTCCTCTTCGGTGAGGCCCAGCGTCATCAGCTTCACGATTTGGTCGCCGGCAATTTTGCCGATGGCGGCCTCGTGCACCAGCAGGGCGTCCTCGCTGGCGGCCTCGATGCCGGGGATGGCCTTCACCTTGGCGTTGCCCATGATGATGGCGTCGCACTGCACATGGCCGCGGCAGGCGGCTTCGCCGATCACCAGCGGGTTGAAAATCTGCACCGAGTTGTCCTGGGCCACCGAGCGGGAAATCACCTGCACGGAGGAATCGTCGCCCTTCAGCTCCACTTTCATATTGGACTCGGCAGTTTGGTTGTCGTGGGTGAGCAGCTTCTCCACCAGCACCAGCTTGGCGCCGGCGGCCAGCTCGGCGTTGGTGTCGCGCACCGTAGAGGTGACGCCGCGCAGCTGCACCAGCTCCATCTCGCAGTAGGAGTTCTCCTCCATGTACACGTTGGTGGTGGGGTTCAGGATGCGCTCGCCGGTGCCCTCCCCTTCGCCGTAATGCTTCTCTACATACACCACCCGGCTATTTTTCCCCAGATAAAAGCTGTGGATGCCGTCGTGTTCGGAGGCCTCGTGGCTGGCGTTGTGGATGCCGCAGCCGGCCACGATTTTGATATCGCAGTCTTCGCCCACGTAGAAGGTGTTGTACACCACGTCCTTCAGGCCCGACTGGGTGACGATGACCGGGATGTACACGGTTTCCCCTTTGGTGCCGGGGGCGATGCGGATGTCGATGCCAGGGACATCGGTTTTGGTGGAAATCTCGATGAAAGCGGAGTTGTGGCGTTCTACCAGCTGGCCGTCGCGGCGGATGTTGAAGGCGCCTTTGGGCATGCCGTGCAGGCCGGCAATCTCTGCCAGCAGCGATTCATCGATGGGAGAAAGGTCTACGCTCATGGATTGCTCCTTATGGTGCGGCCTGCGCTAGCAGGTGGTGGGGATTTCGGTCAGGTGAAGCTCGGTGGGCGAAGACAGCGGGCAGCCGCCGGGAGACGTGAGACGGAAGCCCAGCTGGGGCATCAGCTCGTCGGGGGTGCCGGTGTCCACCACGCGGCCGTCGCGCAGCAGCACGATCTCGTCCGCCAGCTGGATGATGCGCTCTTGATGGGAGATGATCACGATGGAGCGGCCATCGCGAGCGGCGTGGATGTCGCGGAAGGTTTCGGTGAGGCGGTCGAAGGACCACAGGTCGATGCCGGCCTCCGGCTCGTCGTAGATAGCCAGCTTCGGGTCGCGGGCCAGGATGGTGGCGATTTCAATGCGCTTCACCTCGCCGCCGGAAAGCGACTTGTCCACTTCGCGGGTGAGGTAGCTGGCCGAGCACAGGCCCACCTTCGAGAGGTACTCGTTGCAGGCCAGCATGGGCAGCTTGCGGCCGGCGGCGATGTCCAGCAGCTTCTTCACCTTCATGCCCTTGAAGCGGGCCGGCTGCTGGAAGCCGTAGCCGATGCCCAGCCGCGCGCGGGCGGTGATGGGCATATGGGTGACGTCTTCGCCGTTGAACAGGATCTGGCCGGAGGTGGGCTGCTCGATGCCCATGATCAGCTTGGCCAGGGTGGATTTGCCGCCGCCGTTGGGGCCGGTGATGACAGTGAAGCGGTCGTCGCCGATGGTGAGCGACAAGTCGTCGATGATGCGCTTGGTGGCGCCATCGCCCGCCGGAACCTCGAACACGAGGTTTTTCAATTCAAGCATGGATTGCTCCTGTCTGTAAAACAAAAGGATGGGGCCTCTCCCGCCCCTCTTCTGCATCTGTTGAACGCTGGCTATTCTACCCTATTTGGCGGCAGTGGCAACAAAAGGAACGGGGCGCCCCATGGTTTCCGCGCATGAGAAAGGGCCGCCCCGGAAGACGGCCCTGCAATCTGCGAAAACACTGCGAATCGGGAACCTAGGCGTCCTGCTCGGCCACATCGCCGGTGCCATCGCCGTTCTCGTCCAGCTGCTCGTCGGAAGAGCCGGTGCCATCGCCGTTGCCATCGCCGCTGCCGGAATCATCGGCGCCGGAGCCGTCCCCGTTCGATGTGCCCGAGCCGCTGCCCTGGGCGGCCGCCGTAAGCGGCACCGAGGAAAGGTCGAGGGTGGTGCCCAGCCATTTACGCTCGATTACGTTCAGCACGCCGCCGTTTACCATATTCTGCACCGACTGGGAAATGGCCGTCTGCAGCTCGGCATTGCTGGAAGATGCACCAATAACATAGCCCCCCACCCGCGACAGCATGGCGCTGAGATATACCTGCATGTCCTGGCTATGCGCAGTGTATAGGCCAATGACGGCATCGGCTGCCACGTAGTTCACCTGGCCGTTCTTCAGCGAATCGAAGGCGTCCAGCAAGGTGGAAGCCGCCTCCAGCGAACCGGCGCCGAACTCGTTGCTGACGGCCCAAGCGCTGGTTGAGGAGATTTGCGCGGCGAAGGTGGCGCCGGAATCGGCCACGGGCACGCCGGCGTTGGGGTCGGTGGAGAACAGGGCGATGCCGGTGGGCAGATAGGTTTGGCTTACCCAGAAGGAGCCGTCGGCATCGGACTGGTTCACCCCCATCACAATGTCCACCGTGCCGTCGGCCAGGGCGGAAGCGGCGTCAGAACCCACATCAATGATGGTGAGCTTCAGCCCCAAGTCGTCAGCGATGGCGGCGGCGATGTCCACGTCCAAGCCCACGATGGCACGATTCGATTCCATGATGCCCGCCAAGGGGGCCTTGCCGGTGTCCACACCCACCCGCAGCGTGTCCGTCTCGCCGATGGCGGGCGGTTCCAGCTGCGCCTGCTTCTCTTCGGGCACGTACTTGTCGCCCGCGCAGCCAGCCAACGCCACCGCGAACACGGCCGCGCACGCCACGGCGGCTATTTTCAAGAGCTTCCCGTTCAACGAAACCTCCCTGCATGCATTTACCCATTGGGCACTTCTTAAATCGGCGCTTCTTTTGACTGACCTAGTTTTTGACCCCACACTCGCGCACCGGGGCTTTCGCTTGCGCTACCGGCCCTCTCGCCTGCCGCGAACCATTCGCGAAAAGTTGGTAACCAGACGGTGCGACTTACCTCTAGGATACGCCATGCTCAGGGCCCACGGGGCCCCTTACGTGGATCCTTTCGACCGCATCTGCCATGGACTGAGGAGCCGAAAAGCCGACCCCCGCAACTACAGACTCAAAAGAAGCACCCGTCAGTGTAGCAAAAATCGGCCCGGCACTGGCCAAGTGGCCGATGTTTACACAAAACCGTAGCGGCAACGGGGCCTAGAGGGCTGGATTGGCACCGGGCGCGCCTGCTATACTCTGCCGACTATGGCGAACCGGAAAAACATATCGGCGAAGGCGCACAAGGTGCTGACAACGGCGGCGGCCCTGGGGCTGGAGGTGCTGTGGCCCACCCGCTGTGCCATATGCGATGCCCACGGCCAGCTGCTGTGCGACCAGTGCCGCCGCCAACTGCCCTACATCGACGCGAACCAGGCTTGCCCCCGCTGCGGGGCCCCCTTCGGCGCCACCGTGTGCACCGAGTGCAACGACGAGGCACTGTCGCTTTTCGAATTAAATGAGTTCCCATTTCAGCAGATGGCCAGCGCCGTGGCCCTCACCGACCATTCGCGACGACTGGTAACGGTGTTCAAAGATTCCGGCGAACAGCGGCTGGCAGCGCCCTTGGCCCGCATCATGGCCGACTGCACGCCGCCGGCGTGGGTGGCGGCCGGCGCGGCGGTAACCTTCGTGCCCGCCACCCGCCGGGCCCGCCTTGAGCGGGGCTTCGATCACATGGAGCTGGTGACGGCCGCCTATTCCGATGCGGCGGGGCTGCCAGCCCTGCACCTGCTGGAGGTGGGGGCCTCCCACGATCAGCGGCAACTGGGGCGGCGGCAGCGCGCCGCCAACATGGCCCAGCGCTTCGCCCTGCGCGCGGGCGCCGAAGTGCCGGAAACGGTAATTGTGCTGGACGACGTGGCCACCACCGGCGCCACGCTGTTCGCCGCGGCCCAAACCCTGCGGGCGGCGGGGGCGAAAACCCTCTACGCCCTCACCTTCGCCCGCGCCTAAGGGCGCTATTTGGCCAGCGGCTTGTCGCCGGCGGTGCTGGCGGCGTCGGCGAAATCGGCCACGTTCACCGTGATGGAGTGCTTGATGGGCTTCCAGTTGCCCTTCTTGAACAGCGCGATGAGGGCAATGGGGATATAGGTGATCATGAACAGCGGGAACGAGAACATGTAGCGAATCTTCTGGGAAGAGGGGGCGTGGATGGAGTCCCACTCCGTGAAGGTGGTGAGCACGCCGAACATGAACATGAACAGCACATAGTTGAACAGGCAGAAGAAAATGGACGACAGCGACGTGGCGATGGTGACCCCCACCGACATCACCCCCGACAGCGCCAGCACCACGATGATGGCGTTGAAGATGATGGAGATGATGGACAGCAGCATACCCGGTGCCAAAGTCATCAGCATGTCGAAGCAGGCGAAACGGTAGCCCTTGCTGTTGGTGAAAGCGCCCTTCACCAAGCCCGCCGCATAGTGGGCGAACACCTGATAGAAGCCCTTGGCCCAGCGGAAACGCTGGTTCCAAGAATCGCGGAAGGTGATGGGCTGCTCGTCGTAGAGGATGGCGGTAGGGCAATAAGAGATGCGCACGCCGTCGGTGATGGAAGAGGCGGAGAACTCGATGTCCTCGGTGAGCAGGTGCCACTTCCAACCGCCCGCCTTTTCCAGCACGTCGGCGGCGATGAAGAACCCGGTGCCGGAGATGGCACAGGAGGTGTTCAAAGTAAGGCGGGCCTGATTCAGGAACTTCGCCTCGCGCAAGAACCACACAGCGTAACCGGCGGAAATCCAGTTGGAACCGTAATTCTTGGAGTTGCGGTAGCTGGTGGAGGCCTTCGCGCCGCCGTCGAAGGTGGCGTTCATCTCGCGGAAGTAGTTCACGTCCAGCACGTTGTCGGCGTCGAACACGAAAAAGGCCTCATAGCCGCGGTCGGCATAAGATTCGCGAATGGCCTGGTAACCCCAATCCAGCGCGTAGCCCTTCCCCACCTGCTTGGTGTTGTTGCGCACGAACACGGTGGCGCCGGCGTCACGGGCGATGTCGGCGGTGTTATCGGTGCAGTTGTCGGCGATCACGAAAATGTCGATGAGCTGCTGCGGGTAGTTCTGCACCTTGATGGAATGGATGAGATCGCCGATGACGGCGCTCTCGTTGCGGGCCGCCACCAGCACGGCGTAGCGGTGGTTCTTGGCGGCCACGTGCTTGGGTGCGGGGCGCGTGAGGGTAACCAGCACGTAGAACAGCTGGTAGGAATAGCATACGGTGAAGGTGACAAACACGCATAAGTTGAAAATGTCCACAAAGGTCATCTGGGACATGAACTGCTCTAGCATCTGCCGTTATTCTCCTTAGTCGAAGCTGCCGCCCCCAGGCGACATGCCCTTTTTCAGGCCCGCGCGAGCACGTCTCAGGGGCACGTGCGCTTGCATCATCGGCCCTGCGCAGCCTGCCTGGCGCTGGACCTTGGCAATTATAGCCATTTAGTTTCCGTTTTGAAGTGGTTACAGGCCCCATAGGCCCAGAGGGGGCTTTTCAGGGGCAAATCTTCCCCATTTCATCAGGCAGGGCCCACATTTCCCACACATTGGTGAAGCTAAAGTGACACCGCTGTCACCCATCAGTAGGCAGTTTTGCCAAGTTTCCTCTTCTCAACAAGCCT
>ERZ777306.5382-NODE-5382-length-10293-cov-9.653350_pt1 | contig 10293 bp, 10 predicted proteins | sample MGYA00374966_ERZ777306 | MGnify/ENA primary metagenome ERZ777306 (study PRJEB29329, sample SAMN06343882) | mouse gut metagenome | isolation source: Mouse cecum | place: Austria: Vienna | collected 2014-11-15 ... | reverse complement strand
TTCCGTCGGGATAGGTAACGCCGAGAATGAGCATGTGTTCCGCCATCCAGCCCTCCCTCTTTCCGAGGTTGGACGCAATGCGGAGCGCAAAGCACTTTTTGCCGAGAAGGACGTTGCCGCCGTACGCGGAGTTTACGGAAATGATCGTATCGTCTTCGGGGAAGTGCATGATATATCTCTTTTCGGGATCGACGTCGCACTTGCAGTGGAAACCCTTGACGAAATCGCCGTCGTTGCCGAGTTCTTTGTAAACGTCAAGCCCGACGCGCGTCATGATCGCCATGTTCAATACAACGTAAATGCTGTCGGTAACTTCGATACCGATTTTAGAGAAGGGCGAACCGACGACGCCCATGGAATAGGGAATGACGTACATCGTGCGTCCCTTCATTTTTCCGCGTGCAATTTCGCGGCAGAGCGCATAAGCCTCCTGCGGATCCATCCAATAGTTGATGGGACCTGCATCGTCCTTGTTTTTGCAACAAATGAACGTGCGCGCCTCCACGCGGGCAACGTCGTTTTCCGCCGTGCGATGATAGTAACATCCGGGGAGCTTTTCCTGATTGAGTTTGATCATTTCGCCCGATTCGCACGCCTGTTTGCGCAGAGCCTCGAGCTGTGCTTCGCTGCCGTCGATCCATACGATTTCGTCCGGCTGCGCAAGCTTCGCACTTTCTTCGACGAAGTCAAGAACCTTCTTATTGTCGGTAAGAGCCTTCATTTTATAACCTCCGATGATTTTTCGATTTCCTGATTTCGGAAAAAAGGGAAAATCCCCCTTTTCGTCCGAGTTTATTATACCACAAAATTATGTCAATGTAAACGGTATCGCAGAAAATATTTTTTAAAACGTCGATTGAGGTTTAAAATTTTTCGGTTCCGTTCCGGAATACGGGCGCATCGTTCGATGCGCCTTATTTTTTCGTCTCTACGTCTCTTTTTTCGACGAAATCACCCAATTCTTTTCCTCCCCGATCGGGTTATGATGAAAAAAATCCTTTCGTGCGAGGTGAACCATGGCTTACGAAAAACGGGTGTGCGTTTTAAGACAGGTAAAACGGGGGTTTACGGCAGACGGCAGCGCGCTTTCGGGCGCGGTATACTGCGAAAGGCTGGGCAAAGAGCTTACCGTAACCGTGCGGCTTGCGGGGCTTGCCCCCATCCGCGAGGGCAGGTACGTGCTCGTTTTAGGCGTGGGCGGCAAGACCTACTGCTTCGATCTGGACGGCGGAGACGTGCTGAAAATCAACGACGCACCCCCGCTCGGCGACGGATTCAACGTTCTCTTATGCTATCTTCGGCAGGAAGCTTCGCCCGTGGCGTTCGGAAATTGCGGGCTTGCCTCTTCCGATTTTTTACCCCTGCTCAACGCTCTTTGCAAGAGGGACGAAAAAAAGAAAAAACAGGCGCCGATGCCCGTGCCGCCAGTAGAGCTTCCGCCTACGGGACCGAACGTTCCGCAGGCGCCCTTTATCCCCGATCCCGCCGTCCCCGAGGAGGAACCGCCCGCCGAACGGGCTTGCTTTCGCGAACGCGCCAATGCCTACGACGACGAAGCGATTGCCGACACCGACTACTTCCTATCGCAAGACGATAGAAATGCATCTGCTGCGAGCAAAAATCAAGACGAGAAACGAGAGGAGTCGGGCGGAGACGATTCTGATGAAGATGACGAAACTTTACACCCTTTCGCTCGCACGAAGGGATCTCTTACATATTATAAGGAAATAAGAAAGGATTTGGAAAAGGCGTTCCGCACCCGCCCCGGGGACACGCGGCTGCTGAGCGTGTTTCCGCAGTCGGAATGGGTCAAGGCGAACGGGGCGCTGCTCGGGATCATCTACGAGAACGGCACGCCGCGCTATCTGTGCGTCGCCACGGAAAAGGACGGCGATCCGCCCAAAGAAATCAAAGATCGCTGTACCTTCGTCCCTTCCTCCCCCTTTTCGGACGAACTCGGATTTTATATCGTCTTTCAGGACGCCGACACGGGGGAATACGTTACCGTAAACAACGCCTGATCGCAACACGCTTCCCTTCGAATTGCAGGGAGGCGTTTTTTCACGCCGTCGATTTTCCAAAGCAAAATATGCCGTTACTTTCCGCGCCGCCTCTTTTTACGGTATGACCTTTTTTCTCTTCAAGTCAAGCTTTCCTGCCGAAAAACCGTCCGCAGACTTTATTTATATGTCTTGCCATTTTTATTCGTTCGTGATATAATAGATGCGATCATGATAAGCGAAAAACTCGAAACGTATAAAAATATGATCTACGGAGAAAAGCGAGACGTTTTTTTCCGTTTTTACGAACTGCTGAAAGAATATAACGCACGCTTTAACCTCACTTCCATTACCGAGGAGAGCGAAATATTCACAAAGCATTTTCTCGACAGCGTTGCGGGCGAAAGCCTGTTTAAAAAGAACGCCTCCGTCGCAGAAATCGGCTCGGGCGCAGGCTTTCCTTCCCTGCCCTTAAAAATCGTGCGGCCCGACTTAAAATTCACCCTTGTGGAAAGCACGGGGAAAAAGTGTGAATTTCTGCGCGTCGCCGCAAAGGAGCTTGCGCTTGAAAACGTAGAAATCGTCAACGCCCGCGCGGAGGAGCTTGCCCGCGACGCGCGCTACCGCGAAAAATTCGATCACTGCTGCGCCCGCGCCGTCGCGCGGCTGAATACGCTTGCGGAATACTGCGTTCCCTTCATAAAGAAAGGCGGCTCGTTTATCGCCTACAAGGGCGACGTTGCCGAAGAAGCGGAGGAAGCGAAGCGCGCCCTGAAAATTCTGGGCTGCGGCAGAACGAAAATCTTTTCCTGCCAACTGGAAACCGCGGGAAAGCGCGCGCTCTTCGTTGCGGATAAGACCTCCTCTACCCCCGCCCTCTACCCCAGAGGCAACGGCAAAGAACGCAAAAAACCGCTGTAACCATTCCCATGAAACGTTTTACCTGCGCTTTGACGGGACACAGAGAGTTGCCCGCAAATTTCGACAACAAATTATTGTACGATACGCTCGAATCCTTGCTGATCGCAGGCTGCGACACCTTTATGTGCGGCATGGCGGAGGGCTTCGATTTGCTTGCGCTCGAACTTTTGATCGAGCTCAAAGACCGTTACCGCTTTTACGTGGAGGCTTGCGTCCCCTTCGAAGGACAGGAACGCACCTTTTCCGAAAAGAACAGACAAAAGTATTTCGATCTGCTCGCCCGCTGCGACAGGGAAACCGTACTCTTCGACGCCTACCGCAAGGGGTGTTTTCTTGCCCGCGACCGTTATATGGTGGATTTATGCGACGTCGTGCTTGCCTATTGCACCAAATCTACCGGCGGAACGTATTATACCGTGTCCTACGCCGAGAGTAAGCGAAAACAGATCCGTTTTCTTCCGCCGTCGGGCGAAATCGGGTAAAAAACGGTTGACGGATTTCGATCCGTGGTATATATAATTAACAAACATTTTATTTACGGAGGCGTATTATGTGGCTGAAAAGCCTTAGCGTTACCGAACACGTCTTTTTCTGGATCGCAATTGCGGGCAGCGCCGCGCTCGTGATCCAGATCATCGTTATGCTCTGTTCCTTTGCGGGAATGGACGCCGACGTTTCGGACACCTTCGACGGCGACGTCGATTCGGACGGGGGGCTGTCCTTCTTTTCCGTCAAAGCGATCACCGCATTCTTCGCGCTCGGCGGCTGGTGCGGCTTTGCCACGGCTTCCTCGATAAACAACGTCTGGGCTCCCGTTCTCGTGGCAATCGCAACCGGCAGCGCCGCCCTCGTCGGCGTAGGCTTTGCCATGCGCGGAATTTCGAAATTGCAGTGCTCGGGAAACCTCGTCAAGGAAAAACTGACGGGCATGACGGCAACCGTTTACGTTACCGTACCCGCAGCGCGTTCGGGAAGAGGAAAAATCACGCTGACCGCACAGGGAAAATTTACCGAACTCGACGCGGTTACGGACGACGAAGACAAACTTTCCGTCGATACCCCCGTCAGAATTCTGTCCTATGAAGAAGATTTCGTAGTCGTTGCGAAAATCGGCGCGGAACGGGCAGAAGAGAGCAAAACGGAAGATTCCGTTTCGTAATAAAAAAATAACAAGGAGAAAAAATTATGTTGCATCCCGCAATCATTGCAGCCATCGTCGTTGCAGTTCTCATCGTGTTCATGATCATTCTCACGGTCGCCGTGCGTTACAAGACGTGCCCGCCCGACAAAATCATGATCATTTACGGTAAGATCCGTCCCAATGCCGACGGCACGTACCGCAGCGCCAAATGTATCCACGGCGGCGCGGCGTTCGTTCTTCCCTTTATCCAGAAATACACCTATATGGATTTGACTCCGCTTGCGATTTCCGTCGACCTGAAAAGCGCGCTTTCCAAACAGAACATCCGTATCGACGTGCCCTCCATCTTTACCGTGGGGATCTCCACCGATCCTGGCGTCATGCAGAATGCCGCCGAACGGCTGAGAATGCTCCGCCTTAATCAGATTTCCGATTTGGCGCGGGACATCATCTTCGGACAGCTCCGTCTCGTTATCGCAACCATGAACATCGAGGAAATCAACGCGGACAGAGATAAATTCCTCGAAGCCATTTCCCGCAACGTGGAGGGAGAACTGAAAAAAGTCGGACTCAGACTCATCAACGTAAACGTAACGGATATTTCCGATGAATCGGGCTACATCACCGCGCTCGGACGGGAAGCCGCCGCGAAGGCTATCAACGACGCGAAAGTCTCCGTTGCGGAGGAGGATAAGAAGGGTTCCATCGGTGAAGCAAACGCCAAAATGGAAGAACGTGTCCGCGTAGCTGAAGCGGAATCCGCCGCAATCGAAGGCGAAAACAAAGCGAAAGCGGAAATCGCCCGCTCGCAGGCAATGCTCCGCGAAAAAGAAGCGGAAGCCAACAAGCTCGCCGTTACCGCCGAAAAGGTACAGGCGGCAAAAGCGCTTGAAGAGAGCTACGTAGCGGAAAAGCAAGCGGAACTTTCGCGTGCGGAACGCGAAAAGGCTACCAAAGAAGCAGACGTCATCGTTGCCGCCGACATCGAGAAGCGCAAGCTGGAAATCGAAGCGGAAGCGATCGCCGAACAGACGAGAAGACGGGCGCGCGGCGAAGCCGACGCTATTTATGCGAAGATGGACGCGGAGGCGCGCGGCTTGCGCGAAAAACTGACGAAGCAGGCGCTCGGTATGCGCGAACTCGTAAAGAGCGCGGGTACGAGCGACGAGGCAGTGCGTCTGTTGATCGCCGACAAGATAGAGAGCATCGTTGCCGAACAGGTAAAGGCAATATCGGGCGTGAAGATAGACAAGGTAACCGTATGGGACGGCGGCACGAACGCCGACGGCAAGACGGGAACGGCAAACTTCCTTTCGGGGCTGTTAAAAAGCCTTCCCCCGCTCGAAGAACTCTATAACATGGTCGGGCTGTCCCTGCCCAAAGCAGTCTCCCCCGTAAAAGAAGAAAAGGCAACCGAACGCAAAGAAATCTCTTCTGAAGAAAACTGATTTTAAAAACGGACGCGTTTATATGCGTTCGTTTTTATTATTTTGTATCTTCTATCCACCGCGCTGTGGACATCCCGTTTTTATCCACTTGCTTGTCCACAAGTTATTCACAAGGAAAAATTTGCGAAATTACCCGAAATCGGTTGAATTTTTCCTTGTTTTTCGTTATAATAAAAGCTGTATCGGGGTGTTTTTTCACTTGTCCACATATCAACAGCCCTTATTATTACTATTATTATATATATTTCTATATTAATCACCCCTTGAAAGGAGGCTCCTCATGAAATTTACTTCGAACGGTCTTTCGTTGGCGGAAGCGGTGCTCAAAGTAAGCAAAGCGTGTGCCGTCAGAACGACGGCTCCCGTAATGGAATGTATCAAGATCGGCGCCAAGGGCGATACCGTATCGCTTCTTGCCACCGACGGAGAACTTTCCATTGAAAAGACGATCAAAGCGGAAGTGCTCGAAGAGGGCGCCGTTTGTGTTCCGGGAAAGCTTTTTACCGATTTTATCGGCAAGCTGTCCGGCGAAGAGGTATGCGTTACCACGGGCGAACGGGGCGTTGAAATCAAGTACCGCGATTCGGGCTCGTATATGCAGGCGATTTCCGCGGAAGAATTTCCGGAAATCAATCTGACCGTCGGCGAGGACAGCTTCGTCCTGAAACAGGGCGACTTCAAAAAAATCGTCGCGAAAACGGCGTTCTGCTGTGCGCAGGACGACAGCCGCCCCGTGTTGAAGGGGTGTCTGATGGAATTTAAGGACAAGCTCGAAATGACCGCGCTCGACGGTTTCCGCCTTGCCCTTTCCGAAACGGCGGTGATTTCCAAGAGCGGGGAAAAGAACATCATCTGTCCCGCGCGTACACTCAACGAAATCGCGCGGATGCTTCCGGGCGAGGACGAAGAGGTTACGGTATACGCCGACGGAGGGACGTTGCTCGTCAAGAGCGACACGACGACCGTCGTATCCCGCCTGTATCAGGGCGATTTCATCAAACGCCAGAATGTCGTTCCCACGCAATTCACCACGGTGGTTACCGTTACGCGCGAGGAACTCGTTGCCAGCGCCGAGCGCGCTGCAATTCTCATACGCGGCGATAAAAATAATCTCGTTACCCTCGAAATCGGATCGGAAAAGGTTAAAATTTCGTCCGTTTCCGATTACGGCAACGTGGCGGAGGCAATTGCCGCAAGCGTGGAAGGCGTGGATTTGACCATCTCGATGAACGCGAAATATCTGTTGGATGCGTTGCGCGCGTTGGAAGAGGAAAAAGTAACGATTTCCTTCAACGGGGCAATTTCCCCCTTTATTCTGCAAAATTACGAAAAGAAAGACAGCCTGTATCTCATTTTACCCGTGAGAAACGCCTCGTAATCGCTTGACGGAAGGGAATAAAAACTTTATAATCAAGGAAAACAAATCGAAACGGAGAAATAAAAATGAAAAGAACCTATCAACCCAAAAAGAGACAGAGAAGCAAAGTGCACGGTTTTCGCAAGCGCATGAAGACGACGGGCGGGAGAAACGTGATTAAAAGAAGAAGAAACAAGGGCAGAAAACACATTTCCGCATAACGAGCCGTGAAACGCTGTTTCCGCTTAAAAAAGAGTAAAGAAATTACGGCGGTGTATCGTGGAGGAAAGAGAGTATTTTCCTCCACGGTAACGCTTATTTATCGGATTTCGAAAAAGACGAGTTACGCAGTTTGCGTGGGAAAAAAATATGGGAAAAGCGTGCAAAGAAACAAAATCAAGCGGCTCTTGCGCGAGGCTTTCGCCCTGTACGGGAAAGATATATCTCCTCCCGCAACCCTGCTGCTCATCCCGAAGGTCAGGGACAGCTACTCGGTATCTTCCTTCTCGAAGGATTTGCGTTATCTATTCGAAAAAGAAAAAATTCTTGATCGGACTGAGGGAGCTGATCGTCGATAATTTTCGGTATTTGCGAAAAATCAGAAGCAAATTTCGTTTCGGACGAGCAATCTGCATCCGCATGATATGCTTTTACCAGCAAAAGCTTTCGCATCATACCTGTCTGTACAACCCCACCTGCTCGGAATATACCAAGCGGTGCATCAATAATTTCGGGGCGATCGTCGGAATTTTGCTTGGGATATGGCGGATTTTGCGCTGCAATCCCCTTTCGAAGGGAGGAATAGACCCCGCTCCCGAACGTCCGCTTCGCAAGAAGTGGCTATTATAAAAGGAAAATGATGGCATTTTTATTTGAATTACCCGCGGAAGGGTATAGAATCGGGCTGGATTGGCTCGGCAAGTTTGCACAGGCGATCATCGAAGGAGTCGGCTCGATCGGCTTCGGGATCATCGTCTTTACGCTCGTGCTGAAAGCGATCACCCTCCCCTTCGATATTTACCAGCGCGTAAAGATGAGGAAGCAGAACCTCGTCATGAAGCAGATGCAGCCCGAGCTCGAAAAGTTGCAGAAACAGTACGCGAACGATAAGAATATGTACAACCAGAAGATGATGGAATTGTACAAGAAAAACGGGTATTCGATGTTCGGCGCCTGTCTGCCCATGATACTTTCGCTCGTTATCCTTATCGTGGCGTTTCAGGGCTTTCGAACCTATTCGCAGTATTCCAACCTTTCCATGTACGAAAATATGTCGAGCGTTTACAACGCCGCCATTCTCGAATACTCTCCGCAGGGGGAGGATTATCTCCTTACCGAAGGCTACTTAACGCTGAAAGAAGCGGATGAGAGCGCAGAAAAAATACCTTGGGTGATGGACGAAAGCTTTACGAAAGACGGCGTTTTGTATAAAATGACGATGGTGAAAGTAGGCGGCGAAGAGGCAAAAGACGTAAAGTATCTCGAAGTACGTCCTGCCGCGATGAGCGGGGACAAATTCATGTGGTACCGCTACTCTTTGGAGTCGCAGTATATCGAGAAGCAGTACTATCTCGAGGAAGAAGCGCTGAAACAGAACGAAAAAATTACGGAAGAAATCAAAAACGTCGAAAATTTTGATTCGCTGAGCGAGGAAATGAAACAGGCGAATTACCGTGCCGCCGTAGCCAAAATCGGTGCGGAATCCGTGCGCAATTGGTACGGTAAGGGACAGTCGGGCTTCCTTTGGGTTAAGAACGTGTGGTATCCCGACGTCTCGTACAGCCACCCCATCCAAAGCTACAAAACGCTTTCGAAGGAGTTAAATAAGAAAGTTACCCTTCAGACGGGAGAAAAGAAAGAGCTCTCTTCCGTTCTGACCGCCACACAATACGACAATATCACCTCCGAACTGACGGCGGCAAAGAAAGCGCCGAACGGCTATTTCATTCTGATCATCCTCTCGATCGGCTTCATGGTACTCTCGCAGTTTATCACTATGCGCAGCTCCAAGGAGAGCAATAAGTATCAGACGGTGGACGGTCAGGGCGCAAAAACACAGAAGATCATGATGATCATGATGCCTCTCATTTATGCGGTGTTCGCGTTCATGTACAGTGCGGCGTTCTCCATATATATGACCATGAGCAGCATAGTCTCACTGATCGTTACCCTCCTTTCCAATTTGATTATCGGCAGAGTGTTCAAAAAGAAGGAGCAGGCGGCAGTTATCGAGCAATACTCCCGTAAATACGAATGGCAGAAAACCGAAAAAGAGAAAAAGCAAGATTTAAAAAAAGAAAAGAAAGAAAAAAACAAAAGAAACAAAAAATAACCTAAGGAAAGGTTTTGTATGGAAAATTCACAGGTATTCACCGCAAAGACGGTGGAAGAGGCAATCGAAACGGGTTTGCAGGCGCTGGGCGTTGCACGCGAGGACGTGGACGTGGAGATTTTGGAGGAAGGAAAGGTACGGCGTATCGGAAAATCCACTCCTGCCGAAGTAAAACTTACCGTTAAGGAAAAGCTGAGCGACGGCGCGCGCGCCGTCAAATTCCTCGAAGGGTTGTTTGCGGTGATGAAAGAGGACGTATCCCCCGTGCTCCGCGAAGAGGAAGAAAAGGTGATCATCGACCTGAACGCAGAGAATTCCAAAGGAATTATCGGCAGACGGGGCGAAATTATCGACGCGATGCAGGTTTTGGCTGGCGCGGTAGCCAACACGGGCAGAAAAGTGTATAAACGCGTAGTCGTAGACTACGAAAACTACCGCGAAAAACGCGAAGATACGTTGAAGAACGTCGCTGAAAAGCTGGCGGCAAAAGCCGTCCGTACGGGCAGACGCGTCCGTTTGGAGCCGATGAACCCCTACGACCGCAGAATCGTGCATTCCGCACTGATGGAGAACGGCGAAGTTACCACGCACAGCGAAGGGAAAGAACCCGCGCGTTACGTGGTGATCACGCCCAAAAATATGCGTCCCTACGACAGGAACGACCGCGGAAACAGAAATAACCGCTACAATAACCGCGGCGGCAACGGCGGAAGAAACGGGAAATTCGGAGACAGAAACGACCGTTACGGTTCGAAGAAGCCCTATCCCAAGAGAGATTTGCCCAAGGACGATACGCCGCAGAGCTCGGGAACGAGCCTTCGCCGCGACGGCGGTTCGGGCAGTAGCTACAAGCGCGGAGGTTTCAGCGGATTCTTCGGAACCTATCTCGGAAATTCCCGCGACGAGGATTCGACGACTCCCCCTACCAACGACGAAGAATAAGAATAAAACTCCCTTTACGGTGTAGTTCATAAGGATATAAAAAACAAGGAAAGATAACCGTAGTTCCCATAGGGAATTTTACCACAGGAACAGAATATAAGTATAGCGCACTATACCTTGCAAGCAAGGCAAGTGCGCTTTTACTTTACATT
>ERZ777306.5377-NODE-5377-length-10304-cov-3.242072_pt1 | contig 10304 bp, 15 predicted proteins | sample MGYA00374966_ERZ777306 | MGnify/ENA primary metagenome ERZ777306 (study PRJEB29329, sample SAMN06343882) | mouse gut metagenome | isolation source: Mouse cecum | place: Austria: Vienna | collected 2014-11-15 ... | reverse complement strand
CAAAGGTTCTATATCCGATACAATGCTTTCAGTTATGTTAGGTCTTGGTAAATCAAACATATGCACCCTCCCTTCTTTCGTGATAGTCTGATTATATCACAGAAATAGGAGAAAAACTCGATATAAAAGAATCAATAAAAGGATATTGCCCGATAGAGAGAATTGTGTTATATTGTCGATATGGGAAAACCATAGAGCCAAAGGCGGCTTTACCCCTCTTATTTTTCGGAGGGTTCAAGTAGCCCTCCAGACGAAAGAAAGGAGGGCGATAGCAATGTATGTTACATATCAGGATTTAATCCAGATTGGAATACTCGTTGTTGCCCTTGCTAATTTGATTTATCAGATTTACAAGGGAAAAAAGAAATAGCCGCCAACTACTGCCAATAGTTGACGGCTTATATCTGCAAAGCAGAATGTAAGTAAAAAACATGGTGGGTAGAGCCGCTTCTATGGCTTTCCCTTTTTCTTATGTCTAATATAGCACATCCGTAGGCAGGAAGCAAGAAGTTTTTTGTTTCCTCATTCTTCTTTATCTGGTGTATTGCTTTCTTTTTGGGTGTAACGTGGGATTTCTGTGAGTTCCTCCACACGTTCAATGGCTATTGCTTTTCCATCTTCGTTTAATTTCTTAAATGTCTTTATTAATTCAATGTCAATTTGTTGCCAATCATCTATTTGTGATACTATTTTCTTATTTGTAAAATCTTTTGCAAGTGGTGAATCGAGAGAATTTGTATTTTTATAAGCCTTGTAAACAGGTGAATCGTCAAGCGGATTTTCCAATAAATTATTTACATTTACGTTTAATGCATCAGCTATTTTCTGTATAGTTTTTAACTTGGGTGTTCTTTTTCCGCTTTCATATTGAGAAATATTTTGTTGAGAACATCCTAAAATATCTGCTAATTGTTGTAAAGTCATGCCTTTTTGCTTGCGTATATTACGCATAGTATCGCCTATATTCATCTCTTTTTACCTCCACAGACATAAGTATATCAAAAAAGTTTTGAAAAATAAATCAAAAGATTAAATTTTAGTGTTGACATCAATCAAAAGATTGGTATAATATAAATAAATCAATCATTTGATTGTAAATATTGAGATTGGAGGTAATGCTATGAAAATGAGGTTAGATACAAAGAAAATCTACCTTGCAATGGCTGAAAAAGGCTTGACTGCTACAGAGATAGCCAAGCAAGGAGGCGTAAGCCAACAGGCAGTATCTAATGTGCTGAATGGTAACAGAATGGGGAGAGTAAAAGTTGTTCCTGCTATCTGTAAGGCATTGGATTTATCTGCAAAAGACATTGTAATTATTGAAGATTAGAAATTAAAAAATGATTTTCATCCTATTTTCTTATGGGATAACGTCTATTCTCTTATCTGGCTATCTGACAGCCGCACGAACCGTAAACAATGCCATTCGCCATATAAGGCGAGCCATAGAAAGGAAGTGCATACAGATTAGAAAAAAATAAAAAATGCCCTCGCAGAGCCGCAACCTCTGACAAGGGCAAGTAACCCGGACACATAGAAAAGCCGGATATAAAAATCATACCATATCTGGCACAAGAAAGGAATGGTAAAAATTATGAAAAAACAGAATATGCCTTTAGCACTGGAAATTTTGAGAGAGGAAAAGCGTCATACACGCTTTTGGTTTATCGCTTTTTTGGTAACGCTTGCCGTATCGGTTGCAAGCCACATTCTGAAAGGCGGTGCAAACAATGGCTAACGAAAAGAAACAGATGATTGAGGAACTTGTGAAAGAAGTCGAGGAAATCAGCAACATTGCTATTATTCGCTTTATATTGGATATTGTTAAGTCTTTCAAGAAAAACAGAAAGTGGGGTGCAGTATGAGCAAAGAATACGCAGAACAGTTGAAGAAATCCACAAAGGAACTTCTTGACGGTATCGGCACTGACACAGAGGAAGAACGGTACATTATTAAGTTGATTTACGGTTTTGTCCGTAGCGGTTTTCTTGAAAGTAGGGCAGGGAAAGGCGGCGTGTCGGCATGAAAGAACATCTAATAAAACAAGTTATGGAAATCATGCAGAAGATTGAGGACACGCAAGACCTTGTAAAGATTTATACGGTTGCAAAAACATATCTTGAAATTCAGTTGGAGGGGCAAGCGGCAAGGGAAAGAAAAGAAAGTGAGGTAAAGTAAATGGCAGACCTTAAAGCATTATGCGAAGAAATGAAAAAACTCCGCAAGCAGATTGACACAATACTTTATATTTCCGGCTATCGTGATTATGACGATTTATCGGGATTGGATGATTACAAGCAGATTAAGACAGCAGACGAGCGGCAGAAGTTGGAGGAATACCGCAATATTCTTTACAAACTGGACGAGGTACAGGGCAATCTTGCCTATTATGACAAGCCAGTTAAAGAGGTTAGCACACTTCACATGAACAGCGAGGGCAGATTTGAAACAGCCAAAGGACACTACTACACAAGCGGAAGCGGCATAGAGTTTATGCGTACCGAGGAAGTCTATAACTATGATACGGATAAATGGAAAAATGCCGGGATATGGACTTGTAGCCGGGTTGAGAGCCGGAACGGAGAATATTATATTGTCGGCTATCCTGATGTGGAATTGTCCGGCTTGAAAGTGAGAGTAAGGGGGTAAGCGGCAGGGGGAGCAATACAAAGTTGTTGTTTCCCCTTTTTCGCATTATCTGAAAGAATGGAGGTTGTGTTATATGGCAGAGAAAAGAAAAGATAACAAAGGCAGGAATTTAAGGACAGGGGAGAGCCAGAGAAAAGATGGACGTTATATGTACCGTTGGACAGTTGAGGGAAAGGAAAAGACGGTATATGCTCTTTCATTGGAAGAATTGAGAGAAAAAGAAAGACAGATACAGCGTGATATAGAGGACGGCGTAGACAGCAAGAAAGCCGATACTACCACATTAAATGATATGTTTAAAAAATATATGGCAGGAAAAACAGAATTGAAACAATCTACACGGACAAATTATAACTATATGTATAAAAATTATGTCTATGACAGCTTAGGTAAGAAGAAATTAAGTAAAATCAAGTATTCAGACGTAAAAGCCTTTTATACTGCTTTGATAAGGGAGAAGAATTTTAAACCTAATTCAATGGAAATTATCAATACAATTTTGCATCCGGTTTTTACACTGGCAGTCCGTGACGGATATATCCGAACTAATCCAAGTGATGGGGCAATGCAGGAAATCAAGAAATCCCATAACTGGGAGAAACCAAAGCGGCACGCATTGACGATTGAGGAACAGGAGGCATTTATAGGATATATGGCACAATCTCCTATATATAATCACTGGTTGCCGATATTTACTGTTCTATTGGGTACTGGGTGCAGGATAGGTGAGTTAATCGGATTGCGTTGGTGTGACTGTGATTTTGACAATAATGTTATTTCAATCAACCATAATTTGATTTATAGGCAGCAGGACAATGGAAAATGTGAAATGCACATTACAACGCCAAAGACTAAAGCAGGAGTACGGACAATCCCCATGTTGTCAGAGGTTAGGAAAGCATTGTTTACAGAGCGAAAGAATCAGATGCAGAAAGGGTTTAACGATTGTGAGATAGACGGTTATTCAAACTTTGTATTTCTTAATCGTGAGGGATATGTGCATAATCCTATGACGCTCAATAGGGCAATCGGCAGGATAATTAGAGATTACAATGCAGAAGAATCGGAAAACGCCAAGAAAGAGAAAAGAGAGCCTGTACTGATTAGACATTTTTCAGTACATAATCTCCGGCATACATTTTGTACAAGATTTTGTGAAAACGAACAGAATTTAAAGGTTATTCAAGAGATAATGGGGCATAGTGATATTTCAACCACAATGAATGTTTATGCGGAGGCTACAGAGGGAAAAAAGCAGGAGGCATTTAAGAACTTAGAGGGAAAAATTAAAATCGGGTAATCAGCAGGAGAACCACTCAACAGATACAATGTTTGAGTGGTTTTTTACACGAAATTTTACACGGATTGAAAATAATAAGACGGACAAAGACGAAACAAAAACAGAACAGAAAAGTCTGAAAACCCTTTATTTATGGGAAAGACAAGAAAAGACGAACAAAGACAAACAAACCTTAATTCTAATCCCGACAATGAAGTCCTTACCGAACGAAAAAGGCTAAAAAGTCGGCGGATTTCAGAGAAATACGCTGTTTATTGTGGGTTTGCGAATTTTGAAAAACGCTCAAAAATATATCTTTGCATCAAACTTACATCAAACGGTGCTTAAGTTTGTGCAGAGATGAAAAAATCGCATAATTTTGTATTTAAGACCTTGAGAGGATAACACCTTTCAAGGTCTTTTTTTCGTTATGCGGTGTATCCGGTCGCAAACTACAAGTTTTCTTTGATTTCCAATACAATGGTTTTGCAAAGGAGGTCGAGGATTGATTATGAGTAACAGTTTAGCGGCTATGCGACCGGAGCTTGTGCGTGAGTGGTCGGACAAAAATCTTCCGCTTACGCCGGATTGCAGGTGAAATATTGGAACGTGCAGATGCGCGGATTATATTCTGAAAGAATTTACAAACTGTTCAGTAAGAAGCATTTTTTTAACAGCGCCTATGGAATACCGAATCAGGCAGACGTTGGAAATTGACAAACTCAGTGAAAAGGCGGCGGCGGACAAAATCAGAAAAGAAGATAAGGTAAGAAGTGTATATTATAACTTTTATACAGGGCATGATTGGGGAAAACCGTCAGATTACAATTACTGTATCAATACGGCGGAAAACCGTGAGGCAGAGCCGCAGCTTTATACCGTAGAGCATAACCTGACTTCAAACGATGTAATTGAGCAGGTTATCAAGGGCAATATCGCGCTGATTAAGCACACCGATGACGTGGAAATTCACATTGAAATACCCGAAGAAGGAGCAGAATTTGAAGTTTACCTGAAATCCGCAGGCAGATATGCAAATGCCGTTCCCGATGAGCGTGATGGTATTGTCTGTGATGAAAAAGGCTTTGGTCAGACCTACCGCCACCGCACAGGCATAGGCAAAAAAATCGCCACCCTTTTCAGATGACGATTCATTTGCTCTGTTAAGCAGTATTCAGTTGTCGCTTGGCTCTTCGAACAGGATTTGCATAAAATTCCTCCGTCCGTAAAGCACACGGACAATATTTAATGTCTGATTTTCGATTCGGTAAAACGCCGTATAGTTTCCGCAGACCAAAAATAGGTAGTCCGTTTCAAAGTCCACGATAGAAGAAAGCGGAGAGCCGCTTTCAGGAAAGCCGGCAAGCATACGGATTCTTTTTGTGCTCTTGGCAACTGTGTTTACTGCCGCCTGCTCATTGCAAAGTTCTTCTGTAATATACGATTTTGTCTGCTGTAATTCTGTGATTGCTTCCGGCGAAAATTTTATCTCAGCCATTGGCAATACCTAACATTTTCTCAACATCAGCAATATCCGTCCAGCCTTTTTCCTTTGCGGACTGTTCACCTTTGGAAAGCTCGCCCATCAGCTTAATCACAGCCTTTGTTTTTTCATATTCCTCAATATCGACAATGGCATATCTGCCCCTGCCGTTTTTTGTCAGGAAAACAGACTCTCCAACCGCAATATCCCGCAATACCTCCGTATAGTTCCTCAAAAAAGTCACAATCAAAGCCCCATCATTTCACGGATAATTCTATCGCTCATCTTTACAGCTCCGACAACTACTACCTCAGAAGATGAGTGGAAAACTACCTGTGAAATATATGGAAAGAAAATGGATAAGTTTATGAGCTATCGTCAAAAGGGTTTTGAAAAGATAGGTTTGATTATTATTTATTTTGATAGTCTTATACCAGTAAAAAAGGAAAAAATGGAAGAGAGTATGAAAGGCATTTTTAAAAAATTGAGGAAATATAGATGTATTTTCGTTTTGAAGTATTTACATCATCTTTACATCAAACTAACATTAAATGGTGCTTAAGCTCCAGCGGCAGTAAATGTCCTTATTGCAGCGGGCAAATCCTATTGAAATTCTCTTTGCCGCTGCGGCAAAAGGCAGCCATAACATATAAACAGTTCGGGCGTTCTGTGATATAAAGAATATCTTTAAAATGTCCAGTCACTACATTTCCAAATTTATCTTAAAAAATCTGCCGATAATATATCTGTACAACAAATAAAATCACCCTTAACTTAATAATGAGCATAAATAACGGGTATGAAAATGAGGTGAAGCACTTGAGCATAGGGACCTGTGATGACGAAGAAAACGTCCGCATACACACATGCAGTAAAGGAATATCAATGTCTGGGACAAAAAAACATGATGAGCAAAAGAAGGTTCTGGTCCGCAGCGGCAAAACCACAAGGAGCGTTTTGTCAGATGATATTTATTATATTGAGAGCAGCAACAGAAAGGTAATTTTGTATCTGCAGCAAGAGAAAATTGAGTATTATGACAAAATAAGCCAGCTGGAAAGTCAGCTTAAGCCGGACTTTTTTCGAATACATAAAGGGTATCTGGTAAACATGAAGTATGTAGAGCGATATGACCGAACAGAGGTGAGGATGAAGAACGGGGACAGTCTGCTTATTTCAAAATATAAATATCATAATTTTGTAAAAAGCTATAAGGAATATATAGATTCCGGAAACAGTTAAATAGAAAAATTTATTTAAAGCCGCGGCAGGCTGCGGCAGAGGGAGGAAAATCATGAGAGTCACCACACATATGTTAAGTGAAACAGCAAAAAGGGCAGGAATAACAATCAGAAAATCATCAATGCTTGATTATATTAATAATGACAGTTCTAAGAATACTTTGCTTAAGGAACTGAATAAAATCGGCTCATTAGCTCCCATAAGAAAAAGTAACTATGAGAAGCTGGAAAAAGAAGCGGATACATTGTTAAAGAAGACTGAGTTTTTTACTCAGGAGGGAGAAAAATCTGTATTTGACAAGGCAAGGGAAACGGGAAACAAAAAGGACATTTATGACGGCATTAAAGAAATGGTGGAGAGCTATAATAATACATTAAAATCATTAGATACGGTTTCTGATACATATAAATTAAATGATTATTACAGTAGGATGCTAAAGGAGGCGGCAGCAGACAACAGCGACGAACTAAGCAATGTAGGAATTACCATAGCTGAGGACAAAACGTTAGTAATCAATGATGATAAGCTAAAGGAAGCGCAGATAGATAGTCTGGAAAAAATATTTTGCGCGTCGGGGGATTTTTCTAAAAAGACTTTATTTTTGGCGTCAAGAATTTCGGATAATGCAAGGGCAAACTTAGAAAGCTTAAGCAGCATGTATGGCTTAACAGGAAATTTGTATTCTGCGTTGGGAAGTAAGTATGATTTTTGGAGCTGATTATTAAAGATATTTAGAATAATAATGCAGATATGGGCAGAAGCCGGAAAATTGGCTCTGCCCATTTATAATTCTCTTATTTTAAGTTAATCAAAAAGTTCCATATTCTATAAATCATAAAACTTCTGCGTATCATAAATTACCTGGGTAATCTCAGCCCCGTTTCTTTCCAAAGCACGCAGCCTTGTAACCATTTCGTGAGCCTTTTTCTGATGGGTTATATTAAACTTCCTCATAGCCTCCTCATATATAGGCTGATTTGCAACCTTAGCGCGAAGCTCCTTAGAAAAAGGACAGTATGTGGCAAGAATCTGCCTTGCAACCTTATTTAATCTTATGGAGCCGTTAGATTCGTACTTAATCCATAAAATATAATCAGAAATAAACACTTCACGGGTATTGTTTCTGCATCTTGCAATCTGATTTTTTAAGGTTTCCTTTTTCTCAGCGGAAAGGTCTCTGTTTTTTCTGTAAAACTGGATATAATCGGAATATTCGGCAGTAAGGGAAGGAATGATTACATTGTTCCAGGCCGTACCCATAACAGACTTGCATAATTCCCAACGGAAACGGCCGATAATAGTAATCATAGCGTCGTTTAAGTTACCTCTGTAAAATGAAGGGAATAAAAATCTGCCCTGGGTATTGCTGCGTTTTCCCGATAAATCCTGCCACATAACAGTATTTATACCATATACAGGGAAAAGGATAATGTCAGGAAATACCTGAAGCTGAATAACCTCCTTTTCAATTTTCTTTTCAGGCTCGGCGTACATCTGCTCCCGGTAAAATGCCGAATAATCTACTGCAAGAACATCATTCATTGCATCATTTATACTCTTTGAGGTCAGCTCGTATTTATTAAGCTCTCCATCAAAATCAAATGAAGAAAGCATAGGGGTAAATGAAAGCATATTACCGCTTAAAATACGGCAGTTATATTTAAGGAGATTATTTATTTCATATTTAACCTTGGCAATTTTATCCTCAAGAAGAGCCCTCTCCTGTTCAGGGGTTAAATGCTCCTCCCTCTTTTTATCCCTGATAAATTCAACATAATCCTTGTCAAATTCGTTTTTGGACGGCATCTTATCGCCCTTGTATATTGCCTTAAGCCAGTCAGTCATACGATAAACCATACATGGCTCGGTTTTCATAAGAGGAGGAATATTTGCTATATATTCAAGCTCCTCACTAGGGAGGATACGCTCGTCAAGAACGCCAAAATCAAGGAAAAGCTGTATCTGATAGGCTGGGGCGTCGTCTGTAATGTATTTCAGGAATACCGCCTCATAAAGCATAAAATACATGTTTGTAATGTCCCGGCGGAGAACTCTTGACTCGTCATCCCTTGAATTTTTATCAGTCAGCTCCATATACTTTTCTATCTGTACATTGAACTTATCAAAGAACTCTTCAGGCATATTTCCATATTCACACAGCCTGAAAAGGTTTCCGGAAAAATCTAAATCCTCCCTGTCTGAATGCGGCTCGTCATGTTCAAGGAGAGAATCTATATCTAAGGTCTCGTCAGGATTTTCATCCATGTCAATATCATTTTCCATGCTGTCGGCGCCCTTGGAAGCTTCTGATACTTCCGTGGCATCTGAATTTTTGTCGGCGCTTTTATTGTCGGCTGCATTAGACGCCATCATAAAATAAAAATTCACCCGATTGTAGTCAATATCTAAGGAAATGCCAGTGTTAGCTTTAACATTCTCATCTATTGAAGAGATGTTGTTTTTCATTTCATTTAAAAGCTTCATAACTGCTGCTGAGTATTCTGCCGATACCTGTGACATCAGGTTTGATACAAGGTAAAACAGACAATCCTGGCTTTTGCTTGCAAACAGGGAAACAATAGTCTTTAAAAAAAACGCCATATCCTCATATGTAGTAGATATGGAGCTAATCATGTTAAGCTGATGCCTTAAAAAATTTGAAGGATTCTTCTGATATAAAAGCTCCAGCTTTTTTGGAACCTTGTAGCAATTTAAAAATATAGTATAGTTTTGGGCAAACGACTGACTTTCAAATGCATACAGGGATGCGTCGTGAGGCATCATAAAGCGGGAAGGAGAAATACCTGCATCGCTGCAGCACTGCAGATAATGCTCATGAATAACTTTTAGTGAATTATATATATTTCCGATTTCACTGTAAAGCGCAGAATATTGATTGTATAAAAAGAGCATCATGGAGCACACTGCGCTGTAGTATTTTGAATGAATTTCAGGATTGCTTTCAAGGAAGGAGGTAAAGGAATCTATATCCTCCGCCGGAAATACCATAAGGGTTGAGCCTTTCTCTGCATAGTAATCTGCCCGGTAAAAGCCGTCGAATAAATCATTAACAGCAATGAAATTGCCAGCGGCAATAAGCTTTTCATTCTGACCTGTCTCCATACGGACGGCTCCCTCTATGATATATGCAATGCTTTCAATATCATCTCCGTTTTCATATATAATTGTGTCCGTTGTAAATGTATTTTCTTTTCCGATAACTAAACTCATTTGGTAAAGCCCTTTCTGTAAAATGTAATGCATATTAACATATTTATAGTATAAAACATTATAGAGTAAATTTCCATAGTTATTTTAGGAAAATTACTTGACTAACATATTGTGAATTGTATAAAATAAAGATTAAAAATAATAACTGACAGATGGAGGAAGCTATGGCAAATATTATTTCAGATGAGACAATAGAATATGTCGGTATTTTGGCAAAGCTGGATTTAAGCGATGAAGAAAAGGAGGCTGCCAAGAAGGATATGGGCAGTATGCTTGATTATATAGACAAGCTTAATGAGCTTGACACTACAGGAGTTGAGCCTATGTCACATGTGTTTCCCGTAAACAATGTATTTCGTGAGGATATAGTGACAAACGGTGACGACAGGGACAATATATTAAAAAATGCGCCAAGCAGCA
>ERZ777306.5371-NODE-5371-length-10317-cov-5.162152_pt1 | contig 10317 bp, 24 predicted proteins | sample MGYA00374966_ERZ777306 | MGnify/ENA primary metagenome ERZ777306 (study PRJEB29329, sample SAMN06343882) | mouse gut metagenome | isolation source: Mouse cecum | place: Austria: Vienna | collected 2014-11-15 ... | reverse complement strand
ACAGAAAAAATATATAAATTTTCTATACTTTTTCTATACTTTTTTATTTTTGTTATATTCTCGCTGCATTTTTGATATAGAATTCTTTATTGTTTTTGTTATTCCACCATAAGTTTTATTCATCTTGACAGCTATTTCTTCTATACTATTCATAGAATAAAATCTTAATTCTATAATATCTTGATTGTATTTTTTTAGTGTCTTTACTAGATCCTCTACTACTTTTATCTTTAATTGCAAATTTTTAATATTTCTTTTCTTCTCTGATATTTTATCTTCTCTTTCTATTACTTGATTTTCAATATTTGACTGGACATAGCCTTTTGCTTTTGGCATACCATCTAAACTAGAACTTTTTATATCAATGATTTCATTTTCTAGTTCTTGGATTTCCGCTTCCATTATACTTATTCTAGCTTTATATGTATTATAGTTTTCTAACACCTCCTGAACATTCATCTTTTGCACCTTCCTTTCACTTTTATTTTCTATCGAGTTCGTTTTCGATTTTTTTATTATGAAATATTTTTTTGAGTGTTTTTCCTTACAATTTTCTATTTCTATCGTTTTTTATTGTATATTGTTTTTTCTATTGTTTTTTTATTTCTTCTAAGTCATCATATTTACAATTCCTTTTTAACCATTTTTCGCAATAATAACTAGCTCCTTCAGTTGTTTTACAAAATGGATATTTACCACAATTCCCACATCGTTTTTTATTTTCCAACTCTTGTACCCCTTCTTATATTTATTGAAAATGTCCAAATCTAGCAGTTTCTTCATAACATTTATTTTTCAAATCTAGATCCTTTATTATGTTTTTTAATTTGCATTCTTCGTAAAGCTCTGGTGATGGTTTTATATCTCCTTTATCACTGTCTATGTATATAGCAAGTGGTTTTTCTAATCCTATTGCATAAGATAATTGCACCTCACACCATTGTAGCTTGAATTCTCTTAAACATACCTTTGCTATTTCTCTAGCCTTATATGCTCCGCTTCTATCTACTTTTGTTGGATCCTTTCCAGAAAAAGCACCACCACCAACATTAGCAAATGACTGATATTGATCTACTACTATTTTTCTTCCTGTTAGTCCTGCATCTCCTTCAAATCCTCCTATTTCAAACTTACCAGTTGGATTTATTAGAAATTCTCCTATTTTAATTTTGTATTGTTTTGCTATTTCACAACACATATTTTTTATTATTTCATCTGTGAGTTTTCTTTCTTTTTCTGTGTTTTGATAGCAAATTGTGAATGTTTTTATATATTCTAATTTCATATTTTTACTATACATTCCTGTAATCTGTGCTTTTCCATCAGGTAAGAACCTTTTATCTAGTTTTCTTAATTCATCATACATTTTAGATAACTGTTGTAATATTACCATTGCCGTTGGTAGCATTTGTTCTGTATCATTGCAAGCATATCCAAACATCATACCATTATCTCCTGCTCCATTTATCTCATCGTTTGTTCCAAGTGCTATGTCTGGACTTTGTTTACCTATATTATCTATAATTTCATAATCAGTAGAATATCCAACCTCTTCTAGTACTCTTTTTGTTATTGCTTGTACATCAATAGTTGCTGCAGTTGTTATTTCTCCTGTTATAAATATTTTCTTTTTCCCTCCAACAGTTTCTATTCCACATCTACTATTTGGATCTTGTCTTAAACATTCATCTAGTATTGCATCACTAATTTGATCACATACTTTGTCAGGGTGTCCTCTAAATACAATTTCATTACTATATAGCTTCATTCATTCTTTCCTCTCTTTCTTCTTTTTCTCTTATCAATTTATTTACCGCTCTTACCAATTCATTTATCTTGTTATGTTGTTCCACAATATGTTCTATTGGATCTTCTGTATTAATAAGTTTGTTTGGCATTTCTTCAATCTCTTTATTATCTTCTATTAATTCAAAACTTAAATCCATTATGTTTTCTGCTCTATCTTTTATTACAAAATCTAATGTACAATTTTTATAATCTAAGCTTACACTACTAACTTTTTGATTTACTTTTATTTCTCCTTCACATAGCATTTTTAGTAATTCATATCCTTTATATTTTTTCATTCTCCTTTTCCTCCTTTTCCGCTTCTTCGTTAATAGTTTCAATAATCTTTTGTATTCCAAGAGGTGTATATCTTATTCCATTTTCATTAAATGCTTGTGCCACTACTTCAGCATCATTTCTTTGCATTCCACACCCCATTAATAACTTTTTAAATCTTTTTCTGGTAAGTGTTTCTAATCCTATTTTCTTCATAAGACTTCTTTTTTCATTTTTTGTTAATGTAACTATTATTTCACCAGAATATGTCGTTTCAAATGCTTGTTGATCAAAATCACCAAGTTTTGATTGTAAATAATTTTCTTCAGCAAATTCTACCGATTCTACTTTTCCTATTTCTTTCATTTCTCCATCTTCAGCTTGAATAAATAGTTTGCCTTTTTCTATTCCTTCATTTTCTGTTGGCATCTCTATCCCTCCTAAATTTTATATTCTTCCTTTTCGTATTTTTCACACGCTATTATTCCTAATATTTCTATTTGGTCTAATCTATAACCATTTATTATTAACCAATCTTTATTACTTCTTGTGTCATGATATTTTTTTACAATTGTTATGTATTCACTATTTAGTCCTTTTAATTTATATCTAAGTATATCTTTTTCCTTAATCAAATCTTTAATGTTGTTACTATTATCTACTATATTACATTTTCTAACTAATCCTTTTTTACATTCAACATAAGTTGGCATATAATATTCATCACTTATTACTTGATCTATTTTCCCTGCTTCAGTTCTGATATACTCTCCTATTTCAAATGATTTTAACATTCTTCCCTCCTATTTCTCTTGTGTAATTTCAATAGGTGCATTTAACTCTTTTATAACATCTTGCATAGTGTCTACTTTTCCCTTTAAGTATGCTATTTCTTTGTCTTTTTCTATTAGTGCCTCTTCTGTTGCATTTTCTACAACTATTTTCATAATTTCCTTATATGTGATATTAACTGGTGGATCTTCTGTAATTATTACTTTCTTTTTTCCATTCATATCATAAATATTAGACATTACTTTTATCCTTTCACTTTATAATTTCGTAAGCTGCGAAATAGTATAAAACTGCTCCTTTACCTTTTTCACAAGGTACATAACAATATTCTCCAAACTCACTCATATCGAAAAAATCTGATTTTTTTATTCTGTAATATCCTTCTTGTATATCTGTAACAAGTTTTATATTTTCCATCAATTCTTCTTGTAAAATCTTTTCAAAATTTTCTTTGTTGTTATCACAATCCCTTGCTCTTAAACAACCTACTGTGTGATAGAATTTATCATTGATCCACATCTCGTTTGTTATTCGCATCATAATATTTCACCTCTAACATTCTTCAATTTTTATGTAGATTCTTGGTGCTTTATCATATTTCTTTTCAATGTCTAATTTCGTAACCTGTGTATCATCTTTGAAAGCAAATTTATTCATTGCATCTAACACAATTTTTATGACATTATCTGCATCAGGCTTTTTAGTAGGACTTATATTTCCCTGCAGCATTTCCGCTTCTTTCTTTTTACTTGTGCTTTTAGGAATTCCAAAATAAGCTATGATCGTTACTTTTACCCTTGATTCAATCGGTATAAAATTAGGATATTCCCTTATAAACCATTGCCTTAAAGAATATTCATAAAGTTTTGTATTTGTCGGTGTATATGCTCGACCTGTTCTTGTGTTCATTCTAGGTCTCGCTTTTCCTACTGGTTCTCCTATCATTTCAAATTCATATACCATTTTTATCACCCCTATTCTTTCGGCATTTCATATATGTCAAACTGCTCGTATTTATGTTTCAAAAGATTTATTATATAGTCTTTTCCCTCTTTAGTTGCATTTTTGAAATAACTAAAATTGCTATATGCAGTTCTAATTTCTTTTTTTACCTCTTTTGCTCTTGCTTCTGTTTTGTAATACCCTAATTCTCTATAATTATCATCTCTTCCAACTATAAAACCTGCAGATATTAAAAATCCATCTTCCTGACAATCGGTAATATTTACACACATTATATTTTCAAAATTTATAAATTCATCTTTACTTTGATTAACTATTATCATTTTAATTCTCCTCTTCAAGACTCTCATCATATTCATAATTTTCGTTATAGCAATGATCCCTTAAAGTTGTATTTGATATTTCACAAGCTAGATCAAATGCTTCTGGACTTCCACCTTCTAGCGTTCCACCTATTACTTTAGTATCTTGTATAGTAATGTGTCCTACATTGTATCCAAAATCCTCATCGCACCAATAATAATCAATAATTACTGTTGGAAATATAAATCCTAATTTAGAAATTAATGTAGGAACTCCTGACCATGCGGTTTCAAAAAATATAGTATCTTCTTTTGTTTCTGGTGGATTAAAATAATAACTTTTTTCTGCTTTTATAGCATTCCATTTTGTTCCCCAATTTTTGCTGCACCATTCTAACCAGCAATTCTCTTTTCCATATTTTTCTTCATCTTCTTTACTTAAATCTTTGTTGTACACCCATTTAGGCATTGGTGTAATTTTATTAAAATCCATACAAAAGCCATCATCAGCTTTTATGAAATCAAAAAGTTCTTTAACCTTTTCCTTTTCGCCTTGTACTTTCATTTTGTTTAACACATAATTTGGCATTTTTATTCTTCCCCTTCCTTATTTTGTTTCATTTTACTTACTTTCAAGTCCTCTAATACTCTCGTTTTATATATTCTTGTATCCCAGTTTTTCTTTAGTTGCCTTATGTTTTTAAGTAAGTTTATTAAATCTCCTGTAATCAGCTTGTTGTTGTATTTATCAGAAAAACCTTTAATTGTTGAAATAAACTCTAATTTGTCCTTAATCTCTCTGCGTTGTTGTCTTGTTTTCTTTAATCTTCCAGCCACTTTTGCTAATTCAAAAGCGTTCAAGTTACTTAATTCAATCTCATGTAATAGATCATCTTGTTCTAATTCCTTTGTTCTTAGTTCGTTTTTTAGATTTGAATTCGTCCTTTCTATATTTGTGAAAAAATAATTCATTTCCTCTACGAATTTCTCTATTTCATCTATGTTATCAATTTGCATTGTTACACCTCTTCAAATTCTTTTAATGCTGGTTTCAAACATTTATTGCATAATGCTAACTTTAATTCTCCTCTTTTCGTAATCGTATGTGGTATCGTTGCAACTCCACCAGTCATTTCTTGTTTTTTGGCTATAATTTTTATTTCTGCTCCGCAATAATCACAAATGTAATAATCGTATAATTTTACTTTTTTGTAATTCACTAGATGACTTGCATCTGGTTTCGGCTTCATTTTTTGATATATTGGTACTGTTGTCCTACTTGATAATCCATAAAATTTATTCATATCCTACCTCGTTTTCAATCCTATAAATAAATTGTGTCTACATCATATTGTGTACTTAGTTCCGTTTGTTCTGTTGCAGTTATAATGCACTTTTTGAAATACGCCTTCGGCTTCTGTATTCTTGATTTGGTATTGGCTATTGCAAATTGTTTTAGTGCATACATTATCTTTTTGGAATTAAGTTCTAGTGTTTTTTTCCTAGTTTTTAAATCTAAATACATTTCCCTTAGAATTTCTCTTATTTCTATATTTAGACTTGGATCCAAGACATGTAATTCACAATTATTTATAATTCTTTCGAATTCCATCTCCTCCATCTCATCCATCTTCGGTTCTTTTATTTCAAGTGGTTTGTGATCAGAAGGATAGATAGATTTCATTTTATTTAATTTAATTTCATTTAATTTGATTTGATTTAATTTGCATCTTTTTGCATATAGTTTTTTAAGTTTTGCTTTGCTTTTGTATTTCTTTTGCTTTGCATTTGCATTATTTTTGTAAAAACCTTTTATACATTTGCATTTTTTTGTATCTTTTTCAGTTTCTTTACTCCATCTAGCATTCGCTGCCTGCCTTCTTTTATCTTTCAAGTTTTCATATTTCTGCATCCTTCTTAGAAAACTTTCAGACCAGAACATTCCATCCTTAGAAGTAAATAAACCATTTCCGCTTTCACTATCTTTGTATTCATTAACACAATCATCTATATATTTTTCTACATCTATGCTTGTACCTGTTTGCATTTTTATAGCTCTGTATGTAGTCTTGTTTAATGCTAATTTATAGGTGGATTCATTTCTTAACATTTCTAAAATTGCCCAATACAAACCATATCCGCTCTAGTCCATAATCACAACGCATAGATAATATTTTTGGATCCGTTAAGGCATTAGAGTCATGACTAAAATAATAAGCATCTTTATTTGCCATGCTTTTTATATTCCTCCTTCCTTTGTAGATTCTTGACAATAAAACATATATTTGATAAAATAAATATATGGGTATTTTCTAAATACTCTAAAGAGTTGAGTTTATGTATCTTGGTCGGTATGCAAATTCTTCTCTTTTTTATTTTGTATAATTCCTCCTGTTATTTGCTCTAATGTTTCTGTAGTCATTACTGCTATTTCTTTTATTCCATTTGTTTCAGCAATATATCTTATTGTTTGTAAATCTTCTATACGATTTGCTCTTTCTTGTATAAGTTGATTTTCTAGTTCTTTTACACGATCTTCTAAATAAACTAATCGCAAGCCTTGTCTTGAAATTATTGTTCCATACATATTATTTGAATTTTCTTTTGAATGTTTACCCATTAGAATTTTCCTCCTTTTTATTAATCCTATCTGTTATCCTTCTTGGAACTACTATTGTCGAGTTACAATCATCGCAACATCTACCATTATTTACAGGTTGTGCATTATTACCATAGCCATCATATTTTTTTCCACATATACTACACTTTTGCATTATCTAATCCTCCTATTTTCCAAGTCTCTTATATTACATTTCATTTTTGCTAGTGTTATAATGTGCCATATATAACTTTTATGTAATTTATCTTCTGTGATTTTTTCCATGCTTACCTCCTTGTTGTGCTTTCTTTAATTCTTCTCCTGCTTCGTAAATTGATTCAATAAGCATTATGATAAGAAACGCTAGTAATGGTATTAAATACTCCCCTCCAACTGCATCATATCCTCTTACTGCAGTCGCATATTTTATTGCCATTGGTGTTAATATAATTGTTGCTATAATAATCACTAGTTCTATGATTCTTATAATTAATTTTTTCTTGTTAATTTTCATTTTCTTTCTCCTCTTCTAATATTTTTTTAAGTAATCCTAATTTTGTTTCTGCTTGTATTCGTTTCTCTTTTTCTCTTTCATACATTTCTTTGCTAACTGTGTTGCCTCCAACTTTGATCCTATAATGTCCCCCTTCTGTAAGATCGTATTCTAACTCGCCATTATGGATTTTTCTTTTTACTTCGCTATAACCTGTTTTAAATCTTCGCATATATTCGTTTAGGCTGATCCATTCTTCCATAATCTACCTCCTTGGATTTTGTGTGTCGTTCCGCATTTTCATTTTTTTCATAACTACCTCCTCTGTTGCATTATTGCAACTTTTTGTATAAAAAAAATTCAGCAAATTCATCTTCACGAATATCTAATATTTCGCATAGTTTCTCTGCTGTATCCAAATTCATTGGTGCTTTATTACCAATTTGTTGTCCTAAGGTATATGCAGAGCAAGGAATATCTGGTGCTATACTTTGTATTGTTTTTTCCTTTTCTGCAATTCGCCCTTTCATCTTAGCCGTATTAATCATATTTTTTTCCTCCTTTCTTTGTTGCGTTTTTGCAACTTTCGATTACATTATACCGTATAATATTTTTTTGTCAATACCTTTTTGCAACTTTTTTTGTATTTCTTACAAAAAATGTTGCAAATGTTGCAAAATGTGTTATAATAATTGCAAAAGGAGTTTTTTATATTATGAAGAAAATAGATTATAAACTTATTGGTTTAAGATTAAAACAAGCTAGAGAAACTAAACATATCAGCTTAGAAGAAGCTGGTCAAAAAGTAGGTGTTAATAAAAGCACTATTATGAGATGGGAAAAGGGGAAAACAGAAAAATTCAAAATTCCAACATTAGAAATCCTTGCAGAACTCTATTGTGTTAATCCTCAATGGCTAATGGGACACAATGTCCCTATGGACACAAATTATGGTAAATCAAAACTTACAGAAATAAATGTTATAAATCTTTCTACTAATGAAGTAGTTCAAACAGTTCCTTATTCATATAGAACAGATATTGCTGAAGATGATCCAAAGAATTATTTTGCAATATGTGCTTCAGATAGTTCAATGGCTCCGCTTCTTGATGTTGGAGATATTGCAATAATAAAGAAATTTGATAGATTCATAAATATGAAAACTTACTTATTAAAAATAAAACAAGGAAATCCTATTATTAGAAAAGTGATTCAATCAGATGATGGAAAAATCGAATTACAAGCTATGAATATGTGGAACTTTCCTACACAAACTGATTTGACATTAAATGATATTGAAATTTTAGGAGAAGTAGTACGAGTAGAAAATAAAAGTGCATTTAAATAGTTATTAGATTTCTAAAAATATATATGAAAGGGGAAAATTTATGACTTGTAGTAAATGTGGTAGCACAAATGTTAATGTTCAAATGGTATCAGAAAGTCAATTAAAAACAAAGCATCATGGAATATTTTATTGGCTTTTTATTGGTTGGTGGTTACAACCTATGCTATGGCTTTTCCTAACATTACCTATGCTTTTAGGTAAAATGTTCGGACATAAGAAACAAAAGATAGTGACTAAACACACAAATATGGCAGTTTGTCAAAATTGTGGACATAGTTGGAAAGTAAATTAAAAAAAGGATAATGTGTTTCATTTTTTGCGGAACGACACACATTATCCAAGACATAACCACTTGGAAGTGATTACTTTTTTATTCTATAATAAATGCTTTCATTTTTCAAGTGATTTATGAAAATAATTTTGAAAAATGGAGGCATTTTATGGCTAAGAAAACTAATTTTACAGTTAATGGCTACGAATATTATAAAGTAACAAAAACCATAGGACATAAAGCTGATGGAACACCTATCAAAAAACCCTTTTATGGTTCTTGTAAAAGTGAAGCAGAAGAAAAAGCAGAGCAATATTTGCAAAATCTGAAGCTAGGATTGCAAACAGATAATGGCTTAATTTCTATTGGCGTTTTATTACCTAAATGGTTATTTCAACATAAAAAAACTGAATTAAAACCTTCTACTGTTGAATCGTATGAAGGATTATTTAGAAATTATATCGAGCCTGATATCATATCTAATCGTCCTATAAATGAATTAAAATCAACTAACATTGAGCAATTTTACGATCGATTAAAAAAGAAAAAAGCAGTTCATTCTGATAAGAATGTTACTACTAAACGAATTATTGCAATTCATAAACTATTGCATAGTTTCTTTGTATATGTAGAAAAGGAAGGCTTTACTCTAAAAAATCCATGTGAAAATGCTAATGTTCCAAAAGAAGATGTGGATCCTGAAGAAGTAATACAAAGGAAATTAGATTTTGATTTCTTTACTGAAGATGAAATAAACATTTTACTACCAGCATTTAATGGTAGTTTATATCAAGATATTGTTGCTTTTGCTCTTGCCACAGGAATGAGACAAGGCGAAATATTAGGCTTACAATGGACTGATTTAGATTTTGAAAATAGGTTGATTCATGTTATGCATAATTTAGTCAATGTTGCAGTATTTGATGAAAATCGAAAAAGAACTTATAAATTATTGTTGACCACACCAAAGAGTAAACATTCTATTAGAACAATACCAATGAACGATACTGTCTATAATATGCTTGTTAATAAAGAACGAAAAAATACAATGGTATTTCCTAGTAGAAATAACACTTATATTTGCAATAAGAATGTTCTAAAAGTGTGGCAGCGAAGAATCGAAAGTGCAGGATTGCGTTATAGGACATTTCATGATCTAAGGCACACCTTTGCAACTTTAATGCTTGCAAAAGGATGCGATCTTGTTACTCTAAAAGAACTAATGGGACATAGTAGTATAAAAATAACTGAAATTTATCTTCAAGCAATACCTGAAATTAAACATGAGGTTATTAAAAATATGGACTTTATTAAATACTAAGTAGATAAAAAGTAGATAAATACAAAAATAGCAAGGTGCTACAAATCTTTGTAACCCTTGCTATTACTATATATTCTATTGAATAATTTCTGATACTACACCAGAACCTACTGTTCTGATTTTTCATTTTTTAGCATTATAACAACATTATCAAATATGCAATT
>ERZ777306.5369-NODE-5369-length-10320-cov-3.604481_pt1 | contig 10320 bp, 10 predicted proteins | sample MGYA00374966_ERZ777306 | MGnify/ENA primary metagenome ERZ777306 (study PRJEB29329, sample SAMN06343882) | mouse gut metagenome | isolation source: Mouse cecum | place: Austria: Vienna | collected 2014-11-15 ... | reverse complement strand
TGCCCCCGGAGGACGCACAGCTGGAACAGGTGCAAAACGGCCTCTACCGCACAGAAAATATGGACGACAACTTGGAGGTAGGCGGTGAAACAAAGCGTGTCCAGGGTTGGATAGAACGTTCCAATATCGACGTTAACCGGGAATACGCCATGGTAATGGAGGCCCAGCGGGCATTCCAGGCGTGCAGCACCGCCCTGAAAATTATTGATGATATTGACCAAAAAGCAGCGACGCAAATTGCGTCCTTGTAATTATTAAAATGGAATAACCACAAAGTGGTTATTCCAAAACAGGAAGGACCGTGATGAAAGATGAATATTTCGTTTTATAACGGTGTTTCGGGTATGCTGGCTTACCAGGAAAGCATGAGCCGAATCTCCCACAACATAGCAAACACCAATACCATTGGCTTTAAGCCGGACCGTTCTAACTTCAGCGACCTGCTGTATACCCGTATGGCAGTAAACAGCGAGGAACAGCCTTTAACAGGCCATGGTGTAAAAATTGAGGATAGCCAGCTGGTTTACCGCCAGGGAGCAGTTTTGCAAACAGGCCTGGATTTGGATTATGCCTTAATTGGCGATGGTTTTTTTGCAGTGGAACGCCCCAGCGGCAATATTGAGTACACCCGCAACGGCGCCTTCGACATTAGCATCGAAGGCAACAAAGGGTACTTGGTAACCGCGGATGGTTCCCATGTACTGGATGCGGCAGGCCGTCCTATTGAGCTTCAGCGGGATTCTGCCGACGGCCCATTTGACCTTTCCGGCCTGGAGGAACAGCTGGGTATTTACGATTTCCCTAATCCCTTTGGCCTGGAACATTCCACAGGAAACTGCTTTGCAGCAACCGAAACCTCTGGCGAGGCTGTGGTAGTTACCCTTGGCAGCGGCGCCGCATTTGAAAGGGAATACCGCTTGCTCCCAGGTGCGGTGGAACAGTCCGCTGTGGAACTTTCAGACGAAATGGTAAATGTAATTACCACCCAAAAGGCATTCCAATTTAACGCCAAAATGGTTCAGACAGCAGACCAGCTGGAAGAAATTATCAATAATCTGCGGTAAAGTAGGGGGAGAGTTTCTTGGCACTGAATACATATGACGATTTAAATGATATCCATATCGACGTTTTGCGCGAAATTGGCAATATTGGTTCCGGCAATGCCGCCTCTGCCCTTGCTTCCATGCTGGCCCGCCAGGTAAGCATTTCGGTTCCAATTGTTCGTATTTTGGATTACGAGCAGGTTGTGGAGGAGCTTGGCGGCCCAGAACAGATGATTGTAGGCCTCCTGCTTTCCTTGGAAGGCGATGTTAAGGGCATGATTATGTTCCTGCTGCACCAAAATTTTGCCAATATGACCCTCAGCGCCCTAATGGGTGCCGATGTCCCAGAGGATGCAGAAATGGATGAAATGGCGTATTCCGCAATACAGGAGGTTGCTAATATTATGGCAGCATCCTTTGTCAATGCTATTTCAGAAATGACAGGGCTTACTATCAATATTACTGTGCCTTCCATGTGTGTGGATATGCTGGGTGCAATTTTAAGTGTGCCTGCTATCCATTATGCCAACATCAGCGACAAAATTGTATTTATCCAGGATGAATTCAGCAGCCAAGACCTGCACGCGCCCAACCATGTTCTGCTGATTCCGGATGTGGAGTCGCTGGGCAAGATTATGACCAACCTGGGGATAGAGCTATGAGTCAAGTGATTAAGGTAGGTATTTCAGATTTAAACGTTGCCCGCAGCCCCGACGCACTGGTAACCTTTGCGTTGGGTTCCTGCGTTGGAATATGCCTTTACGACAGAGCAAGAAAAATTGCAGGTCTTTCCCATATTATGCTGCCTTCCAGCACCATGAACCGGGACCCAAAACAGGCATACCGCTTTGCGGATACAGCTATTGTTATTTTGGTACAAAAAATGGTTGCCGCCGGGGCGGATAAGCGGCGCCTTACAGCAAAAATTGCAGGGGGAGCTAAAATGTTCGCTTCCGTGTCGGACAGTTCTCTCTCCAATATTGGCATGCGGAATGTAATGGCAGTAAAAGAAACCCTGCTGAAACTGGGTATACCTATTATTGCAGAGGATACCGGCAAAGATTTTGGCCGTACAGTTTATTTTTATGCGGAGGATGGAAAAATGCAGGTAAAATCCGCTAAAATGGGCGAGTGGACTCTGTAGTGCTAATGGATACTTTAATTATAAAAAATAGTGCGGTTTTCCCCCGTGGATCTGCTACGGAGGAAAACCGCACTTTTTTTGGCCCTCCACCCCAATAGAACAATCTTGAAAGTGCCTCCCGCGCTTCCAAAGGAAAAACAGGGTTATGGGGGAAGCACTATAACCCTGTTTTTTGAAAATTTTTAAAGTTTTGGTGTCAGCCATCCCTTTTCCCAGCTGCTGCCCCTCTTTTCAATACTTTTTTGAGGCAACCCGGAGTTTTGCGTGGTTTTGTGTGGTTTTACGTGGTTTTTCGTGGTTTTTCGTGGTGCTTCCACCCGTCCTTTTCTTATAAATGCAAAATTCTGGCAATCAGTAAGTGATTGCCAGAATTTTTTGTCCACTTTAAATTTAAAAGTATCCCTTGTTACGGTTGTCCTTTGGCAGGGTCTTTATTCTACCTTACCGGGGAATTAAGGTGGCGGATAATTTCCGAACCAATATCCCCCAAGGGAAGCTGCTTCTGCACGCCGCCAATGTTGAATGCTACCATTGGCATACCATAAACAATGCAGCTGTCCTTATCCTGCCCAACAGTGTAAGCGCCGGCCTTGCGCATTTTTAACAGGCCGTTGGCGCCGTCCGCGCCCATACCGGTGAGGATAACGCCCATGGCGTTGGGGCCGGCAACATCAGCAACAGAGTCAAACAGAACATCAACAGAAGGGCAATGGCCGCTTACCTTGGGCCCATGCTCGCTTCTTACGTAGTAACCCTTTACATCCTTTGCAAGGCGAAGATGAAAGTCCCCTGCACCAATAATGATTTTACCAGTTTCCACCCGGTCGCCGGGGGCTGCTTCCTTCACCGACATTTTACAAATGCGGTCCAAACGCTGGGCATACATATTGGTAAAAACCGGGGGCATGTGCTGTACAATAACAATTCCCGGCGTTGTTTCCGGAAGGTCCTTTACCACCTCAAGTATGGCCTCTGTGCCGCCAGTAGAAGCGCCAATAGCAATTACAATATTGCGGTTAATATTGCTGGAAAGGGCCATGGGCCGAAGGGTGGGAAGCGGCGTTTGGTGAGGATGGGGCTTGCCAACCCGGGCGGTGGAAGCAATTTTAACCTTCACCGTCAGTTCCGCCATAAAGCGCTTCATTCCGTTGGGGTCCTTAACATCAGGCTTGCGGACAAAGTCCACAGCGCCAGCGCCCAATGCATCCAAAACCCGAATAGGGGCGGAGCTTACAACAACAACAGGCACAGGGTTAACAGGCATTAACCGCTTTAAAAAGTCAATGCCGTTAAGCTTGGGCATTTCCACGTCCAAGGTTACAACATCGGGGTGCAGGGCTTTAATTTTATCCATGGCGTCCATGGCGTCCACCGCCATGCCAACCACTTCAATTCTTTGGTCGGCAGAAAGGGCGTTTTCCAAAGCCTTGCGGAAGAACAGGGAATCATCAACAATTAACAGCCGAATCTTTTTAGTAATGGGAGTTATAGCCATCCTGTTACCCCCTTCTTTGGTAAATAGCCGGCTGAACATAAGTATAACGGTTGCCGGTACCGCTGATGCTTTCGGAATGGCCAATAAACAAATACCCGCCTTCCGCGGTCCAATCATAGAATTTGTTTACCAGCTGGGCCTTTGTATCTGCATCAAAATAAATCATAACATTACGGCAAAAAATAAGATCGAATGGTTTTTTAAAATGGAATGGTTCCATTAAGTTGCCCGGACGGAAAATAACCTCCTTGCGTAAGCGGTCGCAAATTTGGAACCGTCCGTCCGGCAGGGCTGTTAAATATTTTGTGCGCCATTTGGCAGGTAGGTCCTTTAGTTCGTCCGCAGTATAAATGCCTTTTTGCGCCTTGGAAAGCACATTCATGGAAATATCGGTAGCCAAAATGGTGGTATCCCAATCTTTTTTTCGCGGGCCAAAGTACTCGTCAATAACCATGGCTGTATTGTAGGCCTCCTGGCCAGTGGAACAGCCGGCGCTCCATATGCGGAAAACATGGTCCCGCCTTGTTTTTTCCAAATAGGGGAGCACATACTGGGTTAAGTAACTAAAATGTTCGTTTTCACGCATGAAATAAGACAAGTTGGTTGTCAGTTTGTTAAGAAGGGTGACAATTTCGGTTCCTGCCTTATCCTTAAATACAACGTCAATGTATTGCTGGAAATTAGTAAGCCCTCGGCGGTGCAGCTCCGGAGTTAAACGGCTTTCAATTAAAACCTTTTTTTTGGTAAGGTCAACGCCGTATTTTGATTTTACAAAGTTAGAAAGTGTTTGAAACTCTTTGTCGGTCATGCGGACAATACGCTCTTGGGCTGCGTCCGTAGCCTTAGGAGTTGTTGGTTGGTTAATCACCTTGTTTTCCCCTTCCAAGCATTAGTACAGCTGCAAATCACTTTGGAAAAACTTTTTGCAGTCGATGTTCAAAATTACTTTATCGCCTATTTTGGCAATGGAAGACAAATAGCAATTTCCCGATTTGCCCAAATCCGGGGGCTCGTTGCTTTCTCCGTCCCCTATGGAAACAACTTCGGCAACAAGGTCTACAATAAGCCCCACCTGCATATCCTCCACCATAACCACAATAACGCAGGTTTTACCGTCATAAGCGCGCTCCGGCTGGTCAAATTTCAGCCGGACATCAATGACTGGAACAACCTTTCCGCGCAGGTTAATAATTCCTTTTATGTAGGATGGAAGGGAAGGAACCGGGGTAATTGGCTGTACGCTAATGATTTCAATAACATTCAGCAGTTCAATTCCATAAATTGTTTGACCAATATAAAAGGTTAAAAAGCGGCCCCGTAAATCATCAGCTTGGTCCACAGCGGCCATAGCCACACTACTCATAGTCAATCGCTCCTTTCCTATTATAAATGCATGCCAAGCAGGTTGTTGGCATCCAATATTAAGCTAATGCTTCCGTCGCCCAAAATGGTGCAGCCGGAAAGCCCCAACTTTTTAATTTCATATTTGCCAAGGAAAGAGGGGAACGGCTTGACAACAACTTGTTGTTCACCCAGCAGTTCATCTGCAAAGATGCACGCTACCTTATCGCCGCTTTCAATTTGAATAACAATGCCGTCGTGCAAATCGGTGATTTCGGTAGGGGTATTGAACAAACGGTGCAGCCGGATTAAGGGGAAACATTCTCCCCGCAGCATAATCATTTCAGTTCCATCGGTATCCAAAATAATTTGTTTGTCGTCAAAAATTTTAAAGGATTGTTTAATGGATGTAATGGGGAGGGTGTAAATAGAATTACCCACAGCAAGCTCCATACCGTCCACAATGGCCAGTGTAAGAGGAATTTTAATGGTAAAGGTGGTGCCAACCCCACGCTTGCTGTCAATAGAAATGGTGCCGCCCACCTTTTCCACATTTTTACGTACAACATCCATACCAACACCACGGCCGGAAAACTCCGTAACTTCTTTGTTGGTGGAGAAGCCGGGCAGCATAATGAGGTTAAAAATTTCTTTGTCCGTGTATTCGTTGTCCGCCTTGGTAAGCAGGCCGTTATTGCGGGCTTTTTTCAGCAGTGCGGCAGTATCCAGGCCGCAGCCGTCATCGGCAATAGTAATAACAATTTCACCGCCAATGTTTTTGGCTGCTATGGTAATTTTGCCGCGTTCCGGTTTGCCTAGGGCCAAACGTTCCTCAGGCTGTTCAATGGCATGGTCCATAGAGTTACGAATCATGTGCATAAAGGGGTCGCCAATGGCTTCGTTAATGGTTTTATCAACCTCAGTATCACCGCCTTCGGTTACAAGGTCAACCTGTTTATCCAGTTTTTTGCACATATCCCGCACAATACGGTTCATCCGCTGGAATACGCCGGAAAGGGGAACCATGCGGATAGACATGACTACATCCTGCAGCTCATCGGTAAGCTTACGAAGCTCGCGGGCAGATTTTTGGAAGTTATCCAACTGCAGGCCGCGCAGGTCGGGGTTGCTGACAACCATAGACTCAGTAGTTACCAGTTCGCCCACCAAGTCCATGAGCTGGTCCAGCTTGCTTTGGTTTACACTAACCAGGCTCTGTTTTGCTTTCCCGCTGGCAGGCGCAGCAGCTGCGGCAGGGGAAGCAGGGGAGGCCGGGGCGCTTTTGGCAGCAGGGGCAGGCGCAGCGTTGGTGTTGTCGTTGGCGGCTGCCGGTTCTGCTGGGGCCGCAGCAGGCTCATCCTCCAAAAGCTCGTAGGTTTTGATGTTGACAGAATTTTCAATGGTATTCAGTACATCTTCCACAGAGGAGCTGGGCTTAAAGAGAATAAGAAAACCGTTTTTGATAATTTCTGAGCAAAGGGAAGAGTCGTTTTGCGGGTTTGCCGGGACAGAGTCCAGCTCGTCGCACAAATCCTGCAGCTGGGACATCAACATAAAGGCGCGAATGTTTTCCATTTGGCAGCCCTCTTCAAACAGTACCTTAACACGGTACTGGCCAGGCGCCGCCTGGGGGGCATTTCCGGCAGCAGGCTGTGCAGAAGCGGCGGGAGCTGCTTCCTGGGCTGGCTGTGCGGCAGCGGAGGCTTCGCCCCGCATAATGGAAGCAAGCTGTTTAAGCTCTGTAATCATTTTGCCTGGGTCCTGGGTGGCCTCCCCGCTGTTTTGCACTGATTCTACTTCAGCCTTCAAAAAGTCCGATGCTTCAAAAACAAGGTCAAAAAGGGCTTCGTTAACGCTGGTAAGGCGGCTGGGGTCCTCGCGGAGAATAAAGAACACATCCTCTACGGCGTGGGCCAAGGTGGAAATACCGTTAAATTCCATCATTGCGGAGGAACCTTTAATCGTGTGCATGATACGAAAGACCTCGTTAATGTGGTCCTCAGTTAAACTTTTGGATTTTTCTGATGACAGAAGAATCTCATCCAACTGCTCTAAGAGCGTAGTTGACTCATAGATAAAGGTTTCTAGCATGGGTTCCATGCTGGGGTCGATTGCCATCGCGTTCACCTACTATTCATCAGATTTTTCATTTTCTTAGTGCTTTGCAAACACTTTACCATATATTTTATTCGGCAGCTTCTGTAAAAACACAACCTTTTTCTCTTGTGTTATTCGGATTTTGTACGATAAATACTAATATAGGGAATTATTAAGGCTGTTGTCCTTTAAGGGAGGGAGGAAAATCAGCGCGCAAGGCGCGTGAAAAATAGAATGACTGATATTTTACGTGTAACAACCCCTCTTGTAAACAAGAGCCAGGCACCTGAAATGAAGCGGAACGTGGATTTAGCAACCCAGTTCCCCTTGCAGGATGTTACCAGGGTCAATAAACCGGCGTCCCAGTCGGAACTGCTTTCACAAAACAACGGGATGATACAGGATGAAACTTCCACCCTGCTGTTAAACCTGTTAAAGGACCCTTCGGTTACGGTAAACTTTTTAAAAAGCATATCCTCCATGGAGGCTCTTATCCGGCTGCTGCCAGCCAACAACAACCCCTTTACCCAGGAAATTGAACAGATGTTTGGCCAAATGCTGGTGCCGTCGGACCAAATTGCCGGGGAAATGCAAAAGCAGGAAAATATGTCCACTTTTTTTAAGGGGCCGCTGTTTGAGATGCTGCGGGAAGCCCTTCGGCAAAACCCGGCACAAAATGAACTGCGAGGGGCTACGGTATCCTTTCTGAAAGCTTTGACGCTGTTTTATACCCAGCGGGAGGCCCTTGGTTCTGTGGCAAACAGCTTAAAGTTTTTATCTGAAAGCTTGTTTGCAAGCAAGGGCTTATCCCAAAAATTAGAGGAGCTTGCAGGTAAGTACCGGGCCGAGGATGCGCCGGAAAATTTTAGCCAGCTGCGGCAGGAAACCTTTGCTTTGCTGAAAGAGGTGGAAGAAAGCATTCTGTTCAGCGAGAAGTCAGAAAAAATTGTGAAAATGATAATTTATAACCTTTCACGATATAATGACAATGGGGATTTCCTCCAGGAATCTGTTTCGCGGCTGCTGACCCAGCTGCACGGGGACGAGGCAAGGGAACGCTTTTTAAGCAATTTGGAGGGCTTTATGGAGCAGGTAAAGGAGCCCCCTCAGCGGGAGCCTTCCGCCATGGACGCCCTAACCCGTATTTTAACCAAGCAGGCGGGGAACGAGGAGTTAATGTCCCTAAATTCCGACAAAATAGAAACCATTATCCACAGTCTGCTTTCTGCCCCGTGTAACTTTACCCCCCTGCTGCATTTTGTGCTGCCGGTACAGTATTATGATATTCAGTCCTTTGCTGAAATTTGGCTGAACCCCAACGGCGAGGAGGATGACCGGGACCACCCGGCAGACGGGACCAGGGCCATCCATATGCTGCTGTCCTTTGAGGTGGAAAGTATAGGGCGGTTTGAACTGGAGCTGTATGTAAGGGATTCGGTGATTGATTTTTCCCTTTACTGCCCGCCCGCCTATGCAAATGTATACAGTGGGATGGAAAAAGAACTGCGGGACTGCGCAGGGCAGAGTGGATACCGCATTGGTGAAATTCGGGTGGACCCGCTAAAGCGGCCGCGCTCCTTAATGGACGTGTTCCGTTCACTCCCATACAAAAGGACGGGTGTTGATGTCAAAATCTAAAAACAAGGCAGTTGCCTTGAAATATAATGTGGAAGAGGACCTGGCGCCTATTGTTATAGCCTCTGGTTATGGCGAAGTGGCGAAAAGGATTATAGATGTTGCGGAACAGCGCGGGATTCCGGTTTTCCGGGACGACAGCGCAGTTTCCCTTTTGTGTATGCTGGAGGTGGGCAGCAATATTCCGCCGCAGCTGTACGAAGTGGTGGCCGCAATTTACTGCCAGCTGCTGCGTACCTCCTACCGTATTAAGAATGGGCGGGATCCAGCTGAGGCGGGGAATGGAGAAAACAAATAAGCCGAATAAAATGGTTTTACATAGGAGGTGCCAAATGCTTTCGAAAGAGTATAGTGGTTTGGGCTGCGAAGTAACAGACCTGAATAACCGATTGATAGCTACTGGGTATTTGGATTTAGTTGGTGACGAGGCAGAAGTGCGGGATACTTCCGGCAATTTGCCAATTTTAGGTTTAAATACTATGGTAAAAATTTCAGTACGTAACTCCAAAGTGGGAACGTGGGTAATGACTGGCCGTGTGTATATTTCCGACCGGTCGTTTTTGCGCATAACGGAACTGAAAAACTGTACAGAATCTGAAAAACGGCGCTTTTTCCGCCTTGCTGTGGACCACAGCGCTGCGCTGCTTCTGCCTTCCCTGGGCGGAAGGATAGCCCGGCGGCAAAAGGTACCAGTGCGCCTTAGGGATATTAGCCTGTGCGGCCTGCAGGTGGAAACAGAACGGCACTTTGATATGGGAGACCAGCTTACTGTCAGCATTGCTATGAACCACAATGAAGAAGTGGAGCTGGAAGTTATTGTGCGCCGCATTATTCAACGGGATGGCAGGCCAACCTGCTACGGCTGCGAACTAATGGAGCTGTCGGCTTATGCGGAGCGCCAGCTGTGCGCCTTTATCCTAAGGCAGCAGCAGGAGCAGATCCGCCGCAGCAGAGGCGATTAGCTCCGCGCCCTGCAGGGGCGGAAAAGCGGAATAGTGAAGCTTGAAGGGAAGTGGGAGAATGGAAAACCTTGTGTTTGCATTAGACATTGGGACCCGCAGCGTAATTGGGATTGTGGGACGGATGGATGGCGATATGCTGGAGATTTTAAAGGTAGAATCGTTAGAACATTCGGAACGTGCTGTAGTGGATGGGCAGATTGAGGATATTGAACAAACTGCACGGGTTGCCAGCATAGTGAAGTCCCGCCTGGAGGAGGCCCTTGGTGTTTCACTTCACGAGGTGCATGTAGCCGCCGCAGGGCGCGTACTGAAAACGGAACGGGTTTTTTGCGAAATGGAAGTGGATGACCGCCAGCCTTTTGGTACAAAGGAACTGATGGCTTTGGAAGCTGCTGCGGTGCAAAAGGCCTATGAACAGCTGGTAGCCGGGCTGGAGGATGGAAACTCGGCAGATTATTGCAGCGTAGGGCACACGGTGGTGTCGTACCAGTTGGACGGGTATTCCTATTCCACTTTAATAGGCCACCGGGGAAAACGGGCCGGGGTGGAACTGATTACCACCTTTTTACCTAACGAAGTTGTGGAGAGCCTTTACACAACCAT
>ERZ777306.5366-NODE-5366-length-10326-cov-4.169020_pt1 | contig 10326 bp, 14 predicted proteins | sample MGYA00374966_ERZ777306 | MGnify/ENA primary metagenome ERZ777306 (study PRJEB29329, sample SAMN06343882) | mouse gut metagenome | isolation source: Mouse cecum | place: Austria: Vienna | collected 2014-11-15 ... | reverse complement strand
AAACACGTAAAATCATTATTACTAGAATGTTATGTAGATAAAGAGAATCCAAGAACAGAAATTGAGGTTATTATTAATGACTGATCAAGAAATTAAAAAATATCTCAATAACAAATGTTGGGCTATTAATGCACAAGATGCGATTCAAAATATATTCAATACAAGCCCACAAATTATTGATAAAAAATATGATTATGAAAATCACATAATGACAATTACTACTTTAGAAAACACATTTTCCTTTAATTGGATTTTGGGAAATCTATAATATATTTTGTTAATAAAATAAATATATTATTTTTCATAATATTATTTACAAAAATTTATTTCTGTGATACTCTTCTACCATAGTCACTTTTAAATAACATCAGACGTTCGGAGGCAACTATGGCACGTGGAGTAAAGAAAAGAAATCACTTATACAGGAAAATCTTTAAAGGCACACGAAAAGGTTTTAAAACTCGAGGCTGAATTAAAGGCTGCAAAGTAAGAACGAAAAAATGCTTATAAAGAACAATTAAAAGAAGAAACTGCTGCAAAAAGGAAAGCCGAAAAAGAAGCACAGGCTAAATTGATGAAGGCAATTAAGACTTCTGGCAAAACTCCAGAGGAAATTTTAGCACTACTTGAAAAATAGTTTATAAAATATTTGATGATATTTATTTAAAGAGACAAGGGTTAATCTTGTCTCTTTTATTTTACAATATAATAATATTAGAAAGGAAAACGTTTATGTCAATATATGAAAGAGAATTTAGTAGTTTTCCTACCAAAAGTATTACAAGACATAATTTTAAAAATATAGATGAAAACAGTGCATCTTTAATTGAGCAGATCAAGTCTTTGCGTTTACAAGGATTACATGAACAAGCCGCATCTATTATTAAAGACAATAAAGAAATTTTAGAACAATGTAATATTGATTCAGTTATTTTTAGGACATGGGAAGAGGAAATTTATAATACTCAAAAATATGCAAAGCAAAGACAACAGATTGTATTTTTTGACGAAGAAGAGCCAGAATGTCTTGAAGGTGATGTGTGGATTAGTGAATGTATAGATAGGAGTGATGTTTAAAATGTTGTATGATCCTATCTCTTACTATCCTGAAAAGGTTGATAATATGACTTTTTTTCAAGACAGTAATCTTGATAATATAGAAATTGTTAATCATTATAATAGCTTAATTGAAAAAGGTAAATACAGTGAAGCAAACGACTATATAGATCAGCAGAAAAATGTTTATGGATTTTTTGCTGATTTTTTTAATTTAATAGAAAATCGCATTTACAGTCTTTAAGAATATTTGCTTACAAAACCTCCAAAAAATCAACCATTTATTTTATATGATAAAAAAGGATATGGAATACGCATATTTTCTGATATTGATGAAGAAGAAGACTTGAGTATTATTAAATTATTTTCTTCGGATGATACAGAATTTGCAAATGCCGAAACACTTTATATATTTAATGATTTGGAAGAATCAGAAAAATTACAAGTACATATAGATGATGCGGAAATGGTATTGGACGAAATAGAGCCTCCTGTTATAACAGAAGATACAATTTGGATTTGAGATCAAATTTTATAATAACGAAAGGAATAGAATTTATGGCAATTAATGAGGAAATTGTAACTGGTAGAAAATTTAGAAAATGTATTGATGTAGCGAATAAACTGTGGCAAAGAATATCCTTTTGGACTATGGCATGTGATGTCTGGTTTGTAGATGGTAAAAATGCAGAAGAAAAATTGGGTAATGTTGATAAAGTTGTCAATGAATTAAAAAATAAAATAACGTCTTTTGAGAATACCAAGAGTACAATTGTGTCCAGTTCTCTTGGTAGGGCTTTAGGTATGGCAGCAAGTAACACCTGGACACAAATAGTAAGTAAAATAACAAGTGTTGCTAACAGAGGTACTTTAAACTGGTCTGGCAATAATACTACTTATACTGTTCCAGCTGGCTATTATTCGGGGGGAACGTTGGATAGCAGAGCGAGTTATACTGCCGGATATAATAAAGGCAAACAGGATGAAGCGGCTAGTCATGGGGGATATCGAACTGGTAGTTTCAGTGTAGAAGTAAGCAGTTCAGATGGTTATAAAAGATTCACTATCCCATTTAATCCTTCATTCAATAAAATTCCAAAAGTTACCATACAGTCCAATACAGACCTTATGAAGGTTGAAATGGGGGAGGTTACAAAACAATATTTTATAATGGGGTGTAGATATAGTTCAAATTCCCTCATTGGCGATTTTGTCACCGGCACTGTAACATGGTATGCATTTGTGGAATAAATATCCATAATTTCCCTATATACATTAGTATAATTTTTTGCTAAAATTATGCCAATAAAAATGCAGGAGGTGAATTTATGGATAATTACTATTTTAAGTTGGTTTGTGTTGATGAACAACATCCGCTTGGATATTACGTTTTAGAAGATGTGAACCTTAATAGTTTAGAAGATGTTCATGAATATGTTGAAGAGCATATCAACAATCATCCTCTGGAGTCTATAAAATGGATGTTGATACCAATGATGAAACCAAATATCGCAATTGTATAATGCACAAAAAGATCCACTAAAAAGTGGGTCTTTTTATTTTGAAATGTCTCTTTCAAGGGGATAGAGAAATAGCACCGTATTTCTACGATGCTATCCTCTTGAATTTACTTCCACTACTACTCTCCTACTGATATGATTGGACTATGAGTTACCGTTGATGTTCTTGTGGGTTATTGTTTTCATAGAAAGAACCTGATATATCAAATCCTTTTAGCAACCCAAAGTGTATATGAAATTCTTTTGTGTCCTTTGCCAGAACAAGACTTCCAATAAAACATACAGCTATGAGTAATATGATTACAATAACCAATGTCATAAATACTTCTACCATTCTCCACCTCCCTCCTGTACTCGACATACAAGAAAAGGAAGTAAGACTGGGAGAATCCCAAGATGTGTTTTTGTACACGAGAATATCTTTCGTCCTTTCTGGTACAATGTACCTCAGTAGATTTTGTGCCATAAGGCACTCCCACAGACGCTTTTGCCAGGCACATAGCCGTGCAATCGGATCATAATGTGGTCATATGATCGCATATGTGCTTGGAAATATTATAGTATTTTGCAGCAACAAAGTAAATAAAGATTGGATGTGATTTATGACTACAGTAATAAAATCAATGAGTGATTTAACAAAAAATATTGAATCACGAATAATAAAAGCGTTGGAACTTACAAGAGATGAAATCTTTAAAGTAGTTTCACAGAAAGTATTTGATTACTATGAAGAACCTGTATTTGCAGCTAAACGGAATCCAGATCCAACAGAACCAGAATATTATAATAGAACACATAAATTGATGGAATCACTAACAGCAAGTCATGTTACTAAAAATAGAAATAGTTACGAATTTACTGTTGGATGGGATGATGATTATTTAACGTTTAGATATTCTGGCGGTTTTGGAAATAGTAAATATAATGGTATCACTGGTTTACAAGTATTAAACGCATTTGATAGCAAAACTCATGGTTACACAGTTCCTAGTTCTCATAATTATTTTCAAGAAGCAATACAAGAACTTGGTGGACGAGAAGGGATAAAAAATAAATTTAAAAGTAATTTGAAAAAATGTGGAGTACCAGTACTTTAAAACTTATAACAACTAAATAATTATGAAAATTACTACCGCCCTTTGTTGGCGGTATTTTTATTACCAAAAACAGAAGGAGGTAATTACATATATGGATGAATTTTTGATATTGCTCCAAGCAAAATTAGATGAGGCGAAATCAAAAGGTAATGTTAATACTGATATTGAAAAAATCCAAAATCAGATTAACAAGTTAAAGCTCCAAGCTGAGATTGATCCTAAAACAATATCCACTTTAACAAAACAATTAGAAAATATTTTAAATCAAAAAATTGTTATTTCTAATATTGGTATCGACCAAGGTAATGCTGCCAAAATAGGAAAACAAACGGGACAGCAGATTGGAAATGCTATCAATCAAGAAGTTGAAGCCTCTGTTAAAAAAGCCGATTCTATACTAAAATCTTTTTCCCAGTTGAAAATAGGAACTGGAAATATTAATGCTATTATTGATAAAGATGGAATTGTAGATGTAGAAAAATCATTAAATAAGATTAAGCAATTTTATTCTGAGTTTGGACAAGTTAAGATAACAGATAAGGTTTTTGACCCAGAAGGAAATATCCAGAAGTTTAAAGTTAATATTGAGCAAGTTAATGGAGAATTAAAAGAGACAAGAACTTTTGCAATGGCCCTGAATGGAACGTCTTTTTCTTTTCCGGAAGATGTGATTAAAGGTTCTGAAAGTATTGTTCAGCATCTTGATAAAACCAAAAATGTTATTAATCAGACTGGTGAAGCAATTAATGACTTAGCTCTTAAAACTAAGATTGATAAAATTCAACTTTTAGCGAATGGTGGAATTAAGAATGATTATTCTACTCAAATTGCAAAATTAGAGGGACAGTTTAGAAATCTTGGTTTATCAGAAGACAAAATAAGCGAAAAGACCACGACTGTTACAACCGCATTTGAAACATTAAAAACAAGAATTAATCAGCCTTTTAATGAAAGCAATTATCAAGAAATTATATCATTAAATGATAAGTTACAAAAAGAATTAAATGAATCAAATAATGAATATATAAAATTACAAGCTTCGGCTAAAGGTTATGTTTCTATACAGCAACGATTATCTAAAGCTAATTCTATAATAGAATGGAATCAGAAAAATAGCAATGCAACAAAAGAAGCTATTGCAAATAATAAGATATACATAGATAGTCTGCGTAATTTAAATGTACAAATGACTAAAATGGAATTTGATGAGATTTCTAGGGGATTTAAAGAAACAGAAAATTCCATGAGAGGTATTGGCAGGCTTGGCAAGTCTATAACAGATCAAATATCACAAGCAGCACAAAGTTTTTCACAATGGCTATCTGTGAGCTCCGTAGTTATGTTGTTAGTTTCTAAAATCAGAAGTGCTATTACCGAGTTAAAAGAAGTTAATAGCATAATGACAGAAATCAGCAAAACTGCAGATCAATTAAGTAAAACTGATTTATCAAATCTTAGTAAGTCAGCTTTTAGTACTGCGAGTAAGTATGGTAAAAGTGCCTCAAACTATCTTACTGGTATCCAAGAAATGTACCGTGCCGGTTATGAAAATTCAGAAGAATTAGCTGAATTAAGTACTTTAGCACAGGCAGCGGGCGATATGGAAGCTGATTTAGCAAACGATTATCTTATTGCTACTGATGCTGCATATAAATTAAAAGGTAACACAGAAGCATTAAATGAAGTCTTGGATGGGCAAAATTATATTACCAACCGAAATGCTTTGTCGATGAAAGATTTAGCTGAAGCAACAAAGATTGCAGCTTCACAATCAGCAAGTTCTGGAATTGCTGTTGATAAGGCTACTGCTGCTATGGGTACAATGATTGCTACTACTAGACAAGGTGGAGACGTTGCGGCTAGAGCTTGGAAAGGTATTCTTATGAATATCCAACAAGTAGAGGGAGAAGTCGAAGATGGGGAAATTATTGATGCTGAATCACTAAGCAAGTATGAAAAGGCATGTGAGGCATTAGATGTTTCGTTAAAAGAAATTAAAGATGGTGTAATTTCTCTTCGTGATCCTATGCAGATTCTCAAAGAATTATCAGAAGCATATACTGCTTTGGATGAATCTGATGCTCGTAGAGCAAATCTTATAAGTGCAGTTGGTGGTAAAATTTACCACGTTGTACAGAAATGTATAACTAGAATGAATTTAATTGCAGGTAATCCCTTAGAGCCTTATACCACAATATAGAGGAAACTACTATATGAAGGTTTTAAAACATAAGGATTGGGTGTTCATGCAGCCAATTACCCTAACGTATCCCGTAGAACATACGGTAATTGAGTCGAGGGTAACGGTTCAACGACTATTCCCATGTCGGGACTTAGAAATATCAATATTTATTGATTATAAAATAAAGGTGGAAATCCTGAATATCTAAGTCAATAGAAGTAGGACGCAAATCGCAAATGGCGTTGGTTAAATACCTTTAAACGAAAAGGTCACTCTCAGCACATAATGGTGGAGATGAAGAAATAGTCTAATCGTCTGTTGAAAGACAGAGATGTTGTTGGTTATAGAGGAATTGATTACTCCTCTTATATTATTATACAGGAGATAGAAAATTGAATAATAAATACAAGTGTGAATCTGTACGTTTGTGCAGATTTTTATATTCTCTTGGGTTTGAAAAAGAATCAAAATTTGATGAAAGCCAAAATGAGTATTGGTTATTTGAAAGAAGTCAGGATTTACAAAAATCTTTAGACTTCTTTTTTTGTATGCGGAAAAAACAAAAAATATCAGGAGTTAATGACGTAAATGAGAAAAATGATAAAGGAAGTATATCCCCAAATATATGAAGATTATAAAAATGGAATGACAATTTCTGAATTATCAGAAAAATATGGTTTTAAGCCAAATAGCATTAGTGTGTATTTTAATAAGCAAGGGGTTAGACTTTCTACCGCAAAAAAGTTTTCTGAACAAGAATTAACAAATATAATTAATGATTATCAAAATGGAGTAAGACCGTTTGAATTAGCTAAAAAATATCAGAGAAACTCTGCAACTATTATTGGCAAGTTGAGAGAAATTGGATTATACAAAAATAATAATTACCGTTTTACGGATGATGATATTGATTTTTTAAAAATACATTATCCAATTGGTAATTGGGAATTAATTAAAAAAAGGTTCTCTAACATCAGTAAACAGTCTATTCTTACTAAAATGCATAAGCTTGGCATAAGTGCTGATAAATATTTTGATGAAAAAACTTGGACAGAAAAAGAAATAGAAATATTAAAAGAAAACTATGTTTATGGAGACATAGGTAGAATATTAGAATTATTGCCAAATAGAACATATAGTTCAATAACAACAAAAGCAAAAAGATTAGGATTGTTTACAAGAACTTTTTGGTCGGATAAAGAAGATAGTATTATGGAACGATTTTATCATATTAAAACTGTTGACGAAATGATGAAATTATTACCAAAAAGAACACGAACATCTATAATCGAACATGCTAGGCAATTAAATCTTGTTTCTGTTTGTAAATATACTAAAGAAGAAACTCAATATATAATTGATAATTGGATTCGAATGTCTGATGAAGAAATGGCAATAGCATTGAATAAATCATATAGAGGTTTAAAAGCAAAACGTATAAGTCTTGGGCTGTTTAGAAGAAAAGAGGAATCTAGTTATAATAATTTGTCTGAATACGTACGAAGAAACAATTTAGAATGGAAAGAAAAATCTATGATAAATTGTAAATATAAATGTATACTAACTGGAAATAGATTTGATGATATACACCATATATATGGTTTGAATTTAATTCTAAATGAAACATTGGATGAGTTAGGTATTGAAATAAAGTCTACAATGGATGATTATACAGAAGAAGAATTAGATAATATTTTAAATATATTTAGAATAAAGCAATCTGAATATCCATTGGGAGTATGCTTATGTAAGGAAATCCACATGTTGTTTCATAACAAATATGGATATGGCAATAACACAGAAGAACAATGGGAAGAATTTGTTAGTGATTTTAAACATGGGGAATATGACGAAAATGTAGCTTAATCACCTACATATTATAAAAACCAACAACTGGTCAGATGTTGCGAATCTGGCTGAATATAAATGAAATATAGAGGTAATCAGTTGAATGCCCTTCTTGAAAATTGGTCACTTTACGAGAAAATGTTAAAAGATTATGCAGAAGGTAGCGGATCTGCATTAGAGGAGGCAATGAAATCTGCGAATAACTGGGAAGGTTCTATGAATCGGCTTGGCAATACTTTTACTAAAATTATGAATAACATTGTCAATTCTGATGCCGTAATTACTGTTACTAATGGATTTAATAGTTTCCTTTCAGTTATAGATAAAGTTACATCTAAACTTGGTTCATTAGGAACCATCGGACTCGGAGCAGGATTATTTGCAGGAGTTAAGAACACTGGTAAATGCCGTATAAGTGTACGGATTTCATAACTGTTTTTTGTTTTGAATATGCCCTTCATGCCTAAGTTATTCATAAATAAAACATGAATTTCAAAGGTAGGAATGTGTGAACTTAGTCAACTCATAGTGTTCTATAAAATAAATCGTAATTGAGGATTGTTATTCCTCAGTGCTGGGAAGCTTTATTATAGTGAATAAATAGTATCGCATAGCTACAACGTGACTGGAAACGGTGAGCGTGATATGCACACCGAAAGGATGTCAGTAATGGCAAGAAAATATGCGATAGGTCATATGTGGAAACGCTAAGTGACATGTCTTGTGGAAAAGACTAAACCACCAATCAGCAGCGGAAACCCTAAGTCTGATTATTCGGATATGGAAGTGTTCAGAGAGTATAAACGATTTTGAGTCGAAAGGCTTGTAATAGGTACTCCAAACCAGGAAGGAAAACCTGCCCGTGACTGGGTATAAACCAAAAGAGTGATGCTACTCTCCTATTTCTTTATAGCAACTGTATTACAGTAAGAAATAAGATAATGCAAGGATTTCTCCTAGCCGTAGTGGAAGAAACGGAGATTATGTATTTAAAAATTTATCGACACATCCATTGTCGTACCAAATTATACTTTAACTTTAAAGTATATTGATAACAATACCCTCACCTGTGTTGTTTGGAATGGATAGGGTGAAAAGATACCTAAAAAATACATTTAGAAAAATAAATAGAAATAAGCACCCGATAACTCAGATGCTTATTTCTATACTACTGCTAAAACTTTTGCAAATGGTCGGTTTGCGAAGTTTCATAAATTGTTTTGAATTTCTACTACAGATTAAAGTATAACATATCTTTAAGCAAATATCAACAAAAATTATATTGAATCAATTGCACTTCCATACCTATAACATAAGACATTTATTAATCGGAGAAAATGACCAGTTTTCCGTATTTGAACTCTTATCATCAATATAATTTTATACTATATTACTTATGTCTCTTATGCCTGTCAATAATGTCAGTAGTAATATCATATACAAACTTTACGATTGATATGATGGCTACCACTCTGTAGTAGAATTCTTGCAAAATGAAACTTCCTTTCTTCCTATGTAAGCCGAAAGTTTCATACATTTGCAATAAACGTATGCAAATATATTTTATCATTTTGGAATGAATTACGAAAGACTGAACGTTTGTTTACAATAGATGTAAATTATTAATGGACAAGCGATATAAGAAAAGTAATATTTACACCCTTCCAATATCTAGAAAGACGGAATAAATTCTTATAACTGTTATCTAAAACAGAGAGTTATACGAATAGAGCTTTAAGGAAAGAAAACGTATTGGGGAAAGTTGTAAAAATCGAAAAATGTGTTGAATTAAGCAGAAATGTGTTGAAAATGTTTTGTGAATATATTATTATTAAATCATAAAAAACAACATTTTATAGCATTAATCGACACTATTATTATGGATTAGACTCATTCAGTCAAAACCGACACAAAATATGGATTTAGTACCACTCATAGTATATTATAAAACAAAAATGGGTGGTGTTAAAAATGAGTAAGGATACAAAGGATAATGAAAGTAAATGTACAAAGGAGGAGGAAAAGCGTATGGCAGCAATTAGCAAACCACAGGAATCTATGATGATTGCCCAAGGGATGACAAAAGCATTCGTTGATTTATTAGTAGCTCAGAAGCGTTCAGAGACTTATTGGGATGAGTGTGCTAATACAAAAAAAAGTATACCTTCTTCTGCAATGGATAAGTTAAAAAAAATGTGTAACGGAGAAGACGATGTCTGATTTTATATATGTTAGTTTAAGTGAAGCAAACGTAAGTCAGGATGTATTACAAAAATTTAATTGTGGGCATCCTGACTTTAATGATTTTCTAGTAAATGATGCTACCAAATGCAATGATAATGGTAATGGTGTTACATATATTTTGGTGGATGAAGCAGAGGTTGATAAAGAACATCATAAAAATAATAATATATCAACTATATTTGCATTTGCTACTATACGAACTACATCGTTGCAATATTATAACTCAGAAGATATCAATAAAATATATAGTATTTCAGGAGTAGAAATTAGATATTTTGCGATAGCAAAAATGTTTCATAAGCAGATAGCCTATTTAATTGATCCTAACAAATATTACAGTACGATATTTTTTGAAAGATTTTTAATAGATTTATATGAA
>ERZ777306.5356-NODE-5356-length-10348-cov-28.126105_pt1 | contig 10348 bp, 8 predicted proteins | sample MGYA00374966_ERZ777306 | MGnify/ENA primary metagenome ERZ777306 (study PRJEB29329, sample SAMN06343882) | mouse gut metagenome | isolation source: Mouse cecum | place: Austria: Vienna | collected 2014-11-15 ... | reverse complement strand
TAATGCTGATAGCCAAGAGCAGATACAACAAGGCGGAAGAGAATTACGAAGATTGTCTTGAAGAGTACAACCGTAACCAGAAAGACCTTGACGAACGCAAACGAGAAGAAGAGACACGTCAACGCGATGAAAATATGCGAATGATGTTTATGAGTATGATGGGCGGCAATAGCGGCGCAAACGGCGGAATGGCTCAAGGGATGCCGCAAGGAGTATATATGAACTCGCAACCGGCATTGGGAGCAGAAGAGATAAGAGGAATAGTGTCGGATACAATGACAGCGCTCTTACCCGGAGTTCAACAACTTTTGCCGCAACAGGCGTCGAGTAACGACGAAGTAATCAAGAGTCTTGTTGAAGAACAGAAGGCAATGCGTAAAGTAATGCAAAAACTTGTCGAGCAACCGGCAGAGAGAATCGTCGAGAAAGAAGTCATAGCAGGTAATGCAAATGACGAAGCAATACAAAAACTTATGGAGCGCAGCGAAAAGAATGACGAGCGCATAGCGGCTCTTATGGAAAAGATAATAGAACTTTCTGCAAATCAAAAAGTTGAACCGCAAGTCGTCGAAAAAGTAATCGAAAAAGAAGTACCTATCGAAAAGATAGTGGAGAAGGTCGTCGAGGTACCTGTAGAAGTAGAGAAGATAGTAGAGAAAGAAGTCAAGGTAGAAGTTCCTGTAGAGGTTGAGAAAATCGTCGAAAAGGAAGTTGTCAAAGAAGTACCTGTAGAAAAAGTCGTAGAGAAGGTAATTGAGAAAGAAGTCAAAGTGACCGCACCCGCAAAGCCGAAGGTGGAGAAAGCGCCCAGACTTACGCTTGACGAAGCGTACGCATTGCTAAGCAAAGAGCAAAAGAAATACTTCGACGGATTGAGAGACTATGCTCTGACGAAGTATAAGTGCAAAGAGAAGAAGTCGACGTACTTCGTAGTATACGGACATACTGCTACAAATCCGCTAATCAAACTTACAATAAAGAAAGACACGACGGTAGCGCTGTTGAAGATGGAAGACGAGTATATGAAAGACATCAGGCGAGACGCAACGGGAGACGGCACGAAGGTGAAAGTGAAGGAGACGGAAGTAATAGTAAGCGACAAGCAAGCCTTTGAGACGGCGAAGAAGATGGTGGACTTGAGAGACGACCAGATAGAGAGATATCAAGAACTTCTTAAAGAGCAACGCGCAATGAGAAGCAAGAAGTAAGAACAAATCAAAAATCGCAAAAATCTTGCGATTGGGCGTGCAGACGTAAATTTATATTCGCCTGTGGCGAGTAATACAAAGAGGTGTGGACGAGTACAGTACGCACCTCTTTAGTGCAAATAAAATCTCAATTTAATTTTGATAGAAGCAGAGAAATCTTAATGGCTTTAACAATTTAATATAATACGACTTTTAGGCTATAATTGAAATGATGAAAAACTTATTGACTGTAAGGCGCATTATATGATAAAATCTTGATACACTATTTATATGTGTCGGCTTGTTGAAAGCCCTGGAGAATAATATGAACTATTTATCCAAGATTTGCAGAACTACTCAACCGTATATTGCGGGAGAGCAACCGCAAGATAAGAGTTACGTTAAACTAAATACCAACGAAAACCCATATCCGCCTTGCAAAGGCGTAGAGGATTTTTTAAAAAATTTCGACGTGGACAAACTCAAATTATATCCGGATCCGCAGAATACTGCGCTTGCAGAGGAGATTGCTAAAAAACACGGTTTGGAAAAGGAAAACGTATTTATCGGCAATGGTAGTGACGAGGTCCTTGCGATGTGTTTCCCCGCATTTTTTGACAGAGACGGAGATGGTGTGGCGTACGCAGACGTGACGTATTCTTTTTATAAAGTATGGGCAAAGGTATATGAAATTCCTTCAGTGATGATTCCGCTTTCCGAAGATTTTAAGTTGGACGTATCCAAGTTCAAGCAGGCAAAATGTCAGGGGATGATAATATGTAATCCCAATGCGCCTACCGGGCTTATTGTCAACAGACTGGATTTAATGGCTATCATAGAGGCAAATCCCGAGAAACTTATTATTATAGACGAAGCATACGCAGATTTCTGCAATTGTTCTATGGCAAACTATGTAAGCAAATATCCGAATTTGTTGATTGTACGCACTTTTTCCAAGTCATATTCATTGGCCGGCGCAAGATGCGGATATGCTATAGGCGACGCTGCGCTTATCAATGGACTTAAGACAATAAAGGATTCTTTCAACAGTTATACCGTCAATGCTATCACTGAAGGTATAGCTATACGCGCACTGCAAGATACAGAGTATTTTAGTTCCTGTATTGACAAGATAATTGCCACTAGAGATAGCGTTGCCGACGAGTTGAGAGCGCTTGGATTTGAGGTATTGCAGTCCAGTTCCAATTTCTTGTTTGTTAAGCATAACGAACGTCCTGCAAGCGAAATATATTATCAACTTAAGACGGCGGGCGTGCTCGTAAGACATTTTAGTATGGGAAGAATTGACAATTATCTTCGCATTACCGTAGGTTCGCCGGAGGAAATGGCAAGTCTCGTGTCGGCTTTGACAACTATAATTAAGACTGAATTTGCGCCGATAGAATAGCCGTTTGATAAATTCGATGCCGAGTAGAGAAGACTTTCGACAAAACTAGACTTTTTTGTATAGTATATTCAAAGATACTGCTTTGTAAAAGTGGTATCTTTTTTGTATGGAAAAATTTTTGACGCAAGTAAGCGAGAATATCTCTTCGGACGTAGCAAAGACGGTTGTAGACGTTATGCCTATGGGGCATATATGCGTGTGTTATTTGAGCAGTGATAAACAACTTGCTCAAAAGGCGCTTGAAGAGATAAGCGAGTTTGAATACAAGATTACCTGTGTCGAATATCCGGACGAAGTAGTATGTAATGACGAGAATGCGCTAGACATAGTAAATTGCGCTGACGACGTAAGATTGTTTTGGGGTATCGGCGGAAGAGAAATAGCGACACTTCTTCGTATGGCTTGCAAAATAAGACCGCTGCAATACGCGCTTGTGACAAATACGCCATTTTTATATGGTATAGGATATGCTCTAAAAGGCGGACAGGAGCCTATTAAACTATTGATAGACAAAGACGGAAAAGATGGGAGTGACGACTATGCAAAATGCGTGGGCGCAATTCTGGCGCACAGGGTTTCACTTTGGGAAAAAAAGTACGTATATTATATGATGGGTATTCAAGATTATAATTCTCTTAAAATCGAGCAGGACTTGCTTGACGCTTTAATAGGGGATGGACATATGTCCGACACATCTCGTATATTTAACGGAATTTTAGAGTATGCTAAGATATATGATGAGCCATATAAGCCGTCTGTACTAATATTGGCAGAACTCATAGAGCGCGTCAATCTCACGTCTGACAGAGGCGAAAGTATGTTGCTTGCAGCCATAGCGCTGGTAAAATACTTCAAGAGCATTATGTCAATTGAAGAATACTCATTGATTACGCCGGCAGATTTGTCTTCCAAATGTCGCGCGCTTGCAAAGATTTTAGGGATAGAAGTAAGCGACCTTATTGGAATGGTTAAAGATAGAAAATTTCAGGGGAAATGGCTATATATTCATAGTGAATACAGACAGGATCTGCTCAATGAGATAGAAGACCTTGACTCAAAACTTCTCAATATTATCAAAAGCGCAAAGCGATTTATGCCTGATGTTGGTTATCATTTGGGAGAAGATTACGATTGCAACAGCATAATTCAATTGCTTTATAATTTATCGCCTATAGTTCACGAGTGTTCGCCAATTGCAATGGCAGACGCGTTGTTGGGAGAATAAGCCGACACTTTGGCTTGGCAATTTTATAAAAAGGCACGTACATAATTGTACGCGCCTTTTAGTTTTGTATTAGAACTTTGTTTCGCTCAAATATCCATTTATAAAATTATTTTTTGCTTTTAAGTATAAAAGCCCTATTGCTGTCAAAAATACAAATAACAAACACGGAGGGACTATGAAATCTATCGCAATATACATATTGGCAATCACGTTTTTGTCGGCGCTCTTGTTGGGGTTGTCTTATCAAGTCAAATTGCCTGATGGAATATACGAAATGCAGGTGTATTCGCAGACGACGCCGCTTGTAGGCGAGTGCGGACAAATCGACGAAATGACGAATTTTAATATTTATCATTATTACGATAAAGTCGTAAGTATAAAAGATTGCAGGTTGGACAATACTCTGGGTGTTGCTTACATATATCCAAAAGACAAAATAAGCGCAGATGCACTAGTGGATAAACTTTCGGTAGACGTGATTTTTACCCAGGACCTAGACGGCGGCGTAACGTATTACGGCAAAAGTAAGGCAGGGGGCAGAAGCGTAGTTATCGACAAACAAGAAATCAATATTCAAATTGTAAGCAATAAAGACAATATCATCGTGGGCTTTCCGCTGATTATGGGAAGTTACTAATTGGAGGTAGTAAAGATGTCAAAGCAAACAAAACGCACCAAAGAAAAAAGACAAGGCGCACCGAATCAGACCGGAGTAAAGGTTGCGCAGTTCTTCAAAAAGAATATTTACGTAATCTTGATGATTATATGTATTCTCGCAATTGCGACTATGATAACCTTAGCCGTAGTACTCAATAACAATAACGATTCAAACACGGTATTGAAGCCTATTGTATCGGGCGATGAAACTAATTCCGGCGATGACAAACCGCCAGTTAATAATCCCGATGACAACAAGCCTAATGAGCCTGACGATAATAAGCCAAGCGTCACACCGCCGGAAAAAGAAGACTTCGTTATGGCAAATCCGTTGGACGAATTTACTCTCGGTCAGATATACTCAGAAGAACACGTATTCAATCCTACGCACAACTATTGGCATCCGCACGAGGGACTTGACTTTAAAGCGGCTCCAGGCAGCAACGTAAAATGCGTATTTGACGGCACTGTAAAAGAAGTGACCAACGATAGTTATAGCGGAGCAACCGTTACGATAGAGCACCAAGATGGATTTACCACAGTATATAAACTTCTCTCTGACGTAACTTTGAAGGCTGGCGATAAGGTGTCAAAAGGTGATGTTATAGGCAAGGTGTCAGACTCGGCTTTGGAAGAGATTGCAGACGGAGCGCACCTGCACTTGGAACTCTATAAAGACGGAGTTAAGATAAACCCAATGGATTACCTCTTGTCGGGCGATAAATAATATTGTAGGCTATAAAAGAGACTAGGCGAAACCTAAAATGTGTCTTTTCCGCCAATATAGCATTTAACTCAAATCGTCGTACGGTCAGTACGACGATTTTGTCTATGTTTCTTTTCTTGGCGGATATCAATCGTTTTATTTAGAGCAAAGTTGATAAATCCGTATAGTAGATATATTAGACTATTTGATTTTGTTAATAGGACTAAAATAAAAATACACTCGCGAGAGTGTATTTTTAATATAATTAAACACTAATAGAAAACAAATATGAAATCACATTATTTTTCAACTTTCTTTGTAAAACACTTCGTACGCATTACGCCGTCGCACACGTTGACGATTTGACTGCAACAAGCGTTGTTGTGATTATAATTACACTTGGTGCTGTCGCATTGAATGAATACTTCGCTATTGTCGTCAAAATCAAAGTCTTTTGCAGCCTCGATATTTGCTTTTTCTTGCTCTAGTATTCCGTATTCGCGTTTTACCTTAGTTTTGCAGACGCCGTTTTTGTTGATACATATCACGCCTGCATTGCAATGGCAGTTGGTATTATGTTCGCAGTTGCGAGTTGTGCATTTAAGTCCAGACATTTTTTCCTCCTTTTACGCGGCAGTCAATTCCGTCGCAGATTACTATTATTATAGTCAAATCTAATATAATTATTCTAAAGGCAAATTTCCTATTGCTATGTTGAGATTTATGTGCTAAAATAAATAAACAAGAGAGGTGAAATATGAAAGTTTTACTGTTAAAAGACGTAAAGAGCGTAGGCAAAAAGGGCGAAATAGTTGAAGTAAACGACGGTTACGCCCGCAACTTTTTAATAAAAAAAGGCGTTGCGCAACAGGCCACTGCGGGAGTTATCAACGAGACCAATCAAAAAAATGCTGCAATTGCTAGACAAAAGCAAAAAGAGTATGAAGACGCTGTTGCTATGGCAAAGGATCTTGACGGTAAGGTAATAACAGTAGTCATCAAATTTGGAGACAATGGCAAATCTTTTGGCGCAGTCACTTCCAAAGAAATCAGTGGCGAACTTGTTAAACTCGGCTACGATATTGACAAGAAGAAAATTAATCTCAAAGATTCTATTAAGACTGCCGGCGTATTCGACGTGGAAGTCAAGGTGTATACCAATGCCAGCGCTAACATAAGAGTAGAAGTTAAGCCGGAGTAATGCAGTTTAATTTAGTTCGGTGATTTTTGCCATTGGGGTGGCAAAGTTGTATGCGTCAACTTTGTTTGAGTTAGATTTATTTGAAATCTTTATATAAAAAGTTAGGTACAAATTTGTGCCTAACTTTTTAGTTGCGGATACATTTATTACGTTACATTTTAGTCAGTTGGGATTCAATCGCTTCAACGCCTATTGCTTCGATTTTTTGCGCTTAGGAGAATAAGCAAGATTCTTGCAACTTGCGCAAGCGACATAAAGAAAGAAATCAAATAAGTTTTTGCTGCGCTGCTCAACACCTTTGAAGCAGTTTTTGTCTCTTCTTGCGTAAGTATGTCGCATTCTACAAGTTGAGTCTTTGCCCTTGAACTTGCGTTGTATTCGCAAGGCAAAGTAATAAACGTAAATAGAGCGTACAGCACGTAGCATATTAAAGCGCCAAAATAGAAGTATACGGAAATTCTAGTACCTGATACGGCAATAAATTCAAATATAATTCCCAGCAACAAAAATGGCGTGATCATTCTTGATATAATGTTGACAACAGGCACTAGCGCGCCTCTCATTTTAATCGGGGCGTAACCTTCGGCGTGTTGAATTGCGTGTCCTACTTCGTGAGCGGCTACTGCAATTGCAGCAATGGAAGCCGAGTTGATAGTAGACGCAGATAGATACACGGTATTATTGCGCGGGTCATAATGGTCCGTCAGCGTACCGGAACATTTGCCGATATTGACGTCAAAAAGTCCGTTTATGTCGAGGATTTTTCTTGCCGCTTGCTCGGCAGTCATACCGCAACTTGCGGGCATTGCGTTGAATTTTGAGTAAGTTGTGCGCACAGAGATACTTGCAAAAATCATCCACAGCATAAGTGGAATGGTCGCATACGCTATAATCACGATTATCAATTCAAACATTTCTAAATCTCCGTATTATATCTGAATATTATACTTTAATATTTAATATATAATTTATCTATATATTTATTAAATATTATTTATGTTAGATTATACCATATCATATAGAAGATATGCAACATTAGCAATGTCAAATCTGCGTTAATTTAATTTTTTGTATTTTTCCAGAACATACTTCAAATTTAAAAGTCTTGGTATACAGTCCGTCGAAGTCGGAGTATAATAGAGGTATTTCAAATGGAGTATATTCAAGACAGTCGCAAATACCTACAAAGTCTCCGAATATTTCTTTCAAGTCGCATCCCCTTAGCGAAGAGCAAAGGCAGTCCTTGGCGCAGTCATCGTCACCATAACATACGCTTTCTAAAAGTGCGTAGGGTAAGATTTCGTCAATGTAAAGATGATTGCAATAATTTTCAAAGTGACGGCTTTGTTCGGCAAAACAGTCTCCGCAAAAACTCAACTTGCGCACGCACTTGCGATTGAGTGTATCTCGTAGATAGTCGCATACTCTCAATCCATCCTCTTCCGCTATTATTTCGTCGCAACATATGTCAAGAAGTAGGGTATAGTCATCTTTGTAATGCAATATTCCCATATATTTTTTGCCGTTTTCCAATTCTGCAAATATACTCAAGAGTTGTCCGCTGCTAATAGATATACAAGAAAATTTGACGTCTGATACCTTGCAAGGGGTGATGAGAGTGATTAGTTCGTTTTGCGTCTCTACACTTATCTTGCACACGTCGTCTATATGGCAAGTCAGACAGTGCGCCGTTGCGCCTTTTGGCTCTAATACTTTTTGGATATATACTTGGCTTTGTTTATTGCAGGATTTTTTCTTTGGACAAAATCTTACGATATAGTCTTTGCCGTGGCGTATAAATATCACGTCGTCGCGTAATTTGCATTTGCCGTTGACAGCAAGAATTATCGGCAGATAACTATCGTCAAACGGCGCATATTGAAGACAGAAGTTCCCATTGGCATAAGCATAAGTTTCGTTACACTTCACGCCGTCGATAAGAATTACGCCTTGAGGATTGTCAAAGTAAAGTTTTGTCATAGTTGTAATATAATATGCCGAATTGCAAAAAAAGATTACTTAAATAGGCTGAACTACGATTAGACTTTGCCATACCGACCAAATGAAAATGTCGCAAGTTTTATTCGGTCACTGATTATTGAACTGATGTAATATTAGGTGTCTTTATCCAATAAAATTCTAATTTAATTCCAATTTTTCACAATTCCAAAAAAAGTATACTTTTACTGACTGCCTGCGAAAAGGCGTATTTTTTCAATTACATTATACTTCGCGCATAATAATTTTGCAATAATTTGGGTCAGTAAAAGTATACCTTTTTTGGAATTTCGTCTATAAATCAAAGTTTGTAAAAGATATAAAAAACATACAAATTTTGGTATAGAAGAACCTTGGGTATAGAAAATTCTATAAGTACAGCGGAAAAGAAAAGGTGAAAGTATAATTCAAAGTGAGAAATAGTCGAAGTGTATGTCATTGACGCTTATTTCTGTCATTTCGACCGTAGCAAAGCGAAGCGGAGAAATCTAATCGAATTAATTGTACTTAAGAGAGGAAGAACGATGAATTTAGCAAAGACAAAGTATTTAAAATGCGCAATACTTATTATATCTATTTGCATATTATTGGGAGCAATAAGCGCTTGCTTACCCTTCAGCATATCTTTGCCAGATATGTTGGATGAGGATGCGATTGATGATGCTGCAATGACTATAACTCCCAATGAAATAGATGGCTTGGGCGAGTTTGAGGATGGTTATTGCTATGTATATACCAACAAAGACTTAGTCGAGAAATATAGAGCAGGTGATGCAGATACGCTTTTTGACGTATCTACACAAAAGGTTACAAAGACAAGCAATAACAGAGGCGAGAAAGCAAATCCTTATGTTATTACTAGTGTAGAAGATTGGGATAGATTTGCAAAGAACTTAGACGATGGCTCAATACCTAGTTACGGCAGCGAAAAATATTTTGTTTTGGCAAATGAAATTGATTTTGACGGAAAAGCATTTCATCCTATTCGATTTTTCAATGGTACTTTTTATGGAATGGGAAATAAACTAAAAAATATTACTATAGACGGTACTACAGGTTGGGTATATTGGAATGGTTCCTCTTATGTGCAAATTCCTACATCTGGGGAAGGAACTCCTTTTGGGTATGGAGTATTTTGTAAGACTACAAACGTAACGATTGCTGATTTGATAGTTGAAAATTTTAATTATAGTGGAATGCCTGCAACCGCTGCATTTTCTTCCAATCGAGGCTCTTCGGATACGGGCGGTTTAGTAGGACGTTCTTATGGTACTGATAATTTTTTTAACTGTCATACGTCTGGCGAAATATATGCGGATATCTCAGCTGTTAAAAATAATGGATATGGTGGAATTTTAGGGGCGCATTCCGTCACAACATTTCCGTTATTGGTGTATCGTTGTTCCTCAGATTCAAATATAACAGTAAGCAAGGCAAATCCAAACGCTCATATTGGAGGAATTCTTGGCGATGGTTTCAATGGTGGGATTTTACATATTTATGATTGCGTAGCAAATTTAACGGCTACAGTTTTGTCGGCTAGCAATTCTGCGTCTAGCGCAGCGATAGGTTGTTTTGAGATGCAATCGTTATATATGGAGAATTTTGTAGGCAATGTAAAAGATATTAACTCTTTTAGAGTAGGTAGCGGTGCATTGTTCGGCTATTATGTGCAACCAATAAAGATTGAAATTCTTAAAAACTGTTATGTTGCAGGCACTCACGGAGCAACTGGAACAGAAAATGCAGTTCAGCCCATTGCAGGTTCAGGACCTGCCATATCAGTAAACAATACTACGATAAGTAATATAAATGCTCTTGAAGAAAGCGGCAAGGCATATCCAACATATACAAGTGGGAGTAAGCTTACGGGCTATAATAAACATACGACTTTGTCATCTTTCACTAACGATGCAAGAACTTTTTTTAGCGCATCTCCTTATTCAAGAATATGGGATGCAAGTAA
>ERZ777306.5354-NODE-5354-length-10352-cov-7.734680_pt1 | contig 10352 bp, 8 predicted proteins | sample MGYA00374966_ERZ777306 | MGnify/ENA primary metagenome ERZ777306 (study PRJEB29329, sample SAMN06343882) | mouse gut metagenome | isolation source: Mouse cecum | place: Austria: Vienna | collected 2014-11-15 ... | reverse complement strand
ATAAATTAACAGATGTAAAAGATGAAGAGTTTATAAAAACAATTAAAATTAATAATTTTGAGCTTAAAACATTAGAGAAAATAACATTACCAGATATTCACTCATTTTTATCATATTTAAAAACTTGTTATAATTGTAAACCAGCAACTCTTGCTAGAAAAACAGCTAGTATAAAAGTATTTTTTAAATATATGTGCAATAAAACAAAAAAGATTCCTACAAATCCTGCTCAAGATTTAGAAACTCCAAAAATTGGTAAAAGATTACCTAAATATCTAACATTAGAACAAAGTAAAGAACTCTTGGAAGCTTCTGCTTCACTTGAGGGACATGGAAATCATGATAACACAGAACGTAATTTTGCAATGATAACAATACTTTTAAATTGCGGTGTACGTTTATCAGAGTTAGTTGGAATTAATATAAGTGATATAGATTTTGAAAACAATAAAATGAATGTTGTTGGTAAAGGAGACAAGGAAAGAACAATATATCTAAATAATGCATGTATGAAAGCTATTAAAAAGTATTTAGAGGTAAGACCAAGAGAGGGTGTAAAATTTAATTCGCGTGATGCATTATTTTTAAGTGAACAAAAAAAGAGAATTAGTAGAAGAACTGTTCAATATATTGTAAAAAACGAACTAAGAAATGCTGGAATAGAAAAAGCAAGTACTTATTCTGTACATAAATTAAGACATACAGCAGCAACTTTAATGTATAAATATGGGAATGTTGATATTAGAGCACTTCAGGAATTACTTGGACATGAAAGTATATCAACTACTGAAATATATACACATGTAGATAATGAACAAATAAGAAATGCTGTTGAGAATAATCCATTAGCAAATTTATAATTATAAGGAAGATTAAATTATGAAACTAAAGAATCCCACATTAATAGAATATTTTGGGACTGATACACTAACAGAAGATATGAATATAAATTCATTAAAAATGGCATTGGACCAAGTGTATAATTTGAAAGAGATTAGAGAAATCCAAATGATGTTTGCTATTTCTAATATTGATATAGTTGAAAGACTATCTAATGATGATTTTGAGCCATTTGAAGAAGAAAATCGTGATGAAAAATTTTCAAGAGTTTTAAAACAGCTAATTTCTCAAGGGATATTTGAAGATGAACATGTAGGAGATTTTAAAAATCTTAAAGAACTAAATATTGATGGAAGCCAAGTAGATAACGAAAAAGTATTAGAAGAGATAAAAAATAAAATAACTGTGTCTCATAGAAAAGAAAGTTTTCCAATTAGATAAATATTAGAAAGAGAAAGTATATGAAATTAGTAAAAATTCCTGATGATAAATATTATAATTATAGATTACAAGCAATGTTTGATTGTTATAAATGGGATCCTCAGTTTTTTGATAGTAATACTTTAGCAAAATATGTATTAGTGCTAACTAATGAAGAAAATAATGAAGTAATTAAACTTACTAAAAATTTAGATAAAGAAACTAGATTAGCAGAAGAATATTTGAATAAAAATATTAAAGTTGCAAAAAAGTTGGCGCTTCCCCAAAAAATAATAGAGCAGATACCAAATATGCAAACGTATGATAAGAATCAAAATATTAGACTTATGAGATATGATTTTCATCCAAGTGTAGATGATAATTGGGTTGTAACTGAAGTAAATAGTGATGTTCCAGGTGGATTCGCAGAAAGTTCATTATTACCAGAACTAGCTCGCAAAATAATTGATATGCCTGAATTAGAATACAATTCATTTGGTGAAATAATGGTGAAAGCAATAAATAGTAAATTAAATAGAAAAGGTACTATTATGATGGTGCATTGTACATGTTTTAGTGACGATAGACAAGTTATGCAATATATGGGTGATAGGCTAAAACAAGAAGGTTATAATATTATTTATGGAGCTGCAGATCATATTAATTTTAAAGATAAAAAAGCATATTGTATTTTAGATAACAATCAATGTAATATAGATTTAATTTTTAGATTTACACCATTAGAATGGCTTATTCAAATGAAACCACGTAGATGGGATGGATATTTTAATACCATAACTAAATCTTGTAATCACCCTATTGGTATATATAGTCAAAGCAAAAGATTTCCTTTTGTTTGGGATGATTTAGAAAAAGCAGGTATAAGTATGAAAACATGGAGAAATTTATTACCAGAAACAATACAAGTAAAAGATTTAGGTACAAAAGAAGGATTTATTTATAAGCCTGTGTATGGTAGAGTAGGAGAGAAAATTTCTATAAAAGAAGCATGTAAAGGTGACGAATATACAAAAATTTTAAAAGATGTAAAAATGCATCCAAATCAATATTTAGCACAAAAAAGATTTCAAAGTATGCCTTTAAAAGGTGAGGATGGGATAGAATATCACATTTGCCTTGGTTCATATACAATTGAAGGAGAACATGCTGGATATTATGCACGAATGAGTCCATATCCAAGAATCGATTCCTATGCTGCTGATATACCAGTATTAATTGAAAAATAAAGGAAGAAAAGATGAAAGGAAAAGAAATATATAAAATATATGCACCAATTAATGCAAAATGGACAGAGTGGGTAAGACCAGTTCCTTTTGTAGCAATTGATACATATAACAGGAAACAAGATACTAATTGGTTAGATAGAAAAGTAATGTTCTTAAATCAATATGAACAAGATACAGCTATATTCGTTGATTTACCAGCAAAAGAATGTATAGAGTTTGGCATATCTTTAGCTTACTTTGGTTATAGACCTATACCAATATTTAATGGAACTGATGAGCAAGAAGGGGCTCAAGCTACAACAGATACATATATAGTTGAAAAGTATTTAATAAATGCTAGTGAAAAATTAAAAAATATAAAATTAAATAGTAATGCAAATCCTGTATTTTTACTAGATAGTTCTCGCATAAATAGATATAGAGCAAAAGAATCAATATTTGATAATAGCTGGGATTTATATAAACAAGATATTCCCTCTGTTCAGTATTTTAAAAACAATGGTATAAGTAAAATAATTGTTGTTGGAAATGAAATACAACGAGATTTAAGAAAAATATTTTTTGAATTTCAAGATACTGGAATTGAATTTTATTTAAGTAGCGGGTATTCGCCTGCTCAAAAAGTTAGATTGAAGAAAACATTAAAAGAAAAATTTGAGAAAGAAGAATTATAATAATGATTGAATTTAACAATAAAATAGTGCAGTTTGGTTTTGGAGCAGTTGGCAAGAGCTTTTTTGAAAAAATTTCTAAAGAAATAAAATTTGATAAAGATAAATATTTTGTAATATCTAGAGATAAACTTGAATATACGTTTTTTATTGAACTTGGCGGTAATGTAGGAAATTTTATTGTTGCTGAAATTAATAGAAAAAATTTTAAAAGTATTTTTTCTAAATATTTAGAAGAGGGAGACTTTTTAATTGATTTTGCTGATAATGTTGGAACAAAAGATTTTGTAGAATGGTGTGCAAATAATAATATAATGTATTTAAATACAGGCGAAACAGATTGGGATGATAATTGGTATAGTATTTTTGAAGAAAACTTGAAAAAAAATGAATTACGTAATAATTTAAAACAAAAAGAAAATGTAAATAAATATCCAATCGTATTGCAACACGGAAATAATCCAGGTTTAGTATCACATTTTGTAAAAGCAGGGCTTGAATATATTGTTAAAAAACAATTTAAAAACAATATAGAATATAATAAACTTATAGAAGAAAATAAATTTAATAAACTTGCCCAAAAACTTGATTTAAAAAGTATTCATGTAAATGATAATGATTATCAAGAAGTGAATGAAAAATTTGATGAAAGTAAATTATATAGTACTTGGTCAGTTGATTCATTTTTTTTCGAAATGCTAAGCGAATCAACTGTTAATATAGGCACGAATGAGAAAATAGATTATCAAAAAGACTGTAAAATGATAGATTTAAAAAATGGTTTTTTAGAGTTTAAAGATTTGGCAATAGATAAAATTGGAAAAACATATTATCCTAAAGGTAAATTTGAAGCATTTATAGTTCCTCATGAAGAGACTATAACTATTGCAAAATCTCTTGAAGTGAAGAATGAAAATGAGGCTATATATAGACCAACAGTTATGTTTTTATATTCTCCATGTGATTTTGCAGTAAAATATTTAAAAAGTGCTAGAGTAGACAAATCTTTACAACTAGATACTAATAGAAAACAAAATATTATAAGAGGATTTAAGTATCCTGAAAGAGCTGAAATAATATATAAAGAACAAATAAAAAATGGTACAGAATACGTTGGAGTATTACTTTTAGGAAGTAAATTTGATCCAGTATGGGTAGGAAATAGGATAAAAAAGAACTTTTTATATAGAAGTAGGGAGACATCATTTTGGCAGACTCCAACAATTACGCCAGTTGCTATGTCAGCATTATCAGCTAGCTGTTGGATGATAAAAAATCAAAATAAAGGTGGAATATATTTTCCAGATGATATTAATGAATACAAAGATATAATTAATTTTGCAGAAAAATATATTTCAAAAACAATTTATAAAACATTTAGTAAGAAAAAAGTAGAACATGAATTAGGAATTAATTTAAATTCTTTACAACTAAAAGATATATTATTAAAAAAGGAAGAGTAAACTCTTCCTTTTTAAGTAGTGTTTAATGGCCACCGCCACCACCACCACCACCACGGCCTCCACCGCCATAACCATGTCCGCCAAATCCACCACCTCTTGATGATGTATGAATAGAACGACCAAATGATCTAGCGGTTCTATGGAAATTAGCTGAATGTATATAGCAGTGATGATTTAATATTGGGCTACTATCAATATTAAATTCTTTTGCATGTATTTTTATAGCTTTTATAACTTTTTCTGAGATTCCAAAAGCTGTTGCATAGATTAAATATTTTTCCCATAACGGTAATTCATGTACTTCTTTTTCATTAATTAAAGTATCGCTATTTAAGAAATTATATAAACCACACCATTTTGCTTGTTCGTTTGCTCCATATTGTGTAAATAAAACTGAATTACTAGCCTTGCTTGATAAATAAATATATTTCCATATATAAGCAATACCTAAAATAGTATATGCTCCAAAACTTAAAGCCATAGGTGTAAAATAAGAAATTGCATTTACAAGTACTAATAAAAGTAGTCCAAAAGTTAAACTTGAATTTGCACTAATATTAAATTCTTTTTGAGGAGAATCATAATTTGATGCTTGGAAATATCCTTGCATTACACCGCTTTCTAAAGCTGGTTTCTTTTCTATATCTTTTACAAAAGCATTTGTAAATACATAATCAGTATCAATACAATTTTGCAATTTAGAAAGCGTAATTGAGTTATTATAGTTTCTAGCATGCCTTTCTAATAATTGTAAATAAAGTCTTTCTGATGTAGTAAGAGGTTCTAAAGTAGCCCCAGAATTATCATTTATTGTTATATAAATAGGTTCTGGTGAATAATCTGGTGAATCAACAAATTCTGGAGTTATATATCGAGTAGATATAGGTTCTAAAGTAATTATTGTATTAGAATTAGTCCAATCAGTTAAATTATTTTCTTTTGCGACTGTTACATATTGTTTTCTTATCAAACTAAGTAAAACAGCTGCATATTCTTCTTGTTTTTCTTTGTTTTCATTAAATGGATCTTTCATAAATACTAATTCAGAAGCAAAAATTGGATCTAAATCACTTGGTATTTCTCTAAAATATTCATAGTTAGTTTCTGGTTCATAGAAATTATATTTTGATTTAATTTTATAATATTTATGTTTTGCTGTATATACTATAATAATACTTCCAAATATAGATGCTATTAATAACAAGGTTTTAAAGGTGTTAAATACTTCATTTTGTGTTGTATAATATTCATTTTCTGCAATACATTCATCTAAAACATTTTCGTCTGAATATATATTATTAGGTGCATATTTTGTAAAAATATGTTTATCTTCACCATATGAAAGTAAACAAAATTCTATATAACGATTATGATAATTGAATTTTAAATCTTGCTTATCTAGGTTAATCGAAAAAGTATGATAACCAGGATTTATAGAATTTGATTCTGTATATGGAATCCTAGAATTAGCTGTTCCAAAAGTATATGAATAATATGTATATGGCATAATATCATTTGGTATAAGAATTTGTGCTTTGTATGAATTTAATTTTTTTATTGAATTTCCAGAGTACATACTTAAGTATAATTCAGAACAATCATTATATTTTAAAACAGCATTATTTAGTGAATATACAATTTTAAAAGTCATTTTTTCTCTATAAGTCCAAGGAATGTATATTAGTAAAGATTCGTCATTATCAGGATATCTTCCAGTTCCTTTACTATGATGCCAACACATTGTACCGCTTGGAGTAAAATCTTCATCTTCCCAATACATTTTTGATGTTTCCAAATAAGGTACTTCAGTACCATCAGATAGGATTTGAGTAACTGATTCTACATCGTAATCTACTTTTTGCCCATCAACAATATCTTCTGGAAGTTCTCTCCATAGTTCTTTATAAGTATTATATTTTGAAGATGCATGTACATCAAATGTTATGTATTCAGTAATTTCTACATTGGCTTTTCCATTTTCGTCATCATGTAATATTGCAGTATATTCAACATCTGTTAAATTGCAATAGTCATTAGGATTTAGGTTAAAGCCTTCAAAACCAAACTCCTCTAAAGAAAAACCTTCAAAAAGAAGAATCATAAAAAATATAAACATATAAATCAAAAAAGGTGCTATTAATGTAAGGATGCCTTTTGTAATATTTTTTAGCTTCATAAGAAAAAATTTTAAGTATTTCATTTATACCTCCCAAATTAAATATATATAGAAATTATATATGTGTTTGGCAGTTTTGTAAATAAGATTAAAAAATTGTAAAATCAAATTTACAATCAATTTTTTGAAAAATAATTGAAAATAATTTTTCAAAGTGATATACTACTAAATGCTTAGAATCAAATAAAAATGTGATACAAATTATTTAGGAGGAAAATATGAGTAAAAAAGTATATGAAGTAAAAGATGATGAAAAATTATTTGCAGAAAAAGTAGCAGGTGACTGTTGGAAAATGCCTAATATAAGTATCAATAGACAAGTTTCTGGAAGATACTACTTTACTGATAAAAGGATTGCTTTTTTAGCATCAGGATTAATTGGAACAGAAAGTGTAAGTTGGGAAATTGAGATGAAAGATATTGATACAGTAAAAACTTGTTTAACACCACCATTTTTTCCATTTGGTATTTTTATTAAAATGAAAAATGGAGATAAGTATAAATTATCTATTTTTGGACGTAAAAAATATTTTGATTGGATAAATGAGCATAATAAATAATTATCCAAAATAAGGAAACTATGATATAATAGATGCTATTAAATAAATTATCAAGAACTAGTAGAAAAAATTGGTGCTGAAGGAATAATATAAATAACGATGAAAGCAGATAATTAATGAATTATCTGCTTTTTGTGTAGGATATTTAATGTGGGTAAGATTTTTGATTTTTAGAAAATAAGTGGAGTAGGAGAGAGGGGCAGTTAAAATTTATAAAAAAGATATTAAATAAAAAATATAATTTTGAATCTAAATTTGAACTAAAAATTTTTTATGAATAAAAATTTGAAAATAAAAATTTAAAAAATATAAAAATTAAAATAATAAATTTATAAATTAAAAATTATAAAATTTCAAGCTTCAAATTTAAAATTTATATTTTTAAATTTATTTGGTAAAATTTCAAAAACCGAACATTTGTATATGAATTTTAAAAATATTTAGATTAGTTTGAATTTTATAAAATTTATTATTTGTATTAATATAATTAGAAAAATTATATAACCATTATGAATACTTAATTACAGCATTACAGCTATAAAATATTGATGCATGAAAATCAATTTTAATCCATTTTTATTTTAAACTAATATAACTTACTGTCTTAAATAATCGTTTATCCTGGTGCGTTGTTAATTTTAGTAATTTTACTATAAAAATTTTGTATCTACATAGTAAATTTATACTATTAGAAAAACGCCCAAAAAGTGCTAAAATAACGACGCACGAGAATCGATTTTAAGGCATTTTTAAAAATTAGTAATATAGTTTGTTGTCTAAAAATATGGGCTATTTTAGAGTTTCAAGGGATTTAGAGATTTTTGAAAAAATATTAGATATAAATTTAAAATAAGGATAAAAATTTTTATAATAAACAAATTATATAGATAAATAATTAAAATGGCTAAAAATTGATTTTAGAAGGTCATGAGAATATTGATATAGTAAGTAATAGATAAAGATTATAATAAGAATATAAATATAGAATAAACAAAGATATATAATTGAATATAAGCAGTATAAAACAGCTGTAAGTCTGATATTTGAAGAAGTATAGGTTTATGGCTGTTTTATATATAAGTCCTATTCCTATTTACACAAAACTTTGATTTTGCGCAACGTTTACTATCAGGTTAGCCAAACCTGATAGCCCCTTCTTTTACTTGTACGGCTAACTACAAGTGATTTATATTAAAAAATTGGCAAATACAAATCAAAGGTTTATTTACTTATGCACTCTGATATTATAATTATTATAAAAGTTTGTAAATAGTTTTAAATAATTTGTAATATAATTGTTATCTTGTTGTAATATTTCATCATTTAAGTTAAAATATCTATTTAATTTTAATTTTTGTTGTTCTGATAATCTTGTTATATCAAAATCCTTCTTTTGACAATACTCATTTTGAAATACATTATCAAAAATAGTATTCAAATCAGTATCAATCATTAATTCCTCCTCCGCTCTCTTTAGTCCTCTTGAACAAAAATATACACGTCCTGAATCAGTTCTACAACATGATTTTGTTATATATTTAGTTATATATGAACAACATTTATTATAATCTTTAATTTTATCAAATGAATTTCTTCCTAATTTATCAAAAAACTTAGAAGATAAAAAACCATCTTTATTTTTGTATATATCATCTTCTAAGATACCTTTAACCATTCCATGAAAATGATATGCTTTATCTTTATGTTGCTCAATTATATAAATATACTTAAAATCTGATGACTTTCTTTTATAAGCCTTCATAAGTTTTTTAATATTATCAACACAATCCTCTAAGTCATATCTATTATAATAATCGAATTTAGAACTAACAGTTAAAGTAATAAAATACTCAAAATCATTACATAAACATAATTCTTTAATAGAATTCTTTGAACGTGACAATGATATTCTTTCAACTTCATCTTTATCAGTTGAAACTATACTTTTCTGATGTCTCTTCCCTTTCTTGAATACTTCATCAGGAAGTGAAACTAATGACCAATATGTATCATTATATCTAACTAATTTATTCATAAATTTATAAAAATATAAAAAATGCTTTAAAATACTGATATTATTAAAGTCTAGGTCTTTTTGTGCTGTGCCAATGTTCCTAAATTGTTACTATGACAAGATAAGGAAAATAAATTAAATTTTTGGAACATCTCCAACATGATTTAAAAATTTATTTTTAGTGGCTTTTTTTCTTGAAACTGATATTACTTCATATGTATCATAACTTTCTATAATTGATTTATTACCCTTAAAGAATTTAGTACGAACAGTTGGAGCCTCATATTCCATTGTTTGTGGATTTAACTTCAGATTCTCACCGTCATTAATATGATTAAATAAAAAAGCAGTCTTAAAGAAAGGTAAAGCAAACATACGACAAGAAACTTGAAAACGAACATATTTACGAAAAGATATATTAATCTCAGACCACTCTTGAGCAGTGGTGACAAGAACAATATGACGTTTTCGTAGTTGAGAAATAAAAGTCATAACATCATCATCAACAGAATAATTCTTATTAATGAGCGAAAATATCTCATCGAACAATATAATAATAGGTTTAACAGAAGTCTCATTATCTTTAATATCTTTACAATAATCAATTAAATCGTACAAATTATCAAAGTATTCTGTATCTTGAAATATAGTAAAACTCTTAACATTAGTTAAAATAGTATAATCATCTTTAAGCTTACAATCAATTATATACTTGATAGCACTATATGTCTTTCCATATCCCTGCTTACCAGTATAACAAATAATTCCATAGTTATTATCTATCTTCTGGAAGCCTCTCTTTGTGAAGGTCTTCCAGTCGATAGATAACTTAATCTCAAAACATTTAAATAAAAAGACTGCTAAAATAAATAAAAAAATATATAAAAACATAATATAAATATACTCCTAAAATAAACGAAAATAAAAAATAAGACAATTTTATAATAAAATAATATAATTA
>ERZ777306.5352-NODE-5352-length-10358-cov-26.184315_pt1 | contig 10358 bp, 5 predicted proteins | sample MGYA00374966_ERZ777306 | MGnify/ENA primary metagenome ERZ777306 (study PRJEB29329, sample SAMN06343882) | mouse gut metagenome | isolation source: Mouse cecum | place: Austria: Vienna | collected 2014-11-15 ... | reverse complement strand
TCACCGAAGGCCCGGCAACCGTGCTGGGCATATTGGCAACGCTGGAACTGGCGGATCTGGCGGGGAGCCAGGGATAGGAGCAAATTATGGGCAGCGCATTGACTATAGGATTGGTGTCCGGCGGCCTGTCGGCCCTGTCCTCGCTTGGCTCGGGGATGGCGCAATCGAACCAGCAGCGCCAGCAGGCAAAGGCCATGGAAGTCCAGGCTGCGAACACGCGGGCGCAGGCGGAAATGGAGCGCCAGCGCGGCCAGATTGAGGCGGAAACGATTGCGAAGCAAAAGAGCAGGCTCACAAAAGAATATCAGCAGGAGCAGGCCCGCAATCGCGTGAACCTGGGCGCGGGCAATATCGACATGACAAGCGGCTCGGCCTTGAAGATTCAGGAGGGCAACGCGGACGCCTACGCGGCCGATGTTGGCGAAAACGAGTATCAAAGACTTTTGAGGATCAACGAGACGAACAACAATTTCAGGACGGCCCAATGGCAGGCTGACCAGTATGATGCCAATGCGAGCTATCTCAAGAAGACTGCCGGAAATCTGGGCACGAATTTGCTGACGGCGGCGCTTTCCGGCGTGGCATCCGGGCTGACCAGCTATATCGGCGCGGGCGGCAAGTTTTTCGGGAATGGGACGGACCAGATCGGCACGGATCTTTCCAATCCCGTGGGCAAGTTCTACCACGAAAACGTGAAATCCAACTTTGTATCAAAGATCAAATTGAGGTAGCGCCATGGAACGCCAACGCCTGTATAATGAAAGAGTTGTGGCCCAACCGGGGCAAGTGCGCGGCGCGAATGTTGTCGGCCCTCCGGCCGGGCATGATTGGGCGGACAATCTGCTGAAAACAGTTGCCGGCGCGGGCAGCGACATTATGCGCGTTATTGCCCATGATTACGTTCGCAACGAGAACGCGCTGATGCAGGAAGCGCTGATCAGCGCCGATACGAAGTTCGAGTCCTGGAAACAGGACTACATGAAAGAGCATCAGGGGCAAAGCGCCCTGGACGCCCAGCGGGATTTCGTGCGCAAATACGGCGAAATCCGGCAGGAAACAATGGATATGTTCCAGGGGCATGACAACGAGATTTTCCGGGAAAGGCTTGACCAGAGCCTTGGCATGCGCGCCCTGCACGCCCTGCAAACCGGCGGGGCTTATCAGGAACAGCAGGACGCGGCCTGGCAGAAGTCTGTCTTTGACGGGACGCTGGCGAATTTCGAGCGGGATGTTCAGGCCAGCCCGGCCAATGAGCAATACATCGCGGCCCGGCGGGCTGAAGTTGTCCAGGATATGCAGACGCGCTTCAAGGGCGAGGATCTGACGGCAAGGATTGCCAAACTGGATGAGCAGATTGCCGAAGGCCGTATGAACGCCCTGCTTGCGGCAGGCGATTACGACGGCGCGGAAAAACTGCTGGGCGGATCTGGCACTGCCCCGGCGGCATCTTCCGGCGGCGGCACGACTTCAGCCCGAAACTTGAGCGTTCACAATTACGGCAATGTCAAGAATATCGACGGAAAGTTCAACGCCTACGCCTCCCGGCATGACGGGCTTATGGCGATAGCGGAGCGGATAAAACGCTATCATGAGGATCCAAAACGCAACGCGCAAAGCATCAGCGACATTATCCATATCTATGCGCCAAAGGAAGACAGCAACGATCCCAAAGGCTATGCCGCCTTTCTGGGCAAAAGATTGGGCATAAGCCCGACAGCGCGGCTCAACTTCAATGACCCGAAAATGGTGGCCGGCCTTGTCCAGGGCATTGCGGCCATGGAGCATGGCGCGAAAAAGGTTTCCGTGGGTGATGACGAGGCTCTTGCCGCCGCGCAGGCCGTGGCCAGCGGCCAGATGCCGAAAGTTGTCGGCCGGGCGCCCGCAAAATGGGAAGCGGCAAGAACACAGGCAGGCACACCAGGGACACAACCCGGGACAAACTCCCTTCCCAGGCTTTCGCCGGAACAACAAATGATATATCGCAACAAAATCAATGCCGCCCGCAAGCATGTCCTCGAACAGGCCCAAAAAGCCCAACAGGCGGCGCAGGCCCAATCCATCCAGGGCCTTGTTTCTTCCCTTTCCGATATTGACCCGGATCAGCGCAAGGCAGCCGTTTATGCCCAGCTCGACAAGATTACCGACCCGGAACAGCGCAAAAACGCCCTTTCAATTGCCAACCGCGAAATTGAATTTCAGGACAAGAAGCAAAAAGCCCAGCGCGCATTTGCCGTTTCAAGCCTTGTCCAGAAGGCTCGCGCCGGCGATTATACTCCGGCTCAGCAAGAAGAGCTTGTCCTCAATTCCGGCCTGAAGGAAGAAGACCAGAAAGACGCCCTCAAGCGCATTCGCGGGGAAGTAAAGACAAACGAACTGAATATGCGCGCAACCGCCGCCATGCGCCGCCAGATTGACGAGGCGCGTCAAAACGGCCAGCCAATGGACGACGACAGCATTTTCAGGTTTTACCGCGACAACATGCTTACCCAGTCCCAGCTTGAAGAACTCTTCAAGTATCGCGACGAGGGCGGTAAGGCGGGCCATGTTACCCAGAGCCAGGTCAATAATATCTGGCGCGATCTGCAAGGCGAGAAAGGCGAAAGGAAGAAGACGGATGATGCTCCGGCCGAACTCTATGCCGCAGTCCTGAAATTGCTTCCCGACGGCCACAAGGCAACGCATGACGATATCAGGAAGGCTGTCTCCCAGGCCATTGTCAAAGGCAAGGTATCCGGCTTTATCTGGGATAGCAGCTACACCCGCGCGGAAGCAATGGCAAAAGGCAAGCTGGATAAATGGCGCGCGAATGAAGATAGCAAAAATGAGGTAAGCATCAATGACGATGACTATTGATTCCATCGAAGATCTTGAAGCCCAGCCCGAAGCCCGCGCCAACAAGCCGGCCCCAACGCCGGAGCCATTCAGGCACAAGGAAGCCCCGCAGATTCGCGCAGCCATCGATGTTGCCAAAGAATCAAACCTGACGGCTGATACGGTAAACCGCGCAATCGCCACGGGACGAAGCCTTGGCCTGCCAATGCGCGTTGTCGCCAACAGTCTCGAGCTTGCGCAGCGCGAGGAGCTTGCCCGTCGCATAGAGAGCAACCCGATGCTTGCCGACTGGGTGGGCAAGGACGAGTACAGGGCGGCAGTCGCGGCCGGCGATACGGAAAAAATCGTCAATCTTTTTGACGGTCTCCAGACCGAATATCAGCACAGGCAGGCCCAGCGCAACGACCTGAACGGCTTTCAGAAATTCGGGCTGCTGCTTGAGGAAGGCGTTCAGGATGTCGCCAACTCGCTGGAAGCCGGCATAACCGGCGCGGTTCGCGCGCTTGGCAAGACCGAATTTACTGATGACGACGGCAACCGTAGCGCCCCATTTGCGGAGGCGACGGCAAACTGGGCCGATGTAATGGATAGCCAGCGCGACGCCAATGTTCTTGCCCAGCCCCCGCGTCTTGAGGCCGCGACCACGCTTGGCGGCTATTTGCAGGATGTCGTGCGCATGGTTCCGCAAATTGGCAGCCAGATTGCCGCAACACTGGCAACAGGTGGGGCTGGCGGTCTTGCCTTCATGGGCAACCAGATTGCCGGCTCAACATACGACAAGCTGCGCCGCGACGGCGTGGACACAAACCGCGCCTTTATTGCCGGCCTTGGCAATGCCGTGCTGCAGGCCCCGCTGGAGCAAATCGGCCTTGGGCGCATCATGAAGATCTTCAAGGCAACCGGCGCGAAGACTATCCTGAAGCGCACTGCCCAGGGCGCGGCCACGGAAGGTTTTACCGAGTTCTTGCAGGCCTATCCGGAATCGGCAACCGAAATCTGGGCAAAGCTAGGCGAGAACGAAGGCGCGAAGGAATGGTTTGAGCGCTTCAAGGCAGCCTTGCCGGAAACGACAAGACAGGGATTATACGAAGGTCTCGTGGCCGCGCCATTCGGCATCCTTGGCGGCGTTGGGCGCGCGCTCCATGAAAACGCCTGGCATAAATATGTCCGGAATTTCCAGCAGCGCCAGATTGATTTCCATGACAGGGTGGACGACTTGCGCGGCTGCGGCATGGATAACGAGATTATCCAGGGCATGCTCGAGCATGGCGGCATGGGCACGGAGCTTGGCGTCAGCGCGCAGGGCCTTGTCGAGCTTTACCAGACCGGCCGTGACCTGATCACCCCGCTGGGGCTCAACTTCGAGGACGTGCTTACGGCTGCGGAAACTGGACAGGACGTTACCATGTCCCTGTCAAGGATGCACGCGTCGCTGGACAAGGAAAATTTCGCCGCCCTGGCTCCGCATATCCGCCCCTCCCTCTACGGTCCAACGGCAGTCGAGGCGGCAGAAAACCCGGTAAATATGGCAGACGTGCAGCGCGTTGCTGAACTCTACCAGGACAACCGCAATCTTTTTGCGGAACTGGACGCCGAAAAGGCGCGCCTGAAAGAGGAGTTGCGCAAGGAAATAGCCAACAGCCCCAATATGCAGGTGCAGGTTGAGGGCTTTGGCGGCTTTGACAAATTTGCCGACGACTGGCTCTCGCTGGTGGAAAGATACGCCATGCGCATGGGCACAAGCCAGAACCCGATTGAAACCATGCGCCGGATAACGCTGGATGAAATCCGGGCGCGTGCTTCCGGAGCGCAGCCTCATGGCGCAGAACCGGCCGTTGCGCCGGAAATCGCGGCCACAAAAAGGATTGCGCCCGAAACGCGGAATGAGGAAACAGAGGTTCAGGAGCCTGCAAGGGAAGCTGACGACTTCAGCGAATGGCTTGCCGCGCAGGAGTCGCTTGTCAATCCGTTCGAGGATGCAGAGACACAACAAACCGCGCAACCCGAAACCGCGCCCATGCCCGAAAACGCGCCCGCGGCCGAAACAGCGAACGAGACCAGCGAGCGCAAAGCTCCGGAGCCGATTGCCTGGGACCTGATGCTGGACGAAAACTATTTGAGCGAAAACGCGCTCATGGATCTGGACATGACGCGTTATGCCGCGGACACGGCCTTTCTTTCGACCAATAAAAACGAACTTCCGGTTCTTGCCCCCGGAATGTCTTACAAGAATTATCGGGAGGGGCTTGCCCGCTGGCGCAAGAAATACCCGAACAGCCCGGGCCTGAAGGAAGTCGAGGAGCATCTCGACTGGATTGAGAGCGTGGCGAAAGCCGAAGGGCAGGAGCTTTATCAGGATGGCAATCCAATTGAAATAAGCAGCTCCGAATTGGGAGTGCCTGAAAACGCGGATATTAAAGATTTTATCAGCGCGGCCAAAAAATACCATGATCAGATCAAGTATGAGGCAGAACACGGCAAGCCGGTTATACAACCCCAACTGGGCAAACCAGTCAGGTTTTCGGGCAAGGGCTGGAAGAAAAATGTTTTTGTTGGAGCAGATCCTGTCAAATGGATGCTCTTTCCAAAATTAAGAAAGATAATAGAAAACTCAAAACTTATTGAAACGGAAAATCTGAATAAAGCCCGGAAGGACAATTTCATCCGTTTTCATAAACTGGAGTCCACCATTATTCTTGATGGAGAGCAGTTATTAAAAGTAAGGATTGTTTTGGCCGAAGATATAAATGGTAATTTATTTTATAACATATTTCGAGATGAAGAAAACAAAAGCTCTTCGCAGCTTGAAACTCGACAGCAAAGCCGAGGCCATGAAGAGCTTTCACAGGACGGAATTCCGTCTGGTGAGAATAATAATCAAGATTCCGATAATGTCAATCTGGATATCCTGGAATCCTCCGATAAAACATCCGCCAAACGCGGCTCCGTGCAAATCTATCCGGAATCCTACCTGATCAGCCTTTTTGAGAAGGCGGATCTTTCAACCCTGCTTCACGAAACCGGTCATATCTTCTTTGAGGAAATGGAGCGCCTTGTGCGGGCAGGCGCGGCCGATGCCTCCGTCATGGCGGATTACCAGGTCATGCGAGACTGGCTTGGCGCAAGGGAAGGCGAACCGCTTGCAATCGAACAGCGCGAGCAGGTGGCGCGCGGCTTTGAGGCATATCTTATGGAAGGCAGGGCGCCGGCGCCGGAACTGCAATCGGCCTTTCGCCGCTTCAAGAAATGGCTGCTCCGCATTTACCAGTCAGCGGTCGGCCTGCGCGTTGAACTCAATGATGACGTTCGCGCCGTATTCTCCCGCATGATTTCGACAGAGCAGGAAATCAACCGCGCCGCCTCCGAAAACGAGCTTCTTGAACTGACGGCAAAGGAAATATCCGAGCTTGGCCTGACCGATAACGAGGCTGCCCAAATCAACGCGGCATCCGCCAATGCGCGCGAGCAGGCTGCGGAGGCATTGCAGAATGCCCGCGACGCCAACCGCATTGAGCGCCGCGCTAAATATGCCAGGGAAGCGGCTGCGGAACTGGCGGAAAACCAGACCTATATCGCCCGTCGCGATTTACGCAAAACGCCGCTGGATATTGACGCCATCAGGGATGGCTTTGGCGAAAACCTTGCGGCCGCGCTTCGCAAGAAATTACCGGCCACAACCAAAAAAGATGGCGCGGATCCGGAAATATTCGCCGCCGAACACGGTTATAAATCCGCCGACGAGATGTTTACGGATATTCTCAATTCGCAAACCAAGGGCAATGCAATCCGTGAAATCGTGGATCGCAAGGAAGCGGAAAGTGATGCCAAATTTTCCGCAATGGAGGCCCTGCTCGACACCCAGGATATTTCAACCCAGATGGATCTTGTTGGGCGCAAGCTCGCCGATCTTGTCGGCGCCCAGCAAATCGAACGCCAGGCGTACACTATCGCGGCACAGCAGGAACTGGCAAGGATGCCGGTGGGCAAGGCTACGCAAACCAGTCGATACATGGCCGCCATGCGCCGCAATATCCTTGGCTATCGCCATGCCCTTTTTGCTGGCGACAGGGAAAAAGCGCTGGATTACAACCGCAAGACATTGCTCAATTACGAGTTTGCAGTCCAGGCCCAGCGGCTGGCAAAGACAGCGGAAAAATTGCAGGACCGCGCAAGGGACTTTGTGAAAAGCAAGACCGCCGGCGCGGACGCCCGCTATTTTGTAGCGGACATTGCCGCCCGGCATGGCCTTATGCGCGAAAACGAAAAGCTTGAGCGCGGGCGCAACCAGGGCACGATTGTTGACTGGGTGAACTCGCTCAAGGCCGAAGGCGTGGATCTTTTCCTTGATGACGAGATCGCCCTTGGGCAGGGCAAATACTGGCGGGGCATGACGGTTACGGAATATGACAATCTTGTCGATACTCTTGCCCAGATAATCACCGCCGAACGCAACCAGCGCAAATTGCTGACTGCCCGGAACAAGGCGGATCTGGACGCCGCGGCGGATGAGATAGCGGCCTCCATTTTTGCCCATAATGACCAGCATGCCATACGCACAATCCAGACGCCGCCAAAGGTTGTCGAAGCCTGCAAGCGGCTGCATGCCATCCATACCAAGGTTGAGGCTCTTTGTCTTGCGGTGGATGGCGACAAGATGGGGCCAACATGGGAATACATTTACAGGCCCATAAACGAGGCGGAGAACAACCAGAACATGCGCCTGGGCAAAGTTCGCGACGAACTCAAGAAGATATTTTCCGCATACACTGGACGCGAGCTTGGCAGAATGGGCAGCCGCAAGGAATTCGAGCCGGCAATCGGGGAGAAGATCTCCTACGAGAACCGGCTTTGTGTTGCCCTTAACATGGGCAACAGGGACAATATCAACCGGCTTCACGAGGGGCATAACTGGACCGACAACCAGATCGCGGCGATTGTAGCGCCGCTTACGGCCAAAGACTGGAACTTTGTCCAGCAGGTCTGGGATTATCTGGACACGTTCAAGAAGGAAAGCTTTGACCTTCAGCAGGATGTAACAGGCATCAGGCCAAAGGCTGTCGAGGCGCAGCCTTTTCAGGTTACGAGTTCGGACGGCGTGGTTATGGACATGAAGGGCGGCTATTATCCCATTCGCTACAATCCGCGCAAGGGCGAAAAAGCCTTTCAGCAGAACCAGCAGCAAATGGATCAGCAGCTTTTTGGCGGCCGCAATTACGGATCCGCGCAGACCCGGCAGGGACATTTGCAGCAAAGAAGCGCGGGCGGCCTTGGCACTCCGCTATTGCTTGAATTGTCGGTCACCACGGATCATGTTTTCAACACTGTTCACGATCTGGCATACAGGCGCGCCGTTCTGGATGTTGCCAAGGTTATCCGGCACCCGACTGTCGTTGACGCCTTTGAAAGGACGGTCGGACGCGAGCTTTATCATCAACTAAAACCCTGGCTTCAGGACGTGGCCAACGAGCAGCAGGCTCCGATGGGCAGCGTGGAGGGCTGGGCGCGCTGGGCAAGAACGTCATCCAGCATCATGCAGATGGGCTACAAGGTTACGACCATGCTTGCGCAGCCAATGGGCATAACCCAGACAATGGAATTGATCGGCTACAAATGGACGGTAATCGGCCTGAAAGAGGTATATAAAAATCCGATGCGCCTGCCCGACTTTGTGAAAGAGACTTTTGCGCGGTCCTCTTTCATGGCCGGACGCCTGCAAAGCTTTGACCGCGACGTGAGGGATATAACGAAGAGCCTGAACAGGGGGGGATATTTCAGCTGGGTTCAGACCTTGAGGGACAAGGCGTTTCTGCCTATGGGCTTCATGCAGATGGGCGTAGACTTGCCAAGCTGGTGGGGCGCCTATTCCAAAGGCTTGCAGGATTTTGGCGGGGATGAAACGAAGGCTGCGGAATACGCCGATTCGATAGTCAGGCAGGCGCAAGGCTCGGGCTCGACAAAAGACCTTGCCCGCGTCCAGCGCGGCAGCGAACTGGCCAGGCTTTTCACGCTGTTTTATTCCTATTTCAACACGTTTTACAATCTGGGCGCGCGCTCCATTCGCGCCTTGAGGCAGGATCATAGCCCGGCAGGGATTTACCGCGCCGCCAATTCGGCGCTCCTGCTCTGGTTCTTGCCCTGCATTCTTACGGAACTTGTTGCCGGGCGCGGTCCGGGCGACGACGAGGACAAGGCAAAATGGGCGGCAAGCCTGCTTATTCAGTACCCCTTCCAAGCTGTTGTCGGCTTGCGCGATCTGGCAAGCGGCATTTTCGGCAAATACGACTATCAGCTAACGGCGGCGCAATCGGCGCCCAAGTCCTTCGTAACCTGGGCAAACTCCATCCAGAAGGCTGTTGAAAAAGATGATTACTCAAAGCTGGCCAAACCCACTGCCGAAGCTGTTGGCTACGCATTCGGCCTGCCATTGAAACAGCCGATTATCACGGTGGGCAATATGTGGAACTGGATGATCGGGGAAGATCCGGATTTTGCGGTACGGGATTTGTTCCTGGTGAAGCAGAAGAAATAGGGGCTACGCCGTATGCGCCGCCGCGTGGAGAAAGAGAACGGCCAGACTTTCTGGCATGAGCCGGCGATGAGGTGGTGAGAAAGGGGCCGCGGGTCTGCTTGAAAAGCTGCCGCTATTTGTATATGAATTTTTCGTGGACGCGTTCTCCGAAAGGAGGATAGCCTTATGCTACACTTCCTTCGGGATGTCCTGGTCGCTGTGTTGGCCGGGCTGATTGTGGCTGTGGTTCTCCGTATGGTAACCGGATAACAAAAGCCCCCGCTGGAAGTGCAATTCCAGTCGGGGGCTATTTCCAATAAACAAACTGGAAACGCGCTCACGCTTCGGGCGGCAGTCATGCAAGGGCTGCCGCCCTTTTCTCTTAACTAATGGCGCATCGCCTCCAAGTCAAGCTACCACTTGCAGAAATCCGTCCTGCTGCCTATGCGGCAGGCGCTTCTCAAATTGTAAACAGCGATGTTCAGTCCGGTTACAGCGCCGTTCACGCAATCGTCCATGTTCTCGTATAATACTTGCTTCTCTGCGGACAGCATGACGCTTCTTGCGCCCGGCCTACCCATGAGGTGAATGTTTCCCCGCAGGTTTTCCGCTTTCAACAGCAACTCCGCCAACTGGTCAAACAGGCGCTTCTTGTATTCATAAGTTACAACGTCAATGGCTGTATCATCAATAGATATGACTTCCTGCTTGTTCTCCAGCTTCTTTGCCGGGCGGATCTCCAGGTTGACGAGATAGGAGACCGCCTCGCTCATTCTGGATTGCGGAAGTTGACTGTATTTCGCCAAACGGAAATGGTTTGAGAACTGGCTCCCTGATTACATTCTTGTGCTGCTTGCCGAAACACGCGGCTATCTGGAGGGAAGAAGTAGAGGGACGCTCGTCAACGAGCGTTACGACTGGGGCCGAGCTTTCGAGAAGGACGTTCTCGCGCATGATAAACTCCTACTGATCTTCCAAATTTTTACTAAACAATATTTAGCAAAGCTGCTACACTGCA
>ERZ777306.5348-NODE-5348-length-10365-cov-5.690107_pt1 | contig 10365 bp, 11 predicted proteins | sample MGYA00374966_ERZ777306 | MGnify/ENA primary metagenome ERZ777306 (study PRJEB29329, sample SAMN06343882) | mouse gut metagenome | isolation source: Mouse cecum | place: Austria: Vienna | collected 2014-11-15 ... | reverse complement strand
TTTTAGAAAAAAATAATCTGCAAATCGAATGCTCTTTTAATCTGAAAAACAACAATCCGACGAAGCTGGATTCTACGCTGGATGTGATCAAAAAATTTCCACTGCAGACGGCAGGCTTTGCGGCAGGCTATCACCGAACAGGCCCGGCAGATCCGGCATTGGAGAGAGAAGCGGTGGAGCTGGCAAAAAAAGCGGATGTGGTGCTGCTTTACATCGGACTGGATGAGATTTCCGAATCCGAAGGACTGGACCGCCCGAACATGAAGCTGCCAGGAAGCCAGATCCGGCTGCTGCAGATGGTCTCGGAAGCCAATCCCCATGTGGTGGCCGTGCTTTCCGGAGGTTCGCCGATTGAGATGCCCTGGATCGGACAGTGCGAGGCGGTGATCCATGGATATTTAAGCGGCCAGGCAGGCGCGGCGGCCATGCTGAATGCCATCCTCGGAAAAGTCAATCCTTCCGGGAAATTGAATGAAACCTATCCTCTGGTCTATGAAGATGTTCCGTCGGCGCCCTATTTCCCATCCAGGGAGCGGAACGCGGAATACAGGGAAGGGCTGTATGTGGGATATCGATATTTTGAGACGGCCGGAAAGCCGGTCCGTTTCCCCTTTGGATACGGACTGTCCTACACCACCTTTACATACAGCGATCTGACGGTGAATGAACAGGAGGCGTCCTTTACCCTGGCCAATACCGGAGAAATGGACGGCGCGGAGACGGCGCAGCTCTATGTCCGCGCAAAATGCAGCGGCGTGTACCGTCCTGCGAAGGAACTGAAAGGATTCCGGAAGGTGTTCCTGAAAGCTGGGGAATCCCAAAAGGTAACGATTCCGCTGGATGACAAGGCATTTCGCTATTTCAACGAAACGACGGGCCGATTTGAGGTGGAAGGCGGGGAGTATGAGATCCTGATCGGCGCCAGCTGCGCGGATATCCGTCTGTCAGCAGCGGTGACCGCAGCAGGGAGTGAAGCGCCGCTTCCCAGGGATATTTCCAAGCTTCCCTCCTATCAGTCAGGAAATATTCTGGCGGTTTCGGACCAGGAGTTTCAGGTGCTGCTGGGGCATGACATCCCGGACGGACGATGGAGCGGCGAGCTGGATATCAACGATGCCATCTGCCAGCTCTATTATGCAAAGCGGTGGATCGGAAGGCTGGCATACAAGGTGCTGACCGGCCTTTTGGATAGGAGCATGGCAAAGGGAAAACCGGATCTGAATATCATGTTCATTTACAATATGCCCTTCCGAGGCATCGGAAAAATGGCCGGCGGCATGTGCAGCCAGTACATGGTGGAAGGAATGGTAAAGGCAGTGAACGGACAGTTCTTCAAAGGACTGGGACAGATCATTTCCGGCTTCTTCCGGCAGAGAAAGGTAATGAAGAAGGCAAACGGGATGAAGTAAGGAACTGTGCAAAAATAACTTGCCTTTTTGCGCAGAACAAATTTTCAGACACAAGGCGGAGGAATGAGGCGTACCGGGGTACGTCGATTGACGACAACGCAGTGTATGAAGATTTGGACAAGTAAAATGGTAAGATTATTTTTGCACAGTTCCTAAGTAAAGGAGGCAAACAATGAGTCAGAATCCTGTGATGAAATGGTGGGGAGGCTTTTCAGAGAAACACCCTTCCGCGGCGAAGTGGATGCGCGAAGGCGGCCTGTTCATTATTTTCAGCTATGTAGTGACATTCTTAAAATATATCATGCTGCAGTTTTTACCAGCGATGTTTTCCGGCTATGCGGACATCGGCTGGGGATGGCCTTCCGCCGATGTGAGCCTGTTCGGCATCGACTTCGTATGGAATGCCATCGGATACAGCGTGGAACAGGGCGGCATGGCCTACCTGCTGGCCTACCTGATCTCCAGCTTCCTGGGCGAGTGCGTGAACTTCCCGCTGCAGAGGAACTTTACCTTCCGCAGCCATGGAAAGCTCGGCCCCCAGATCACCGGATATTTCCTGGCGTGGGTGGTGATCACGATCATCGTAAATTCCATCAACTGCGTATGGGTTGCGGTCGCCAGCCAGCTTGTTCCGGATTTTATCTACAATATCGGGACTACAGTTTTAAACGGCGGCGTGTCCATGGTAGTATTCTTTGCGGTAAATAAGGTCATCTTTGCGGATGCACAGCCGGCGGAAGTGGAGCGATTGGTTGGGAGGATGCATGGATGATTTTACCAAGGATGAGATTAGGCAGGGAAGATGGAGAGCCTTTATCAAAAAGAAGAAAGCACTGGTGAAAGTAGAATTTGAAGAAACTATGCAACTACTAAAAGAACTATTGCTGCCCATCGTGGATTTAATTCATAACAATCATTCCTTTGAGCAGATATGGAGTAAAGAAACAAAAAGCTGGATGTAAATACATAAAATTAGTAATAGGGGGCTGTCGGGAAATTCCCGACAGCCCCTGTTTCTGCGTTCAGCGGTTCAAATCTCCGTATGGTGAGTAGGTGGCTCAAGATGACAGATGAGCAGAAAAAAAGCCATGCCTTTCGCTGCGGGAGTTGGAAAAGCAGATCGGGTATGACCTTGACACACATAATTATATGAGTAAGTATATGTAATGGGGTTGAATATCGTTAAATGGCATTTTTACTTGTATCTGATTTCCTGCATAGTAAGGGTACAGGAAGGAGATAAAGTCAAGGCAGGACAGCTTCTTCTTACGTTCAGCCTTTCAGAAATTGAAAAGGCGGATGATGTAAAGACAACTTCTGCTATTGTGGTCAATAACTCTGATGAACTACCGGTTTTTGAGGTGCTGCGAACCGGTCAAGGGAAAGCCGGCAGCAGATTGTTTAAAGTAAAATAAGAATCCGTAAATAAAATAATGGAAGGAAGAATCTTGAAACGAAGAAATTCTTTAGTTAGAATCGATGATGGGGTAAACGAAAAAGCAGTTTTCACATTCTTTGATGTGATTCCGTTAAACTGAAATCCCAAAACAGCCACCTCCCTTAATGGCATAAAAAAGTACCATTCCACGAGAAAGTTGTGATGCGTACGACGCAAGAATATAGTAGACGGTGCTAAATAGGAGTAACCCCGAAGGGCCACTCCTAAATGGGATCAAGCTTGGTTTGTTGGTTAGAATAATTCTACACGACCAAGCAGCAGGTCTATCAGATTGCAATGGAAAATTCCGTTGTCATCATAGAAGTTATGAGGAATATCCATGCGGACAATGATTTTTTTGAAAAAATCTTTTGTCAGTATCAACGATGCCAGTTCAGAGGATTCTTTTTTATCCGTATCCATCTGGAAAGCTGACTGGATGTAGATTTTTTTATCCGCATCATTGACAACGAAGTCAATTTCCTTCTGTACATTTGCGCCGCCGGTACGGTCGGTCACAACACCAACATCAACGGAATATCCTCGACGCAGAAGTTCGTTGTAGATGATGTTCTCCATAATGTGACCGGGATCGTATTGGCGATAATTTAATCGGGCATTACGAAGACCGATATCCGTGTAGTAGTATTTGTTCGGATATTTGAAATAGGTTTTTCCTTTTATATCATAGCGTTTTGCCATCGAAATAAGGAACGAATCGATGATGTGTTGCATATAGTTTGAAACCAGAGTGGAGTTCACCTTTTCGTTCTTGATGCTGGTCAGCGCATTGGCAATATTCGTAGGGTTGGTCAGAGAACTAATCTGTGAGGCGAGGAAATCCAGAATGTCATTCAGAATATCTTCACGTTCGATACCGTTGCGTTCTACAATATCCTTGACATACAGCTCGCTGCAGAGAGAGGACAGATAATCCTTTTTGTCCTTTTCATCTGTTAATGCCAGCAGGCGTGGCATGCCGCCGTAAAGCGTATAGATGTCCAGAGCCTTTCGCTCGTCACCGCCTACATGAGAGTAGAACTCCTCGAAGGACAGAGGGAATACATGGATTTGAGTAGCACGGCCACGGAACTCTGTAGCAATGTCTTTTGACAATCCCTTTGAGTTACTGCCGGTAACATATACATCCAAATTCTTATATGCCTTGAGCTCATTGAGCATATCATAGATAGAAACCTCAATACCACCATTTTCTTTGTCGATAATCTTAGTGGTAAGCTGGACTTCGTCGATGAAAAGATAGAACTTCTCATCTTTCTTTCCCGAAACAAGATCCTCCACATATTCACAAAGCGTGATTGGATTTCTGAACTTATAGTAACGTCTCTGGTCCAATTCGATTTTTATGATGTGGTCTTCCTGAACTTCCTGCGAGAGAAGGTATTCATAGAACAAATCAAACAGCAGTACCGATTTTCCGCAGCGGCGGATACCGGTAATGACTTTGACCTCGCCGTTCCACATATGATGAATCATACGATTCAGATAATAATCTCGTTTAATCATTACAATCACCTCGTACTTGCGACGATTGCGTCACTACTTTCTTGTATAGGATACCACGAATTTCTCAAATTATCAATAGCACCACAGAAAGTTCATGATAAAGTTACGACATTTACGTCGTAAGTACAAGGTGAATAAATCAGATTCCGTCCGGGACAATGTCATCAATATACATTTCATGCTTTGGTTTTGCCATACCGTGATACTATGATAAATTACTGCCTACTGCGGCACGTATCGGATTTACCGGAACGCCATTGAAAATGCGGATCTTGATGTAGACAAGCAGAAAGGCTATGTTTGTCTGTCTGAATAAGGTTACCTGTGTCCGTATGTACAATTATGTGCAGGAATACTGGAAAGAAGAAATCAAGAAGCTGAAAGCAAAAATAAAAAAGCCACTCAACAGGAGGCACAGGAACTTGAACGTAGGTTGAAGTGGATATTTGATAGTGCAGATCAATACAATTATCAAGAGCAGCGCTTTTTGATGTTGACCGGAGATTTTTTTAAGAAGATTATTATCATGAGAGATGCACCTGCACTGTATTACAATGATGATGGGGTGCTGATTATGAGTGTCTATGATTTTCTGCTGAATGAGGGCAAGGGAGATCAAACATGGGACAAATCATTCATGTATCCTTTCTTCTATATTTTACATCAGCAGTATGAGAAAAACAAGTGAAGAATTCAATTCGGATCTCATGATTGAAAATATCTGGGAACTATGCGCAGAGGAAGAAACCGTCCGCGAGCTCCCTTACTGGGAGACCATCAACCGGTATCTGGAAACAGATGGGGCTATTGACTATACAGATTTTAAGATAGCAATCACGAAATAAGACCTTATTTTTCATCCTTTTCTGGAGTATAATATGGTAAAAGTTTTCAAACAGGAGATTTTAAGGTAATGGATATAGAACGAACAGTGCTTTGCGAGAATCTGAAAAAATTTCGTCTTGCAAAAAATTTTACGCAGGAACAAGTAGCTGATATTTTAAATGTGAATACGCAGACTGTTTCAAGATGGGAATGCGGGACAACTTTACCGGATGTTTTATCACTTCCGGTTTTAGCGGGGATTTATGGGGTAACGATTGATGATTTTTATAAAAAGAATCCGGAAGCCTATGATAATTATGCGCAACGTCTGGCGGCTGTCTATGAAAAGACAAGAAACCCCGATGATTTTATGAACTGCCTTTATGAGTATAAAAAGCTCATAAAGGAAGGAACACTTTCTATAGAAGATAAGTGGAATTATGCGGCCATTCATCAGTGGATGCTTGAATACTGCCAAAATGAAGCAATGAAGTGGTATGACAACATTCTGAATGGAGGCCCTGATTTGGATGAACATTCCTTTTACAGAGCCTGTGCCTGCCGGATATCTTTACTTTCTACGCTGGGGAAAGGGGAAGAAGCAATTCTTCAGCAGAAAGCACGGGCAAACGCAGATCCTGAAAATCCCCAGGAGATGGATCTGCTGCTTGATGCATATATTTGTGCGGGAAAAATTCAGGAAGCGTATGACTGCTTTTTGCGGGCAATCGAAAAATTCCCTGATGCCTGGACACTGTATATTAATGGCGGAGAGGTCTGCGAGAAACTCAAAAAATATGAGGAAGCGATCTGGTGCTATGACAAGGCGGGGGAAATAGGAACCTTTTTCTTCGATGAATTATATAGTAAGGCAATGCTGTATGAGAAAACAGGAGATTATGGAAAAGCGTGTGAACTGTATGGGGAAATTGCGGAAAAACTCCGTCGGAAAGGGCTCGATGTTGAAGCTGACATGGCACAGAGAAGCGCAGAAAAAGATGGATTCATGGCTAAAGAGAAAGAAGATCATGAATCAGAAGAATAAAAGTATTTTTTGGATGGATTCAAAGCGGGTATGTTATGAAAGTATTGTGATAAAGACCGTGTCCATACCTGTGGCTTTTCTTCATGCACAGATGCTGGCGATGGTAGTCAGCCAGGCAACTTCTGGAAACGTAGAGGGGGTTGTCCGGTATGCATTTATCCTGATCATTTTGGTGGTGTTATATGCCCTTTTCCAATTGGCAGCAAATATTGATCTGCGGAAAAAAGCGGCGCATGCGGTGCATTGCTCCAAAATTCATTTTCTGGAAAGCTTTCTGGAAAATACGCCCGATCAGTTGTTCAGAACAGATTATGGAGAGTTAATCGAAAACATTACCAGAGATATGGATCAGGTGACTGGAAGATATATTGAATTGTATCCAGGCATTGTTTCCGGAACGATGGAGGCAGTTGGATACTTTTTATTCTTGTTCATCCAAAGCCCCGCCGTAGCTGCAACTTTGGCTGTTATTTCGTTGACCCAGCTGCTTCCTCCGATGATCGTAAAGAAGTATATGCAGATCAGCTATGAGAAATGCGAGGAAATAGAAGCTGAGATCACGAATCATGTGGTTGAGGCAGTAGAAGGTTTTGAGACGATAAAACTGTACGATTTAAAAGCATGGTGGCAGCAGAAACTGTCCGATTATCATAGAAAATATGTGTTGATTGGGAGAAAAGCGGATGCTGCTGCAGCGGCACAGAGATCCATGTATCGGTTGATGGATCATATTTTGCAGTTTGGAACTTATGCGTTGATTGGATTTTACGTGATAGCAGGTTACTGTTCGACTGATCTTGCAGTTCAGGCAGTCTATCTCTCCAAAGGTTTTTTCCGTTCAGTCCAGGGTATATTTGCTGCCCTTCCCCAAATGGCGGTATCAGAGAATGCAGAAAAACGGATCAGAAAATGGATCTGCCAGGATGAGAAGCAGAAGAGCCCGGTGAGCCATTACAAAATAAAGGGAATACGGATGGAGCGTGTATCCTGTTGTTGTGGGGACAAAGAGATATTGAACAGAACCTGCTACCAGTTTGAGCCTGACAAAAATTATCTGTTAATAGGAAACAATGGCGCAGGAAAGACCACTTTGCTAAACCTTTTGGCCGGGCTTATCCTTCCGGATGACGGTGAAATCTGTATGAAAGGAAAAACAGCTTTTTCGGAGACAAATCCGGATATTCTGTTTTATATTCTGCAGCATGATCCCCGGTACCACTATGATGCGGATGCTTTGTTTCAGATGTTTGGAAAAGAGAAACAGGAAAAGATCGTCCGGATTGCTGAAAGGTTTGGTCTGACAGAAGAGATCAGGAGCGGCAAAGCGATTTGTGACCTTTCTGGAGGAGAAAGAAAAAAAGTATTTCTGTCAATCGGCTTTGCCATGGAACCGGTCTGGCTGCTGCTGGATGAACCATCCAATAACCTTGACAAAAAAGGCAGGGAGACACTTTTTGAATTGATCAGAGAGAGAAAAGGAACGGTTCTGGTCAGTCATGATCCTTTATTTCGTGATGCGGCGGACCGTATGATTAGAATTGAGAATGGACAGATCTATGATGAGGAGAAAGAATTACAGGATTAAGAGAACAGTCATGCAGGAAGTAATCCGGGAATGCGCATATGCAGTGAGGATTCCTCTGCTGATGAATGTACTTACGGCAATCCTGACGGGAACTCTGGGGGTGATTACTGCGGATACGCTGGGAAAATTCGCAGATTCCGCTTTTGATTTAAACTTTTCCATGGGGATAAAACATGCGGCAGCTCTGCTCCTGTGTCTGTTTTTCGTAGTATTTGCCGTACCGTTTACGGGAATGCTTTCAGATTTCGTGATGTTTAAAGAATCACTGCGTCACGATCAGGTTATTTTTGGGCATTATCTGAATAAAGAAATCCAGAAAGGAGTGTCATTAGGCAGCGGAAATCTGCAGTATGAACTGGAAGATGCGCCGAACCTTCTGCGTATTCAGTGGGTAAGGCTTTTGGGGAAAGCTGTTTCTCTGCCTTTTTGCCTGGGATATTTCCTGTATTATGTCGGAAAAATCAGTTGGGGTATGGCAGGATTACTGTTTGCCATAGCGGCAGCAAAACTTACCGTACTTTTTTTCTTTAAAGAAAAGCTGGCTGAATATGACAGACAGGAAAAAACTTATCAGGCAAAGCGTAGAGATTATGAGGCGGATATTGTAAGCCTGCCGTACATCATAAAAATGTGGGAGATCTGGCAGGGAGCCAGAAGCCGCGTAGAGGAGCTGTTTTGGGAATATTATCATAAAAGTGCGGTTCATCAGATTGCCTGTAAGGTGTCTTCGGAGCAGGCACAGGAACTGACGAACCAGGTCACCATGGTACTGCTTCTTTTGGCAGGGGCCGTAATGGTGGCTGGGGGAAGCGTGACTCCAGGTGAATTTGCCTCTTTGTTTATCTATCTTACGGTTGCTCAGGGGTTTTTAAATGATCTTGGAGAAATCATTCAGAATTATCCGTTACTGAAGAATGCGGCAGAACGGGTATGCGGGTTTTATCAGGATGAAGAAATAACAGGAGGAGAACCAGTGAAGCATTTCCTGGGTATTTCGGGAGAGAAGATCAGTTTTTCTTATCCTGGGAAAAAAGTTTTTGAAAATTTGGATTTTCAAATCATGGCAGGAGAAAAGATCCGCATCTGCGGGGAGAATGGCAGGGGAAAATCTACCTGGATGAAAATTCTTTGCACTTCATTGGAAAGCTATGAGGGCAGGGTCGAGATATCAGGCCATGATTTTCGCGTCATTAATAAAACGGATTGGAGAAAGCTGATTGCCTGTGCGCCGCAGACGCCATTTTTGTTCCACGAAACAGTGCGGGAAAATATCCTTATGGGCAATAACAAGGCGGGGGAAGAAGATGCGGATTGTCTGATGCGGGAGTTTGGAATTTGGCATCTTGCCGACCGGAGAATGGAAGAAGATACCAGCTTTTCCGGTGGTGAAAAGCAGAAGATATCGTTGGTCCGCGCATTGCTGAAAGATTCGGAAGTTCTGCTCCTGGATGAACCTACAAACCATTTGGATCAGGAGAGCATCCGTGTTTTGAAGAAATATCTGCGGGAAACAAAGAAAACAGTAATTTTGATCACGCATGATACGATTTTGTTTGATGTGGCAAGTCGGTGTATCCAGATAGGATGAAAAAAATAAGGAACTGGCTTTAGTAATGAGAAGATAGGATGAGCAGGGATGTATGAAATATGCAGTCTCTGCTTATTTTATAAAACAGAATTATATTTTAACCAAAGGAGGATTTTGAAATGGGAAACGAAGTAACGGAAAAATTGGTGCTTTTTCTGCAGAACCTGAGATGCGAGGACGCAGGCAGAAAGGGTAGCTTTTGAGGAACAGCAGGAAGCGTATCTGCAGGGTATGTTTGACGCTTTCCAAATTCTGCAAGGGACAGGTGTGATTCGGGCGAGTGAAAAGGTTGAAAATCTGATTGTAATTCGTTTGGAGATCGGTGCATTAGCGGCATGGACACCGGCAAAATAAAATGAAATTTTATCCTAGAGCATGGGCGAAATACCCGGAGGCTGTTTCTGGCAGTTTAAAGTTGTTGCCGCCGGCTTATCGATTTGAGAGTTTGGCTACAGATTATGATTGGATGAAAGGTATGCTTTATGGAGAAATTCCTTCTTTTGAGGCAGTTATGATAGCAGTTGGTGAATTAGAAAAAGAAATTAACATATTGGAGCAGATTTTAGAAGTTTTTTTGATAGTGTGTTAACACAACATGTTTTTTGATATCAAACCGTATAAATTTATAGCGGTTTTTACGTCTTCAGAGGAATGGTTTGTATTAAAACAAACTCATTAAAAACAATGTTCCGTTTGTTTTAGAAAATTGGCTAAATAAAACGAATTCGTTTACAAGTCGTGTAAGTAGTATTTTATTCAATTCTAAAGATGTGCAAAAAGATATTATTGAGAAATTAGAAAAAGAAAAAATAGAAAATGGTAGTGAAAAAAAGCCTGAGGCATATATGTTTAAAGATAACACTTTTTATCTTACTAAACGTTCCTTAATGAATCACCTGAATCCGTGAACCTAACCTAAAAATAAAATGAAATCGGTAAATAAGAAAT
>ERZ777306.5346-NODE-5346-length-10370-cov-4.977218_pt1 | contig 10370 bp, 18 predicted proteins | sample MGYA00374966_ERZ777306 | MGnify/ENA primary metagenome ERZ777306 (study PRJEB29329, sample SAMN06343882) | mouse gut metagenome | isolation source: Mouse cecum | place: Austria: Vienna | collected 2014-11-15 ... | reverse complement strand
GCGATTTTGCCGAGGCGGAGTATCTAAGGCGAAGCCAAAGTACGATCAAGCCGAGCGCAAAAGCAAATTTTATTTGCGTTTTTGCCGAGGCGAAGTATCTAAGGCGAAGCCAAAGATACGATTAAGCCGAGCGCAAAAGCAAATTTTATTTGCGATTTTGCCGAGGCGGAGTATCTAAGGCGAAGCCAAAGTACGATCAAGCCGAGGGCAAAAGCAAATTTATTTGCGATTTTGCCGAGGCGGAGTATCTAAGGCGAAGCCAAAGATACGATTAAGCCGAGCGCAAAAGCAAATTTATTTGCGATTTTGCCGAGGCGGAGTATATAAGGCGAAGCCAAAGTACGATCAAGCCGAGCGCAAAAGCAAATTTTATTCAAATTTTTGCCGCCCCCCGTAAACAAAAAAACGGTCCCTCCGCAACGGAGGGACCGCAATAGAAAATATCGGGCAGCGCTCGCGCGCCGCGATGAATTACATCTTCTTGCCGACGTTGGTCTTCTTGGCAACCTTGGGAGCGGCAGTCTTGGCGGCCGCAGCCTTGGGAGCGTTAACCTTGGTCTTCTTCTCGGCTACCACGGTGGCATCCTCCACGGCGTCGGTCTTCTTGGCCGCGGGCTTGCGCGAACGACGGGTCTTAGGCTTAGACTCCTCGGTAGAGGTTACCTTGCCGAAGGTGTAGGCCTCGTTGAAGTCGACGAACTCGATGATGCACATGTCGGCCGCGTCGCCCAAACGGAAACCGGTCTTCAGGATGCGGGTGTAGCCGCCCGGACGATCGGCGATCTTGGGAGCGATGGTGCGGAACAACTCGGTTACGGCCTCCTTCTGCTTGAGGTACGAGAAGACAACACGACGCGAATGAGTGGTGTCCTCCTTCGACTTGGTTACCAGAGGCTCCACGAACTGCTTCACGGCCTTAGCCTTTGCGACCGTGGTCTCGATGCGCTTGTGCAGGATAAGCGACGACGCCATGTTCGACAACATCGCCCGACGGTGACCCGCCTGTCTGCCAAGGTGATTGAAATTCTTATTGTGTCTCATTTAATTAATCTTTATCAAGTTTGTAGATAGATACGTCCATTCCGAACTTAAGATTCAACGATGTCAGCAACTCGTCCAGCTCCGTGAGCGACTTCTTGCCGAAGTTGCGGAACTTCAGCAGATCGTTGCGGTTCAGCTTCACCAGATCGCCTACGGTGTCGACATCGGCAGCCTTCAGGCAGTTCAGCGCGCGAACGCTCAGATCCTGATCCGAAAGTTTGGTCTTCAGCAACTGGCGCATGCGCAGAGCCTCGTCGTCGAGAGTCTCGTTCTCGCTGCTGTCGTCCATGTTGATGGTGATCTTCTCGTCCGAGAAGAGCATGAAGTGCTGGATGAGAATCTTGGCAGCCTCTTTCAAGGCGTCCTTGGGGTGAATCGATCCGTCGGTGGTAATCTCCAAATTCAACTTTTCATAGTCGGTCTTCTGCTCGACGCGGTAGTCCTCGATCGAGTATTTGACGTTCTTGATGGGCGTGAAGATCGAATCGATCGGCAGCACATCCAACTCCTTCTCGGCGGGGGTGTTCTCCTCCGAAGGCACATATCCGCGGCCCTTACCGATGGTGAGGGTGATCTGCATCTTCGTGCCCGGAGCGAGGTGGCAAATCACCAGCTCGGGATTGAGCACCTTGAACGACGACAGGTAGTTCGAGATGTAACCGGCCGTAAGCTCCGTCACACCGGCAACATTCACGATCACCTTCTCCGACTCCTGATTGTCGACCGTGCGGAGGAAGCGGACCTGCTTCAATTTCAGGATGATGTCCATCATACCCTCCATCACGCCCGGGATAGCGGCAAACTCGTTGTTCACTCCGGCTACCTTTACGGTCGTAATTGCATAACCCTCCAACGATGAGAGCAAAACGCGTCGCAAAGCGTTGCCGACTGTCATACCGAAACCCGGCTCCAACGGACGGAACTCGAACTTTCCGAATGAGGCCGTGGATTCGAGCATAATAACCTTTTCAGGTTTCTGGAATGCTAATATTGCCATAAAATTATTGAATTTGTTTGATTACTACTTAGAGTACAACTCGACGATAAGCTGCTCCTTGATGTTCTCGGGAATCTCCTCGCGCTCGGGCTTCTGCAGGAATTTGCCGCTCAACGTGGCGCCATCCCACTCCAACCATGCGTAACGGCTTCTCGACGAACCCGAAACAGACGTCGTGATTACCTCCAGACTCTTCGACTTCTCGCGTACCGACACAACGTCGCCGGCCTTGAGCGAATACGAAGGGATGTTCACCACCGAGCCGTTCACGCAGATGTGACGGTGCGACACGAGCTGACGAGCAGCCGCGCGGGTGGGAGCGATGCCCAAACGGTAAACCACGTTATCCAGACGGCACTCCAGCAGTTTGAGCAGGTTCTCGCCCGTGATGCCGCCCATACGCGCGGCAGCCTCGTAAGTGCGGGCGAACTGCTTCTCCAGTATACCGTATGTGTACTTTGCCTTCTGCTTCTCGCTAAGCTGCTCTCCGTACTCCGAGTTCTTCTTACGCTTGCGAGCAAGACCGTGCTGTCCGGGAGGATAGTTTCTCTTCTCAAGAACTTTATCCGCACCATAGATAGCTTCGCCGAACTTACGGGCGATCTTTGATTTTGGTCCTATATATCTTGCCATTGTTTCAAACTTTTATTAAAATAACTTCTTCGTTAAAGTCCATGTCTCTGCCTCCGCGTCGCGGCGTTATACGCGACGACGATTGGGAGCGCGGCAGCCGTTGTGCGGCAGCGGAGTGACGTCGATGATCTCCATCACCTCGATACCCGCACCGTGGATGGTGCGCACGGCGCTCTCGCGACCCTGACCCGGGCCCTTGACATAAACCTTAACCTTGCGCAAGCCCATATCGAAAGCAACCTTCGCGCAATCGGCGGCAGCCGTCTGCGCAGCATAGGGAGTATTCTTCTTCGAACCGCGGAAACCCATCTTACCTGCCGAAGACCAGCTGATTACCTCGCCTACCTCGTTGGTGATGGTGATGATTACGTTATTGAAAGTCGAGTGAACGAAGGCCATGCCCACGGCACCCACCTTGACAACCTTCTTTTTGACAGTTCCAGTTTTCTTTGCCATAACTTCCTATTTATTACTTCGTTGCCTTTTTCTTGTTTGCTACGGTCTTCTTGCGGCCCTTGCGGGTACGCGCGTTGTTCTTGGTGCTCTGACCGCGAACGGGAAGTCCCAGACGATGGCGGATACCGCGATAGCAGCCGATATCCATCAATCGCTTGATGTTGAGCTGAACGACCGAGCGGCACTCGCCCTCGACCTTGATGCCCATATCGGCGATTGTTGAACGTATCGCTCCCACCTGATCGTCCGACCAGTCGTTTACTTTTACATCATAGCTGATTCCTGCGTTATCGAGAATCTTGCGGGCAGTGCTGCGACCGATACCGTAAATGTAGGTAAGGCCGATCTCGCCCCGCTTGTTTTTCGGTAAATCTACACCGACTATACGTGCCATAAATACTTTACTTTAATTAATCGTTTGAATACTACCCTTGGCGCATTTTGAATTTGGGATTTTTCTTGCAGATGACGTAAAGCTTGCCTTTGCGCTTCACGATCTTGCAATCCTCGCTTCTCTTTTTGATTGATGCTTTTACTTTCATGATTTTCAAGCAATCTAATGTTATTTGTACCTGAAGGATATACGACCCTTGCTCAAATCGTAAGGGGTCATCTCCACTTTGACCTTATCGCCGGGAAGGATCTTGATGTAGTGCATGCGCATCTTTCCCGAGATGTGGGCCGTGATAACGTGGCCGTTATCCAATTCGACACGGAACATGGCGTTCGACAACGCCTCGATGATGGTTCCGTCCCGTTCAATAGCAGTTTGTTTTGCCATAGAGTCTTCGCTACTTGTTGTTAATTGCCTGTTCGATTATATTAAAGTCCGTCAACACGTCGGGGCCGTTGCGGCGTACGGCCACGGCGAACTCGAAGTGCGCCGCGGGTTTGCGGTCGCGAGTGCGCACGGTCCAACCGTCGCGCTCGAAAACCACCGCTCTGCCGCCCATGGTAATCATCGGTTCTATACAGATGACCATGCCCTCCTTGAGCAAAGGGCCTCTGCCACGCGCGCCGAAATTGGGGACACCCGGGGCTTCGTGCATTCCTCGCCCCACTCCGTGACCCTCCAGCTCGCGCACCACGCCGTAGCCGAAGCTCTCGACGTACTCCTGCACGGCCGCCGAGATATCGCCCACGCGATTTCCCGCCTTGGCCTGCGCCGTACCCTTATAAAGAGCTTCTTTGGTGACTGCGAGAAGTCGTCGCGCCTCTTCGCCGACCTCGCCCACGGCAAACGTATATGCCGAATCACCAACAAACCCCTTCAAAAGCGTACACAAATCGACCGATACCAAATCGCCCTCCTCGATGACACGATCCGACGGTATGCCGTGCACCACCTGCTCGTTGACCGATATGCAGGTCGCGGCAGGATAGCCCTCGTAACCCAGACATGCGGGTACGGCGCCGTTGGCACGGATAAAATCCTCGGCGATCTTGTCCAGTTCGCGCGTGGTAACACCCGGACGTATGTGGCGTCCCACCTCGGCGAGCGTGCGGCTCACCAGAATGTTGTTCTCACGCAGGATCTCGATCTCCTCGTCTGTCTTCAAATGTATCATCTCGTTCGTGTTTTTTTCACGCCGCGCGGCTCGCGTCGCGCGACTCGTCGGACTCCTGTTTCAAACGGGCCTCCGACTCTAATAACGTCCCTGTATGCGTCCCGTCTTCATCAGACCGTCGTAATGACGCATCAGCAGATAGCTCTCAATCTGCTTAAGAGTGTCGAGCACCACACCCACCATAATCAACAGCGACGTACCTCCGTAGAAGTAAGCGAAGTGCTGCTGCACGCCGAGGAAATTCATCGCGAGCGCGGGCATGATGGCCACGAGCGCGAGGAAGATCGATCCCGGGAGGGTGATTCTCGTCATGATGGTGTCGATGTAGTTCACGGTCTGCTTACCCGGCTTGACACCCGGGATAAAGCCGCCGTTGCGCTTCATGTCGTCGGCCATCATTTGAGGGTTGATGATAATCGCCGTATAGAAATAGGTGAAGACGATTACCAGCACTGCCAGCGTGAGGTTGTACCAGAAACCCTGAAAGTTCGAGAAGGCGCCTTTCAGACCCGGTATAAACGCGGGGATGAACATCAATGCCTGCGCGAAGATGATGGGCATCACGTTGGCCGCATTCATCTTCAACGGGATGTATTGACGCACACCGCCGTACTGTTTGTTACCCACGATACGCTTGGCATACTGCACGGGCACCTTGCGGACCGCCTGCACCACGGCGATAGTCACCATGAATACGAGGAACAGCAGCGCCAGCTCCACCACGAACATGATGAGGCTGCCCGTCGAGGTCTCCACGCGGGCCGTGAACTCGGCCAGCAGAGCCTGCGGCAGACGGGCCACGATACCGATCATGATGATGAGCGAGATGCCGTTGCCTATGCCCTTGTCCGTGATCTTCTCGCCGAGCCACATGGTGAACATGGTACCCGCGATGAGGATTACGGTCGCATAGGCGAAGAAGTAGAACGTACCGCCGTAAACGAATGCCTCCGAAGAGGTGCGGTACAGGTTGGCCACGTATGCGGGACCCTGAAGGCACAATACGCCTATGGTCAGCAGACGCGTCCACTGGTTCATTTTGCGGCGGCCGCTCTCACCCTCCTTCTGCAACTTCTGCACTGCGGGCACCATCATGCCCAAGAGCTGAATGATGATCGAAGCGGTGATGTAGGGCATGACACCGAGCGCGAAAATGGCCGCATTGGCGAATGCACCACCCGAGAATACGTCCAGCAGACCCAACAGGGTATTGCTGTTCATCTGGTTCGCCAAAGCCGACCCCTCGCCCAACGCGTTGGGGTTGATACCCGGTATTACCACAAAACAACCCAAACGAAATACAAGCAGGAGGCCCAAGGTGTAGAATACACGCTTGCGCAGCTCCTCGATCTTGTAAATGTTTTTGAGCGTTTCGACGAGTTTCTTGTTGGTCGCCAGCAGCAGCACTATAAGCGCCACCGCCACCAGACCGACAATAAGATAACCGTTCATATCGAATTGGTTTTTAGATTACAACTTTTCCACACTGCCGCCGGCCGCAGCGATAGCCGCTTCCGCGCTCTTCGAGAAAGCGTGCGCCGTAACGGTGAGGGCCTTGCTTACCGAGCCGTTGCCCAGAATCTTCACCTTGTCGTTCGACGAGACGAATCCTGCGGCGATCAGCGTATCGACGTTGATCGTGTTAAGCTCCTTCTTCGAGGCCAGCTCTTCCAGAGTAGAGAGGTTGATGGGCTTAAACTCCACGCGCTTCAGGTTCTTGAAGCCGAACTTGGGCAGACGACGCTGCAAAGGCATCTGACCGCCCTCGAAACCGAGCTTGCGAGAATAACCCGAACGCGACTTGGCGCCCTTCAGACCGCGCGTCGAGTAACCGCCGCGACCCGAACCCGCTCCTCGACCCAGGCGTTTGTCGTGGTGAGTAGAGCCCTGTGCGGGCTTCATGTTATTGAGTTCCATCTTAAGATCAATCTTTTTTCGTTAAACTTACTTTACCTCCTCGATGACAACGAGGTGCTTCACGCGCTCGAGCATACCTTTAATGATAACCGAGTCGTCGTGCTCCACGCTCTGGTTTATCTTGCGAAGTCCCAGAGCATCGAGATTCTTGCGCTGACGCAGCGACGCGCCGATGCGGCTGCGTACCTGAGTGATTTTCAATTTTGCCATAGTTCTCCGTCCGATTAACCGTTAAACACCTTGTTCATCGAGATGCCGCGAACCTGAGCCACGCTGCGTGCGTCGCGCAACTCGCACAACGCGCCCACGGTGGCCTTCACCAAGTTGTGGGGGTTCGACGAGCCCTTGCTCTTCGCCAGCACGTTCTTCACGCCCACCGACTCCAGCACGGCACGCATGGCGCCGCCGGCGATGATACCCGTACCCGGAGCTGCCGGACGGATCATGACCAGCGAACCGCCGAAACGCATCTCCTGCTTGTGGGGAATGGTTCCGTTGATTACGGGGATCTTCACCAGATTCTTCTTTGCATCCTCGACACCCTTTGCGATTGCCGACGTAACCTCCGATGCCTTGCCGAGGCCGTAGCCTACCACACCGTTCTCGTTACCCACCACGACAATTGCCGAGAAGCTGAATGTGCGACCGCCCTTGGTCACCTTGGTGACGCGGTTGATGCTTACGAGCCTGTCCTTAAGCTCAAGGTCGCTTGTACGAACTTTCTTTATGTTGGTATTTGACATATCGCTTAGAATTTAAGACCGCCCTCGCGAGCTGCGTCGGCTAACATTTTAACTCTTCCGTGATAGAGGTATCCGTTACGGTCGAACGAAACGGTAGAGATACCCTTCGCGGTCGCGCGCTGCGCGGCCAGCTTGCCCACCAGAGCCGCGATTTCGCACTTGTTCTTGCCTGCCGTCTCGGCCGCGATCTCCTTGTCGAGCGAAGACGCCGTGGCCAGAGTAGCGCCGGCAAGGTCATCAATAAACTGCACGTAGATCTGCTTGTTGCTACGGAATACAGTCATACGAGGCTGCTCGGGCGTACCGCTCACGATCTTGCGGATACGCATCTTGATCCTCTCTCTTCTTTCTATCTTAGTTAACATAATGCTTGACTTATTTTATTATTTCGATGCAGACTTACCGGCCTTGCGACGCAGAGTCTCGCCGACGAACTTGATACCCTTACCCTTGTAAGGCTCAGGCTTGCGCAGCGAGCGGATCTTGGCCGCAACCTGACCTATGAGCTGCTTGTCCGAGCTCTTCAGCGTTACGATGGGGTTGCCCTTCTTCTCCGTCACGGCGGTGGCGGTGATCTCCGCGGGGAGCATCAGCGCGATGTCGTGCGAATAACCGAGGCTCATCTCCAAAACGTTGCCCTTCATCTCGGCCTTGTAACCTACGCCGACCAGCTCCTGCTTGATCTCGTAGCCCTTCGACACGCCGACGACCATGTTGTTGATAAGAGCGCGGTAGAGACCGTGCAGCGAACGGTGGCGGGGCTGGTTCGTGGGGCGGCTTACCATCACGGCAGGCACCTCTTGCCCGAATGAGCGTCAGTGTGAGTTCCGACCTCGACCTTAATGTCCGAGTCGACTTTCTGACTCAGTGTACCAAGTGGCCCTTTCACGCTTACCGTGTTGTCGGCAGCGACCTCGACGGTCACGCCTGCGGGTAAGATTACAGGTAATTTACCAATTCTTGACATTTTTCTTGAGTTTGTGTTGTTAATAATTCAGCTCGGGCGCGGTTAGTAGATGTAGCACAATACCTCGCCGCCGACATTCTCCTTACGAGCCTTGGCGTCGGTCATGATACCCTTCGAAGTCGACAGGATGGCGATACCCAGACCGTTCAGCACGCGGGGCATGCTGTCCACCGACACATACTGGCGCAAACCCGGGCGGCTTACGCGCTTCAGGTTCTTGATGGCGTTGACCTTGGTGGCCGCATCCCACTTCAGAGCGATCTTGATCGAGGGGTGACCCTTCTCGTCGGTGTCGAACTTGTAGGCCAAAATGTAACCCTGCTCGTAGAGAATCTTGGTGATCTCGCGCTTAATTTTTGAACCGGGAGCTTCAACCACTTTGTGGTTGGCTTTCACCGCGTTTCTAATTCGGGTCAGAAAATCCGCAATTGGATCTGTCATAATGAATTAAAAATTAAAAATTAATAAAATGGTTTATCTTCTCGCGTCGGGTTCGCGACCCTTCGCCTTTTTCGCAATATCGTTTGCGCCGCCGCATCCTCTCAGCCGCCCCGTTCCCATTCTAACCGACTGAGATTTAGGGCCATCGACTGTTACGGTCGAAACGCGCGCAAATATACGAATTTTTTTCGGGAAATCGCCATAATTCAGGCAGATATTCGGATTTTCGAGCGTTCGCGCGTAAAAACCGACCGAAACGGACCGACCTCGCGGTCCCGACGTACCGATCGTCGCATGACAAAAGGCGTAACCGTCACCGCGCTTCGCACGGCACTGCCACAACCCGTCGTCACTCGGAATCCCGCGGCGGACCATCCGCCCGAAACTCCCGTTTTCACGCACCGCCCGAACTCGAACACGAGCCCTTCGCGATCCCTGAAAGTGCAACTCGATGCCTAACCTTTTCCCTCGCCGCGCCACCGAGAAGTTACCGCCACAAGGCGGCACTTTCCCCGACGCTCGCAAACGAACTACTCGGGATTCTGCATCCGTATAGAATTTTTGTTCTTTTATATGAAGGTTATCCGATATCCGAACGTCATCGATCCGATCCGACGGCATCGGTCATCCGACGGCCGTCGCCCGCGGCCACAGGCCGCGTTTACAAATCCGACCCTCCCCTATATCCCCTCCTCGGAGGGGACTTTGGTCGCTGCGCTCCGAAAAAGGCATGTGGAAGTACCTCGAATATATAACTGCCTCATAAGTGCAGGCACCTGTCGCGTCGCGACGAAAATATCGAATCGCATCCCGCTCTTCGACTGCGGCAATCCCGCCATTTCGCCTCTTCGCTGCTTCAACCCTTCGCACCGCCACCTTATATATAATATGGCGGCCCGCGATCGGGAGGCACCCTCGAATAAAAATTCCGAGAGATAATCGACACCGATCAGGAGCCTCGGCTCCTTCCTGCGTCGAAAAAACGCAAGGGACGCAACACCGTCGCGCCCCTGCGCGATTTTAGTTTAACGAGGTCCGCACTCACTCGCGCGGCCCTCGTGAATCCGCTACCAGCTGGCCTTCTTCACACCCGGGATCAGACCGCTCGAAGCCATCTCGCGGAACTGGATACGGCTGATGCCGAACTGGCGCATGTAACCCTTCGGACGACCCGTCAGCTTGCAACGGTTGTGCTGGCGGATGGGATTCGAGTTGCGGGGCAGCTTCGAAAGAGCTATCCAAGCCTCCTCGTGATCCATCTCGCCGCTCTTAACCTTGGCGGCAATCTCCTCGCGCTTGTGAGCGTAACGGTTTGCAAGTTTCACACGCTTTACCTCGCGTGCTTTCATTGATTCTTTTGCCATATCCTATTGGTTATTCTTTTTAGCGTTCTTGAAAGGAAGACCGAACTCGCGCAGCAGGGCGTGGCCCTCCTCGTCGCTCTGAGCCGTGGTCACGAAAGTTATCTCCATGCCGAAGATCTTGGTGATCTTGTCGATATCGATCTCGGGGAAGATAATCTGCTCGGTGATGCCGAGGGTGTAGTTGCCGCGGCCGTCGAACTTCTCGTTGATACCCTTGAAGTCGCGGATACGGGGCAGAGCCAC
>ERZ777306.5345-NODE-5345-length-10374-cov-3.909294_pt1 | contig 10374 bp, 4 predicted proteins | sample MGYA00374966_ERZ777306 | MGnify/ENA primary metagenome ERZ777306 (study PRJEB29329, sample SAMN06343882) | mouse gut metagenome | isolation source: Mouse cecum | place: Austria: Vienna | collected 2014-11-15 ... | reverse complement strand
TAGCTTGAAAGCGAACACTGGCTTGTCATTGGGCTTTTTTATGTTGGCTCCGGCCAGGAGCACCGCTTTAATTTTCTCTACGCATTTATCTTCGTCAACTCCTGTCAAATCGGATAGAATGGAAGCAAGCCCATTTTTACCTTTTAACGCTCTCGGCTTACAACGTTCAAGCCTGCCATCGCGCATTTCCACACCAATGGTGTTTTCAAGCCATATAACGAGTGGATTGGTGATAAAATTTGTATAATCAGGGGGAAGTGCAGAATCAGAATTTAAAAAGGTGATTAAATTTTGTTTAAATTGAGAATCTTTCAGATTCACATTTCCTGTTTCAGCACTTAGTGTTTCCACAATCACATTTTGCGGCTTGATTTCACTCCCGAAAAGTTTTGTTGCAATAGTTGCCACATCTTTTTGTTTCTCAACGAATGTGCCAGGGCCAGCAAGAGTTGCGGATGTTCCTATGCACTGAAAATCTGAATCCACACCATGCAAAGTTTCACGCAGACGACGAATAAGCATTGCCACGTCCGCGCCCTGCCTGCCACGATATGTATGGAGTTCATCAAATACAAGAAATTGCAATCCTTTTGCTGCATCCACGAGCTTTTGTTCGTATGGACGCGTGAGGATAAGCTCTAACATTACATAGTTTGTAAGCAATATGTCCGGAGGATTATTGAGTATTTCCTGCCTTGCTGTATCTTTCTCTTGTCCGGTATAGCGGCGGAAAGTTACGGGAGATTTTTTTGCTTCAGATTGCAGAAACTTTTCCAATTCCAATTCCTGGGAATTGGCGAGAGCGTTCATGGGATAGACAATGATGGCCTTTATGCCCTTACCAGAACCGTTTTTGAGGATGTAATCCACAATGGGCACAATATAGGACAGGCTTTTCCCCGACCCTGTGCCAGTGGTGAGGACATAATTTCCACCACTTTGTGCGGCTTTGATGGCCTCAGTTTGATGCCGATAAAGCTGCATGGGCTTTCCTTTCGGATTGCCAGCGGATTTGTCAAGGCGAAATATCTCACCGCACAGCGGATGAAGTACCTGTTGGCTTACAAGTTCGTCAATATCTCCACCGCTGGCAAAGGATGGGTTGAGTTGCAACAACGGGTCTGGCCAAAGCAGCCCGGAAGTAAATTTTTCTTCGACTTCTTTATGAATGCGATCATCAGCGATTTCAATGAAACTACTGGTATAATTGGCATAATCCCCACAAATAATTTTATCGCGCAGGTCAAAAACGTCCATTGCCCCTCCTGACAGTATGGACAAAAATAATACATATCTATGGATTGGGCAAACTGATAAAAAACAACATTTAATATAACATATTGAAATTACAAACTAAATATATAAATATACATATGTTTTTTTAATTTTTTAAGTCCGCAGCCTCGCGTGCTGCTGATCCGCTTCTGAAAGAATAGCAGCATTTTGGTGACTTATATTCTTTTTGAGCAATTCATGCCCCCCATTCTTTTCAGCATCATTTTTCGCAACTTGAAATGCCATTGCAAAATTCTGAAATTGCATCACCTTTACCCCAACTGGCGCATCCAGAGTGGTATGCCATTGGCCGTCCTCATAAAAGCTTTGGTCGATGGCACCCACATGTTCATTACGAAAAACCTTGCGTAAAACAGTGCCCTCCATCTCATAGCCGTTAAACTGGTGAGAAGCCGTATATTCGGTCTGGCCCCTTTCGTCCTGATAAATCAGCGTTTGCGGCTCTGACGAACTGTTGACTAGGCCATAAGCGGCTGGCGCGGGTTGTTCAAGTTTTTTGGGCTCCCAGGTGGACACATAGTTGTCATCTTCCTGCATCCGTTGAAGTTCCCTGATTACAGCCGCATGATTTTCCCGCACAAGGGCCAATTCTTCTTTTTGAGGGAATTCCTTGCCCATCGCTGCCATTACGGTTTCAAGCTCGCCCCTTTCCTCGGAGGCTTTTTTCCTTTGCGATCCAACCCATTCATCCAGTCCCTTGGCCAGAAAATTGTCCATACGTTGGAATAGGCCAGTCAGACTGAGCTTGTCGTCAAAGGAATAGGCCAGATTTGCTGGACGGAACTCATGCCCATCAGCCCCCTTGATGCACAACCTAAAGCCATCTGTACCGGAAAAGAAGCCTGTGCGCTCCACAAAAACCTCAAAGCCACGGTATTTTCCAAATTCCACTTTGGCGGATGAATTTCTGGTTACTTCCTTGACGCCTGATAGCAGTTGATCCTTGATTTTTTCGATGTCTTTCACATACAGCACACAATCCCCAACGCCGAGTTCCAGCTTGATTTTTTCCTTGCCGTTATCAGTTATTGTGCGCGTATTGGCATCCCTAAGCCTTATATTTTCGTTATAGGCTTCCTCAGCCTTTGCCAGCCTGTCATCTGTGGATTTCAGCCATTTAAGCCTGTCTTTCAGCCTGTATTGCGCCCTTTGGTGCTGGGAATAAAGCGCTTCCAGCTTGCGCAAGTCTGCGGCAAGCTGCACCTGGGTGAGAATAAGCGGATTGCCGGAAGCGGCAGCTTTCATTTCGGCGGCATTGGCCGCTTCTGAGGCCACATCATCAATGGTGCGCTGAAGCACATCACCCTTGCGGAACTGCTCAATCGCGGCGCTCTTGTATTCTATGCACTGCCACATCCTTGCATCATACGTCTGCTTTGTGGCGTAATTGTATATCTGAACAGTGAAATGGTCAGGGTCACGCTCATAGAACATGTTGCCCTGGCGAATAATGCGGCCATTTCTTTGCTCCAAGTCAGATGGACGCCAGGGCGCGTCAAGGTGATGCGCGGCCACCAGCCTTTGCTGAACATTCATGCCAGCGCCCATTTTGGCCGTTGAGCCAAGCAGAATGCGGCAATATCCGGCATTCATGTCGCTAAACAGTTTAGTCTTGCGAATATCCGTATTGGCATCATGGATAAAGGCGATTTCGTTTGGGGGAACACCTTTGGCAATGAGCTTCTTCCTGATGTCGTCATAGACGGAAAATTTGCCGGATGAAAGGGCAATAACCGCGTCCATATCGGAGGCGACAGTCAGGTCATTTCCGGTATCGTCATCCTCATCATTCTCACTTTCTGATTCTGTACCGTAATTTATACCGTCAATTACCCCCGCATCCAGAGATTTTGCGGCAATATCCAGTGTGGGCGTATTCGCTGTGGATGGACCTTTGGGCGTGGACAAATCGCAAAATACAAGCTGGGTGCACCTGTCCTCAGCTGTGTCTTTCCAGATATTGTAAATCCGTTCAACGGCCACATTGATCTTGGAGCCTTCAAAATCATCGGCGTCTGGAGAAATGAGCCTGAAATCAAGTCCGGCTTTGCGGGCGTCATTGGTGATTTACAGGGGATTGTCCTCTCGCGGGTCTGGCGGCAGATTTTCCATGCGGTCAATAATCCGCTCCATGTATGCCGCCTGATCCGGCGAGCGTTCAACAACGTCATTATAGGGTTTGCCATCCTTTACAGGCGGCGTATAGGGACGCAATCCCGCCTCCTTTGCCTGTCTGTCCAGATCATTCTTGGTAATTACATCGGCAAAGGAACGGTACATGGAAAGCAGTTCCGGCACATTCTGAAAGCTGGCAAAGCGGCTTTTCAGCTTATAATTCACGCCAGTTGCGTCCAGCTCCCAGCCATTGGTAATCTGGCCAAAAGTGGATGCCCAGGCATCAAAATATTCAATGCCCTTTTCCTTAAGTTCATCATATTGCATGTATCGCTGGAGGGTATAGACCTCGGCAATGGTATTGCTGATGGGCGTTCCTGTCATGAAATACACGCCCCGGCCATTGTGTTCGCGCTGGAGGTAACGGCACTTGATGAATAAATCCAGTGCTTTTGCGCTTCCCATGATATTGCCAAGACCTGATACGCTCATGCTTGTCTGATAGGCCAGATTCTTGAATTCATGAGATTCATCCACAAAAAGCGCATCCACGCCCAAATCGGAAAAATCAACGGATTTGTCTTTTTTGCCAGCCGCCGCAAGCAGGGCATTAAGGCGGTTTTCCATCTTCTCTTTTTGCTTTTCCAGTTGCTTGATTGTGGATCGGCTGCCATTGGCTTCTTTTGCCGCTTCAATGGCGTCCGCTACCGCGTCCACCTGTTCCTGAAGAATTTCCTGCTGAACATCATGTGGCATGTCTATCTTTTTGAAAGAGGAATGGGCGACAATGACCGCATCCCAATTCCCTGTGGCGATACGGCCAAAAAGCCGTTCCCTGTTCTGTTTGGTGAAATCAGTCTTTTCAGCAACAAGGATATTGGCGTCTGGATACAGGCGATAGAACTCATCTTTCCACTGGTATAGCAAGTGGTTGGGTACTACAACCATCGGCTTGGAGAGAAAGCCCATGCGTTTTGATTCCATGATAGTCGCTATACAGGCCATCGTCTTCCCAGCCCCGACAACATGGTCAAAGAGGGCTGTGCCTTCCTGAATGCTGCGCCAGACCACATCTTTCTGGTGCGGGCGCAGCTGGATGCCACTTGACGCGCCCACAAGCTCCACATGGGAGCCGTCATAGCGAGGCGCCACATGGGTATTGAAACGCTCATTGTACAGTTTGGTAAGCCTTTCCCGCCTGTCATCATCAACCCAAACCCAATCCAGAAAAGCCTGTTTTATTTCATCAGCCTTTTGCATGGCGGCGGCGGTCAAATCCTGGTCAATCACCATGATTGGTTTGCCGTTTTCGTCATACTCGCCGCTTTCCTTCTCCACCTTGATGGGACGGTTAATGAGCAAGGATTCAATAATCTTGGCCGCCGGGTATTCAGGGATGCCATAGACATTTGAATCAACAGCGTTATCCCAAATCCTCACCTTGGCTTCCCATCTTCCCAAAGAGGGAAAGTAGTTTATTTCCTGGCTGCCATTGCCATTATGCAAATGCTCAACAAATTCATTCACCACATCTGGAGGCACCCATGTGGAGCCAAAACGGATGCCAATATCAAACGCTTCAATTTCTGGAGGCATAACGGACTTTAACGCTTCCACATTGGCCGCATACCGGGCATCATTTTTTGCGGCATCCTCAGCGATATGCAATTTCCCCCGGACATTGCCTGTAAGGTATTTATCCCTGATTTCCCATTCCTCATTTGCCGGATTGAGGAAAATCAGTCCCTCGCGCTGCAAGTCCTGCTGCATGGTTTCCGTATCCTGATGCAGAAGCTGGGCCATACGACTGAAATCAACCCTGCCTGTTTCCCGCAGGGAAATGACCAGCGCGTCATTGATATTGTCCACTTCCCTTACAGTTTCTGCTGGCTTCAGGACGCGCTGGGTGAAAATATCGGCTTTTTGGGCGGTTGCTGCTCTTGGTTTTGCGCCCTGTTTCTGCGCGGCTTCCGGCGTAAGCCCCTTGTCATATTTGCGCTCAAGGGATTCAAGCAGGGAATGTTCCGGATCATCGCGCATCAGGGCGCGGTTTGTCTGGGAATTCAGATGGCCATATTTTCTGACGAAGCTGTCATACTGCTTGTTCAGCCTTGCGCGGAGCATGGCCATTTTCGCTTCATCAGCATCCGGCGACTTTTCTGTGTTCATCAGTTCGCGCAAGGTATCGCGGATTTGAATCATCGCCGTAGTGCGCAGTCTGCCTGTTTCATTTTTTATGGGCTGAAAATCATAATCCCCGTCACCAAAGCTACTGGCCATCTTGAACACGATTTTGCCGGTTCTCGGCTCAACCGCCAGGGCGCCGGGCTTGAGGCTCTGGAAATACTCGCTTGCGATAAAACGTTCATCCCGCTTTGCACTGACTTTTTCCTCAATGACATTTTCCCTTGGAACAAAACAGCCGGGAGGCAATGCTGTCAGGCGACCGTCAATTTCAAGGCCGAGGTCTTTTTGCTCAGGCAGTTCCGCGCAAGTCAATGCGCCGCTGTACATGCCGTGGTCAAAGACCAGCTTGCCGATTACCTGTTGGGGGTTTTTATGAAAGTAGGCGTTTATATTGCCAAAACGGACGCCGCCATTTTGCCTGTCCTCAAATTCCTGTTTTTCAGTATGCACCCAATCCTGGCTATATTGTTTGGGGCCGGTATTTTTTTGGAAGAAAACAATATCCGTAGTTACTTCAGTAAGGGCATTCTGGCGGAAAGCGGTATCGGGCAAACGGATAGCGCCCAAAAAATCGGCATTTTCTGCAATCTTTTCCCTTGCCGAGCTGTCTGTGGAATCCAGAAAATAGCGGCTGACCACAAAAGCGGCCACGCCGCCCTCACGCAGAAGCTCAATGGACTTGGCCAGAAAGTAATTGTGGATGGAGAATTTTTTGTATTGCGGATAATCGGGGTCATAAAGAGCCTGATTGCCGAATGGCGGATTGCCAACCACCAAATCAAAGCCACCGCTTATCTGGCTATTTTGAAAGCCAATATTGAGATGTTTGGCTTCTGGATAGAGATATTGGGAAATTGCTGAGGTTATGGGTTCAAGCTCAATGCCTAAAAATTTGGCGTTCACATTTTCGGGCACAAGGCCGATAAAATTGCCTATGCCCTCGGAAGGCTCCAAAATACGGAGTGGCTTGTCAGATTTTGCGCCAAGCCATGAAAGCCCGCTGTAAATCCCCTTGATGATAGTTTCGGAGGTGTAATGGGCATCCTGTGTAGATCGTCTTGCGGCCTGGTATTCATCTGGAGTTAAAAGCCCTTGCAGTTCCTGATATTCTTTTGCCCATTGTCCGTTTTGGGCGTCAAATACCTGTGGAATTCCGCCCCAGCCCACATAGCGGACAAGGATTTTCTGTTCTTCTGGAGTAGCGGTTTTGGCATTGTTTGCCTGTAGCTGTTTAAGCAGCCGGATAGCGGCGATATTATCCGCATATTTGGTTTTGGCCCCGCCAGAGCCAAGTTGATCCTCAGCGGTTATTCTGTAATTTTCAGGTTTGTTTCTATCCCCAATTCCTGCAATATCTCCCAATCGCTCAAACCCTGCTGGCTCATCCGCCGGGCTTGCGGGGTGAGTAGCGCCCTCGTTTCCATCTGTTGTTGTCTGTATAGTTTCAGTGGCAACTCCAAAATGTCCTTGGCTTCCACTTTCTTCAGTTCGTCCGGGCTGTTCAGCGCCCAGCGGTCGAGTATCGAATAACCCCGGCTGGTGAAGCCCCCCAGCCTGATGTCTTCTATCGTTTCTGGTTGAAGAACTTTGCTGGCGATTTCCAGAAGTCCTGTCTGATGATTCAGCATTTAATCCCTCCACTTTGAGATTTGTTTCATTTCTGAAATGCGCGACTTCCTGAATTGTCAGAAACTCATGCCTGTCCTGAACATATAGCATTTCAGGTGTGTTTTTGTCCCCGTCAATGGCCTGAAAAATAGCAATATTTCTGGTGTGCATCCTTGAGCCATCCGGCATTGCATAAACTGATTCGCCGCTGGCATTTATGCCAAGACGGACAGGCTCGGCAGGCTGTTCTGGCTCCTGCAATGGCTCATTGTCAAAAAAAGCGGCTTCCCTTTCTGGCTCAGGCGAGGAATTTGGCTCAGCGGCAATATCTATTGGCGGTTCAAATTTTTCAGGCTCCGCAACAGGCTCAATGACACTTTCCTGGACTGCCCTGGTAGCTTGCGGATGTTCCTGTTGGCCGTTTATTTGTAAATCGTCTTCAAGATTTTCTTCCTTTATCTGCTCAATATGGGTAGCCATAATATCGAATAGTGAATACTGATTCGGATTATAACTGCTTTTACGCCTTCTTGCCATGACCGTATCTCCGTTATCTGCCGTAAATATTACAGAAGCTGTTCGTTCATCAGGCCACGTGCGATGATGGAAATAATTTCTGACCTGGCCTTTTCATCGCCCTTGCGGATTTTTTGGGTCAACTCAATAACTTGCGGAATTTGGTCTGCCTTGAAATCACAGGCCGGTAGGCGGATACCATCAATAATGTAGGTCGGTGTAGTTGTGATACGGCCTTGAGCGGCCTGAATGTCCCCTTTCACAAGCGCAGACGCTTTTTCAAGGGCGTCAGGCAACGCTTCAAGCGAAATGCCGGCTTCATCCAGGGCACTGCGCATTGCGCCGGCATAGGGTGAAGGTATTCCAAGAGAGGTTTTGGGATTTACCGCATCCCAATACTGGTTGGCGGCATTGATGGAAAACTGGCCCAAGGCTTCATATATCAGGGCTTTTTTGTAGGATTCTCCATAGTATCCGGCAGGAATATGCCTCGCTACAATGCAGATATTGGCATTGTCCCTCTGCGCCTTTAATGGTTCGGCAATGCCGCAATAGGGGCATTCCAGATTGGCCCAATATTCAACCACACCACCCGAAAAATTATCCGCAGGGCGTCCGTCAAGACAAATACGGCCAGAATAGGCTTCAGGGGCGGGAACAGGTTGGGACAAGTCTTTGGCAATTTCGGCTTTTACCCTGGCTTCCACGGCCACTCGGTCGGATAAAGTCGTCCCAGCTGATAATAAAAAGGGAGTGGCTGTCGTTAAAACAAGTGCGACAATCCCGGATAAAAAGATTTTCATTTACTGAACTCCTTTAAAATGTGCTTGACAATATGCGAATATGCCGTATCTTATGAGAAATTAATGCCCATCGCTGACCCCCAGGTATAGCTGGAATCGGATTGGCGATAGATTATTGAGGAGGAATTTTTTCCTCCTTTTCTTTTGGAGCAAGCATGACAGATTGTGCCGAACAGGTCGAAAAAACACCTCGACTCATGATATTTGTTGATTTTTGGAACTACGAATTGACAATGAAGGAGCTCGACCCTGCTTTTTTGACCAACTGGTTCAAACTGCCAGAAGCTATAACCAATGCGGTTTCTCAACTGCTTGGCAGACCCATAGATTACGAACGTTGCTTTATCTTTGGTTCCTATGACCCGTCTTCCACTGGCGATACGCGATTGCGTACTTGGGCGTCCAAAGTTTTGTCCAAGGTTAAAGGAGTGCAGGCGAGTTTTGTACCACGCCAAAAGCGTACCAAAGGGCCAACCTGTAGTGGCGCCGAACATCATGAAGTGACGGTTTGTCCTATTTGCCAGAGTTCCATGCTCGGTACGCAAGAGAAAGGTGTAGATACTCAAATTGCGATAGAGATGTTGGATATGGCTTATTCTGATAGGTGTGATATAATTGTATTGCTTTCCGCAGATAAGGATTTTGTTCCTGCGGTGAAAAAATTGATTGATAGAAACATCAAGGTGATTAACGCATATTTCCCCAATCATGGTCATGAGTTGTCTGGCCAATGTTGGGCAAGTTTTGATCTGTTCAATATCAGAGATCAATTTCAGCGCTAACAGTATTGTTACACTATTCATTGTTTTCAATTCCATCGTTATGATTTACCTGTACAAGCTGTGGAACACGCAACTGCGCGTTTTTCAAAGATGGGTTGGCGTAAAACATATCCCCGCGCACAATCTGGCCAGAAAATACAAAATGTGCCTCACCCTCAATCTGTTCCTGCAAATCACGCAGGGCCACGCGATCTTCCTGTTCAATGGTAGTATTCAATGAATCGTGATAGGACGTGCCAAGCCTGTCATTCACGTTAAAGCCGGATGTTCTCAAAACCGTTCCCTGTCCCGCCTGTCCCTTGATAAGTTCCCAAGTTTTTTCAGCATCCTGGAGCTTCATGAAAATTTTAATAGAGGTATTGGCGACCATTTGCTGTGCGCCTTTCTTGTCAGCTTCAAGTATTCCGGCGTAATCTTGCGATGCTACAATGGCCGCAATGCCAAGCCCGCGCCCTTGTGTCAGCACCACTTCAAAGCCGGGAGTAACGATTGCGGCATACTCATCTACTATGCAGAGATAGGGGCCAATCCCAATCGCGTCAGTGGGCAACGCTTCAAGGACATCAGCGGCATCGCCTTCAATATTCGCACCCAAGCCAACAGCACAGGCATTGCGGATTGCTGAAAGGCTGATTTTGCCAAGACTGGCAAGTTCGGCAGGAGCTTTTTCAAGGGAGGGAAGTAAAACAACAAGGATTCTACGCTGCATGATGCAGTCTGCAAAGTCAACCTCGCCATCCTCAGCCCCATAAATGTGGGAATATGTGTCTGTAAGACTGGATAAAGCCTTGCCAAAATAGCTTTGAGCATAGCCAAACTGCTCGGCAAATGACTGCGGCTGGTCTTTCATTTCGCGGCCGGCAATCCAGCCGGAAGTGGCAAGGGCGGCATGAATTGAAGCCCTTGATTCACCATCAAGTTCGGGGCGCATGGCAAGCTGGACGCATTGCTCAAGGGCCAGATTATCCCTGATAACTGAAGTTGAGAGCTTTAAAAGCCCCTTGTCCCGCAAATCCACCAGCGCATACATGACGCCGGAAATCAGCGCCTGAGCCTTGTCCGCAAAA
>ERZ777306.5343-NODE-5343-length-10380-cov-6.070799_pt1 | contig 10380 bp, 8 predicted proteins | sample MGYA00374966_ERZ777306 | MGnify/ENA primary metagenome ERZ777306 (study PRJEB29329, sample SAMN06343882) | mouse gut metagenome | isolation source: Mouse cecum | place: Austria: Vienna | collected 2014-11-15 ... | reverse complement strand
ACACGATACGGAGAAAACCTTGATCCATCAGGTTTTCCGCCCGATCTGCTTATAATGTGCCACAACTCTTTATACGCCTGTTTTGTATGTTCGAGTGTCAGAAGCCGTCTTGCAAAGTATTTCTCACGCGATAGAACACCATTTTGCGGGAAATGAGAATCATCCCTCCTTTTCTGTGTCAATAAAGCCTTGCAGTGAATGGCTCATTCAGCTTCTGCTGTGTAACGTTTCTCCATGATCATAGAGACTCGTTTGGTTTTTACCCATTGCTTACCCCACCGCGGGGGACAGACAGGCTTGCCAATGGCGGCGTAGCCATTTTATTGACCATTGGCAGGAACGACTGGCTTTGTACCGCCGGTGATCTGATCATTTGCGTTGTTACCGTTCAATTTTACGAATAAATTCATATTCAAATGTTTCAAAATATTTATTCCAAAAGCCTCGTGCATTGGGATTGGCCGTTCCGTGCTGCACCCAGTCGTATTGATGTTGGTTCTGAAGCAAATCATTTTCAAGACAACTTAGCAAAGCCTGTGCTAACTGCTTACCCCTATACTGAGGCAGCACATAGGCTTCGCCCACATTTACAGCAGGATTATCCATAAAAGCAATGTCATAATTTTCGGAATTTGCTTCAATCAATCCAACAATTTTGTTTTCATCTTCAGCGATATACACGGTGGTATCCTCGCTTGAAAGAAACGATTGATAGACACTTTCAGTAAATTCTTTGCCGGGATAAAACACAGGACTCTTTTTCAGATGGTTAATTAACTGTGACAGCAAGTACCATATTTCATTCCACCTTTTTATGAGTTCCTCTTTGTCCATTTTTCGTACTTTCATATGGTCATCGCATTCAATCTTCGAAATTTGACGGACGGTTCTTTCGCAGATTATCCCAAATTGCATATAAGTAAAAAGGCGCTGTATTGGTTGATCGTGTGCATATAAACGTACGGAAAAAGTAGTCGTTTTGTCGGTTACTATATTCTCTGCCAATGTTGAAAAGAGATAACTCATGGTTTTTTCATTATTCGCTCCGTATCCCCATACAGGAATGCTACACCAGTTTTCATCGCCTTCATCATTGTCATAAAACAGTATAAAGCCAATGCATTGATCGTTTTCCAAAGCAGTTATACATTTTGCTTTAGAAAATTCTTTGTGCAAAAATGCACTGAATATCTTTTTTGCAGTTGGCTTTAGAAATGAATGATATGACACTTCGGTACAATATTTTTCATAAGCAATATTCACAATCATATCGAAGTATGGATCACTTTCGTATGTAAACTTCATAGAGCCCTCCTTGCTGTGATTGCAGAATAAAACTTGACGCTTCTCAATTTTGTCATGATAACCGCAAAAATTTCGACCAATAGAATCTAAGCATCCTATGAAGATGCTTGCCATCAATTCATTTTGCGGAAGAGAGTACCTTCCTCCTATGCTTGCTACGGAATCTTTTACACCCTCAAATCCCAAAGACGGAAAATGGTAGCTTCATCCTCCTCGCCTAAGTGAATCATGCCACTTGGGCGAGGTATGCTTTGAGCCTTCCGGCAAAGGCCGGAAGGCGGTGCTTGCCCCGAAAAGCGCGAAGATGTATTTATTTCGATATGCTTTATTGTACGTCCACAGCATAGGTGCCCACCTGATTGGAGAACCCCGCGCCAAGCACCTCGCTGGTTTTGCGGGCGGCGATCTTGCCGCCGTCGTACTTGCCGATCTTGTTGAGCTGCTTGCCCATGAAGCACATTACTGCCGTTTGTCCGCCATCCAGGTTGATGGCGTCGGTGCAGCCCTTGCCGCGCATCAGCTGGGCCAGATGGGCCATGGTGATGCCGGCGCTGCGTCCCTTCAGCCGCCCCTCGGCCATAATGGCTACATAATGGCCCGGCTCCACCATACCAATGGCGCAGCGGGGGTTCTGACTATCGTTGCTGGTGTAGACTCGCTCGCTCAGCTCTCCGTCCTTGAGCAGGTAGGGGCCGAAGGACAGCACGGTATACGCGCCCTCGTCCACCAGCTGCTGGGCAGTTTTCTCCCAGCTGTGCATAACCTCCAGCCGTCCGTCAGGGTAGAAGGCCGCCATATCCAGGTTAGGGAACAGGCTTTTGGTCGCTTTTTCCTGGGGAACCGGGTCATCGTAGAGGATCTGCCCGTCACGGATGATGACGCCTGTGTGGCGGCCGTTATGGCTGTTGACCCGGTAGGTGTAATAATCCGCGTTCATGGCGAAGACCACCTGATGCTTGACAGCGGTCTCGGCGGCGTCCGCCCGAACCTTGCCCAGCTTTTCCGGGTCGTTGGCGATGGTATTGAGGCGGGAGCCTGCCGCCACATCCGTCCAGATGTCCGCCTCGAACCAGGTCAGGGGCTTCGCTTCATCAAAGCGGCGGCTGATGATAATCTTGGTATTTTGGTTGACAAAGATCCACAGGCCCTGTTCATCGCTGGAATAGATGAACTCTCCCTCGTCCAGGTAGCCCTGCTCGTTCAGCGCAGGCATCACGGCCACATAGGCGGGCACCGGCGTGGGCGCGGGGGTCGGTGCAGGGGTGGGCGTAATGGGCACGAAGGAGGCGGGCTCGTAGATGTTTTCCAGAAAGTCATCCTTGCGCACATCCGGGCCGACGGCGGTATAGGCCAGGCCGAAGACCCGGTTGTCGTATTCGCTGCCGGTTTCGGTGACGCTCATGCCGGAGCCGCGCTGGGTTACATGGAACGCATAGGCCTCCTCGGCCAATTGAATGCCGGACTTGCCGCCCATGGATTGAAGCGGCACGGACCAATCGAAGGTCAGCTGATTTTCGGGGTACAGATGCAGATAGAGCTTTTTTACGCCCCAGGCCCCGTGCTCCAGGAAGGAGTCCAGGTAAGCGCCGCCTTCCTCCGCCGCCAGCGCCACGGCCCGCTGTGCGGCGTCCACGGTCATTTTGTGCTGGCCATGGCCGTACTCGCCGTCGATGTCCTGGGTGACGACAACCTCTGGCCGATAGGTGCGGTACAGGTCGATAACATAGTCCAGCACCTTGCTCTCGCCCCCGGCGGTTTTGTAGGCCGCCGCCGCGTTCTTGCTGTAGGCGTCCCGGAACGTGCCGATGACGGGGTAGGTGCGCAGTCCCATGTGCCACAGCCCGTTGAGCAGCTCGGAGCGCCGGGTGGTGTTGGAGTAGCTCATGTACGCCACCACAACGCTGCGGCGCTGCTCCGCCGCGTAGGTAGGAATGGCGCCGCCGAAAAAGATCAGCTCATCGTCTGGGTGGGTGGAGAGGAAAAGAATATCGGCCTTTTCCGGGGTCGGCTCCCAGATTTGCACCCACTCGGGCAGCGTGCCCTCGGAGAACACGAACAGTTCGTTGAAGGACCACTCATAGGCCGCGTCGGAGGTGCAGTAGAGGCGCACGTTCTGCACACCGTTCAGGGGGATGTACACATGATAGAAGCGGGTCTCGCCCTCCATGTACCGCTCCCAGCCTGCACCGTTGCCGTAGTCTACCTGAATCTCATAGCTTTCCGGCATGGAGGCGAAGCAGACGTACAGCCCATGGATGGGTACGCCTGCCGGGGCGGAAATCGATACCCACGGATGCTTTACCTTCTTCAGCTTGGCTTTGGTGGTGTATTTTCCGTCGGTCAGGTTCTTGGAGGGGATGCTGTTGGGGGAGCAGCGCAGCGCGCATTCGCCGGTGATGTCCATGGCCTCTGCCGCCAGCGCCCCTGAAAGGGGGAGGAGCATGACCAGGGCCAGCAGCGCCCCGCAAAACCATTTCTTCAGCGTCATGGTTCAGACCTTCCTTCCAATACAAAAGGCGTTTCCTTGGTGCCCTCGCCTCCGGCGATGCGAAGCTTGGTCAAATCCAGGTAGCAGGCGGGACGGCATCCTTCGTCTGCCACCACCACGCGAATATAGCCCAGGTTGCCCTCCGCCTTGGTGCATACGCCGCCGTAATCTACCGTGGTGGATTGGGAGCGCGTCCAGTAGGGGCTGTGCTTGCCGTGCTTGCTGCTGTACTTGAACAGCCCGTTGCTCAGGGCGTAGGGCGTGCCCCAGGCCTTGCGGGACGCCTTGGTACCAAAGCCCAGGGCCTTGTCGTTCAGGTCTTCGCGGGAAAGCAGGAAGATCCGGCCGAATTCCTCCGTGTTCACCAGGAAGTCCTGCTCCTCCTGGGTGAAGCTTTCGGAAAGGAACGCGCCGTTCATGTAGGCCCAGAGTTCTGTTTGCCGCAGATCCGCGCCGAAGGCGATCCATTCCTTGTCATCCGGGTGAATGCGGCGGGCCAGCAGGATGTATTCGCTGACCAGGTAGGCCCGGTCGCCTTCCACGGAAAGCACCCGCCAGAGGATCGGCTGAACCTCGCCCTCCGCCGTCTGCGGATATTCGCCCATGGTCAGGTAGACATAGCCCTGGCCCTTCTCGTAGCCCCGGAGGCCTTCCTCCGCGCAGGCGGCGCCGACGGGGACGAGCAGCGCCGTCAGCAGCGCGAAAAGCCTTGTTATCAAACGTCTCATGCCAATCCTCCTGACATTTTACTGCATTGTCAAATGATAGCATAGTCAGGTTTGATTGTCAAAGCTTCTATTGTAAATTTGAACGCGGAGGAGGGGTCGGGCGAGGGACACAGGAATGCAGAAAAAGGAAGTAAAAGTAAGTAATTGAATTTTGTTATAAAAATTATTGACAAATAGATTGCTTCAATTATATAATAAAAGTGAAAATATTGTTCACTCAGTCCAGCTTTATTTTGACATGAGTCCGTCCGTTAGAAATAGCTCGCTCTACCGATTCAGTTACTGAAAGTCACTTCTTAAACGTTGTCATGTGCTATGACATGGATAAGCATGATAGGGGTGAGTACGATGGGACAGTAAAATTGGAATCAAAACAACAGAAATGGGCCAATAACATGCGAACAAAAGCCGATGACCATAGCACATACTGCATAATGTCCTCAGACTCAAACGACCGACCGATCGCTTGGAGGAGGAACAGGTATGAAAAAGCGGTTATCCGTAATCATTATCATTGCAATGGCAGTAGTTCTCTGTGTAGCCAGTATCGCGTTAGCGCATGAGCACACTTATGGCGCTTGGACATGGACTCCCAAGATGGAATCTACCTGCATGAAGATAGGCCAGCAGGAACGTAAATGTACGAGTTGTGGTCATCATGATTTTCGGAAGGTTGCCAAGGCGCCGCATGATTACAAGCCCGCAACTTGTACAGCTCCGGCAACGTGCAGGTTCGGATGTGGAACCACTTCGGGTACAGCGCTTGGGCATAGCTATAGAGCAGCAACCTGCGTGACGAAGGAAACGTGTGTCCGATGCAATGCGACAAGGGGTTCCTTGGGAGACCATAAGTTTGCACCTGCCACTTGTCAAAAGCTATCTACCTGTACGGTATGCGGACTGACAACAGGATCCCTGGGCGGGCATACCTATCGGCCTGCTAATTGTATGGATCCAAAAACCTGTACTTTGTGCGGCGCTACAACGGGAAAGGCGTTGGGACATGTCTGGGATGGCAATGTTTGCACACGGTGCCGCATGTCGTATGCACTGAAATATGATCCCACAGAAGAGTCTTAATACAAAAAGCGTTTGCGCCGCCAATGCTTTGTATAATCGGCATGGATGGAAGCGCTCATTGCGCCGGGGAGTGGTTTTTGGCTGCTCCTCGTTATCCCTTTTCTTATCAATTGTTACGGTATCCATGCAGCCATGGATGCCGTATGAAAGGAGACATCATGCGCAAGAAATATTGGTTGATTCCGGCCGTCTGCCTGCTGATGGCGATGCTTGCCTGCTGCGGCCCCGGCGCATGGGCCGCCGTGCCCATGAACGAGCAGCTGAACACCGAGAGCCGCGTTGTTGACGCACAGATGGTTCAGGACGCGCTGTATGTGCTCACTGGCGAAGGGCTCATGGTTATTTCGGAGCCGGGGGCAGCTGCGACAACCGTGATGCAATACACGCCGGAGTACATCATGACAGGCACGGAGATTCTGGCAACAGACGGAACATCCCCGTATATTCTGCAGGCGAATACAGGGGTGCTTTATCGTGTGGAAAAAAGCAGCCTCATAACGTGTGCGCAGCTGGATCTTTCCGTCATCAAGGATAGCGCGGGGGAAAGCCCAGAGTCTGTTTTTCTGGATCATCCGCTCATTCAGGACGGCAGGCTTTTTGCGCTCTGCGCCCCATCCGGGGACAGTTATCAGAAGAAGCTCTACAGTTTTTCTTTGGAGACGGGAATGGGCGAATGCCTGCTGGGGCGGCGCTCCTGGACGGAGATTAGCCCGTATCGCGATCATCTGCTGATGGCGCTGGACGCGGATGATTGCGCGCTCATGGCAATTGACCCGGCTTCCGGGAAAACGGTGGAGGAAATTGTCCGTTTTTCAAACTATGAAAACGGCGCGGCGGTGTACGATCAAGGGAAAAAGCAGATTTACTTTATTCAGGGCACCGAATGGAAGCGTTTGACAGGGCAGAAAGCGGACACGGTAGATTATCTGCCGTTTTCCGGCGCCGTCAGCGCGAAATGCGCTGGCGTGTGGCGGGACAAATGCGTCATTCTGTATTCAGACAGGCTATACGCATGTGCCACCGTGCCGGGGCAGGTGCGGCTCAAGCCGCTGACCATCGGCTGTCAACCGAATGGCTTTGCTTACAGCAACATTCTGAGTGACTTCATGCTGCGTTACCCGGAAATCCCCGTTGTGCTGCGAAACATTGACGAGGAAGACGCGGCGGAGACGCTGATCATGGCGGCGCTGAGCGGAGACGACAGCGTTGACCTGATGATTCTGAACAATAACCTGACTGACAGCTATGATGTGTTTCAGCGGGGGCTGGCAGGCGCCCTGACATCGGAAAAGCTCATCGCGGATGTTCAGTCAATGTATCCCCAGGTTCAGTCATATCTGACATACGATGGCGAGCTCATGGCGTATCCCATCGTCATGTATCCGAATTGTAAAACAGTTCGGACAGACCTGATGCGGGAGGCCGGCATAGACGCGGTGCCAAGGACGGTGGAAGAATACCTGGATGTCATGGTTCGTTGGTATGACGAGCATGATGCCGAAAACCCGTATTATACCTTCTCCGGCAGCCGGACGGTGCAGGTGGAACAGGAGCAGGCCGTCAGGATGGTGTTTAGGGCCTATTTAGCAGACTATGACCCACGAAATGGTTCGTTATCCTTTGACACGCCTGAATTCCGCGCCTTGATTGCCAAAATCGACCGCCTGTCCAGCATGCGGGGAAAAGAAGAAAGCTCGTCAGCTGATGCGTATAGCACAAATAAGCCGCAGCTATTTGATTTCAACGCATCTTCACCTTTTACGGAGGAGGTGAACGGTGGAATAGAGAATATCGAATACATCCTGCCCTTCACCCTTCATGAAAGCGACACGCCGATCATTGGGGTGTTCCTTCAATATATTATTCTTACTCCCAACAGCACCCGCAAGGAAGAAGCCTATCTGCTACTGGAGTATCTGGCGGACAAAAGGACAACACACGATCAGTATATCCTGCACCCGGATAAGAATGAGCTGGTTGAAAGAGAGTTTTATCAGGATGATGTAGAACGCTATGAAATGGACATCAGGCTGTACAGGAACCGGATCGAAGACCTGGAGGAAATCGACCGCACCTTGATGGGCAACGGGCTGTCAGCCGTGCACACGGGTGAGATTCGGGGCATGCAGGACGAGATCGACGTGCTGACGGAGAAGCTTGCCCACCTGGAGGAGAGCCGATGGGAGTTTTCGCAGGAGGCTCTGGATGCCTACCGGCGCCTGGGGCCCTACCTGTCACTGGATAAAAGGCGCCTGACTTATCAGGTTGCCATTGAAATGGATGCCCCCAGCATTCTCTCGCGCTATTTTGCCCGGACGGTGCCGCTGGACCGCGCCCTGGCCGACCTGGATCGCCGCCTGCTGATGATGTACTATGAAGGGATGTAGCAGGGGGAACAGGAGCGGCGCGGCACTGAGCCGGTCAATCCCCCTCGGTTGCAATTTCCGTCAAAGGGTGCTATCATGGCAGGGAAAGCCAAAGGAGCTGATGGCCCTTTGAAGGAAAGGAAGTCGTGTACTATGCGTATCGCGCTCATCAATGAAAACAGCCAGGCCGCGAAGAACAGCCTCATCGAGGCCACGCTGAAGAAGGTCGTGAAGCCCATGGGGCACACGGTGGTCAACTATGGCATGTATACCGCGGAGGATGCCTGCCAGCTGACCTATGTGAAGGTGGGCCTGCTGGCCTCCCTGCTGCTGGAAACCGGCGCGGCGGATTATGTGGTGACCGGCTGCGGCACGGGCGAGGGAGCCATGCTGGCCTGCAACAGCTTCCCCGGCGTGCTCTGCGGCCACCTGGCCGATCCCTCGGACGGCTATATGTTCGCCCAGATTAACGACGGCAACTGCGTGGCCCTGCCCTTCGCCAAGGACTTCGGCTGGGGTGCTGAACTGAAGCTGGAGATGATCTTCCGGCAGCTGTTCGGCTTTGGCCACGGCAACGGCTATCCTAAGGAGCGGGTGGTACCCGAGCAGCGGAACAAGAAGATCCTTGACCAGGTGAAGACCGTCACCTACCGCCCCCTGCTGGACATCCTGCACGATATCGATCAGGATTTCCTGAAGGAGACGATCTCCGGGGAGCGGTTCGCTGAATTGTTCTACCCTGTGTGCCGGGATGAGCAGATCGCCGCCTATCTGAAAAATCTGTAACCAAGGCTCCTTCGCGCCAGCGAAAAGGGGAGTCTGAGGGCCGATGGCCCTCAGGCAGGGGGTGGGGGGCAAGGCCCCCAACGTCCTCTCCTGCCGAGAAGCGACGAAGCCGCAGTCGGGAGCAAAGCGCCCGCTGACGGTTGATGCCTGTGGACATCAATGGATTGGGACAGTGAATAGTCTGCTTTTTCCGTGCTGCGATCAGGATGCTAAGCAGATCGCGGCGTATTGGAAAGGCCTGTCATCACAAAACATAGCCGCCGCGCAGGTGATCTGCCTGCGCGGCGGCTTTTTCGGCGAGGATGGGGTTGGATATTCGTCCGCTTCCGCTTGATATGCCGCATTGACGGCTGCGATGGCGCCGAGCCTTGCTGCGGGATTACAGTAAGGGCATGCGCTTAGCTGCCGGAAGGGTTCATCCTCCAAAGCGCCGTAGGTGAACGCGGTCAAAGGCAGATACTTATCCTTCACGCCGTAACAGCTTGCCGCGGCATGATGATACTCGCTGCCCTTGGTATTGTAATAAAGCGGCTGATGATCATCGGGTACGGCGATTTGCCGTCCCTGCCAGTCCTCCCATATGACCAGGCGGGTGCGCATTTGGTTTTTGAGCTTGTTCCACAGCCAGAGCATGTTGATGCCGTTGGGTGTGCGCTTGCGCTGCACACGGATGCACCCATGGCTGGCTCTGCAGCCAAGCTTTGGCTCGGTGTAGCCGTAGTTTTTTCCCGACGATGTGACAACATGCGGCACCTCATGCAGGAGGTCGCCGTCATTGTAGCGGATGCCGTAGTTGCATATAAGATTGTCCGAAGGAAAAACGCCAGCCGGACTGTTCAATACAAATTCGCTGGAACGTGTTTCATTTCACGGATGCTCTTCGTCCGCAAGTCCTGTTGATACGGACAGCGTATTCAGCAGCTTGCCATTGTGAAATATGTACAGACGCTGTGTCGGCTTATCCACGACCAGAGCATACTTTGTCTTCACTTGTCGTTCGGCCAGCATGTCTGCGCGGATGTATCCGGATACCAGTTGATTGTAGGTCTCTGTCTTGCTGCCTTTAAACGAGCTGGAATAGCACTCGATCCTCAACCAGCCGCTATCAAGCTGTTCGATTACATGAACGCCCTGTGACACACAGGTTACTTCGCCGATCACGGCGGAGGCTTCGCTGGGCTGCTCATAGATAGGCGTTTGTGACCGTGAATCGCCTCGGACGGTTGTCATGGGCTGCAGGAGCATTGCCCAGATGGCGTCTTCATCCGATATATCCATGGTCGTTTCCCAGAAGCAATGCTTGCGGCCGCAGGTCTCATGGCCGGGGGTGTAGTTTTCACTCAGCGCTGTCGGCATGATGGCCGTCAAGATGCAACATAGGCTTGCTGCCATGATTCGTTTCATCCTTCGCATACGTCCTCATCCCCTTCCTGCTTATCGGTTTTCGGGGGCTTGTCTACTAAAATGCTACAAAGTCTATCCGCCAAAAGCAAGGACGGCGTTGTAAATTCTTCACGCAAAGTTGTAACAATATGGAAGAGCCGCTCCCGTAAATGCCTTGCGCTCCACCCTCGCGAGGCGAAAACGGGAGTTTGAGGGCTGGCGGCCCTCATGCAGGGGCGTGAGG
>ERZ777306.5339-NODE-5339-length-10388-cov-4.401916_pt1 | contig 10388 bp, 5 predicted proteins | sample MGYA00374966_ERZ777306 | MGnify/ENA primary metagenome ERZ777306 (study PRJEB29329, sample SAMN06343882) | mouse gut metagenome | isolation source: Mouse cecum | place: Austria: Vienna | collected 2014-11-15 ... | reverse complement strand
TTATCATCCGGTAACCGGTGAATATATCCCTGGAGGATGGCTGTATTATATGAACCCTAATTCTCCGTGGTCTGTCAATTTCAACTACAACTACAGCTATTCCAGGACATATCAGTATTCCAACGGGCAGGTCATTACAAACCACAGGCATACACAGACGCTTGGAGTATCGGGAAACGTAAAGATAACCCCGGCCCTTGCTCTTAACCTGCAGACCGGTTTTGACCTTATGGCTCTCAAGATGACGACTACGCAGGTGGGTGCGACATACGACCTGCATTGCTTCAACATATCCGTCAGCTGGGTGCCGACCGGACAATGGAAGTCGTGGAGTTTCCGTATAGCTGCAAATGCCGCCGCTCTTGCCGATCTTTTGAGGTATAAGAAAAGCCACAGCTACTGGGATAATTTCTGATAAAATATTGTATATTCTGATAAAATTTCAATATTTTTCGCATCTGCAATGCGTATATGCGGATTTTTTATTTATCTTTGTGTACCTATTCGGGAATTTCTAAAAGAATAATCATTTATCAGAATACATATTTATGCACAAAATTTTTGAGCTAAAAGAGATGGAGCTTGAGAAGGTCCAGTCCATTGCGGCCGAACTCAAGATAAAGAACGTGAAGAAGAAAGACAAGGACACACTCATATATGAGATTCTTGACCAGGAAGCTGTCCTTGACTCGATAAAAGCTCAGGACAAACCTGACAAACCACGCAGAGGCAGACCTAAAAAAGAGAAGACTATCAGCCAGGCAGAACCGGCAAAGGAAGAAAACAAAGCCAAAGAAAAGCCTGTACAGAAGAAAAAAGAGTCTGCACCGGAAGCTGCAGCAGAGCCTCAGCAGCCAAAAGAGACTCCAGCTCCTAAAAAAAGAGGACGCAAACCGAAACAGACACAGGAGCCACAGGCTGAGGCAGCACAGACAAAACCTCAGGCACAGGAAAAGGCACCTGTACAGCAGCAGGCTCAGCCTAAAGAACAGCCGGAAACGGACAAAGCGTCTTCAGCATCTGAAAGCAAGACGCAGGAACCGGTTCAGAAACAGTCAAACCAGGATTTCCAGGGGCAGAAAAACCGCAGGGCACGCATAAACAGGAATGAGCCGGGCAACAGTCAGAACAATTCCTACAACAATAACAACGGATACGGCAATTCGGCCGCACAGAATACCGGAAACAATTATCACAACAATAATCATCAGAGACCTCAGCAGACGGTCCAGCAGCCCAAGCTGGAGTTCGAAGGAGTAGTGGAAGCTACAGGAGTCCTTGAAATTATGCCTGACGGCTATGGATTCCTACGTTCATCGGACTATAATTATCTCAATTCACCAGATGACATATATGTGTCACAGAACCAGATCAAGGCAAATGCCCTCAAGACAGGTGACACAGTGACGGGAGAAATCAAGCCTCCTAAGGAGGGAGACAAATATTTCCCGCTGGTCAGAATCAAATATATCAACGGACGTACTCCGGAATATATAAGGGACAGGGTTCCTTTTGATTTCCTTACTCCCCTTTTCCCTGAGGAAAAGTTCAATCTTCTCGGAAACGGGCACAATGACCTGTCCTGCCGTGTAGTGGATATGTTCACTCCTATAGGAAAAGGTCAGAGAGGACTTATAGTGGCGCAGCCTAAAACAGGTAAGACAGTGCTTCTGAAATCAATCGCCAACGCAATTGCGGACAACCATCCTGAGGCCTATATGATAGTTCTTCTCATAGATGAGCGTCCTGAGGAGGTAACTGATATGGCGAGAAGCGTAAAGGCTGAGGTCGTGGCTTCCACATTTGACGAGCCTGCGGAAAGGCATGTGAAAGTGGCCAATATGGTGCTGGAGAAAGCTAAAAGAATGGTTGAATGCGGACACGATGTGGTGATTTTCCTTGATTCAATCACGCGTCTCGCACGTGCATACAATACCGTACAGCCTGCTTCAGGAAAAGTGCTTTCAGGAGGTGTGGACGCCAATGCTCTCCACAAGCCGAAGAGATTTTTCGGAGCAGCCCGCAATATTGAAGGCGGAGGATCGCTGACAATTCTTGCGACAGCCCTTATCGACACCGGTTCAAAAATGGACGAGGTGATTTTCGAGGAGTTCAAGGGAACAGGAAATATGGAGCTTCAGCTTGACAGGAAGCTGGCAAACAAACGTATATTCCCTGCTGTTGACGTCACGCTTTCAAGCACACGCCGTGATGATTTGCTCTATAATCCTGAGTATATCAACAGAATCTGGATTCTGAGGAATTATCTTGCGGATATGACATCAGTAGAAGCGATGGAATTCCTGAAGACACGCTTTGAAAAGACAGTCTCCAACGAAGAGTTCCTAATCACTATGAACGGTGACAAACTTCAGTAGACTACGATACAGAAACAATAAAAAATGGGCTGACCATCTTCGGTCAGCCCATTTTTTATACGGAAGTCTTTCTTTATTTTGAAAGAGTCATCAGTGCTTTTCCTTCAGCATCGTAGAGAGTAAGGATTCCGTCAGCAGTCTTGGCTGTCTTCACAGCGTTTACTGCAGCAAGGAAATCCTGCTCAGTCTTCATCTTGGATTCAGGTCCTGCCATCATCGTAGTCATCAGAGTACCGAATGACAGATTGTTTCCATCAAGGGTATAATTGCCGTTGACGATGTTTACACCTGTGTTACCGTGAATCCTTCCGTTTTCCACGTCAAATTCAATGAACGGAGCCACCTCATCCTCAGTCTGAGGAGCAGCGATCTCTTCCCCGTTGATAGTCTTGACTTTCCATTCTCCTGAAAGGTCAAGTGCCTGTGTGCAGGAGAAAAGAGTCATTATTGCAGCTGCAACAGCAGCCATAGAAATGATTTTTTTCATCTTAAATATTTTTAATATCCGGGTGCAAATATACTGCTTTTATTTGATTTAACCCTAATCCGGAGCATATAAGCCTTTGCCATAGATGTCGTATAGGTCATAGTTCCCTGAGAATAAGTCTGTTGGCGTTGTCTACTATACCGTTGTCCAATGATGCGAGATAAATGCGCGTAGTCATTTCCGACCCGTGCCCCAAAGCCTCGCTTATTACAGCAGTGGGTATATTCTTGACTTTTGCGGCACTTGCCCAGGTATGCCTGCTTACATACATAGTCAGCATAATGTCAAGATTCAGCCTGGTGCCGATGTTTTTGAGGTGACGGTTGACGAAGTGCCCCATATTCAGATACTGCTTCCGTTCATCCATACCGCTGTGCCTTATTATAGGCAGAAGATAAGGCGAGTCTCCCGTATCATATTTCTCCACAATATCCTGCATACAGGATTCCCATCTGATTACCAGACGCTGGCCTGTCTTTCTTCTCCGGTAGACAAGATTTCCGTTTTTAAGGTCGGTCTTCTTCAGATAGCTCATATCCACAAACGACATTCCGCGTGTATAGAAGCTGAAAAGAAACATATTCCGCGCAAAATCCGCCCCGGGATGCAGCGGAATCTCCTTTATCCGCCTTATGGCCTTCAGAGGCAGAGCGCGCTTGACTGTCTTCCCTATACCGGTATAGACATATCTGAACGGAAAATTCTGCACCGCCAGTCCCTTGTCCACAGCCCTGTTGTAGGCTGCACGGAGATTGCGCATATAGAATGACGAGGTATTGGGACTGACACCTGATGATTTGAGGAATGCTTCATATTCAATCATCATATTGGAGCTGATTTCATCAAACAGCACATCCTTTCCTCCGTTGAAACGCATAAAACTGTTCAGGGATACCGCATACGTCTCGGATATACGTGTCTTCCCTATGCTTTTAAGCCATACGGCAAGTTCCCCCATAAACGATGTAAGGCTGATTTCAGAGTTTGGATGCCTGTACAGCAGCACTACATCATCTGAGGTATATCCGGTGCCCCTGCCTTCCAGGCTGCATATAATCTTCTTCAGCCTCTCCATATCCTTTTCTACGGCCGAGCGTATGGCAAAAAGCCTTTCATCACTCTGCAGCGGGACCGGACTTATTATTTCAGAACGCCCGGAATCCCATTCCACAGGATATATTCTGTGGTTTGTCCCGATCTGTCTTGCCGTACGTTGATGGATTACCTGATAATACAATGTCCCTTGTCTGTCCGATTTTCCCGAAGGACGGAATTTTAATTTTACTGTAGCCATTACTTTTGAATAATTAATTTATCCAAAAATAAAATAGACTCCGTCCTTTCGGGGCGGAGTCCATAAATGCCTATAAAATTTTTATCTTCTTCCGGAGCTTCTTCCTCCCTTGCGCTCTCCCCTTCCGGACCTTGAATTTCCTCCTCTTCCTGAACGTCCGCCTTTACGGCTTGACTTTCCTGATCTTGAAGAGCTTTTGTACTCTCCCATAGACATCCATTCCTCCTGGTCTTCCTGCTCCTGCACATCTCCTGCAACTTCCACTACCACAGGGCGGTCGTTCCATGTAAGCCCTTCAAATGCCCTGAGCACGTCTTCTGTACAACGCTCGTCCACCTCAAAGAAAGAAAACTTCTTCATAAGGTCGACACGGCCCACATCCACACGTTTGCTGGTGTTGTCGTTGAGCATATTCATAAGCCCCTTGAGATTGAACCTGTCAAACTTTCCGAGGTTTATAAAAAGACGTGAGAATCCTTTTTCAGCCTTGCGCGGTCCTTTGCCGTCCTTGTCGCGCTTTTTCTCCCTTTTGCTGTCTACGGCAATCTCTATATCATCCCTGTCACGGTAATATTCATAGAAACGGTTGAATTCGTGCGATACCACTCTTTTGATGAGGTCTTCCTTTCCGAGCCAGTCCAGCTTGCGGTAGATTTCCTGCATAAAGTCATTGATTTCGTCTTCATTGACCTTTACCTTCTCCAGGTCGTCTATGACCTTGAAAAGCTGTTTTTTGCATATTTCCTTCGCCGTAGGGATGGTTCCAGGGGTAAACTCCTTGCCGATGGACTTCTCGATATTTCTGACCTTGCCTTTCTCCTTCATATTGATGATGGCGATGGAAGTTCCTGTCTTGCCGGCACGTCCTGTCCTTCCGCTCCTGTGGGTATAGCTCTCCGTATCATCAGGCAGGCCATAATTGATTACGTGCGTAAGGTCGTCCACGTCAAGTCCTCTTGCGGCAACGTCAGTGGCTACGAGAATCTGTATGTTGCGTATGCGGAATTTCTGCATCACGATGTCACGCTGAGCCTGGGAGAGGTCTCCGTGAAGGGAATCGGCATTATAGCCTTCCTGCATCAGCTTGTCGGCTATTTCCTGGGTTTCCATACGTGTACGGCAGAATATTATTCCGTATATCTGAGGATAATAGTCTACAATACGTTTCAATGTCTCATATTTGTCCCTCGCATGCACGACATAGACGATATGCTTAACATTGGATGTGCCCTCGTTTTTGCGTCCTATTGTGATTTCTTTTGCATTACGCAGGTAATTCTGGGCTATTCTGCTTATTTCCTTGCTCATGGTTGCAGAGAAAAGCAGAGTATTCCTTTCCTGAGGCACATCGGCAAGGATGGCGTTGATGCTTTCGGTAAATCCCATATTCAGCATCTCGTCAGCTTCATCCAGCACGACGTTCTTTACTGTAGCAAGGGAGACGGTCTTGCGCTCCATAAGGTCGATAAGACGTCCCGGGGTCGCTACGATTATATGTACGCCACGTTTCAGGGCACGTATCTGGCTTTCTATAGATGAACCTCCATAGACTGGAAGAACCTTAAGTCCTTCCACATATTTGCAATAGTCATTCAGGTCGCCCGCAATCTGCAGACAAAGTTCTCTTGTAGGACACAGGACAAGCGACTGGGGATAATTTTCCTCCACATTGATTTTCTGTATAAGAGGCAGGCCGAATGCTGCTGTCTTTCCTGTTCCTGTCTGGGCCAAAGCCACTACATCATTGTTTTCACCCAAAAGATAAGGTATTACTTCTTCCTGTACCGGCATCGGGTAGGCGTACCCCATTTCTTCAATGGCACGCCTGATTTCGGGAGACACCCCGAGTTCTTCAAATGTTTTCACTATATATTTTTTCGATTCGCACGCAAAGGTAGTCTTTTTATTTGCAATATCAAGATTTCTTTGCATACCGGGCTGTACCGGACAGTAAAAAGAGTGCAACGGAAAGGCTGATTCCTTCCGTTGCACTCCACATTATGCAATACCTGTTAATATTCGTTCCAGGCCTTTATCTGTATGTCGTCTATGCTGACATTGCAGAATGCCCTTATAAAGGCTGTGGCAAGACGTGCATTCGTGATAAGCGGAATATTGAAATCCACTGCCGCGCGGCGTATCTGGTAACCGTTTGTAAGCTCGCCTGTAGAGAAGTTCTTAGGGATGTTTATGACAAGGTCTATCTTCTTGTCATGCAGCATCTCCAAAGCCGGAGCATATCCTGAGAGCTCAGGGTCGGAACACTCGCTTGGCCAAAGGACACGGGTGGCAGGAACTTCATTTTCCACAAGATATTTATATGTACCTGCAGTGGCATACAATTCATATCCGTTGGATACCAGCAGTTTGCAGGCGTTCAGCATATCAGCTTTCTGAAGTGCGTCACCTGATGAGATAAGAATCTTCTTCTCCGGAATCCTGTAGCCTACCGAAAGGATGGACTTGAGCAGAGCCTCGTTGAAATCATCTCCGATACATCCGACCTCACCTGTGGAAGCCATATCCACACCGAGTACAGGGTCCGCCTGCTGCAGACGCGGGAATGAGAACTGGGATGACTTGATACCTACGTAGTCAAGGTCGAACGCGCTCTTGTGAGGTGCTGTCGGCTTCATACCGAGCATTACTTTAGTTGCCAGCTCTATAAGATTAATCTTCAGAACTTTGGAGACAAAAGGAAAACTTCTTGAAGCACGCAGGTTACACTCGATGACCTTGATCTCGTTGTCCTTTGCAAGGAACTGGATATTGAAAGGTCCCGAGATTTCAAGTGCAGATGCTATCTTCTTGGCTATCTTCTTGATACGCCTTACCGTCTCAACATATAGTTTCTGTGGAGGGAACTGGATCGTAGCATCTCCTGAGTGCACTCCGGCAAACTCGATATGCTCGGATATCGCGTATGCAATCACTTCTCCTCCGTCTGCAACAGCGTCGAACTCAATCTCTTTGCACCTCTGCATAAACTCGCTGACTACCACAGGATGTTTCTTGGAGACTTCAGCTGCCAGTGAAAGGAATCTCCTGAGTTCGTCTTCATTGTAGCAGACGTTCATAGCTGCTCCAGAAAGCACGTATGAAGGACGTACCAGCACAGGGAAACCTACTTGATCAATGAATGAGTTGATGTCATCCAATGTGGTCAGTTCCTTCCATTTAGGCTGGTCTATTCCGAGGGCGTCAACTATGGATGAGAATTTATGCCTGTCCTCCGCCTTGTCGATGCTTGAAGCCTTGGTGCCGAGAATGTTCACACCGCTTTCGTCCAGTCTGAGGGCCAGGTTGTTCGGAATCTGTCCTCCGACGGATACGACCATTCCGTGAGGCTGCTCCAGCTCATAGATATCCATCACCCTTTCGTATGTGAGCTCATCGAAGTACAGCCTGTCGCACATATCGTAGTCCGTGGATACAGTCTCCGGGTTATAGTTGATCATGACTCCCCTGTATTCTTCCTTTCTGATAGTCTGAAGGGCATTGACTGAACACCAGTCGAACTCCACCGAACTTCCGATACGGTATGCTCCTGATCCGAGCACGATCACGGACTTGTGGTCGTGGAGATATTTGATGTCGTTGTAGCAGCCGTTGTATGTCAGATAAAGATAGTTCGTGGCAGCCGGGAATTCCGCAGCAAGGGTGTCAATCTGCTTAACGCAAGGTACGATGCCCTTTGACTTGCGGATCGTGCGCACAAGGTTCTGGGCATTTTCACTCTCCATCCTGTCCTTATATACCGCACGTCCTATCTGGAAGTCAGAGAATCCCTGCTGCTTCGCAAGAAGGAAGAGTTCGTCAGGAATCTGCTCGCTTGCTTCATACTGCAGAAGGTCATTGTATGTATTGACGATGTTCATCAGCTTGTCGAGGAACCATCTGTCAATCTTTGTCAGATCATGGATCTGTTCTACAGTATAACCGGCACGCATCGCTTTTGAAATCACGAATATACGGTTGTCGGTAGGTTCTTTCAGAGCTTCGTCTATATCATCCACTTTCAATTCCTTGTTGCCGACGAATCCGTGAGCTCCCTGTCCTATCATACGGAGTCCCTTCTGGATGGTCTCCTCGAATGTACGTCCGATAGACATGATCTCACCGACGCTCTTCATACTTGAACCGATCTTGCGCGAAACGCCATGGAATTTTGAAAGGTCCCAGCGAGGGATCTTGCAGACCACATAGTCAAGCGCGGGTTCGAAGAATGCCGGAGTAGTCTTGGTAACAGAGTTCTTGATGTCGAAAAGACCGTATCCGAGTCCGAGCTTTGCCGCAACGAACGCAAGAGGATAGCCTGTAGCCTTTGAAGCAAGGGCAGAAGAACGGCTAAGACGTGCATTCACCTCGATTACCCTGTATTCCATAGAATTAGGGTCGTATGCAAACTGCACATTACATTCTCCGACAATTCCGACGTGGCGGACAATCTTTATCGCAAGGTCACGCAGATACTGGCAGTCGTCATTGGTAAGTGTCTGTGTAGGAGCGACTACGATACTTTCACCTGTATGTATTCCGAGGGGGTCGAAGTTCTCCATATTGCAGACCGTGATACAGTTGTCATAACGGTCACGCACCACTTCATACTCAATCTCCTTCCATCCTTTGAGAGATTTCTCAACAAGGACCTGAGGTGAGAAAGAGAAGGCTTTGCCTGCGATTTCCTCAAGCTGAGCCTCGTCGTCGCAGAAACCTGAACCGAGACCACCGAGCGCATACGCGGCGCGGATAATCACAGGATATCCGAGTTCCGACGCCGCTTTCTTCGCGTCTTCAAGAGACTCTGAAGCGTGGGACTTGATCGTCTTGATATCTATCTGGTCGAGTTTTTCAACGAAAAGTTCACGGTCCTCCGTGTCTATGATCGCCTGGACAGGGGTTCCGAGCACCCTGAGGTTGTATTTGTCAAGCACTCCTGATTTGAACAGCTCCACACCGCAGTTAAGTGCAGTCTGTCCTCCGAACGCAAGCAGAATACCCTGCGGAGCCTCTTTTTTGATAACCTTCTCCACGAAATACGGAGTAACCGGCAGGAAGTAGATCTTGTCAGCCACCTGGTCAGATGTCTGCACTGTGGCGATATTAGGGTTGATAAGGACCGTTTCAATACCTTCTTCCTTCAATGCTTTGAGAGCCTGTGAACCGGAATAGTCAAACTCGCCTGCCTCACCGATTTTCAATGCACCTGAACCAAGTATTATAACTTTCTTTATGTCGTTGTCTATCATAATCTTCTATGGTATTATCTAAAACTTTAATATAAATTATTCCCGTACTTCGTCTACAGTTTGCTTATGAATTCATCAAACAGGAATTCCGTGTCAGTAGGTCCGCTTGAAGCCTCAGGATGGAACTGGGATGAGAAGAACGGCTTGCTTTTGTGCCTGATGCCTTCGTTGGTCCCGTCATTCATATTGATGAAATACGGTTCCCATTCAGCTCCCAAAGTGGAGTTGTCTACAGCATATCCGTGGTTCTGGGAAGTGATGAAACATTTGTTGGTCCCGGCCATCCTGACAGGCTGGTTGTGGCTTCTGTGACCATATTTCAGCTTGTATGTTTTGGCACCTCCGGCACGGCAGAGGAGCTGGTTGCCCATACAGATACCGAAAATCGGCTTGTCTTTCTTCATCGCTTCCTGGATATGTCTGACAGTGATGTCGCAGAATTCAGGGTTTCCGGGACCGTTGGATATGAACAGACCGTCATATTCAAGAGTGTTGAAGTCATAGTCCCAGGGAACACGGATGATTTCTATTCCCCTGTTCAGGAAGCACCTGAGGATATTGTGCTTCACTCCGCAGTCTACGAGGACCACCTTCTTGTCTCCATTGCCATAGCGGATGACCTCTTTGCAGCTGACTTTAGCTATCTGGTTCTCCTTGTTCGGGTCAGGTACAGGGAAATCACGGGTCTGACCTTCCGGAACTATGATTCCGAGCATAGCCCCGTTGTCCCTGAGGACTTTGGTGAGTTCACGTGTGTCAATTCCGTAAATTCCCGGAATCTTCTGTTCCTTGAGCCACTGGTCAAGGCTTTTTACGGCATTCCAATGGCTGTAGTTGGATGAATAGTCGGATACGATCAGTCCGTTGACATAGATTTTGTCGGATTCCATGAATTTTGAGACTCCGTTTTCTTCCGCTCCGTCCTCCGGTACTCCGTAACATCCGACAAGAGGGAATGTTATACAGAGAATCTGACCGGA
>ERZ777306.5337-NODE-5337-length-10390-cov-4.893953_pt1 | contig 10390 bp, 7 predicted proteins | sample MGYA00374966_ERZ777306 | MGnify/ENA primary metagenome ERZ777306 (study PRJEB29329, sample SAMN06343882) | mouse gut metagenome | isolation source: Mouse cecum | place: Austria: Vienna | collected 2014-11-15 ... | reverse complement strand
CGCCGATGGTCATGCCCTCGGGGATGTTGTGCAGCGCGATGGCGCAGGCCATGACGACGCCGGCCACCACCAGCGATACGCGTGAGTCGTTGTTGCGCTTGTGCTCGTTGAAGTGGTCGGCATGAATGAGCTCGTCGATGTCGTCATGGGTGGCGGGGTGGTCGGCGTCGGCCACGTGGGGCACCTCGTGGCGCGTGCGCCGGTCGATGACGTAGTTGAGCCCGTAAACGACCGCCACGCCGACGGCCACGGCCGCCACGGCGATGAACACCCCGTGCTCGCGGACCTCCTGAGCCGCCTCCACCGCCTCGGCCAGCAGGTCGAAGCACACCATGGCGGTCATCACGCCGCCCGCGAAGGCGAGGAGCAGGCTGACCGTGCGGTTCGACTCGCTCTTGAACAGGGCGCCGACCAGGCCGCCCAGCCCCGTTCCGCCGGCACCAGCCAGCAGGGTGACGAGGGTTATGAACAGAAACGGATCCATCGATTCCATGGCGCGATACAGCCTTCCGGAGAGGGTGGGGACGAAAGTTACCCGAATATAATAATGATGAAACCCCTCGACGATGTCAGGAAAGGCGATTCTTTAGCGAGCGTAAACTAAGGCTAACTTCAGTTGGGCCCCTCCGCGTCGCCTGAGGAGGCGACATCGGGTGCGCCTCGGCTGACGCGCTCATCGGCGCCGATGCTTCCGGTCGGGTCGTGCCGTCGTGGCGGTTCCGCAGGTCGTTCTCTGGGCGCGACGCGGTTGTCGATCCAGCCGCTTTGCCCGCTTTAGCTGGGAATTTTCGTCAGCTTTGCCTGGTTTTCGTTGACTTTGGTCGAAGCGCGTATATACAATGCAAAAGTTCGCTTTCAAAAGCCCCGTAACGGCAGTGCGAGTTCGGAAGCGCGCAAGGAGGGAGTCCAGGCCCACACCGCGTGCGTTGGCGTAGGAAACCAACACCCGAGGTCAGCTGCACTTTTGAAAACAAACACCCCTGCGAGGCGGGCTCTGCCGCTCGCGGGAGCGGGCGCGGCCTCATGGCTACGCGCGACCCCGTGGGCCGGAGGCTTCAGCCGCCGAACAGGACCTGCAAGCTAATTGGAGGAACGTAAGTGAAGACGTATCATGCAAAGCCCGGCGAGGTCGAGCGCGAGTGGGTGCTGATCGACGCCACTGACCAGGTGCTCGGTCGCGTGGCCACCAAGGCCGCTCAGATTCTCAAGGGCAAGCACAAGCCGCAGTACACCCCCCATGTGGACACCGGTGACTTCGTGATCATCATCAACGCGGACAAGATTCGCGTGACGGGCACGAAGGCCGCGTCCAAGAGCTACTACCGCCACAGTGGTTTCCCCGGCGGGCTGAAGTCCGAGACCTTCACCGAGGCCATGGCCAAGCATCCGGAGCGCGTGATCGAGCATGCCGTCAAGGGCATGCTGCCGAAGAACACGCTCGGTCGCGCCATGGGCAAGAAGCTCAAGGTCTACACCGGTGCGGAGCACCCGCACATGGCTCAGCAGCCCCGCAAGATTGAGATGGAGGGTTAATCATGGCAGGTGAAGCTCTGTACTACGGCACCGGCCGTCGCAAGAACGCCGTCGCCCGCGTGCGCCTGGTTCCCGGTACCGGCAAGGTGACCGTCAACGGCCGCGATGGCGAGGAGTACTTCGGCCGCGAGGCTCTGCTCAACTACGCGAAGACCCCGTTCAAGGTGACTGACACCCAGGGTCACTTCGACGTGATTGCCAACATCACCGGTGGCGGCGTGTCCGGCCAGGCTGGCGCCCTGCGCCATGGCATCTCCCGCGCCCTGCTGGCTGCTGGCGACTACCGCGCCGAGCTGAAGAAGGCTGGCTTCCTGACCCGCGACGCCCGTATGGTGGAGCGCAAGAAGTACGGCCTGAAGAAGGCTCGCAAGCGCCCGCAGTTCTCCAAGCGCTAGTTTCGCGTACGCGATACCAGAGAAGGCCTGCTCGAAAGAGCAGGCCTTTTTTGTTGCAGGTGTTAAGCGGTTAACAGCAAGAGGGGATGTGGGGCTTACTGAGTTAAAAATCGGGTGATTTTTAACTCAGTTGCGGGAATTTCAGGCGATGGTGTTAAACGTTTAACTCAATTCCGGGTCAGCCGGGGAAAGTGGGGCCTCGGCGACGAGCGCTTCAAGGCGCTCCCGATCGAGGGCGTAGTGGGTCTTGCGCCCCACCTTGAACGCCTCGACAAGCCCCAGTTCCTTCAGGGGCTCAAGGCGCTTGTACAGCGTTTGGCGGGAGATTCCGACTGCGCGGGCCATGTTGATGCCGCTGATACCCTCGAAGGAGAACAGCGTGGCGGTGGCCAGTACCTCGGCGACGTCGCGGCTCTCCGGCGGCACGAGGCGGTCGGTCGCGGTCACGCACTGCTCGAAGGCGCGTCGCCTCTCGACGAGGGAATCGCGGAGGTTGCGCATAGCCTGCACGATGATCTCGCAGAAGGAGATGACGAAGGGGGTCAGGTCGCCGCGGTTGAGCGCATGCTCGCAGGTGGTGAAGGCCTTGTAGTACTTGTTGATGTCGTTCTTGACGGCGAAGGAGAGGGCAAGCCCCACGAGGGGCTCGTACTCCTGGGCGATGAGGTAGCTGCTGATGAAGCGGTTGGTGCGCCCGTTGCCGTCATAGAAGGGGTGGATGTAGCCGAAGAGGAAGTGGAACAGCGCCACGCGGACGAGCAGCTCGACGCCATCGTCGTTGAGCAGGCGCAGGGCGTTGTCGAGCTCCTCGATGATGCGGCTCTCGGGCTCCAGGCCGTCATGGATGGGGATGCCGGCCTGGTCGACAACGTGGACGACCCCCCGGCGGAAGTAGCGCCCGTCGGGGACGTTGCCGGGGTCTGCCGCCCTCACCTCAGCGAGAACGAGGTCGTCATAGATGGCGCGGATGTCGGGACAGGTCTCAGTGGCGACGGGGGAGCGGCTTTCGAGTAGCGCGTATTTCTGCACGATGCCGAGGAAGCGGCCGTTGCGGTCGTTCTCGCGCAGGCGCTCGAGCACCTCGCCGATCTCTCGCCGCGTGGAACGGACGCCCTCTATCTCGTTGGTGAGCACGATTTCGTCGATGAGACAGCTGTCGCGGTAGCTCTCAAGGGCGCGGCCGGGCAGGGACAGTTCGAGCTTGAGGATCTCCTTGTCGAGCCGGGCCGCCTCCAACATGGCCTCGTAGATCTCGGGGGCCATGAAGACGAAGGCGGGTGCGCCGGATACCGTCGTGTCGAGGTGCAGGGTGCGCGGGTCGTTGAAGCGACTCTCGTAGGCGCCATCGGCATCGGCTGCGGGGTCGTGGAAGAGCTTGCGGAGGTCTCGGTAAGTCATAGGCGAACCTTCTCATTGAGTTAAATTCTGTCGCTATTTTAACTCAGTAGGCGTGATAAGGGGATGATTGAGTTAAAAATCGGGCGATTTTTAACTCAATCATGGGGAATTCAGGACGAAGGTGTTAAACGTTTAACTCAATTGAGCGTGAGGATGCGGGCGCGGAGAGCCTCGGGGGTGCCGAGGTGGTGGGTGGCGATGAGGAGGGTGCGCGAGCCGAGGGCCTGGAGGGTGAGGCGCGCGGCGGCTTCCCGAGAGGCCTCGTCGAGGTTGGCGAAGGGCTCGTCGAGGATGACGAGGGCGGCGTCATGGGCCAGCGCTCGGGCCAGCTCGACGCGGCGGCGCTGACCGCCGGAAAGCTGGGCGACGGGGCGGTCGAGGAGGCCGGGCGCGTCGGGAAGGAGGGCGTCGGCCAGGGCGGTGCCGCGGGCACGCTCGGCGGGGTCGCGGGCGGTGAGGGCGAGGTTCTCGCGACCGGTGAGCTCCTCGACGAGACGCGGCTCCTGGAACACCATGCTCACCCGGGGCGGCTGTACCTGAACAGCGCCCGCATCAGGCCGCTCGAGTCCCGCTACCAGGCGCAAGAGCGTCGTCTTCCCGGTGCCAGAGGGCGCCATGACGCAGAGGCGGCCGCCAGGTTCCACGTCGAGCGAGAGGTCGTCCAGCACGAGGTGGTCGCCGAAGGACTTGGCGACGCCGCTCAGCTGCACGCGGGCGCCGGGCATGGAGTCGGGGGCGGGTGCGGTAGCTGGGCCGCCGGTGCTGGCGCCGGCGGCGGGCGAGGGCGCCGGCGCGCTGGGCGAAGCGTGCGATCCGCCGTCCGGGCGCTCGCGCAGGAGGAGGCGGGGCAGGCGGGTGAGGGCGTCGATGAGCGCCACGACGGCCTTCTCGCAGAGCCAGCCCAGGGCTATCACCACCACCGTCCAGGCAATGATGTCGGCGGTGTCGAGCGAGAGCTTCGCCAGGTAGATGTGCTCGCCGATGGAGCGCGCGGGCAGGCCGATGAGCTCGGCGGCCACTCCCGCCTTCCAGGCCATGCCGACGGCGGTCTTGGCGGCGGCGCGCAGGAAGGGGGCGGCCTCGGGCCAGCGCACGCACGTCCAGCGGCGCAGGCGCGGCACGGAGAAGACGGCCAGCATCTCGTCGAGGGCCCGATCGCGGGCGCCGCGTGCCTCGAGGGCGGCGAAGTAGAACGGCGGCGCCACCACGAGCCCCACCACGAGGGAGGTGGCGCGATTCGCACCGGCCCCTACCAGCAGCAGCGCGATGACGCATACGACCGGCGTGCTCTTCACCACGTGAAGGAGCGGCGCCAGGAAGTCGCGCACGCTTGCCCAGCGCGCGGCTGCGGCGCCGGCGGTCAGTCCCAGGGCGCAGGCCGCGGCGAACCCGAGGGCGATCCACTCGAAGGAGCGTGCCGTCGCCGCCCAGAACGCAGGGTCGGCCAGGTTGCGGGCAAGGGCGGCGGCTGCCTCGACGGGGCCGCAGAGCAGGAGCGCGTTGCCCACGGCCAGGGCCGCCAGCTGCCAGAGCGCGAGCCAGGCGAGGACGATGGCGCCGCGCCGTGCGACGCGGCGCAGGCCGCCGCCCTCGCGTTCGCTCCGGTCCCCTTCCATCGCTCCCTTCCGCATGGCAGGCTAGTCCAGGTAGTAGAAGTCGTCGTCGGGAAGCTGGCCGCCGATGGCCTGGGGCGCCCGCTCCTCCAGCATGGCCAGGTAGCCGGCGAGGGCATCCTGCATCTCGGCGCCGGTCAGGCAGACGATGCTGCACTGGGGGATGGCGCGCTCCGCCACGGCCGCGCTGCCGACGATGCCCAGGTCGACCACGGTCGGCGCCACGGCGGCAGGGTCGTTCACGGCGGTGGCGGCGGAGGCGCGGTGGGCTTCCACGAAGGCGGCGACGGCCTGGGGGTGTTCGTCGATCACCGCGGCGCGGGCCACGGTGACGCCGGTGACCAGGCGTCCGAAGACGCGTGCTGACTGGTCGCTGCGCGCTGCCAGCAGATCCCACTCCTCAGTGAGGTCGAGCACCGTGCGCAGCGTCTCGTTCTGCGCGAGGGCGGCCGTGGCGTAGGGCTGCGGCACGATGCCCACGGCGCTCGGGTCGGTGGCGAGGAGCGCCACCACCTCGGCCGGTTCGGAGCGGTACTCTAGGGTGAGGGCGTCGGGCGGCACGCCCGCGGCGTCGAGCAGGCACTCGAGCGTGTACTGGGGCACGGTGCCCTTGCCGGTCAGGTAGACGGTGCGGCCGGCCAGGTCGGCCATCGACCGCACGGATTCGTCGCCGGACAGGCCGTAGAGGACGCCGAGCGTGTTCACGTCGATGACGCGGATACTGCCGTCCGTGCGCTGGTAGAGGGTGGCCGCCAGGTTGGCGGGGATGAGGGCGATGTCCACGTCTCCGCTGGCCAGGGCGGGAACTATCTCATCGGCGGTGCCGGCGATGGTGAAGGCATAGGCCGGCGACTCACCGGAGGCTGCGACGTCGTTCGTCGCAGCGGGCGCGGCGCCGCCCTGGTTGGGGCCCGTCGCGGCAGGGTCGTCGGCGGCGGCAAGCCCGCCGCTTTCGGCGATGAGCGACGCCAGGCCGATGGAGGTGGGGCCCTTGAGCGAGGCCACGCGCAGCGTCACGGGTTCCTCGGCCGGCGCGCCGCCGGGCGCCGGGTTGTCGGTCGAGGGGGAGGGCGCAGGGCTTGCGCATCCCGCGATGGCGAAGACGGCGAGCGCCGTCAGCGCGGCGAGGAGGAGGGTGGCGATTCGGCGCCTCGAAGACGTGCGCGGCGTGGCGAGGGTCATGCGGTTCCTTTCCGTGCGTCGGTATGGCCGAGCATTCTAGCACGGTGTCTTCCGATGCCTGGGCGCCGCAGGCCGAAGCGCCCGCCACCGGCGTCAGGGGGAGCGGGCGGTAATGATAAGGTTGCGCGTATCAGTCTTCGCACCCCCCCGAGGAGTAGGAGGAAGCGACATGCCCCTGATGGAGATCGAGAGGCCGACGGCTGCCCAGGCGGCGATGGCCGACGTGCGAGAGGAGCTGGCCCGCCGCGCGCGTTCCGGATCGGCAGGGGCGTGCCCCGTGGAGCTGGCCGGCGCGCTCGTGGGCCTGTGCGCCGCGCAGTCCTGCGGCAAGTGCGTGCCGTGCCGCGTGGGCCTGGCCCAGATGGCCGCGCTCATCGGCCGCATCCTCGACGGCGGCGCCGATGCGGCCGACCTGCGCACCTTGGAGCGCACGGCCCGCGCGGCCTATGAGAGCGCCGACTGCGCCATCGGCTACGAGGCGGGCGCTGCGGTGCTGCGGGCCCTGGACGGCCATGCGGCCGACTTCGCCTCCCATGTGGAGCGCGGGCGCTGCGCCGCCGGTTCGCGTGAGGCGGTGCCCTGCCGCTCCGGCTGCCCGGCGCACGTGGACATCCCCGGCTACGTGGCCCTCGTGCATGCCGACCGCCCGGCCGACGCCGTGCGCCTCATCCGCAAGGACAATCCCTTCCCGCTGGCCTGCGCGCTCATCTGCGAGCACCCCTGCGAGGTGCCGTGCCGTCGCGGCGTGGTGGACGCGCCGGTGGGTATTCGCGGCCTCAAGCGCTACGCGGTCGAGCGTGCCCCCGAGGCCTTCGACCCCGCCAGCCCCGCCAGCCCCGCCGCCGCGCCCTTCCGCCATCCGGCCACGGGCCGGCGCGTGGCGGTGGTGGGCGGCGGGCCTGCGGGCCTCACCGCCGCCTACTACTTGGCGCTCATGGGACACGCGCCCGTCGTCTTCGAGCAACGCGACCGCCTGGGCGGCATGATGCGCTACGGCATCCCCGCCTACCGGTTCCCGCGCGAGGAGCTCGATCGCGAGCTGGGTTGGCTGCTGGCCCAGGGGATCGAGGCGCGCACGGGCGTGTCGGTGCCCGGCGACGTGACGCTGACGGCCCTGCGTGAGGAGTTCGACGCCGTGTACCTGGCCGTCGGCGCCCACGCGGAGAAGCGCCTGGGCGTTCCGGGCGAGGACGCGGAGGGCGTGCTCTCCGCTGTGCAGATGCTGCGCGCTATCGGCGACGGGCTCCAGCCGGACTTCTCCGGCGAGCGCGTGGCCGTGGTGGGCGGCGGCAACGTGGCCATGGACGTGGCGCGCTCGGCGGTGCGCCTGGGCGCGGCCAGCGTAACCGTGGTCTACCGGCGCCGCGCGGAGGACATGACCGCCCAGCGCGAGGAGGTGGAGGGCGCCATCGCGGAAGGCTGCGACATCCTGGCGCTGCACGCCCCCCTGCGTGTGGTGGCAGAGGGTGGGCGCGTGACGGGGCTGGAGGTTCAGCCCCAGGTCATTGGCGCCTACGACCGCGGCCGTCCGAAGCCGCGCGCGGCCGATGCGCCGCCGGTGACGCTGCCCTGCGACCGCGTGCTCGTGGCTATCGGCCAGGGCGTGGACTCAGACGGCCTGATCGATGACGGCGTCCCTGTGGAGTGGGGCCGGGTAGTGGCCGGTTTGTTCGGCCAGGTGGAGGGGCTGCCCGGCGTGTTCGCCGGCGGCGACTGCGAGACGGGCCCCGCTACGGTCATCCGCGCCATCGCGGCTGGCAAGGCGGCGGCGCGCAACATCGACGCCCACCTGGGCTTCAGCCACGACATCCGCTTCGACGGCGACATTCCCGCCCCGGCGGGCGGGGGATGCGGGCCCTGCGGGCGCGCGGACGCGCCGGAGCGCCCTGCGGCCGAGCGCCGAGGCGACTTCGCCCCGGTGGAGGGCTGCCTGACTGACGAGGAGGCCGCCCAGGAGTCCGGCCGGTGCCTGCGCTGCGATCGCTTCGGGCTGGGCGCGCTGCGCGGAGGAAGGAGCCTGTCATGGTAAGGGCCATCATCAACGGAGCGCCCGTCGAGGCGCCGGAGGGCGCGACCATCCTCGCGGCTGCCCGCGCGGCGGGATTCCGCATTCCCACGCTGTGCACGATGGAGGGGCTCTCCGACATCGGCGCATGCCGCGTGTGCGTGGTGGAGGTGGAGGGCCGCGAGAGGCTGGCTGCCGCCTGCAACACGCTGCTCGAGGAGGGAATGGCGGTGCGCACCGACACGCCGCGCGTGCTCGAGGCGCGTCGCGTGAACGTGGAGCTGCTGCTCTCCCAGCATGATGCGCGCTGCGCTCTGTGCGTGCGCAGCGGCAACTGCGTGCTCCAGTCGCTCGCGCGCGATCTCAACGTGATGGACGTCCCCTACGAGACCGCCGTCACCCGCGACGTGTGGGACGCCAGCTTCCCGCTCATTCGCGACAGCGCGAAGTGCGTGCGCTGCCTGCGCTGCGTGCAGGTGTGCGCGAAGGTGCAGGGCTGCGACGTGTGGGACGTGCGCAACCGCGCCACGCGCCTTGACGTGGCCGTGCGCGACGGCCTGCCCATCGAGCAGGCCGGCTGCGTGCTCTGCGGCCAGTGCGTCACCCACTGCCCGACCGGCGCTCTGCGCGAGCGAGACGATACGGCGGCGGTGCTGGCCGCCCTCGCCGACCCGAACGTGGTCACTGCGGTGCAGGTGGCGCCGGCCGTGCGTACCGCCTGGGGTGATGACCTGGGAATTTCGCGTGAGGAAGCTACGGAGGGCCGCCTGGTGGCCGCTCTGCGCGCCCTCGGGTTCGACTACGTGTTCGACACCAACTTCGCCGCCGACCTCACCATCATGGAGGAGGGATCGGAATTCCTGGAGCGCTTGGCGCACGCCGGGGCGGCGGGCGCCGCGGAGGGCGGTGCCTGCGGTGCTGCCGGGGCGGCGGGCGCTGCGGGGGCCGGCCCTGGCGCCGTGCCCGCGCTGCCGATGTTCACTTCGTGCTGCCCCGGCTGGGTGCGCTATCTGAAGGCGCATCGCCCGCAGTGGCTGGGGAACCTGTCCTCGGCCAAGTCGCCGCAGCAGATGTTCGGCGCCACGCTCAAGGAGTACGTGGGCCCGAAGCTCGGCATGGACGCCGACGGCCGGCGCGTCTTCTGCGTGTCGATGATGCCCTGCGTGGCCAAGAAGTACGAGGCTGCGGTGGGGGAGATGGCGCGCGGCGACCAGCCGGACGTGGACGCCGTGCTCACCGTGCGCGAGCTGGCGCGCCTCATGCGCGTCAAGCAGCTGAGCCCGGCTGCGCTGGGCGAGTCGGCCTTCGACGACCCCATGGGCGAGGGCACGGGGGCGGCGGTCATCTTCGGCGCCACCGGCGGCGTGATGGAGGCGGCCCTGCGCAGCGCCTACGCCCTGGCGGTGGGGAAGAACCCCGACCCGGACGCCTTCAGCGAGGTGCGCGGCCTGGACGGCTGGCGCGAGAAGACCTTCGACCTGGACGGCACGCCGGTGCGCGTGGCCGTGGCGAGCGGCCTGGCGAACGCTGCCCGGCTGCTGGACGCCCTGGAGGCGGGCGAGGCGGCGTACGACTTCGTGGAGGTCATGGCCTGCCCCGGCGGCTGCGCGGGTGGCGGCGGGCAGCCTATCCGCGAGGGACGCGAGCTGGCCGGCGAGCGCGGCCAGGTGCTCTACGGCCTGGACCGTCAGCGCCCCACGCGCTTCAGCCACGAGAATCCCCAGGTGGCAGCTGCCTACGATGAGTTCCTGGGAGCCCCTCTCTCCGAGAGGGCCCACCACCTCCTCCACACCTGCCAGGCCGACTGGAGCCTCTAGCTAGTAGGGGGTGCCTTTGCGGGCACCCCCTACTTCACGGGCAGCGGCTTGCCTTTCCTGCGCGCGCTTTCTCCGGAGGCGCGCCCGAGGCTTCTCGCGTCCCGCTCGCCTTCCCTGATCCCCCCCCGGGGGACTCTCCGGGGGGGGAGCCTACTTCTCCTTCGGCTTGCCCAGCGTGACGGCCTTGGTGGGGCAGTGCTCTGTGCAGTCGAGGCAGCCGGTGCAGTCCTCCAGGTCACGCGGGGTGGCGGTAGCGACGCAGAGGTCCTCCGGGCAGACGGTGGCGCACGTGTGGCAGCCCTCGCCGTAGAGGCACTTCTCCGCGCGGGCGCGCGGCCGCGGCAGGAACGGAAGCCGCACGCGCAGCTTGGCCATGACCCCGAAGAAGAAGCCAAGCGGGCAGATGGCCGCGCACCAACGCCGCAGCAGGAACACCTCGGCCAGCAG
>ERZ777306.5336-NODE-5336-length-10391-cov-26.663313_pt1 | contig 10391 bp, 8 predicted proteins | sample MGYA00374966_ERZ777306 | MGnify/ENA primary metagenome ERZ777306 (study PRJEB29329, sample SAMN06343882) | mouse gut metagenome | isolation source: Mouse cecum | place: Austria: Vienna | collected 2014-11-15 ... | reverse complement strand
TGGTCAGCCCTTCTTTAAGGAGTCAAGAATTCTGTTCATCAGCGCCGATAATTCATCGTTGTGTTCCTGCTGGGTCTTTATGATGCGTTCCTGCTGCCTGATGATTTCATCTTTTGCCTGGACTTCTTCTTCGAGACAGGCAATGGCCTTGTTAAGCAGGACGATTTCATCTTCCTTGTTTTTCATTCTCTCAATCCTCCATTTTCATAAGGTAATTATACTATATATGCCTTCAAAATGCGAATTTGCGTATTTGTGGGTATGGTCAATTTGACGGTGGATAATAAAAAAAAGAGCAGCCGTCAGGTGAAAAAGAGGGCAAAAAGGAAGCAGAAAAGCAGGCTTGGGACAAGAACAAAGGTAGAAAATGTGGATAATCTTTTGATAAATAAAACAGACAGAAAAACTATAAACATCATTTTTCTGTCCGCATTATTTTATCCACATATAAAAAATTTAAATTTCGTCACTTTTCACAATCGCCAAATGTGGGGAGTGAACAGTAACCAGATGTTCCATAGACAGCAAAGACATATAATGTTCTTGTTGCATAATGATAATTTTTTCTATATAATATAGAAAAAACTATAGAGATTATTGGAGTGTAAATATGAAAAGAAATTTATTTAATATATTGATTATCGGATGCCTGGTAGCAATGACAGCTTGCGGGAAAATAGATGAAGTGTCTCAGAAAATGATAGATGATATTGATTCATTGAGTAATGTTACAATTGATGATGAAGCAAAAGTACAAAAATTATTTGATATATATAATACATTAACAGATAAGCAAAAAGAACAAGTTACAAATTATACTATTTTATTGGAAGCCAAAGATACTATAGATGAGTTGATTTCAATAAAAGAAGCCTAAGAATTAGAAAGGCGAATCGCTGAAGAATCTGAACATGACCGAATATTAAATATTCAACGAGAATACTATTCTATTGTTGATGACGCAATTACAAATTTGAAGGAAAAACTCAAAAATCCTTCTACTCTAAATTTTCTCGAAATTATTGTGATTTATTATTACATAGAAGAACATTCAGAAGTTAATATTGCCATACATTATACAGCACAAAATGATTTAGGCGCTGATTTAGATAGCTATTTTCACTATATTCCAACAGATATGATAGGGGTAGAAGTAAGTTCATCTACTTATGAATCTTTATGGAAATGTATAGCTAGTGGAGAGGATTCATATTATTCAGTTAAAATAGCTGATGGTTTTTATTCACATGGAGAAGATTTAGAGACAAATACATTTGGCTTTTTTGTAGACTTGGATGACTATAATTTATATGAATAGATATTTAAAATGTTAAAAGTAAAAGACTACTATATAAATTGCACTAGAAATTAGTGCAATTTATACAGTAGTCTTACTCAAAAAATATGAAAGGATGTGGTTTTATATGATTTAATCAGCGTATTCTAATCCAGTAACTCTAAAGGTGCCATCATCTTGCATTAAAATGTATTTTGTTAATAGCTACTACTCTTCTACTTTGTATAGTTCTGGAGTAAATAATCCATCTTCGACAATATAATATAATATTTGCCAATTCATTCCTTCAACGCTTGGATCAATAAAATAAATTATATTATTTTTGCAAACGTATTTGTAATATAATCCAACATGATTGTCTTCTGTATCATTACAATTTGTAATATCTAAACAAGAATGATAAAAACCATTTTTATTAAATACATTTGCTGCATTTGGATACAAACCTGTCCAATTATCACTTGGAGTTGGAATAACTAAATCAAATTTATTCTCAGATGGAATTTTTACTTCATAAAAAGTTCCTAAAATATTTTTATATTTGTATAAAATATTATCATTATCAAGTGAAATTTTAATAATGTTTTCGTAAATGGTTGCATTTGATAATATTTTACCTTTTGAATGATTGTCTTTTACTTCATTATTTTGAATTTCCTTTAAATATAAATCATATGTGTCATCTTCATTAAATATGTATTTTTGTTGAGAAAAGTAATTTGAATTTTCTGTTCCTATTGATTGAGTATATGTTCCATATAAATCAGTATCGTAACTTTCGTCTTTCTCATACTTAGAGCAACCTGTTAAAGATATTGTTATGATTGCTAATAATATAATGATGCTAAATTTATTTTTCATAGCTTGTATCATCTCCTTGATTTTATAGCTACATCATACCAAATATAACCATGAATTTCAATATCTAAGCTCCACACTTAGATATAACAAACCGTTACTCCACATATCGGTCTACTGCTACTCCACATAGCAGAAACTATCTCTCCACAAGATAGTACAGTCAATATCCACAATTGACTTAAAATTAATAGTATGATATTCAAACAAGAAACAATAAAGTCATGGTTTACTGGTGTAGGAAGTTCTATAAATAATGAAGTAGTACAGCCTTTTAAAAATGCAAATAGTATTATCAGTAAATATAATTTAGCAATACAACACAATTCATTAACTCAACAAGGATGGCAGAGATTATTAGCACAGTCTGATGACAGTCTAAAAGCATATCTGACAAGTATTAAAGGCACAACTGCTTCTATGGCTGGGTATAATGTTTCTTTACAAGGAAATATTACTGGATTCACAAAAATCACAAAAGCAATGCAGCAATATAATGCTTTGGGAGCAACAAGTCAAAAGGAACAGCAAGCATTTGCGACTGCTGTTGGTGCTACAAATACTAAATTAGGTTCATATTTAACAGGATTAAATGGTGCGAAAGCAAGCCTTTCTGGATATGGATTATCATTAATTGCTTCTACTGCTAAGACCATAGGATTAACAGTGGCAACCACTGCATTAAATGCAACATTGACTATGGGAATATCTCTTATTGTATCTGGATTAATTTCAGCTTTTGTTTCGTGGATACATAAATCAGAAGAAATTACGAAAAAAGCCCAAGAAGCGGCTGATAAAATCAATTCTATAAATGACAGTTTAAAATCTAACACAGAAACTGTAGAAAATGCAAAGAAAAGATATGCAGAACTTGCACAAGAAGTAGAAAATCTCGGTAAAATAACTCAAAGTAAAGGCACTCTTAGTAATGAAGAATATGAGGAATTTCTTGATTTAAGTAATCAGTTAGCTGGAATATTTCCATCTTTGACTAAAAATTATGATGAAAATGGTAACACCATCTTAGATTTATCTGGTGATGTAAATACAATAGTTGGTTCGTTAGACAGTTTAATACAAAAAGAAAAAGAACTTGCTAACCAGAAGATAATGGAAGAATTCCCGGATGTTTTTAAAGGATGGAACCAAGATTTATCTAATGCAGAGCAAAAAGTTAAAAGTGCTAAAACTGAATTTGACAAGATAAATCAAGCGTATAATGCATTAGGAAAAGGTCAGTCCATCCAAATGGGATTTAATGTGAATGGTTCTAATGTTGATAGTAATGGAAATATTACAATTATGAGACAATATATATCATGGTTAGAAACATTAGGACTTACTTATGAAGAAATGTCAGTACAAGGCGGTCATGTTGTAACTGCCGTTGGTGATATTGATGTTGCTTTCACATCTAAATTAGAAGAAGCAAGAGAAAATTTACAATATGCACAACAACAGTTAGAGGGGCAAACATCTTCTATAAATCAATATCTTAACACATGGTTACAAGGCGAATTTTCTTATATTCAAGTCGAAGACAGTGGTTTACAAACTGCCATTCAAGATATGTTATTCAATTTTGATTGGGATAATATACCAGAAGATAAACGTGGAGATTGGAATTATGTCAGTGAATATTTAAGACGTAATATATTATTTGAAATTAACAAGGTACAAAATGATCCTATAATTTCTAAGGCTATTTCAGAAATATTCACAAATACAGAACTTACACCTAATGAAAAAGCTAATTATCTTAAACAAATTCAAGATTATTTTGGCGAAGATAACGCTGTTGTAATTTCTCTAACGCCACAGATTGAAGAAACTGAAACATTACAAAAACAGTACGATAAAGCTATTGAGGATACCAAGAAAAAGTTTGACGGTTACGACCCTACTGCTTTCTTCAAAGAACATTCCATCAACACTCAGGAAGAAATTGACGCATGGCAGAAAATCGCACAGGGTGCTAGGGATGCTGCGGAAGCTGAAAAAAAATATATTCAAGGTTCAGCATTGAATAAAAACCCCTTTTCTTTCGACCAGGCATGGGCAGATTCCTTCACCTCAGAAAACGGTGAAGTCCGCGAACTAGGCAACACCCTCCTTGAACTTGCAGAAAAAGGACGTTTGACTGTTGATACCTTTAATGAAGCAGATTCCACTGATTATTTCAAGGGCCTTGGCATCTCCGCTGATGAAGCCGTATTAAAAATCAATAAGTTAGTAGATGCGTCCAGCCAATTATCCTCTATGTCAAGCCAGCTCTCTTCTATGGCTGAAGCGTTGGGAACAAAATCAGAAAATGGTTTTGTTAAAGCTGACACTTTATCTGGCTTTGATGTTAAAGTCCGTAGCCTTGAATCATGGGGTCATTTTCAGGAAACATTAGGAAGCACTACTTCTTCTTACCAGGAATGTGAGGAAGCTGCTAATGCCCTTGCTACCGAATGGGTAAACAGCAGTGATTTCCTTGCACAGCTTACAGATCAGAATAAGGAATACTATGCTACACAGCTACAGGCAATGGGTGTTGAAAACTATGAAGAAGTCACCTCTTATGCACAGGCACTAAATGAGGCAAAAGAAGTATTATCACAGTCAAGCTTAGGGTTTGGGGATGCCACCCAGGATGAAATAGAATCCCTGATTGCAGAGGGGGCATATTTAGGGCTCACCGCAGATTTGATACTGGCACTATATGATGCTAAAGTTGCGGAACAGGCTGCCACCCTTGATACTTCCACTGATTGCGAGAACCTTATCGCCTTAGCCGGTGACACCGACAGGACAAGCAGGTCTATCCAGCTGCTTACCCAGCTAATGGATATCTATAACGGGCTTGAAAGCGGGGCTTATGATGGGAACCGTTTGTTACGGGAAGAAGCACTTGCAGAAGTCAATAGGATAAAGGGGGAACTTGAAGGACTTGCAAATGGGGAGATGCAGGATTTCCCTATTGAACCTACTGTTAAGTTGGGCGTTAATAGAAGGTCAGGTGCTAAATCTGCCGGGAAAGAAGCGGCGGCCACTTATTTGGAAGCATTCGAAAAGGAACTAAAAGACCTTGATGACCTGAAATCCCGTGGCAAAATCACGGAAAAGCAATACCTGGATGCCTTGCGGCGCCTCTACCTCAAATATTTCCGCGACAAAGAGGAATACCTGAAAGAATACGAAAAATACGAGCACCAATACCTTGACGACATGAAATCCCTCTACGAATCCGCTTTCAGCTACATCACAAAACAGGTTGACAGTCGCATAGACACAATCAATGCTGAAAAGGATGCCGCCGTATCCGCGCTTGAAGCGGAGCGCGATGCCAGGCTTGAAGCCATAGAGGCACAGAAGGAGCAGCTTGAAAATGAAATCGAAGGCATTGAGAAGGAAATAGAAGCCAAGGAAAAGGAAATCAAGGCGATGCAGGACGCGAACGAGGAACGCAAACGCTCCCTTGACTTGCAGAAGGCAGAATACGAATTGCAGCGTATGCAGAACCAGAAGACCTCCCTTGTCTATAAGGACGGGCAGGTGTCCTATGAAGCCGACACGTCCGGCATCCGTGACGCAAAGCAGGAAGTGGAGGACGCAAAGCTTGAAATTGACATCTCAAAAATAGAGAAGGAAATAGGGCTGCTTGAAGAACAGAAGGATTTGCTCCAGGAACAGATAGACCTCCTGGACAAGGAAGCAGACAGGGTAAATGACTACTACGACAAGCTGATTGCCGGCACGGAAAAGCAGTACGATGCCATGGTAAAGGGCATGGAGGAATACAGGTCACAGTTCGAGGAACTTTTGGATCTGTTTGAAAACGCAAAGCTGGAGGCCACACTTTCCGAACTTGGCGTAAACATGGACGCACTCCTGAACGGCTCGCAGGAAGAATTCGAGAAGATGAAGGGGGCGTATATTGGCATCCTTGCGGACATGAACCGCGGGAATGACGAAATAATCGGGCAGCTTTCAAGGCTTGCCGGCGTCAACGCGGAATCCGTCAGCTACCTTGAATCCACAAAGGGCGCGTTTGAAAACCTTGGCACGGTAACACTGGAAGGATTGGGAAGCAGTGTGGATGGCGTTGCAGATTCAGCATCAGGGCTTGCCACAAGCGCAGGTGAAGCATCCGAGGCCGTGGGGGGCATCCAGAAAAGTGTGGACGGCACGTCACAAAGCATTGCGCCATTAAACGTGGAGCTTGAAAAGCTGAACAGCCTAATTATGGTACTTACTTCCCTCCTTAATGGCATTGAATTCCCTGAAATCGGCGATGAAGGGTATGCACAGAAGCTAAGGGATATTGCACAGGCATTCGGTGAAATTGCTTCAAAATGTAACGAATTTAAAACCATAGACTTCTCTTCCATCATCGGCTCTGCATCCGCGCCCAGCACAGACGATGCCGCAATGCCTGGCGGGGATGGTATGGAAGGGGCGGCTGGAACCGGGTTCATGGGTCTTGCATCTGCTATTTCAAAAGCAGTGGCATCCATTGACGAGCAGATGGGCAAATTAAAGACGGCATTGGATTTAGGGAATAGTTACTTTATGGGACAGATCGATGTCATCAATGAGAAATATATCCCTGCATGGGAGAACTTGCGGACATGCCTTGCGGAAATCATCGGCGTAGGAGGCGGGGACAGTGAGGATAAGAAAGGCAGGGGAAAACAGGAAACCGGAAGCACAGGCAGCGGTTCCGCATCTGGTGGGAAGCCGGGCAGCATTATAGATATTATGCAGACAGGCGGGGATGCAGTTGACGCAAAGCTGGAAGACCCGTGGTTAAAGGCATTCAACGACTTTGCAACGGACGGTGACAACTCCATCCAGACAATATGCGACAAAATCATTGGGCTTGTCACAGAAATGGCCGATATCATACAGGAAAAGTGTGCCGCTGCCGCAGCAGCCCTGGACGCACTCGCAAGCAAGGCCGCTTCTGCACTCTCGTCCGTAGGCGGTGGAAGCGGACACGCGGAAGGCACTGTTGGCAATGCCTTTGCGGAAGGCACAGGCGGCTATAAAGGCCTGCCCCATGACGAGAAGAATGCGCTCCGTTCCGAATACGGCCAGCCCGAACTTACGGTATACCCGGACGGCAAGGCGGAACTTACAACAGAGCCTGTAATGAGCGATTTACCTAAAGGAACTGTAATATTTAACGAAGAGCAGACAAGGCAGATCATGAATAATAAGGGCGAAGTGGTTGAGGCCTATAAGAGCGGGACGGTCAGGATGTCCGATGGAACAGTCATTACGCCTGAAGGCAAAGTGCATTACCCCCTCACCCCAAGTGACCGGACATACCAGATGATGAAAAAGTTCGAGGAATATTTTGCTGCCAATAAAGATGCATTCATAAAACCTGCAAATGCAATGAACAATGCGGCAGAAGTCATGAAGACGGTCATTGAAACGATCAATAATAACAATACCATGAACAGGAACATCAATGTCGATGTCGGGGGAGTACATGTGCATGGGGTACAGAACCCGGAAGAGTTTTCGGATGTGGTTAATTTGCGCATACACAATAAGATTTTGCAGGAGATGCATAAGTATTAATCTGCCCCATGGCATGGGGGAGAAAACCAGTACATATAAAAGGGCGGCTGTTCGGGGCTGCCCTTTGCAATGGATAAAAAGGAGGGGAACTATATGAATGAAATTCCCAATAAACATATACAGGCATTAAATTTAATGGTCAAGGAATTTGTTGACCTGATAAAAACGCACGAACACAAATATGACAGGACATTTGCATCTGCTGTAAAAAGTATAAATAAAGATAATACATATACCATTATGGATGATGGCGGCGTGGAACGGAAAGTAAAATGTTCCATCCCCAATGCTGATTTAAAAGCCGGGCAATATGTATGGGTGAAGGCCCCATGCAGAAGGCTGGAAGACATGCATATATGCGGGGTTAAATGACAACTAAACTAAATTTTACCAAATAAAGGAGGTATGGAGATATAAATGGCAAAACCAATAGTAAACAAAATAGCTCCTTTTGATGCATCCCTAGATAAGACATTCAGTTTTTCATGGAATGGCAACCAATCATACGCAAACCGTTTAATCATATATAATGCAGATTCAATGGAACCCATATATGACAGGAAAATAAGCACATTCCCCCATACCCATATCCTCCCTGCCAGCACTCTTACAAACGGGAAAAAATGGGCTGCACAGTTTCAGACATTTGATGTGGATGATACTGCAAGTGAATTATCTGACAAATCATACTTCCAGACATTGAAGACACCACTCTTCTATTTTTATGGGTTAGAAAACGGGCAGATATTGCAGTCTGCATTTTACGATGCCCAGATATATTATTTGCAGGAGGATTATGAGGATATCCAATCTTTTAAATTTTATCTGTATGACGGTACCAAAACACTGTTATCGGAAAGCGAAACCATGTATGACAGCACAAAGATAAGGTACCAGTATAAAGGGCTTGATAACCATACTGTATATTATTTCCGTTGCCATGGGATGACCGTAAATGGAATGGAAATAGATACTGGGTATATTCAAATATACACAGACTATAGGCGTCCAGGCAAGTATAGTATAATATATGCCGAAAATGACCCGCTGCACGGCTACATCAAATATCATACTAACATAGCTGTCATACAATACAATGGCAGCAAAACATTCCATTTTGAAAATGGGATGATAGATTTAAGGGGCGACAATGAGGGGGTATATTATGACAAAGGTTTCGTTATAGACGGGGACTTTACATTAAAGCTAAGGGGCATGTACTTAAACCAGACAGCTACTATTTTGGAACTCAGGAACACAAAATATTCCATTATTGTAAGCTCCTATCTGTACGAAGACGGCACAACCCGCTTTAAGCTGGATGTCCCAAATGGGCTTGGGCATTATATCCTATATTCGGATGCCATTGCATTTAACCCCACTGACATGGTTTGCGTATGGATACGGAAAGTAAATGACATTTACCAGCTGGAAATAATTGCAGACCCAGATTACGTTGATACAGAAAATATATGGTATGGGCAGCAAATGCCACCAACCCCTGACGTATATGATATATGGGTTGATGCGCCAAACCTGTTTACCTATCCTGTCAATAAAGATGATATGGCTACTTATTATTCTGATGAAGAGCCGCCAGATGCTGACATAAATGACATATGGAATTGAGGAGGTGATATTTTTGTTTTTTGTTTCACAGACATTGCTTGGTGCTGATAACGATACTATTGCCCTCACGCCGACGCATGTAAATAATATCACATATATTAGGCTTGCAAATGGCCTTTATGACTGCTTATATATAACAAAAGAAACTGACTCCAGGCCCTCTATGGACTGCCCGGATGAATGGGATTTTGACACTATATTCCATGCAGATTTCAATAATTCCACAAATGCCGGGAATGTTGACTGGAATCTGAAGACAGTGACCCATCTTCTTATTAAGCGGAGGAACACTGAGAAATTCAGATGGAACACTATTGCTGTAAGGGAAGTCCGCACGCTTGAAGATTTCACCGAAGGCCTTAGGGGAAACGACTACACGAATGCATGCCATGTGGAGTATGAATATGCAGTAGTCCCAGTATTCCACGGGCTAGAAGAAGGGACATATTATACTACATTTGTTGATTCTGAATTTAATGATATATTCATAGTTGAAAAAAACTGCATATTTGGAACTCCGGCTACTGACGGATACTGCGACACTACCAGAAGAATCCCCTCTTCTATCAACGAAACAATCCACAACAGATACCCAACATATATCAGGAACACTGTTTCAAATTATGATAAGGGAAGCTGTAAGGGCATGTTCATTGAACTGGATGATGAGAATTGTGATTTAGTGGTTGATGATGCCCTGAGGATACCTTACCAAAGAAAAATCATGGATTTCCTTGCTGACGGGATGCCAAAAATCCTAAAACATTTCGATGGAAGGATATGGCTAATGATAATTACTGGCGACCCAACAGATACGGCAGATACCACATATCAGAATAGGAACATATCTTTTGAGTGGGCAGAAATTGGCGATTATAATTCCGAGAGGGATTTATACTATACAAACCTGTCTGATATTGAAGAAAAATGGTGGAACAAATGATTACTGCAAAAGATTTAACACTAATACTCCAAAAGCCACAGCACTTTTTATTAAAAATTGAGGTGTTGAAAGATGATGGGGAAA
>ERZ777306.5320-NODE-5320-length-10443-cov-9.355988_pt1 | contig 10443 bp, 6 predicted proteins | sample MGYA00374966_ERZ777306 | MGnify/ENA primary metagenome ERZ777306 (study PRJEB29329, sample SAMN06343882) | mouse gut metagenome | isolation source: Mouse cecum | place: Austria: Vienna | collected 2014-11-15 ... | reverse complement strand
AAAAAAGGAAGAAAAATTAATTAAAAAATTTATTTTTCTAAAAAAGGAGAGAGGCAAATATCAAAAAATTATAGTTATTTATAAAAAATATGAAAATTTTATTAAATTTTTTCAAAAAAACAATTAAATTTAGAAAAAAATGAGTATTTTTTTATTTAGAAAAAAATAGTTAATTTTTCTATTTTTTTATCCACAAAATCCTATTTATACGATATTAAATTTATACACATTTAAAAAAAGTATTAAAAAACCCCAGTATATCAATGTTTTATACTGGGGATAAAATTGTTATATTAATTTAATTTGATTTTGAAGTAGTTTTTTCTTTTTCATCAACAATATTTTCAATTTCAATTGCTTTTTTTGATAGTTTCTTCTTTTTTAAGTTATCTTTAGCTACTGTAGTTAAAAGCTTAATTCTGTTTGTTTGGTTTGTTTCACTTGCTCCTGGATCATAATCAATAGGAGATATATTTGCATAAGGATATTTTTCTCTAATTGATTTTATAACACCTTTTCCAACAACGTGATTTGGAAGGCAAGCAAAAGGCTGTACACATACAATATTTGGAATATCATTTTCTATGTATTCAATCATTTCTGCAGTTAAAAACCATCCTTCACCAGTTTGATTTCCAATAGACAATATATCTTTTACTTTACTTTCAAGTTCAAAAATATCACATGGAGGCAAATAACCTTTTTCAGAAGTTGCTAAAGCTTTTTTCAAGTCTTTTTCTAACATTTCAATTAAAGAAATTACTGCACGGAAAATTTTGGCTTTAGCTTTATCAATATTTAATAATTTATTATTTGTTATTTTATGTGTTGCAATAAATTTTATAAATCCCATAAAATCTGGGGAAATAACTTCTGCTCCTTCTTTCTCTAAAACATCTATTACATGATTGTTACCAAAAGGATGATATTTTATTAATACTTCACCAACGATTCCAACTTTAGGTTTCTCAATTGAAGTGTTAAGTTCGATTGCTTCAAAATCGTTAACCATTTGATATATACTTTTCTTAAACTGATTATATGTAGATTTTGAGCAAAGTTCTTTACATTTTTCTAGCCATTTTTCATATAGCTTTTGAGATTCACCTTTGTTTACTTCATATGCTCTATTTTTTAATAATAGTTTTTGTAATAAATCACCATAGAAGATTGCTTTTACAAGATTTATTGCCATAGGTATTGTTATTTTAAATCCTGTGGATTTTTCCATACCAACAACGTTAAATGAGACAATTGGTACATTTCCAAATCCAGCATCTTTTAAAGCTTTTCTAATAAATCCAATATAGTTTGTTGCTCTACATCCACCACCTGTTTGTGACATTATAAGAGCTGTTTTATTAACATCATATTCGCCTGATTGTAATGCTTCTATAAATTGTCCAGTTGTTAATATAGAAGGATAGCATGCATCATTATTAACATATCTTAATCCAGTTTCAACAGTTTTTTCTGTACACTCTTTCAATAATTTCACATTATATCCAAGAGATTTAACAGCGGATTCTATTAATTCGAAATGAATAGGAATCATTTGAGGTATTAATATTGTATATCCTTCATTTTTCATTTCTTTAGTAAATGGAACTCTTTTTATTTCGTAATCTCCAAGTTTATGAGGTATATCGTTTTTATCATCAAGTTGTTCTTCAGCTTTTTGTGCAATACGCTTATTCATACTAGCAAGCAAAGATCTAATACGAATACGAATAGCACCTAAGTTGTTTATTTCGTCTATTTTAATTAATGTGTACATGTTATCATAGCTTTTTAAGATTTCTTCAACTTGATCTGTTGTAACAGCATCGACTCCACAACCAAAAGAGTTTAATTGTATCATTTCTAAGAAATCATGTTTTCCAACAAATTCTGCTGCAGCATATAATCTTGAGTGGAATACCCATTGATCAACAACACGTAAGTGATGACTAACACCATCCTTTGGTTCACAAATGCTATCTTCTGATAATACACATAAACCTAAACTTGTAATTAGTGTATCAATACCATGATTTACTTCAGGATCAACATGATATGGACGACCTGCTAAAACTATACCTCTTAAATTGTTTTCTTTAATATATTTAATTGTTTCTTTTCCTTTTTTACGTACATCATTTTTGAATTTTTGATATTCAGCTTCTGCTGCTTCTGCTGCTTCCAATAATTCTTTTTTAGTAAATTTATAATCTTTAAATTCTTCACATTCATATGCAACTTTTGCTAGATTTTTAACATTATCAATAGGTAAGAATGGATTTAAATATTTAATTTCAGAATTTTTTAATTCTTCAATATTGTTTTTTATAACTTCTGAATATGAGATAACAATAGGGCAGTTGTAGTGATTGTCTGAAGATTCATATTCTTTTCTATTATATGGAATACAAGGATAAAAGATTGTTTTTATACCTTGTTTTAATAAACTCATAACATGTCCATGTGCAAGTTTTGCTGGATAGCAAACAGATTCAGAAGGCATTGATTCCATTCCTTTTTCATATGTTTTTCTATTTGATTTTTCAGAAATTATAACTCTAAAACCTAATTTAGTAAGAAAAGTAAACCAAAAAGGGTAGTCCTCATACATGTTTAAAACCCTAGGGATACCAATTGTTCCACGTTTAGCATTTTCCTCAGAAAGTGGTTCATAGTTGAATAATCTTTCAAATTTATATTTATAAATGTTAGGTAAATCTTTCTTTTCTGAATTTTGATTTCCTGCGCCTTTTTCACATCTGTTTCCTGAAATAAATTTACTTCCATTTTCAAAAGTATTGATTGTTAATAAGCAATTATTTTCACAACCTTTACAACGAACATGAGAAATTTTTATATTTAACTTGTTTAATTCTTCTGTTTTTAATATTGTTGATCTGTGTGTCATATCAAGGTTTGCATGATACTGTTCTTGTGCTAAAAGAGCAACTCCATATGCTCCCATTAAACCAGCAATATCAGGTCTAACAACATTTCTGCCAACTATTAATTCAAAAGCTCTTAAAACAGCATCATTATAGAAAGTTCCGCCTTGTACAACAATATTTCTTCCTAATGTTTTTACGTCTCTAACTTTCATAACTTTTTGAATAGCATTTTTTATAATTGAATAAGAAAGACCACTTGAAATATCTCCAACAGAATATCCTTCTTTTTGAGCTTGCTTAATTTTTGAGTTCATAAATACAGTACATCTTGAACCTAAATCGACAGGTGCTTTAGATTTTAAAGCTTCTTCAACGAATTGTTCTATACTTAAATCTAAGCTTTTAGCAAATGTTTCTAAGAAAGAACCACATCCAGATGAACAGGCTTCATTTAGCATAATATTATCGATAGTACTATTTTTTAATTTTATGTATTTCATATCCTGTCCACCAATATCAATTATGCTAGTAACTTTTGGTAGAAATTTCTTTGCAGCAGTATAATGTGCTATTGTTTCGATTTCATTTAAATCAACATGCAATGCTGTTTGTATTAATTTTTCACCATACCCAGTTACACCACTATAACGAATAACAACTTTTTCAGGAAGAACTTTATATAATTCTTTAAGCATAGATATAACACTTTTTAAAGGATTTCCTTTATTATTTCCATATAATGAATATAAAAGAGCACCATCTTTATCAATTAAAACAACTTTTGTTGTTGTAGAACCAGCATCAATTCCTAAGAAAGCATCACCTTCATAAGTTTTTAAATCATTTCTTTTTACTTTATCTTTATCATGTCTTTCTTTAAATTCAGTAAAATCTGCATCTGTTTCAAATAAAGGATCTAAAGTGTTTCCTTCAGTAAACTTTGCATTTTTAAAAGATTTTAGACGTGATTTTAAATCTTTTGATGTTATAGAATCACTTTCAATTGATGAATAAGCAGCTCCAGTAGCCACTAAAAGATGAGCATTTTCAGGAATAATAACTTTTTCATCAGTTAAATTTAGAGTTTCTATAAATCTTTTTCTTAGTTCAGGAAGATAGTTTAAAGGTCCACCCAAAAATGCTACTTTTCCTTTTATAGGTCTACCTTGGGCTAAACCACTAATTGTTTGATTTACAACTGCTTGAAAAATGGAAGCTGAAATATCTTCTTTTCTTGCCCCTTCATTTAACAATGGTTGAATATCAGTTTTGGCAAAAACGCCACAACGTGAAGCAATAGGGTAGATAGTTTCATATGTTTTTGAAAGTTCATTTAATCCATTTGTATCAGTATTTAATAAAGATGCCATTTGATCTAAGAATGCACCTGTACCACCAGCACAAGTTCCATTCATTCTTTGTTCAATGAATTTATCAAAATATATTATTTTTGCATCTTCGCCACCAAGCTCTATTACAACATCAGTTTGTGGAATTATTTTTTCAACAGCAGATTTGCATGCAATAACTTCTTGAATAAAATTCACATTTAAAATTTTTGCAATGTCAAGAGCACCTGAACCTGTTAAAGACATTGTGAAAGTGTTATCTGGATAGTCTTTCACAAGTTTTGTTAAAACATTAAATAATGTACTTTTTGTATCTGAATAATGTCTTTCATAATTTGAATAAACAATATTTAACCCTTCATCTAAAATCACAATTTTAACAGTGGTTGATCCAATGTCTAATCCGACGTGTAATAATTTATTCATTTTTAATTCTCCTATTCGAAGCACTTAAAAGTGCATAATTTTTCACAAAATTTTAATAATCAATAGATACATTTTATAAGCTTTATCGAAATTTGTCAATGTTTATATTTTCCTTATTTCCGTATAGATTAAAATATTTTTATGAACTAAAAGTGAACTTTTAGTTTTGGTAAAAAAATAGAACAATTTGAAAATTCAAAATACTTGAATCCCATATTGTTCAAACGATTTTTCAACAAAAAATATATATAAAATAAAAAATAAATTCTAATGAGCAAGCAATAGAAATTAATATATGAGAAAAAATGTGTGGAAATTTAAGTAAATCAAGAAGTTCAGCTATAAAATATAAAATAATTCCAATCAAAATTAAAATAGGAATTTTATTAAATAATATAAGTGGAATTATTGATATTAAAAAACAAATAATTATCAAAAAATATAGTATTGATGAGAGTATTTTTGGAATATTTGTCCAAATTGAAGTCATAATAATAGATGTTAATAATATTCCTAAAATTGTTCCAAATAAAGCCCATCCCCAAGCTCCTTGCAATATACATAAAAATATTGGAAATGTCGATGTTGCAAGTAATAGATGACTTAGAATAGTATCAAACTTCTTGAAAAAAGTCTCTATATTTGTAAAATGATAAATTGTACTAAATAAAAAATATATAAAACTTGATACTGAAAAAATAGTAATAAATATAATATTTATAGCAGATTTATTTATACAAGTAAAAACAATTAATAGAATAGCACAAACAAAGAATATTGATGCGCTTATGCAATGAAGAATTGCACTTGAAATACTTCTTTTATTTTCCATAATATATTCCTTTAAATTAATTAAAATAATATTTTGAGGCAATAATACAACATTTTGAGCAAATAGTCAATTTAAAATGAATAAATATACAAGTTTAAGAATACCATTTAGAAAAACAAAAATAAAGGAGGAGAGATAATGCAAAAGTGGATAATTATAGCTGTTATAGTTATAATATTAATTTTAACCACAGTTATTGTACTAAATGTGGATATTGAAACTGAATATACTCCAGAAACTGAAATTGAAGAAACAGAATTAAGAAAAACAATTATATCATTATATTTTTTAGATAAAAATACAATGGAATTGGTTAAGGAGAGTAGGTTAATAGATTCTAAAGAATTAATAATTAATCCATATGATAAAGTTTTAGAAATGATGATTTCAGGGCCAGAAAATGATTCATATACTAGAACTATTCCAGAAAATACTAAAGTTATAGAAACAAAACTTGAAAGTGATTGTTTAGTAATTAATTTTAGCAGTGAGTTTTCAGGTGCTTTAACAGATGATACTAATAAAGAAAAGATTATAGAATCAATTTATCAATCATTAAAAGAGTTTACAGAAATTAATAGTATAAAAATATTAGTTGAAAATGTTGATATAAATGGAGAAAGCGAAATATCAGATGAAGTACAAAATTTAGTTAATAATCAAATAATAGAAAATACTATATCAAACGAGGTTACTAATCAAACTGTTGAAAATATGTAGATTTTGTGATATTATAAAACAATTGAAAATGTAAATATAGGAGTATTAAGTGGATTTATTAGAAGATGAAAGAATAGATGATTTAGAATATAAAGGGTTAAAGATTATACAAAACAAAAATGGATTTTGCTTTGGAATAGATAGTGTTTTATTATCAGATTTTGCTAAAAATATTAAGAAAAATGCGAAAGTCATAGATATTGGAACTGGTACAGGTATTATATCAATTTTATTATCAAAAAAGACTGAGTTATCTAAAATATATGGAGTAGAGATTCAAGAAGAAGTTGCAAATATGGCCCAAAGAAGTGTACAGCTAAATAATTTGCAAGATAAAATTGAAATAATTAATTCTAATATAAAAAATATTTTTGATATTTTAAATCAAAATGATTTTGATGCCATAGTAACAAATCCGCCATATATGAAAGTAAACACAGGTGCTATAAATGAAGAGAAAAAGAAATTAATATCAAGGCATGAAGTGGAATGTACATTAGAAGATATAATAAAAATCAGTTATAAATTATTAAAAAGTAATGGTGAATTTTATATGGTACATAGAGCAGAGCGAATTGTAGACATATTATTTTATTTAAGACAATATAAATTAGAGCCAAAAATTTTAAGATTTATACAACCTAATTTAAATAAAGAACCAAATCTTATATTAATTAAAGCCGTAAAAAATGCTGGATATCAGTTAAATATAAAAAAGCCATTAATTGTATATGATCAAAAAGGAAATTATACTGATGAAATATTAGAAATATATAATAAGGAGAAATAAATATGCTAGGAAGATTATATTTAGTAGCAACACCAATTGGAAATTTAGAAGATATAACAATTAGAGCATTAAATGTACTAAAAGAAGTAGATTTAATAGCAGCAGAAGATACAAGACATACATTAGGTTTGCTAAACCATTTCGGAATTTCAAAACCACTAATTAGTTATTATAAACAAACTGAAAAAGCTAGAAGCGAAGTATTAATTGAAAAGTTAAAAGAAGGAAAAAACATAGCAATAGTTTCTGATGCAGGTACTCCAGGTATTTCTGATCCAGGAGAAGAGATTGTGAAGGTAGCAATACAAAATAATATTGAAATAATACCAATTCCAGGAGCATGTGCATTAGTAAATGCATTAATTGCTTCAGGTCTTTCTACTAAAGAATTTTCATTTATTGGCTTTTTATCAGCTGTAAAAAAAGAAAAGAAAGAAAAATTGGAAGAAATAAAATTTGAAACAAGAACATTAATTTTGTATGAGGCACCACATAAATTAAAAGGAACTTTAGAACAAATTCTTGAAATACTGGGAAATAGAAATATTGTTTTAGCAAGGGAATTAACAAAAATACATGAAGAATTTATTAGAGGAACTGTTAGTGAAATACTAGATAGAATTGATGAAATTAAGGGAGAATTTGTTATTTTAATAGAAGGAAATAATATTTCTAAAAAGGATTTAGAGTTAAATAATTTAAATAGTTTATCTTTAGAAGAACATTATAATAAATATGAAAGCCAAGGATTAGATAAAAAGGAAATCATAAAAAGAATAGCTAAAGATAGAAATGTAAATAAAAATGAAATTTATCAATATTTTATTAATAAATAGGGGATAGTATAAAAGTACTATCCTATTTATTTTGCATAAAACTGAAATTTTTCGAGCGTCCCTAAATTTCAGTATTGTAATTTGCAGTTTAAAATGATATAGTTATTGTGTATAAAAATATTTTATTGAGGAGGTCGAAATGAGTAGAAGTAGAGGAAGAAGATATGACGAAACTCCTAAGTTAAACTTAAAAAAAGTATTCGCCACAATAATTGCTATAATTGTAATTATAATGATTATTGTTTCTTTAAAAAATTTGTTTACTAATACTGATAATACAAAAGATGTTTCTTCGTTAACGACCTATATTAGTGTGTATGAGAATAATAAATGGGGAATAATTGATAATAAAGGAAATATAATTGTTGATTGCAATCATGATGAAATGGTTGTAGTTCCAGATAAAAATAAAGCATTATTTATTTGCATAGAAAATCCAAATTATAGTAATGATACCTATACAACAAAAGTAATTAATGAAAAAGGTGAGGAAATTCTTACAGAATATAATATGGTTCAACCTTTAGAAAATACAGATGGTGTAACTTCTTGGTATGAAAGTAATGTTTTAAAATTTGAAAAAGATGGTAAATATGGTTTAATTAATTTTGAAGGCAAAATTATATTAGAAGCAATATATGATGATTTATATGCTTTACAAGGCGCAGAGAAAAGTGTAATTGTTGAGAATGCTGGAAAAAGAGGATTAGTTAGTACAGCAATGGGAGAAGTTATTATACCAACAGCATACCTAGAGATTAAAAGTTTAACTAAGAATTATGATGATGGATATATTGTTAAAAATGATATTAATAAATATGGAGTTATTTCTCCAGATAAATCAACAATTCTTGAGGTAAAATATGATGATATAAAAAATGTTACAGGAAATGATTATTATGTTGTTTCAGAAAATGGAGCATTAGAAATTATAAATAAAAAAGGCGAAGTTATATTAAATAGTGGATTTGATACTGTTGAAGAAATAAATGCTGATGATTTTATTATAACTATAAATGGAAAATATGGTGTTATATCTACAACAGGGCAAACAAAGATAGAACCTAAATATGACTTACTAAAAAATTCGTTTTCTAATAATTATATTGCGAAGTTAAATGGAAAAACAGGAATTATAGATGAAACTTCAAATGAGATTATTGGGTTTTCCTATGAAAATATTACTTATGTAAAAGAAGCAGACTTTTTTCAAGCAGAAAAAGCAGATTTTACAACAGATATTATAGATAGAAACTTTAATGTTGTTTTAAATAGCATTATTGTTTCAGAATTAAATATAGATAATGGATATTTAAGAATTAGAGATAATAATGAATATAAGTATTATAATTTAAAATTAGAAGAAAAAACAAATAAAGAAATATTAACAACAAATACACTATTTTTGGTAAAAGAAAATGGTAAATATGGATATGAAAATAAAGCAGGAAAAAGAGTTGTTGATTGCATTTATGATGATGCAAAAGAGCAAAATGAGTTTGGATATTGTGCAGTAAACAAAGATGGTAAATGGGGAGTGTTGGGTTCTAATGGTGCAATCATAGAAGAGCCAAACAATGATTTTAATGATTATTTATATATAGATTTTATAAATAGTTGGCATAAACATAAAGATTTAAAATTGAACGTTTATACAAAATAACAGAAGAAAAAAGGAAGGTAATTTATCTTGGAACTAATGACAAAATATCAGTATACGTATTTTATACATCCGTATATAATTGATACAACAAAATATAGTAAGTATATTCTTAAATTATTGAAGGATAGAAAATGTTCTTATAAAACATTTGAAAAGGAAAAAGATTTAGATATATATAATTTCTTTTTACCAGCAATTAGAACATACTTATTTCCTACATTTGAGCTTAGGGGAGAAAAACTTAGAGATTTTAAAAAAATGAAGCCAGAGGAGCAATGTAAAATTTTAGTAAAAGATAACTGTGTACACTTCAATTACAATCTAGCCGAAGACATTCAGGGAAAAGTTGGAACAGAAAATGGTATCTTTTTTAAGATTGAAGGAATAGAAATAATTTGTTTCAATACGGGTGTATGCTTTTTTACAATGAAAACACATTTGGAAAATACAAATAAATTTTTTGATTTATTAGATTTTAATTATAGATTTAAAGGGATAACTTCTGAGTTTGCATCTTTAAAAGACTTTGAAAATATAAAAATTCAAACAGATACATTTCAGGATATAAGCGATATATCAGAGTTAATAAATCAAATAACTGGTATAAGTACTAAAAATAATTCAAAAGAAGAATTATTAAATTCACAATTTTATACATATTCATATGTATGTGTGGAAACAAGTAATTGGAGTGAAAAAACAGACTTTTTCAATATAGAAAATGATTTTCTAAAGTTTGCTAATGTGTTGCCAAGTAATTATACTTCAGATTTTAACAAGGCCAATTTAGAGCATAACTTACATATAATAGAAAAATTTAAATATGTAAAAACAACAATATCAAGAACAAGCTCAAATCTAATGTGTTCTGGAATAGATACATATAATTACACAAGATTACCATATGAGTATGAAAATCAATACTTTTACATGTATATA
>ERZ777306.5317-NODE-5317-length-10453-cov-3.927967_pt1 | contig 10453 bp, 8 predicted proteins | sample MGYA00374966_ERZ777306 | MGnify/ENA primary metagenome ERZ777306 (study PRJEB29329, sample SAMN06343882) | mouse gut metagenome | isolation source: Mouse cecum | place: Austria: Vienna | collected 2014-11-15 ... | reverse complement strand
AATCGCCTATGTCGCAAAATATATTGCCGAAAACGCTTATTTCGCAGCCGTCAGCCGTAGGCAAAAACATCCCGCTTGCAGCCATCAATGCGAATAGCCCGACCGTCTTCAGTGCAACGGTTTTTCCGCCCGTATTCGGACCGGAGATCAATAGTATCTTTTTATCGAGCGCAATATCCACGGGGATCACGTCGCGCCTGTCGATCAGCGGATGCCGCGCCGACGGCAAGTATATCCTTCCCGTATCGTTCAGTATCGGGCAATACGCATCGAGAGACTTTGCATATTCGGCTTTTGCGAATATCACGCCGCATTCGGCGAGCACGTTCAGCATGTTCGTCAGTTCGTGCGAATTTGCCGCTACGAGCTTTCCGAGTTCGGCAAGAATGCGTTCTACTTCGATCTGTTCCTCGGTCTTGAGCGTTTTCAGTTCGTTGTTTGCCTCGACTATGGCGAAAGGCTCGACGAAAACGGTATTGCCCGTGGACGAAACGTCGTGTATCAGCCCTTTTACGTTAGAACGGTATTCCGATTTTACGGGAACGACAAATCGCCCGTCGCGAACGGTAACTATATTATCTTGTAAATACTTGCTCATTTCGCTTTGACGAGTAAGCCCGTCGAGCCGTTCTTTGAGCTTGGCGTTGGCTCGCATTATCGCGCGTCTCAGCGAACGCAGTTTGTCGCTTGCTCCGTCTTTGAGATCCGTTTCACTCTCGACGGTACGGTCGATTTCAAATTCGAGTTCGTCGCACGTCCGCGCGCGAGAAGAGATCCGAACAAGAGAATCGCAATCGGAGTTTTCAATGCAATCCTTAAGCGAACGAAGAGATACAATACAGTTTTTGATAACTAAAAAATCGCTCGGAGTCAACAGCGCGCCGATCCTCGCACGGTCTGTCAATTGCGATATATCCTCGAATGCGAGCGACGGTCGTCGCGCCGCCAAAATGCGCAACGCCTCTCCTACTTGGATCAAGGCTTTGCGCGCGTCGTTTATATTGCCGAAAGGCTCTGTTTGCCGTATTTTTTGCGCAACAAGCTCCGAAGCGCAGTATTCGGCGGCTTTATCGCAAATTTTATCGAATTCGAGATTTACGTACACTTGTTTCATTATTTGAGACCTTTATTCGTGTTTCCGCGCGTACCGCCGCGATAATCGCCGTTAAGTACCGCCGGAATATCCGAAGTTTTTATTGCGGAGCAATCGAAAAACTTGTTTTTGATTTTGTTTTCGATCAAGTTATGTGGCACGCAATTCAAATATTGCCAATAACAGTGCGCAGTATTAAACCGCCGCAATCCGAACGTTCTGCCGCTTTCGTCCGTTATACTGTCGTTGCCCGAACAATTCACGCATTTACCGTAAACGCAGTGACAAAAAGTCATAAGCGGCGCATAGCCGAAAGCATATAAAAACCCGTTCTCACTCAGTTTGTCCGCTTCAAACGAAATAATGTGCGGATATTCGCACTCGCCTATGATATTATGACCTGTACCGAGCAATATGGGCTTATCGGTAAGCTTGAGAGAATACATATTGTTTGATATAACACCGTAAACGATTTTCGAGTCTACGGCGCGTCTTATCACATTAACGTCGTCTCCGCGCATTACTACGGGGAGATTCAACAGTATTGGTTTTGAGATGTGCGTCGACTGCGGAATAGCGTTATAGTCTCGCGGATTGAGCGCTATATAATCCACTTTGCTCAAAATCTCATCGGTTAGATCGTCGAGACTTTCCACCATTAAAATGTTACCGCTGCCATTGAATCGAGTGTAGTTCAGTCCGTGATAATCGAGTTTGCTTTCTCGTGAAGAATCGGTTCGGCTCGACAGTATTTTTTCGTATATTTGCTTATACGCATTGCGGCGCAAATCATTAAGTGCGGAAATCGGCATAAAAACGTTTTCGCCTACATTAGCGCGAACGCTCGGCTTAAACGGGTAATCCGATACCTTTTCAAAAGCTCGCACTACGTCGCTCTCCCGCAATCCCGATGTCTTCGCCGATTGAACTATATCGCCGAATACCGAGACAGAAGAATTTTCCGCGTGTACGGTCACCGTAGCCGCAGTGTTTTCGATTATATCGACATCGGTTTCCACGGCTATTTTTCTATGCGTATTTTCGAGTTCTTCGGTTGCTTTTCCGTCGAACGTAAGGCGCAGATCGTCGCCGTTTTTGCATGCGCAGTCCGCAATTATATCGTTGCCGATCGCTCTCGCTCCGCCTATTTCTTTGCCGCCGCGCATGATCTTATAACCGTCGCCGCTGTGAGCTTTGTAACCGTTTATTTTGACTTTTTTACCGTCGACAGATATTTTACCTATATATTTGCCGATATTAGCTTGAAATTCGGGGTATACGGCACGAAACTGCGCGCCATCGTTCAAATACGCATTACAATAATCGCCGCGGTTAAAGACCGCTTTAAGGGCATTTTTTGCCTTGTCCGACGGTAAGTGCGATTTGTAAGTGGACACCGCGCGAAATACGTATTCGTCCGAACGCATGCGCCCCTCGATCTTTATTGCGTCTACTCCGAGTTTTTGCAACGTGTCGAGATCGTCGTATAAGCATAGATCCTTGGCGGATAAAAAGTACCCGCGTTTTCCGTGGAAATAATACGGCTTGCGGCAAAGTTGCATACATTTTCCGCGGTTGCCGCTGTACGACGAGGCGAGCGAAGAAAAATAACAGTTTCCGGAAAAGCTCACGCAAAGCGCGCCTTGAACGAAAAACTCAATCTCTATTCCGGTGCTTTTGATTTTTTCTATGTCGCAAGGCAACGTTTCGCGCGCCAATACCGCGCGTTTTATACCGAGATCGAGCAACGACATTGCGCCGTATGCGTTGTGTATGCCCATTTGCGTACTTGCATGCAGATCGAGCATCGGCACGCGCCGCTTCATCTCCTTTATAAATCGCAAGTCCTGAACGATTGCCGCATCGGCACCGTGTTCGTATGCGAAACGTGCGAGATCTACTGCGGCGTTCATTTCCCCGTCTTTTATCAAAGTATTCAGCGTGACGAATACTTTTGTTCCGAAGATATGCGCGTATTCGACAGCGGACGCGAAATTTTGTTCGGTAAAATTTTCCGCTTTAGCGCGCGCGCCGAATTGCGGCAATCCGAGATATACCGCGTCCGCACCAGCATTGACAGCCGCGCGCAACGCCGAAAACGATCCCGCAGGCGCTACTACTTGCATCAGCGCAACCGCCCGCCGAAATCGTTCGACAGCATCGTTATTATTCCGTCCATAAGATTTTTAATAACGTCGTCTGACAAAGTTACGGTTTGAGGTTGTATTTTTACAGAGAATGCGACGCTCTTATACCCTTCCGGAATTTGCGCGCCTTCGTATATATCGAAAAGTTTGACTTCGGCTATAGATTCGTCCATTGCCTCGACCGCTTTGAGCATATCACCTACGGCAGTCGATTTTTTGACGAGTACTGCAAGATCGCGATCTACGGGATGCAATTTGGATATGGGTTTGAATTTGCTCGGCGCTATCGGTTTGTTAAGCATATCCGTCACGTCTAACTGTGCAACGAATACATTGTTCGGCAAATCGAAGTTTTCGCATACCAGCGGATGCACTTTTCCGAAGTCGCCGTATACACCGTCACCGCTTAAATGCAACGCTTGTTTCGGGTGTAAATACGCCGCCGTAACGGGAGTAAGCGCGTATGCGCAGAATTTTCCGACGGCGCGCTCAACGATCGACTTGACGGTATAGAAATCACCGTCGTTGCATAATCCGATACAAAGTATATCGCGCTCGGACGGCAACGTATCGAGAGGAAGTTTTTCGGCGATAAACGCTTTGCCCAACTCGAAGAACGACATAGCGTCGTTTTTGCGCAACACGTTGCGTGAAACGGACGCCAACATCGACGAGACAAGCTGCGTTCGCATTACCGAAATATCGCGGCTGAGCGGATTCTTTATCTGAATCTCGTTGCGCAATGCGTCGTCGGCGTTTAATAATAATTTGTCCGCAGCGTCGGGCGAAATAAACGAATAATTGAGTATCTCGCTTACTCCGCATGCGCGCAGCGTGTCTTTCAGCGTATCGATGTTTTTATCGTGCGTGCTTTTTCCGCCGAACGTCTGGTGCGTATTCTCGTTGTGCGTAGATACGATCTTGTCGTAACCGTAAAAACGCATTACATCCTCGGCAAGATCGGGATAATCGTCTACGTCCTCTCTTACGAGCGGAACGGTGCACACCAACGCTTTACCTTCGGATTTGACTCCGAAACCTTGCTTTTTCAATATAGATACGATCGTCTTTTTATCTATGTCGATACCGAGAAGCGCACAAATTTGTTCTTTGGACGTACGAATGACTTTTTCTGCGGGCACGGTCGTGCCGTCCGAAACAATCGAGTTCATGATCTCTCCGCAACCGAGCTCGTCTATCAAAGCGAGCGCGCGATCCGAACCTAACGATACAGAAAGCCAATCGACGCCCTTTTCGTACCGTGCCGACGAATCGGAACGCAAACCGATATTGCGCGACGTTCTGCGTATATTGCTTCGCTCGAAACGCGCCGCTTCCAAAAACACGGTTTCGGTATCGTCGAAAATGCTCGTGTATTCGCCGCCCATTATTCCCGCTATCGCAAGCGGTTTTTTATCGTCCGCAATTATCAAAACGTTGTCGACGCCGTAGACTTTGCCGTCGAGAGCAGTTATTTTTTCGCCCGTCTTGCCTTTTCGCACGGTTATACCGCCGTCGATACACTTGCGATCGAAAGCGTGCAGCGGCTGCCCTATCTCGAGCAGCACATAGTTTGTTATGTCTACGAGGTTGTTTATAGGGCGTATGCCGCACATACGCAATCTATCGCGCATCCATTTGGGCGATTTTTCTATTTTAACGTTGCGTATAGATCTGCCGAGATAATAGCTGCACAGCGACTTATCCGCGATAGTCACAGTCGGCATCTCTGTGTCGCCGTGCGTCTTATACGTCAATTTAGGCATTTTGAACGGCTTATTCAAGAGTACCGATATTTCTCTTGCGAGATTGACGACGGCTTGACAGTCGGGACGGTTAGCCGTTATTGAAACGTCGAGAACGGTATCGTCTATCCCGAGAACGCGCATTATATCGTCGCCTGCCGTCGTGTCTTTAGGCAAAATAAGTATACCGTCGACGCTTGCGCCGTCAATAACGTCGTCGTCAACGCAAAGCTCGCCGCCGGAGCATAACATTCCGTAACTGTCAACTCCGCGCAGCTTTGCTTCGGATATTTTTTTGCCGTTGGGAAGATTTGCGCCGACGGTTGCTACGGGAACGCAATCCCCAAACTTGACGTTTTGCGCGCCCGTAACTATCTGCACGGTTTTACCGCCGACATCGATTTGGCATATCCACAGCTTGTCCGAGTTTTCGTGCCTTTCGATAGAAGTGACTTTACCCGCAACGACGCCGGTAATATCTTCGCGGGGCGAGATTATTTCCTCAACTTCAAACCCTATCGACAACAGTTTATCCGACAATTGTTTGGGCGTTATATCGCCGATATCCACATATTCTTTTAACCAGCTTATAGGTAATTTCATGATCGTTCTCCTTAATCGAACTGTTTGAGAAAACGCACGTCGTTTTCCCATAACAACTTGATATCGTTGATGGCGCAAAGTATCATCGTAATGCGGTCGAGTCCCATGCCGAACGCGAAACCGCGGTACTCGTCGGGATCGATACCGCAGTTTTCGAGAACTCTGCGGTTTACCATGCCCGCGCCCAATATTTCTATCCAGCCCGTGTTTTTACAGACTCTGCAGCCTTTTCCGTGACAATTGAAACACGATACGTCCACCTCGACGCTCGGTTCCGTAAACGGGAAATAACTCGGGCGAAAACGTATCTCGGTTTGCGTGCCGAAAATAAATTTCGCAAAGCCCTCGAGCGTACCTTTAAGATCGCATAATGTGACGTTCTTATCTATGACAAGTCCTTCCATTTGGTGGAATACGGGCGAATGTGTGGAATCGTCGTCGGCGCGGAATACTCGCCCGGGGCAAATCATTTTGAGCGGCGGTTTGTGCTTTTCCATAAGTCGTATCTGCCCGCTCGAAGTTTGAGAACGCAACAGTATACCATCGCTTACAAAGAATGTGTCTTGCATGTCGCGCGCGGGATGATCGAGCGGAATATTGAGCGCTTGGAAATTATAATAGTCGGTCTCGATCTCCGGACTGTCGTACGCGATATACCCGTTGCCGACGAAGTAATCGACAAGCTTGTTTTTTATCTGATTGACGGGATGCAACGTACCTATGCGTTTGAAATTCCCGTCTATAGACAAGTCGATAGCTTCTTCGTTTATAGAACGCTCTATAGCAAGGCGGTGAAGATCTTTTTCCTTGCCGTCGCAAAGCGTATTGAGGGCAACGCGCAGATCGTTTATCTGCTTGCCGACTTGCGGTTTTTGTTCGGGCGGCACGTTTTTCAGATTTTTCATCAGTTCCGTGATAGCTCCCGACTTGCCGAAAAGCGTCGCTTTAACTTCTGCAAGTTCGCGTTCGGATATAACCGCATCGATCTTTTCGGTATACTCGGTCAAGATTTCTTTCAGATTTTCCATAAATCCTCCGTAAAAAATAAAAAGTCCGCAATGTTCGGGGCGCTTTAGGCGCGGTACCACCCGAATTGGGACTCGTTAATGCACGTTACGCGGCATACGCCGTCGCTTAAGTTAGGTTTCGGCGACGGTGCTCGTGCGGTGAATATTTTGGCGCGTGTCGGTTCTCACCGATGCCGACTCTCTGTGTTTGCGCTTTCTTGTGCCGCACTCGATCGCATCTTGATTACGATTATTATATCACACAACGATCGCTTTTGCAAATATTTTTAAGCGGTTAAAGAAAATTTCTATGCCGCAAGATCGAGCATATCGCCTACGCTTACGGCATGTAAATACGTGGAAGGAACGTCGCCTACTATGATGGTTTCGCTCATAAGCACGCGCGTCGACGTTTTTACGTTTGACTTAAGTCCCGGTACTGCTACGGCTACCGAGCCTTGTATGTCGAAATACAAGCGGTGCGAAGTTTGATTGATTCCCGTATCGGTAAATTCCGAAATGATCTGTGTCTGCGTTGAGCCTACGAGATAAATTTTGATGTTAATGTTGGGACCTATACCTGTCAACAGCGTTATACCGCTGAGCGAACCTACGGGAATGGTTATCCCGTCCTGACCTGCGGAGTTGATATTTTTCTGCGCTTCTATGGTTATAGTGTGTGCCAAACCGTTGATCGCATCGGTGTTTATATCGACGCTTTTTATAGAATTTTTATCGTCGCGCACAATGCTTATGTAATCGTGAGAGGTGTTTTGACTCATAATATCGAGTACTGACTTACTCACCGCTTCGGTTGCTATAGCGCGGATCTTTTCGCTCGATATAGCTTCGATCACGGGATTTACGTTACGCACTACGAAAAAAACAACTCCTGCGATTATCGCCGAAATTATAACAAGCGCAACAATAAGTCCTTTTTTCTTGCTGCGCTTGCGTATTACTTTGCACTCCTTGTTCACATACGAAATATATGACATGACGAGTCGGTTTGTTACAAATTTTGTTAATTTATTTACTTTTCGGATTGAATACCAGCGTAACTATATAACTCATCATCACAGCCGCTCCTATTCCGTACGCCGTGCGCACAAGCCCGCCTGAAAATGCGCCGGCAAAGCCTACGGTGCGCGCCGCTTCTATCGATCCGCGAGCGAGCGATGCGCCGAACCCGACTATGGGCACGCTTATACCCGCCTGACACACTTTGAATATAGGTTCGTATAACCCAACTGCCTCGAGCGCAATACCTGTCAGCAAAAATATAACGAGAATTCGCGCGGGCGTAAGCTTAGTTCTTACGATCAAAAGTTCCGCTATCGCGCACAGCGCGCCGCCGACCGCAAACACTATGGCGTAAGTTCCTATCATTTTCCACACTTCGAGCATTGTCATAGATTGTTTCCTCCTTGAATTTAATCTTCGTACGCACTTTCGACGACAACCGCATGCGAAGTGCACGGTATGGTCTCGCCTTGATAGCAGCTTTGCGTGCTCATGAGCGCACCCGTAGCAAGATATGCAACGCGCTTGTAATCGCCGCTTATCAGTTTGTTCATGATGAACGAATTGAATATCGTAGCGGAGCACGCGCATCCGCTGCCGCCCTGATAGCATTTTTGATTTACGTCGTAGATCATATTTCCGCAATCTATATAGTTTTGTCCGAGCCTTATGCCGCGGTAGCGCATGAGATCGCGAAGAATATCCGATCCGAGTTTGCCGAGGTCTCCCGTGATTATAAGATCGAAATCGTCTACGCCGTAATCGGTTTGCGTAAGCAACGTGTATAAAGTGTCCATAGCCGCCGGAGCCATGCTTGCGCCCATATTATTGAGATCGTTTATGCCGTAATCGCATATCTTACCCGGCACTGCGCATACGATCTTCGGGAATCTTTCATAGGCTTTATCGTTTCGCGCAACCAACGACGCAGCCGCGCCCGTAACCGTCCATTGCGCGTACGGCGGTCTCTGACAGCCGTATTCCAACGGGAACCTGAACTGTCGCTCCGCCGTGGCAAAATGACTGCACGTTGCGCACAGAACACGCTCGAAATATCCACCGTCCACTATAGTCGCTGCAAGCATGAGACTTTCCGTCATTGTCGAACATGCACCGTAAACCCCGATATGCGGTACGCCGATATCGCGCGCGGCATAGCTCGACGTTGTCATTTGGTTGAGAAGATCGCCGGATATAAGAAGATCGATGTCGTCTACGGTGAGGTTCGCGCTCTGTACCGCGCCGCGCACTGCGGTATCGAACATGCGTATCTCGGCACGCTCGAAAGTTTTTTCGCCGAGCTTGTCGTTGTTTTCGCAACGGTCGAAAAATCTGCCGAGCGGTCCCTTGGACTCTTTTTCGCCTACTACGCTCATTTTGCCTATTATGCGCGGAGTGTTATTGAACCTTATTATGCGGTTACGCGTATCGCTCTCTATCTCGCCGAAATCAAGTTCTTGCGCGTCTTTTTTATAATCGCGAAATCTGTTCTTTGTTTTCATATCAATACATCCCGAGTATCCACAAATTTATAAGCCCCGCGACCGTCGACCAAACGATGCCGTTTACCACGACGGGTCCTACGATCGTGAATAGCTTGGTGCTCGTTCCGAATATAAGCCCTTCCGTTTTAAACTCCATCGACGCGCTCGCCATTGCGTTGGCAAAACCGGTAATGGGCAAAAACGAGCCTGCGCCGCCTTGTCTTGCGATAACATCGTAAAACCCAAGCCCCGTAAACAAGATCGCAACGGAAACGAGTATCATCGACGTGATATTGGCTACCATATCGGTTGCCATGGAAGGCGCGATCAGTTTGATTATATCGCCTATACCTTGCCCTATCAAGCAAGTTAAACCGCCTATCCAAAAGCTGTGCCACAGCGCTTTCGGAATGCTCGTCATGGGCGTGACGGTGTTGATATAGTTGTTGTACTTTTCGTTGCGTTGCTTTAACGCGTTTGATTTTTGCGACACAATTCACCTCTTTCGTGACTGAAGTCCGCTTGTTCGTTAACTACCGATTCGCGCTCGGTAACGTCGACAAGTCCTTCGCCTACAACGGATTTGATTTTGTTCATATCGGTAATTTGTCTAAATAGCAAAAAAAATATGCGTTTCGTAAAACTCATATCGTTTGTCGGCTATTTTTCGGCGAATTTTTCACGTATACCCGTTAAAATTTTGTTTTCGAGCCGTGAAACCTGTACTTGCGAAACGTTTAGTACGCGCGCCACTTCCGACTGTGTTTTATCGGCAAAATACCTCAATAAAATTATCTTTCTGTCGCGTTCCGCGAGCGTGCCTATTATCTGCTTTATCATCATTTTATCCAATTTTTCGTCGTCGTTTTCGCTTGTGCACAGTTTGTCTATCAGCGTGCGCGCGTTTTCGTCGTCGTTGCGGCTGTAAATGGACAGCGGATACTTTTTGGAATCCATCGTGAACACGACGTCTTGCGCGTCCATTCCGAATGCCTTTGCTATTGTTTCGACCGTAGGCGATTCGCCGTGTTCGGTTTTGTATTCCTCGATATAGCGCGTTATTTTGATCGCCGTGGACTTTGTTCCGCGCGAAACTTTTACGGGTCCGTCGTCACGCAAGAAACGCTTTACTTCGCCCGCAATCATGGGCACGGCATACGTAGAAAACCGCACTTCGTACTGTGCGGAAAAATTCTTTATGGCTTTGATAAACCCGACGCAGCCCAATTGATACAAATCGTCATAATCGACGCCCTTATTTTTGTAACGGCGTATTACGGATTTTATCAGCGGCGAGTTTTTTTCGAGCAACGCTTCGCTTGCGACATTATCGCCGTGCTGAGCGCACTCT